>Ga0070741_10004835_pt1 | contig 30928 bp, 26 predicted proteins | sample Coa_R1_4_FD_66440 | JGI IMG/M metagenome (GOLD analysis project Ga0070741, IMG submission 66440) | Surface soil microbial communities from Centralia Pennsylvania, which are recovering from an underground coalmine fire - Coalmine... | ecosystem: Environmental > Terrestrial > Soil > Unclassified ... | reverse complement strand
TTCGCCGGGTGCGGCGCGCGCGTCTGGCCGAGCCACGCGGGGCTGGGCGCGTAGCCGTCGGGGGCGGCGCTCCCCTGCGGCGGCGCACCCGGGGCCGCGGCGGCCGGGCGCGGGGCGGGGCGAATCGCCTGCGCGTTCAGCGTCACGGCCGCGGCTGCGCCGGCCAGAGCAATCGACAAAATGGTGGGTCTAACCATCGGGCCTCCGCAGCTACAATACTCGACCGTCTATCCGTGTCAAAAGGAGCTGTGACGATGTCCGTTTTCCGCCGGTTCTCTGCTCTCGCTGCGCTCGCCGCGTTCGCGGCGGTCGCCTCTCCTGCGCCAGCCCGCGCGCAGGACGTGATCAACAAGGACGCGGCCGCCGCGCTCAAGGCCTCGTTCACTGCGGACCTCGACGGGATGCAGAAGAAGTTCGTCGCCCTCGCCGAGGCGTTCCCGCAGGACAAATATACGTGGCGTCCGATGGAAGGCGTGCGATCGGTCAGCGAAGTGCTGATGCTCGCGGCGATGGAAGGCTACTCGTTCATCCCGACCGGCTTCGGCGGCAAGGCCGCGGATCTCGGCAGCCGCGAAGACGCGCAGAAGCTGCGCACGCTGACCGACAAGGCGCAGGTGATCGAGCACTTGAACAAGGGCTTCGCGCACGCGAAGGCGCAGCTCGCCTCGATCGATCCGGCCACGCTCACTGGCAAGCACAAGATGATGGGGCGCGATCTGTCGGCCATCGACACGGCGCTGTTCATCGGCGGCGATCTGCACGAGCATCTCGGTCAGCTGATCGCCTACGCGCGCATGAACAAGATCGTGCCGCCGTGGAGCAAGTAGTGGCCGGGCGTCGAACGTTTCTGTCGGGACTCGGTGCGGCGCTCGGCGCGTTCGGCGTCGGCGCCGCTCGCGCCGGCGCGCAGACGCGATCCGCCGACGCGCCGTTCACGCCGGCGCGGCACAAAGAGGACGAGTGGCTGTCGCAGATCCCCGGCAAGCATCGCGTCGTCATCGACGCCGTGCTGCCGAACTCGGCGGGCTCGGCGATCCTCTTTGCCGCGAACCTGCTGAACACGAACAAGAGCGCGTACGGCGGCGTCGACGCCGACCTCGCGATCGTCGTCGTCATGCGGCACAACGCGTCGCCGTTCGCGTTCAACGACACGGTGTGGGCGAAGTACGGCAAGGCGCTCGGGACGGTGCTCGACGTCAAGGATCCGAAGACGAAGCAGCCGCCCGACCGGAACATCTACAGCTACAACTACGGCCTCGATGCGACGAATCTCGGGAACACGATCAAGTCGGTGACCGACCGCGGCGTCGTGATCGCCATCTGCGATCTGGCGTCGCACTTCGCGGCGAGCGGCGTCGCGCGGATCGTCGGCAGCACGGCGAACGAGGTGTACAACGACTTCAAGGCGAATACGGTGCCGAACAGCCGATTCGTCTCGGCCGGCGTCAACGCGGTGACGCGCGCGCAGGAGCTCGGGTACTCGCTGATTTACGCCGGCTGATATGGCAAGATACGCGGACAATTCTGGAGGGATGAGGATGAAAGCATTCATGAGCGTCGCGGCCCTCGTGGCTCTGATGAGCCCGATGGCGGCGACGAACGCACACGCGCAGGCGGCCGATCCGCGGATCGCCGAGGCGCTCCAGCCCCTGCCGGACGACCTCAAGGCCGGCGCGACCGTCGTCACCTACGACGAGAAGACCGGCGACCGGAAAGTGCTGCGGCAGGGCACCAACTTCATCGAGTGCCAGCCAAAAGCGAAGGACGGCTTCGTCCGCTGCTACAACAAGGTGCTCGCGCCGCGCCGCGACATGGAAGCGAAGCTGCGCGCGCAGGGCAAGTCCGACAAGGAAGTCTCCGAGGCCATCGCGGCTGCGACGAAGAGCGGCGAGCTGAAGCCGCCGCCGTTCGGCACGATCTCGTACCGCTACTCGGACGATCCGGGACGCATCAAGCTGCTGTGGGTGATCTCGGTGCCGAACGCGACGCCTGAGCAACTCGGCATCTCGACCGCGAGCCAGCGCGATGCGGCGCTGAAGGGCAACGGCAAGCCCTGGATGATGCTGCCGGGCACCCCCGGCGCGCACATCATGATTCCGATCAACCCGGGCCCCGCCGCCGGAACGAAATAGCGTAGAGCGCCACGCCGACCACCACGACGCCGATCGCAAACGCCTGACCTGCGATCGGCGCCGATACGAACACGTAGCCCCACAGCACCAGCGCGGCGATCGCCGGCGCCGGATAGAGCCACATCACGAACGGCTGCGGAATGTCGCGGCGATAGCGCCGCAGCAGAATCACCCCCGCGCAAAGCCATACGAACTGCGACGCGATCTCGACGAGCACGAGCCAGTCGATGATCTGGCCGAGCGACAGGAAGCAGAACGGCACCGAGATCAAGCCGATCGTGACGAGCGACACGTTCGGAAAGTGCTTCGTCGGATGCACGCGCGCGAACACGCGAAAGAACTGGCCGTCGCGCGCCGCGGCGAACGGCACGCGCGAGAAGCCGAGAATCAATCCGTAGAGGGACGAGACGGTGACGACGAGGATCAGCGCCGTCATGACGCGCGACGCGATCAGCCCCGCCGACGGGTTGTCGAACGTCCGCTCGATGAGCAGCGACGCAATCGCGCGGCTGTGCTGCGCCTCGGTCCACGGCACGACGCCGATGATCACCGTGCTCATGACCGCATAGAGCGCGACGACGGCCACGATCGAGAGGACGATCGCCCGCGGCACGTTGCGGCGGGCGTCGCGCACCTCCTCGGCGATGTTGCAGACGTTGTTGTAGCCGCCGTAGTTGTACATCGCCAGCAGCGACACCGCGCCGATGCGCGACAGCAGCGCGCGATCGAGATGCGTCGCGGAGGGCGGGAAATCGAACGCCTGCGCGATCGAGAAGCGTGTCAGCCCCGCGAGCACGATCCAGCCGACCGCGACGCCGACGATGACGAGCAGCACGACCGAGAGGCGTCCGACGCTGCGGATGTGGCGATACAGCAGCGCCGTCATCGCGACGGCGACACCGGCGGCGATCAGGTCGTGGACGACGCCGCGCATGTGCCAGAACACGCCGAGGTAATCGGAAAAGCCGACCGCGCCGCTCGCAATCGACAGCGGCGCCACGAGCATCGTCTGGAAGATGAAGAGGAACGCGAGCAGCCGGCCGAGGCCGAACGGTTCGTACGCTTCGCGCAGATAGACGTACGGCCCGCCGCTGCCCGGCAGCGCGGCGCCGAACTGCGCGTAGACGAGGCCGTCGCACAGCGCGAGCATCGCGCCGGCGATCCACGCGTAGAGGATGTGCGGCCCGCCCATCGCATCGAGCATGAACGGAATGGTCAGGAACGGCCCGACGCCGATCATCACGAGAATGTTCGCGGAGGTCGCCTGCAGCAGACCGAGGCCGCGATCCAGGTGCGGACGCTCGGCGGCGCCGGCAGTCACCACAGCCGCAGTGTCGCGGCCAGGCGCGCCGCCAGATCGGCGTCGTTGACGAGGGGATTCGACGCAAGCGCGCGCACGACGTCGTCGGCGGCGCGCGTCGTCGCGGCGCGGACCGTCAGCCGCTCGTACGCCTTCACGCGCTGCACGAGATCGCGGACCGACGCCGGCATCGGTCCGGCGACGGTCGGCTGCGCGCCGGCGGCGCCGACCTCGCACGGCACTTCGACGACGTCGGCGGCGTCGAGGTCGGGCATCGACGCGCCGTTGCGGACGTTCAGCGGGATCATGTCGCCCGAATCGAAGTGGATGGCGCGAACGACGCGCAGGGCGATCTTGTCGTAGCCGGTGAGCGCGGCCCACGGCGACGGCGCGATCGGCGCACGCGCGCCGGACTCGAGCTGCATGTAGCCGCCGCTGCGCTCCGCGAGGTACTGCTCGTAGACGATCCGCTCGTCGGCATCAGGACGCGCGAGCGCCGCGAACAGCCGCTCGTCGAGCGTCGCGATTACCGATCCGCGCGTCGTCCCCGCCGCGCGCATGTTGCGGAGCGCGCGCTCGGGCTCGTAGTAAAAGAAGCAGTACTCGGTCGGCAACAGGCGGAGCCGACGCAGAAACGCCGGCTCGAACAACGGCGCCCGATAGATGCCGCGCAGCCGCTCGTCATCGTCCCACACGCGAGCGAGCTGCGGCGACCCGTCGCACCAGATTTCTCGCAGCCAGCCGAGGTGGTTCAGACCGAAGTAGTCGAAGCGGCACGCCGCCGACGAGACGCCGGCCGCGTGTGCGGCGTCCTCGAACAACTCGGTCGGCGTGTCGCAGATGCCGATCACGCGCGCGGCCGAGCCGTCGAGCATCGCCTGCGTGACGATGCCCACCGGATTCGTGAAGCTGATCACCCACGCGTGCGGCGCTTCGGCGGCGACGAGCTGCGCGTACTCGACCGCACGCGGAATCGTCCGCATCGCCATCGCGAACCCGGCCGGTCCGACCGTCTCCTGCCCTGCCACGCCGTGCGCGATACTCTCCGCCTCGTCGGCGGCGCGCGCGGCGATGCCGCCCACACGGATCGTGAAGAAGACGAACGAGGCGTCCGCGACGCAGGCCCGTGCGGTGTCGCAGGCATGCACGACGCTCGAACATCGGCGCGCGACGCGCAGCATCGCGCGCAGTCGCTCGACGTCGTGGTCGAACAGCGCGATCTCGTCGATCGGCAGGTCGGACCCGGTCAGTCCGTTGACGAGCAGCGGAATGCGGACGCCGCCGCCGCCGACGATCGCGATCTTCACGAGAGGCCACCCGGCCGTCGGGTCGAGTGTGCCGCCGCGCGAACGGCGACGCGCAGCGCGCGCACGAGCGGCTGCCCGCGCAGCCGCGCGGCGAGAAACGCGCCGTTGAACACGTCGCCGGCGCCGGTCGTGTCGACGACGCGCACGCGCGGCGCCGGCAGGCGGACGTCGACGCCGGCGCCGATGGCGCGGCAGCCGTCGGCGCCGAGCTTGACGATGGTCAGGCCGCGCGAGGTCCGCGCGCGATACGCGCGCGCCTCGTCGCGGTTCAGAAACACGTAATCGAGCGCGTCGACGAGACGGACGAACGCCGGATCGCGCGTCAGGTCAGGATTCCAGCCGAAATCCCAGGACACCGTCGCGTCCGCGCGATGCAGCCGATCGATCGCCGGCAGCCACAAACGGCAGCGCCCGGGATGCAGCGCGAAGTGGACGTGACGCGCGCGAATGCGCGTCAGCCGCGCGCGAATGCGTCGCGGCAGCGAGCGGTTCATGCCGTTGAAGGTGACGAAGCGCCGGTCGCGGCGCGTGGAGAGCGCGATGGTGATCGCGGCGGGTTCGTTCGGCCGGCGCAGGTTCGAGACGGCGATCGGGTGGCGTCGCAGTTCGCGAGCGGCGTCGCCGCTGAGCCCGGCGAGCACGCGGACGCGCAGGCCGGTCCGCGCTGCCGCGACGCCGCTGATGACGGCGCCGCCGCCGACGGTCCGCGCGAAGGCGTCGGTCTTCAGTTCGCGACCCGGCGCGGGCAGCGTGTCGAGGTGATAGAAGACGAAGTCGTCGAACGCCTCGCCCGCCGTGACCAGATCGAGCACCGACGGGAAGGTATCATAGCCGTCGATGCGTCCGAGCCTTCGGTGCCTGGCACGTGCCTGGCACTTGCCTGGCACTTGCCTGGCACTCGCCTGGCACGCGGTCGCCGCGTGCTTGGGCGTGCTGACGGTGCTGCACGCCTACGCGCCGCTACCCCAGGACCGCGGCGCCGCCGGCACGTGGCAGAAGATCCAGAAGCTCCGCACGATCGCCTCGCTGATGCACGTCACCGCGCATCCAGACGACGAACACGGCGGGATGCTGGCGCTGGAGAGCCGCGACGAGGGCGCGCGCGTGTCGCTGCTGACGCTGAACCGCGGCGAGGCAGGCGACAACGCGATCGGCCCCGAGCTGTTCGACGCGCTCGGGCTGATTCGCACCGAGGAACTGCTCCGCGCCGATCAGTACTACGGCGTCGATCAGCAGTACTTCACCACCGTCGTCGATTACGGCTTCTCGAAGCGGCTCGAAGAGGCGCTGCAGAAGTGGGGACGCGAGAACGTGCTCCGCGATGCCGTCCGGATCGTCCGCCTCGAGCGCCCGCTCGTGATCGTGTCCCGGTTCCAGGGCAACGAGCGCGACGGCCACGGCAATCACCAGGCGGCCGGGTTGATCGCGCAGGAAGCGTACAGGGTGGCCGGCGACGCGAACGCCTTCCCCGAACAGATCCGCGACGAGGGGCTGCGGCCGTGGCAGCCGCTGAAGCTCTACATGGGCGGCGTGCGCGAGAGCGAGGACTGGACGCTGCGCGTCGACACGAACGTCTACAGCCCGTGGCTCGGCGACACCTACGCGACGTTCGCGCGCCTCGGACTCGCATACCAGCGATCGCAAAACAGCGGACGCGTCGACGGCGTCCCGGCTCCGCGCTATCTGTACTACAAGCGCCTCGCGTCGCGCGTCGATGCGCCGGCGAAGGAGCAGAGCTTCTTCGACGGCATCGACATCCGTCCCGCGTGGTACGCGCCGATCGCGACGCACGTGGACGAGGCGATCCGCGCGTTCACGATGGCCGACCCGTCCGCGTCGGCGCCGGCGCTCGCGCGCGGGCTGACGGCGGTGCGCGATGCGATGACCGCATCCGCCGCCGATCGCGATCGGAGCGACCGGCTCGCGCGGAAAGAGCAGCAATTTGCCGATGCGCTCACCGCGGCGCTCGGCATCGAGTTCAGCGCGGTCGCACAGACGGATCGGCCGCTCGTCGCCGGCGAAACGATCGACGTGCACGTCCACAGCGCGGCGCACGCGTCGGTCGCCGTCGAGAGCGTCGGTTCTGACACGGTGCAGAAGTTGACGGCGCCAGCGGCGATGTCGCCCACGCGCCCGTACTTCACGCGCAGCTCGATTGCGGATGCCCGATATCGCATCGTGAACGCCGAGTTCAACGGCCGCCCGTCCGCGCCGCCGCCCTTCGTCATGAGGCTGCAATATCGGGTCGACGGCGTGCCGGTGCGCCTGGAAACGCCGGTCGTGTTCCGCGAGCCGCAGCCGCCGTACGGCACGGCCACGCGCGAGCTGACCCTCGTCCCCTCGCTCGCCGTCAACGTGTCGCCCCACCAGGCGATCGTGCCGCTCGGGGCGCGCGACCGTCGCCTGCGCATCGGCGTCGAAACGGTGAACAATGCGCCGGCCGGAAGCACGGGCACCGTGGCGCTGACGCTGCCTGCCGGCTGGACGTCCGAGCCGGCGTCGGCGTCGTTCGCGCTCGCGCGCGCCGGCGAGACGTCGCGGTTCGAATTCCTCGTGACCCCGACCGGCGTCGCCGCGCGCGACTACTCCATCGACGTCGTCGCGAAGGTCGGAAGCGAGACCTTCGCCGAGGGCTACGACGTCATCGCGCATCGGGATCTCGAGACGCGCTATCTCTATCACGCCGCGACGACCGAGGTGCGCGGCGTGGACGTGAAGATCGCCACGGGCCTGAAGGTGGGATACGTGATGGGCGTGGGAGACGACGTGCCGTCTGGCCTTGCGCAACTGGGGATCGATGTCCACCTCTTGAGCGCCGCGGATCTCGCGACGGCAGACCTGTCGGGATTCGACGCGATCATGACGGGCACGCGCGCGTACGGCGTACGCGACGATCTGCGGACGTACAACCGGCGGCTGCTCGACTACGTGAAGGGCGGCGGCAACCTGATCGTCCTCTACAACACGCCGCAGGAGTTCGACCCGAAGCAGTTCGCGCCCTATCCCGCGACGCTGCCGCGCGACGCGGAGGAAGTCTCAGAAGAAGACGCGCCGGTCACGATCCTCGCGCCGACGCGTCGGGAGTTCACGACGCCGAACGCGATCACGACCGCCGACTTCGACGGCTGGGTCGAACAGCGCGGCTCGAAGTTCTGGAGCGACTGGGACGCCGCATACACGCCGATGGTCGAGACGCACGACCAGGGCCAGGCGCCGCAGCGCGGCGGCTGGCTCGCCGCCACCTACGGGAAGGGTCGCTACACGTACTTCGCGTACGCGTTCCACCGACAGCTGCCCTACGGCGTCCCGGGCGCCTACAGAATCCTCGCGAACCTCGTATCAAAGTGAAAAGTTAAAAGTTAAAAGTTAAAACCAGAAAGGCGGTGTGCGCGTTCTGCGGACATTCCCACGCTCTCGGCGCTTCACTTTTCATTTTTCATTTTTCATTCTTCATTTCTCGTTTTTTTCATTTGGTTCCGTGCCATCGTCGCAGCAGCGCGTCACGATCGAGTTTCGCGCCGTTCAGATACACCGCGCTGATCGACCGCGTGTTGCGGATGTCGTCGAGCGGGTTCCGGTCCAGGACGATGAAGTCCGCGCGCATGCCGGATGAGAGCACGCCGGAGTCGAGGCCGAGGTACTCGACGCCGGGCCGGAACGTCGCCGCCTCGATCGCCTGCGACGGCGTCAGCCCGAACTCGACCCAGCGCGCGATCTCGTGGTGATCGGCGGAGCCGAACGTGTAGCCCGACGAGATACCGGCGTCCGTCCCGAGCATCAGCCGCGCGCCGGCGTGGATCATCGCCATGACGTTCTGCTTCAGCAGCGCCTCGCGCCGCTCGAAGTTGGGCGAGCGCTGTCCGCAGCTCGGCTCGAGCGGCCGCGGCTGCGTGGTCGCACGGATCTTCGCGACGAGCGAGGCCGGCAGTTGCTGCGTCACGAACGGATCGTCGTCGCACACCTCGGTCCGATCGCCGAGCCCGATCACCGACGTCCAGAACGGTTTCTTTTCGCGCAGCAGCGCGAGGAACTCGTCGTCGAGCGGCTCGTTCTGGACGGTGTGCACGAGGACGTCGACGCCGGCGCGCACCACCGCTTTCTGATCGGGCAGCGTCGTCGCGTGCGCCTGCACTTTCATGCCGTGCGCATGCGCTTCGGCGATCACGGCGTTGTACACCTCCGGCGTCATCTTCGGATAGGTGCCGCGGCGATCGTCGACCCAGATCTTGACGTGCTTCAGCCCCTTGGCCGCCATGCCGCGCACGGCGGCGCGCGCTTCGTCCGGCGTCGACACTTCGTAGACGGCGTGCAGCGCCTGCGTGCCTCGGCGGAGCACTTCGTCGGGGCCGCCGTTGGGCGGCGCCATGCCGGGCATGAAGAAGAACCGCGCCGCGGGCGGAAACTTCCCCGCCGCCTGATCGCGCATGAACGCGATCGACGCATCGGTCGGACTGCTGCCGACCGATTGGACGACGCCGACGCCGTAGAACGCTTCGCGCTGCAGGTGATCGAGAACGTTCTGGGCGGTGTAGTTCTCGGCGCCCCAGCTCGTGTAGCCCTCGTAGCCGATGTGGACGTGCACGTTGACGAGCGCCGGCATCACGGTCTTGCCGGTGAGGTCGACGTGCGTCGCGTTGGCGGGCACCGTGACGCCGCCGCGACGGCCAATCAGCGTGATGCGCCCGTTGCGCACGCCGAGAACGCCGTCCTCGACCGCCGGCCCGAGGCGCGCGTCGCCGCGGATCAGGCGCATGCCTTCGTAGACCGTGAGGTCGGACGCCGCCGGCGCCTGCGCGACGACCGTGCCGGATGCGAGACCGGTACACGCGAGCGCGATCAAGGCCGCGCTCGTGCCAGCGATGAGGCGTCGCCGCGCGACGGCGCGCCTGAGCAGCGCTGCCGCGATCACGAGCCGCATCAGCGCCGAATCGTTCGCACCCGCGTCGCCGCGGGGCCGCGCGAGCCACGCGATCGCAATGCTGATCAGATACAGCGCGATCATCGGCGCGGCGAACACGGTCTGGTTCCACGGGTCGGCCGACGGCGTCAGCACCGCAGCGACGATGAAGCTGACGAGCACGGCGTACTTGACGTGCCGCCACAGCAGGCCTGCGGTGACGAGACGCAGGCGCGCGAGAAACAGCACCAGTGTCGGGATTTGGAAGACGACGACCATGCCGATCGTCATGTTCTTGTAGAGGTCGAACGTATCCTCGAGCCGCGGGACGAACTGCACGTGCGGCGTGCGAAATCCGGCGAAGAAGCCGACCATCCCAGGGAACAGCACGAAATGACTGAACAGCCCGCCGGCCAGCGTGCTGATCGCCGCGGCGACTACCAGCGGGACGACGAAGCGCTTCTCGTTTGCGTACAAGGCCGGCGCGATGAACAGCCACACCTGATACATGACGAACGGCGCGGCGAACACCACGCCGAAGATCAGCGCGACGTCGAGGTCGAACGAGAACGCCTCCCCCGGCTTCGTGAAGATGAGCGAGCTGCCGGGCGGCAGCGATCGCAGTGTCGGGCCCAGCACGAAATCGGCCAGGCGGTCGACGAAGGCCCACGCGACGAGCATCCCGAGCCCGATCGCGATGCACGAACGGATGATGCGCGTGCGCAGCTCGTCGAGGTGGTCGAGAAAAGTCTGTGGTTCGCTCATGGCGCGAATTGTAGACTGACCGCCATGAAAAGCCTCCTGTTCGCGCTGACTCTGTGCACCGGCATCGTCATCGGCGCGTTCGCGGTGTCGACGCCGCGGGCGCAGCAGCCGCCGCCCCAGCCGCCGCCGACGGCCGACCCGTACGCCAACAACGCCACGCCCGGCACGCTGACGTTTCCGCTCGCCGCGCCCGCCGGCACGGACAGCCGCGCGCGCGACGTCGCGCCGGCCGGCGCCGTCAACCAGGGACGATTCGACGCGGCGACGTGGAAGTACGGCGGCGCGTTCAATCCGCCCGCCGGATCGAAGATCTGGAATCCGGTGAAGCTGAAGATGATGCGCGGCGAGAAAGTCACCGGCGGCACGCTGTTCAGCGCCACCGATCCGGCGACCTACTGCGCGATGGCGAACGCCGGCTACGACTTCATCTGGACCGAGATGCAGCACAACGATCGCGACTGGTCGGCGGTCGCGCGCATGTGGCGCGCGTGCCCGTACGCGAAAGCGGTGCCGGGCGTGCGCGTCGCGTATACCGACGAGCGCGAGATCCAGCACGCCCTCGACGCCGGCGCGCTCGTCGTCGTCGTCCCGACGATCGATTCGACGCAGGAGGCGATCGAGGCGCGGAACTGGACGTACTTTCCGCCGCTCGGACGCCGCAGCAACGGCGGCGGGCAGGCGTTCGACCCGGCGATGTGGGGCGGCGTGCCGGGCGGCTACCGCAACACGATCAACGACAACGTCGTGCTGATCGAGATGGTCGAGACGCTCGAGGGGCTGAAGGACGCGGACGAGATCGCGAAAGTGCCGGGCGTCGACGCGGTGTTCGCCGCCAGCGGCGATCTCGGGAACTTCTCGGGGTTCCGTCAGGGATCGCCGGACTACGAACGCGCGATCAACATCGTCCACGATGCGGCGATCAAGGCGGGCAAGCGGCTGTGCGGCCCAATCGCGTGGCGCGATCGGCCCGACTTCACCTGCTTCCAGGCTGGCAGCGAGACGGCCGCGATCGCGAAGGGCGCCGCCGCGGAGCTCGGGCCGCTCGCGAACACGCAAGGCAAGCCGGAGGTCGGACCGTTCGCTACGACTCGGGCGTCTTCGGCGTCTGCTCGCCCTGATGGCAGGTGAAGCAGGTGACGGTGCGGGTGCCGGGGAAGAACTGCTCGTTGATCTTCCCCGTCATCTCCAGCATCCGTCGCGCGACGGCTTTGTGCGGGTTGTCGTCGCTCGCGAAGTTGCCGCGCACGTGGCAGAAGCCGCAGTTCACGCCGAGCGCGACGGTGATCTGCTGCATCTCCTGCTCGAACTCGGGCGCCGTCAGCCCCTTCAGGATTTTGACCGACGGCGTGTCGACGATTTGCGGCGTCGGCCTGGCCTCCTGCGCGGAGACGAAGCCGACGGCCGCGACGATCAGCAGCGCGTCCGCGCGCATTACTGCTGCGTCGACGCGCCGCGGCGCTCGGACAACAGCTTCCGGATCTCGGTCACGCCGTTGTTGACGGTAATCTCCGCCAGGTCCTTGCCGATCGCCGGCGTCGACGGATGCGGATCGCCGGTGAGGCCGTTGTTCACGCGCGGCGCATTCGGATCGCGCGGCTGGCCGCGCTGCGGAACGGGATCGAACGGCACCGTCTTGTAGGTCGGCCGGACGTACATCCCCTCTTTCGGCTGCATCCACAGCATCTCGGCGGTTTCCATCATCGCGCCGTGGCCGCCGACCGGCAGCTTGTGATCGGCGAGGTACTTGTCCACGTCGACGTGCGTCTTGTTGTAGAAGTCGCCGACGTAGTAGACGCGCGTCCCCTTCGCCGACCACTTCTTGTCCATCTCTTCGGCAGCGGCCTTCATCTCGTCCTGTCCGCCGCCGTGATCGCCGAAGACGAAGATGTCTTTGAAGCCGCTGCGTGCGAGGCTGTCGATCATCGCGAGCTGCACCTGCTTGAACACGTCGGCCGGCAGTTGGATCGGTCCGGGCTGGGCGGCCATCTCGCGGTTGGCCTGCAGGCCGGTCGCGTTCACCGCGAACGGCAGCGCCGGCGCGACGAGCGTTTTGCCGAGCCGCTTCGCCATCTCGATCGCGTGATGCCGCACCATGATGGTGTGGCCGCCGAGCACGTCCTGTGGCCCGCGTTCTTCGGTGCCGCCGGTCGGCACGAGAATCGACGTCCAGCCGTTGTTGAGACGCTCGGTGACTTCCGAGTGCGTCAACAGTTCGAGTTCGACGGTGTCTTGCGCAAAGACCGGCGTCGCGAGGAGCGCCGCCAGGCAGACGAGCACGCTGCGTTTCATACCACCCTCCGAAGGCGGATAGTTTAGCAGTAGTAAACTCTCTGTCGCTCGCCCATCCCCGAGGAGGATCCCTGATGCTTCGTGCTGTGCTGGCCGCGGCGATCGTGTGCGCCATGGCCTCGCCTGTCTTCGCCCAAACCGCCGACGTCGCCGGAACCGTCGTCGACGAAACGAACGCCGCCGTCCCGGGCGCGACCGTCACGCTCTCGGGCGCCGGCCCTTCGTCGTGGACGCTCACCGGCGCGCGCGGCGACTACGCGTTTCACAACGTGCCGAACGGCACCTATCGCATCACCGTCACGCTGACCGGCTTCGCGACCGCGACGCAGAACGACGTCGCCGTCGCCGGCCGCGCCGTCACCGTGCCGGCGATCACGCTCAAGGTCGGCAGCCTCAGCGACACGGTCGTCGTCAGCGCCACGCGCTCGAACGCCGCGCTCATCGACGCGCCGGCGACACTGAGCGTGATCCCGCAAAGCACGCTCGAAAGCACGCCGGCGACCAACTACGGCGATCTGATGCGCGCCGTGCCCGGCGTCAACGTGATCCAACTGTCGGCGCGCGACGTCAACATCACGAGCCGCGAAGCGACGTCGACGCTCAGCAATTCGCAGCTCGTGCTGCTCGACGGCCGCTCGATCTACCTCGACTTCTTCGGCATCGTCCTCTGGGACTTCCTGCCGAGCAACCTGTCGGACATCAAGCAGATCGAAGTGATCCGCGGTCCGGCGTCGGCCGTGTGGGGCGCCAACGCGCTCACCGGCGTCGTCAACGTGATCACGAAGTCGCCGCGCGAAGCGCCGGGGACGAGCGCGTCGATCCAGTTCGGCGGCTTCAGCCGCGATGCCGGATCGACGGTCGGCAAAGGCATGGGCCAGGTGTTCGGCGCCAACGCCAGCTACGCGGCCGCGCCGAATGCGACGTGGTCGTATCGCGTCAGCGCCGGCTACTTCAACTCGGATCCGTTTCCGCGTCCCGTCGGGCAGATCCCGCTCATTCAGGATCCGCGCGATCCGACGCAGAAGGTCGGCGGCGGCTTCTATCCGATCGACGGTCCCGGCACGCCGGGCACCGCGTTCGAGAACGCCGGAACGAGCCAGCCGAAGTTCGACGCGCGTGTCGATCAGGAGATCGAGAACGGCCGCATCACCTACGCCGCCGGCGTCGCCGGCTCGTCCGGCATCATCCACACCGGCATCGGCCCCTTCGACATCCAAAAGGGATCGTACATGGGGTACGGCAAGGTGAACTACAGCAAGGGCGCGTTCAAGCTGAACGCGTTCACGAACTTCACCAGCGCCGACGCGCCGAACCTCCTGCTCGTCGACCCGACGACGCAGCAGCCGCTGCAGTTGAATTTCTCGACGCAGACCTACGACGTCGAGGCGGGCGACACCTGGCGCGCCGGATCGAAGCAGGTGATCACGGCCGGCGGCAACGTCCGCCAGAACAACTTCAACATCACCATCGCGCCGAACGCGCAGAATCGCACCGAGCTCGGCGCCTACGCGCAGGACGAAATCTTCCTCGATCCGGTGCGGCTGACGATCGGCGGACGCGTCGACAAGTTCGGCAACCTGAGCGATCCGGTGTTCTCGCCGCGGCTCGCGGCGGTCTTCAAGCTCGCCGCGGATCACTCGGTGCGCGTGTCGTTCAACCGGGCGTTCCGCTCGCCGTCGGTGATCAACAACTATCTCGACATCTCGATCGTCAACCCGACCGACCTGAGCGCGCTCGCGCCGCTCCTCCCACCGGCGTTGCGGCCCGCCGTCGCGCAGCCGTTCCCCCTCGTCGTCCACGCCGTCGGGAGCGACATTCCGATCAACGGTCAGCCGCAGCAGGAGCTGACCGAAGAATCGCTGACGGCGTACGAAGTCGCGTATACCGGCACGATCGGCGGCGCGACGACGGTCGGCGCGGCGTTCTACGTGAACGACATCAACAACAGCATCAACTTCGTCACGCTGCCGAACAACCTCGATCCGTACACGGCCACCAATCCGCCGCCCGGCTGGCCGCTACCGCCCTCGATCCTCGCGGTGCTCGCGCAGGCCGGCATCGCGCTGCCGCGGACGGCGTTCACGTATCTCAACCTCGGACCGATTCGCGAGAAAGGGCTCGAGCTCTCGATCGATCGGCGCGTCAGCCGCGGCGTGTCGGCGTTCGCGAACTACTCGTGGCAGGCCGATCCGACGATCCTCCCGGACGCGCATCCGTATCCGGCGGCGGAACTCGCGCTGCCGCCCACCAATCGTTTCAACATCGGCGTCAACGTCGACACGCCGCGCTATCTCGGCAGCGCGTCGGTCAACTACGCCGACAAGGCGTTCTGGAGCGACGTCCTCAACGCGCCGTACCACGGCTTCACCGACGCGTACACGATGCTGAACGGATCATTCGGCGTGAAGTGGAACGGCGGGCACGTGACGACGCTCGTCAAGGGGACGAACCTGACGAACCAGGACATCATGCAGCACGTCTTCGGCGATATCCTGAAGCGGTCCATCATCTTCGAGGTGCGCTTTGCGTATTGACGTCATCGGTACGTGCACGGCGGTCGCCATCCTCTCCGGCGCCGTCACCGCGCCCCGCGCACAATCGCGGCCGGCGATCAGGCCCGCGGATCTCGTCCTGCGGCACGGCAAGATCGTCACCGTCGACCAGACGCGGCCGGTCGTGGAGGCACTCGCGGCGTCGGGCGACACGATCGTCGCGCTCGGGCCGGACGCCGAGATCCAGCCGTACATCGGCCCGCAGACGACCGTGATCGATCTGAAGGGCGCGCTCGCGACGCCCGGCTTCATCGACGCGCACGCGCACTTCACCGGCGTCGGCGAAGCGGCGCGCAACCTGAAGCTCGCCACCGCCACCGACTGGGACGACATCGTCCGCATGGTCGGCGAGGCGGCGAAGACGGCGAAGCCGGGCGCGTGGATCCTGGGCGGCGGCTGGCATCAGGAAAAATGGTCGCATCCGCCGTCGCCGAACGTCGAGGGGTTTCCGCTGCACGAGGCGCTGAGCCGCGTGTCGCCGAATAACCCGGTGTGGCTGACGCACGCGAGCGGCCATGCCGGCTTCGCGAACGCGAAAGCCATGCAGATCGCCGGCGTCACCAGGACGACGCCCGATCCGACCGGCGGCAAGATTCTCAAGGACGCGAACGGCAATCCGACCGGCCTCTTCAACGAACGCGCCCAGTCGATCGTCGCCAACGCGCTGGCGCGCGATCTGGCGCGGCGGACGCCGGCGCAGATCGAGGCCGACCTCCGCGCCGTCATCGAGCTCGCATCGCGCGAGGCGCTGCGCAAGGGCCTGACGACGGTGACCGACGCCGGGTCTCCGCCGTCGACGATCGAGGTGATGAAGCGCGTCGTCGACGAGCGCAAGCTGCCGTTGCGCGTCTGGATGATGCTGCGCGAAACGCCCGACAAGCTCGCGATCGACATGCCGAAGTACCGCGTCGTCAACTACGGCGACAAGCGCTTCACCGTGCGCGCGATCAAGCGCGCGATCGACGGCGCGCTGGGATCCCGCGGCGCGTGGATGCTTCAGCCGTACGACGATCTCAAGAGCACGAGCGGCATGAACACCGACTCGGTCGAGGACGTCGCGAAATCGGCGGAGCTCGCGTTCATCAACAACTACCAGATCTGCGTCCACGCGATCGGCGATCGCGGCAACCGCGAAACGCTCGACGCGTACGAAGAGACGTTCAAGCGTCATCCGAACGTCGACCCGAAGACGCTGCGGTGGCGGATCGAGCACGCGCAGCACCTGAGCGCGCAGGACATCCCGCGCTTCGGACAACTCGGCATCATCGCGTCGATGCAGGGCATCCACGCGACCTCCGACGCGCCGTACGTGCTGGCGCGGCTCGGACCGGCGCGCGCGGAAGAAGGCGCGTACGTCTGGCAGAAGCTGATGAAGACGGGCGCGGTGATCGCCAACGGCACCGACGCCCCGGTCGAGGACATTGATCCGATTCCGAACTTCTACGCGTCGGTGTCGCGGAAACTGAAGGACGGGTCGGTGTTCTACCCCGACCAGCGCATGAGCCGCATGGAGGCGCTGCGCTCGTACACGATCAACGCCGCGTTCGCCGATTTCGACGAGGACACGCGCGGTTCCCTCGCAATCGGCAAGCTCGCGGACGTGACCGTGTTCTCGAAGGACATCATGACGATCCCCGAGGACGAGATCCGGTCGGCGCAGATCGTCTACACGATCGTCGGCGGCAAGGTGGCCTACGAGCGGCGCTGACCTCGCGCCGATCGCGCGCCCTCTCAGCCGCGCGCGCGTGAGGTCGGCGAGGTCGACGCCGCCGTCAACGCGGCTTTCACGCGCTCCGGCGTAAACGGCGCTTCGCGCAGCCGCACGCCGGTCGCGTCGAACACCGCGTTGCCGACCGCCGCCGCGACGACGGTGATCGCCGTCTCGCCGGCGCCGGTCGCGCGGACGCCGGCGCGGTTGATCAGCACCGTCTCGATCGCCGGCACGTCGAATCCGAGCGGCAGCGAGTGATACGTGCGCCAGTCGATCGACGTCACCTGGCGGTCGTCCCACGTCACTTCTTCGCCGAGCGCGCGGCTCAACCCCTGCAGCGCGCCGCCTTCGATCTGATTCTTGATCCCGTCGGGATTGCTGATCGGCCCGCAGTCCTGCGCGACGACGAAGCGCTTTGCGTGGATCCGGCCCGTCGCGGGATCGACGTCGACCTCGGCGATCATCGCGACGTAGCCGTTATCGCCTTCGTACGCGACGCACGCCATCCCCCGTCCCGACAGCGCGCCGCTCGCGCGAGCCCCGCCACTCCGCGCCGCGCTTGCCGGCGATGGACGCGTGTCCCACTTCGCGGCCTTTGCCGCCGCCTGCACGACCTCCTTCAGTCTCGGATCGCTGAGGTGCCGCAGGCGGTACTCGACCGGATCGGCTTTCACGTGCGCCGCGATCTCGTCCATGAACGATTCGTGCGCGAACGTGTTCTGCAGGCGCGACGGCGAGCGGAGCGGACCCGTGAAGAACGGCGACGCGATCGTGTGCGTCACCACGCGTTCGCTCCGGATCGTCCCCGCGCCGCCCGCCTTCCCCGCGATGCGGCCCGCGATGTACGACGGCGCGGCGTTGCTGCCGTTGCGCAGCTCGCCCGTCGGCTCCACGGCATCGCGCGGCTCGACGACGGCCGTGGCGAACCCCGCCAGCGCGCCGCTGACGACGTTGCCCGGCTCGTCGTAGCCGGGCCGGCCGCCTTTCGACACCGACCACGATTCGCACTCCCACGCGGTCACGTCGCCGCTTGCGTCGACGCCGGCGCGCTGCTCGATGACCGAGGCGAACCCGTAGTTCTCCCACGCCATCTCGTCCTGACGCGAGAGCTGCACGCGCACCGGCCGGCCGACCGCCTGCGACATCAGCGCCGCGTCGAACGACACGGCGTCGGCGTTGTTCAGCCCGTAGCAGCCCGCGCCGCGGACAAAGACGACGCGCACGTCCTCCGGCTTCAGGCCGAGCAGCAGGGCGACGCCGTTCCGCGTCGGATACGCGGATTGCGTCGGCGACCACACCGTCGCCTTGCCGCCCCGCACGTCGGCGACCGCGCACGACGATCCCATCGACCCGTGCATCTGATACGGGTAGCGGTAACTGGCCTTGACGACCGACGCGGCCGACGCGAGCGTCTGCTCGGTGTCGCGCGAGTTGACGACGAGCGCGTCGCGCGAGCGCTGCGTCTTCATGAAGTCGTAGAACGTGTCGTGCGCCGGCAGCGCCGGTCCCGGCGTCCACGTCGCCTTCAGCGCACGCGCCGCCTGGATCGCCTGCCACGGCTTCTCGCACACGACCCCGACGAAGTTCTTCTTCACGACGATCTTCACGAAGCCGGGCCGCGAGCGGACCGACCCTTCGTCGACGCTGACGAGCGTGGCGCCGACCGACGGCGGACGCACGACGCGGCCGTGCAGCATGCCGGGCACCTTCACGTTGTGGACGAACTCGAACGTGCCGGTCGCCATCGCCGCCATGTCGACGCGCATCGCCGGCGTGCCGAGCACGGTCCACTCGCGCATCGGCTTGCGTGCGGCCGTGGCGCTCAGCGTCATCGTGAGCTGCCGTCCCGCGACGAGATCGCCGTACGTGGCCTTCTTCGACGCGTCGCCGTTCACGCTGACGACGCCGTCCGCGGCGGACAGGCGATCGACGTGGACGCCCAGCGTCTGCGACGCCAGATGCAGCAGCGCCTCGCGCGCGGTCGCCGCCGCCTGCGCCAGATTGCGATCGTTGAAGTTCGTCGGCGTCGACTGGCTGCCCGACGTCGTCCCCTGGTCTGGCGTCGTCGACGTATCGCACTGCACGAGCGAGACGCGCGAGAGCGGCACGCACAGCTCCTCGGCGACGAGCTGCATCTGGGCGGTCATCATGCCCTGCCCCAGTTCGCACTTACCGGTGTAGGCGGTGACGCGGCCGTCGGCGGCGATGCGGATCCACGAGTCGAGCCGACGCGGATCGATCCCGGAGTTGCGCGTGTCGAACGGACCCTGCGCGTCGAGCCAGGACGCGTCGGCGAGACTGAAGGTGACGATCAAGGCGCCGGACGTCTTGAGGAATTCGCGGCGCTTCACGACCGCGTCTCCTGATAGCGCTTGATCGCGTGCAGCATGCGCACGTTGGTGAAGCATCGGCACAGGACCGTCGCGAGCGCCTGGCGCACCTCGCCGTCAGCGGCGTGCGGATGTTGATCGAGATACGCCTTGGCCGTGACGATGACGCCGTTCAGGCAGAAGCCGCACTGCGCGGCCTGCTCGTCGACGAACGCCTGCTGAATCGGGTGCGGATGGTCCGGCGTGCCGAGCCCTTCGAGCGGCGTCACCTCCGCGGCGCCGATCGTCGACACCGGCGTGACGCACGCTCGCACGGCGCGGCCGTTGACGATGACGGCGCAGGCGCCGCACTGGCCGAGGCCGCAGCCGAACTTGGGTCCGCGAAGATTGAGATCGTCGCTGAGGACGTACAGAAGCGGCGTCGACGGATCGACGTCGACCGTGTGCGACGCGCCGTTGACGCGCAGCGAAATGGCGGCCACGAGGACCTCCCGACTAATGCGTCAGACCGTAGTAGATGTAGTTGACGCCGAGCTTGTACGCTTCGTTCGTCTGATCGATCGGGCGCAGTCCCGTGCCCGACCACTCCCAGAACTGCGACACGTCGGTGTTGTAGTTCACGATCATCTGCAAACGCTTCGACGGGTCGTTGTCCTCGTAGACGCCCTTGAAGATCGGCTTCCCGTAGTTGTACGCCTGCGGGATGACGTCGAGATCGTTGAGCTCGAAGAACGAGTGGAAGATCGGGTGTGACGCCTGCATGTCGTAGAAACGCACGTCCGGCAGCACGCGCTTCATGTTCGCCTCGAACGGCTCCCAGCCCGGGCTGCCGAAGTCGCCCGGCATCTTGAAATCGTCGACGATGACGAAGCCGCCCTTCTGCAGGTACTCGCGCAGGCTGATGGCTTCGCGATCGGTCAGCGTCCACCAGCTCACTTCGATGATGTAGAGCACCGGATAGTGGAAGATCTCCGGATCGTCGAGCGTGAGCGTGTTGATCGTTTCGTCGTTGCCGTTGAGGAACCCCACCTCGTTCATGATCTTCATGAGGTTCTGCTCGGCGAGCGGGTAGCCGTGCGCCCACGACGGCAGCCCGCGCCACCAGTAGCCGCCCGGCGCCGTCTCGTACTTCACGCGCACGAACGTGAAGCGGCCGTCGTACGGCGCGTTCGGCTCGATCCTGAAGCGGACCCAGCGGCCGCCGCCGAACCCGCCGAAGCCGCGCTGCGCGAACGCCGCCGCGCCGAGCGCGACGACGACCGCCGCCGTCATAAGGAAGATGCGAAGCGGACGCCGCATCACCATCGGGACGATCTTAATTCACGGGCCGACGATTACAACGACGCGACCCGGACCGTGGACGCCGACCGTCAGCGTCAGCTCGATGTCTGCGGTCCGGCTGGGTCCGGTGATGAACGTGCAATTCGCGGCGGCGGCCAGATCCGCCGCGCGCTCGCGGAAGAACGCGCCCATCGTCTCGCACAGCTGGTCCGTGCCGACGATGGCGAGGTGCGTGGGCGGAAGGAGCGACGCGGCGCGCGGCTTGCCGCGGCCGGTGATCATCGCGAGCGATCCCGTTTCGGCGATCGCGGCGTCACAACCGGTGACGCCGACGGCCGCGGCGGCTTGCACGTCGCGCGCGCTCGCGCCGTCGGCGGCGTGCGCGAGCAGCTCGCCCACGCCGTACGGCAGCCGATCGACGTCCCAGCGCAGCACCGGGCGATCGCCGACGATCGCGGCGACGCGCGCGCGGACGGCGTCAGGCGTCGATTCGACGTGGTGCTCGACGCCGAGCGCGGTCAGCTCGGCGCGGAAGCGCGCGAGGAGCTCGCCCTTCGACAGGCTCAGGGCGAGCGGTGTGTCGGACGCGCTCGTCCCGAGCCCGTCGCTCGCCGCGAGCTTGTCGCTCATCCTAAGCCCTCCGCCCATCCTGAGCCCGTCGAAGGATGGGCGCGGCGCCGCGCGCAGGCGCGCGAGCACGCGTTCGCGCGCGCTCATGCGCGCCGCTCCTGCCATCGCTCCTGGAACGTCTTCGCGGCGGGCGCGCGTAGATCGCGCGCGCGCGTCCATCCGCCCGCGAGGCCGGGCAGCGCGCGCACCCAGCCGTCGCGCGCGCGCGCACGAAGCCACACGCGCGCGACACGCGTCGCCGCGCGATACAGCGCCGGACGCGACGCCGTCCACGCGAACAGCTTCATCGCCCATGCGAGCGATCGCGGCTGGAGATCGGCGGCGGCGACGTCGCGCCGCAGCGCGAGCAGCATGCGCGGAATGTCGAGGCGGACCGGACACACATCGCGGCACGCGCCGCACAGCGTGCTCGCGTGCGGCAGCTCGCGCCATGGCTCGAGACCGCGCAAGCCCGGCGTCACGATGGCGCCGACGGGCCCCGGATACGTGTCGCCGTACGCGTGGCCGCCGATGTTGCGATACACCGGACAGACGTTCAGGCACGCGCCGCACCGAATGCAGCCGAGGATCTCCGCGGTGTCGCCGGCGCGAATCCGGCTGCGGCCGTTGTCGAGCAGCACGACATGCAACTCGTCGGGGCCGTCCGCGTCTCCCTCGCGGCGCGGACCATTGACCATCGTCGTGTAGACGGTGAGCTGCTGGCCGGTCCCCGATCGCGCGAGCACCTTGAGGCAGGCGTCGAGCTCCTCGAGATTAGCCACCAGCTTCTCGATGCCCATCAGGACGACGTGCACGCGCGGCAAGGTCGTCACCATTCGGCCGTTGCCTTCGTTGGTGACGAGGACGATCGTGCCGGTATCGGCGACGCCGAAGTTCGCGCCGCTGATGCCCATGTCGGCGCGCAGGAATTCGCTGCGCAGCCGCGTGCGCGCGGTCGCCGCCAGCGCCTGCGTGTCGTCCGTGTACGGCACCTTTAGCTCGCGCTGCATGACGCGCCCGACGTCCTGGCGCGTCAGGTGGATGATGGGCGCGATGATGTGCGACGGCCGATCGTGCGCGAGCTGGACGATGTACTCGCCGAGATCGGTTTCGATCGGCGCGACGCCCGCGGCCTCGAGCGCCTCGTTGAGATGCGTCTCCTCCGACACCATCGACTTGCTCTTCACCGCGCGCGTGCAGCCGGCGCGCGTGGCGATGCCGGCGACGATGGCGTTCGCGTCCGCGGCGGTGTCGGCCCAGTGCACGTGCGCACCGTTCGCGAGCAGGCGCGATTCGAACCGCTCGAGATAGTCGGGCAGGTTGGCGACCGCGGTGAGGCGCGCCGCACGGGCCGCGTCGCGGACCGCCTCCGCGTTCGGCAGCGACGCGAACGCCGACGTGCGGCGCGATCCGAACACCGCGGTGACGCGGCCGAGCGCGTCCTGCAGGCGCGCGTCGCCGATCGCCGCTCCCGCGCGCGCCGCGAAGTCCGCCGATGGCGCCGTCACCGCGTCTGCGCCTCGTCGAGCAACTGCGCGAGGTGCTGCGTGCGAATCGCGGAGCCGCGGCGATGCAGCCCGCCGCCGATGTGCAACAGGCAGCCGAGATCGCAGCTGACGACGCGATCGGCGCCGGAGGATTCGATCGCCGCGAGCTTGCGATCGAGCATCGCGGACGAAATGCCGGCGTTCTTCACGGAGAAGAGGCCGCCGAAGCCGCAGCACTCCTCCTGCTCGCGCACCGGCATGGACGTCGCGCCGTCGACGCTCGCGATCGCGTCGAGCGGCGCCTCTCGCACGCCGAGCCCGCGCAGCAGATGGCACGAGGGGTGATACGCGATCTTCGCGTCGAGCGTCCCGCCGGCGTGTTGCGGCGCATGCTCCGCGAGGAATTGGCTGAACTCGCGGCAGCGCGACGCGACGCGCACAGCCTTCTCGTGCATCGCCGGCTCGTCTGCGAACAGATGCGGATACTGATGCACGAGCATGTCGCCGCACGATCCTGACGGGATGACGATCGGCCCGGTCGTGCGATCGAGGAGATCGATCGTGTGGCGGGCGACGGTCCGCGCGTCGTGCTGAAATCCCGCGTTGAACGCCGGCTGTCCGCAACACGTCTGCGCCGCCGGCACGTCGACGTCGCACCCGATCCGCTCCAGCACGCGGACGACGGCGAGGCCGACCTCGGGATCGATCTCGTTGACGAGACAGGTATGGAAGAGGACGGCGCGCGTCACGTCAGGCGATTGTAATCGTGAGCGTCGGCGAGACGAAATTCGTGGCGTACGAGGTGAGCGGCCGATTGGCGGGTCCCTGCACCACCGCGCCGCTCGTCGAGAACTCCGAGAGGTGGCACGGACAGACGTAGGTGCCGTTCTGATAGCCGGTGACGGTGCAGGTTTCGTGCGTGCACGTGGCGTTGAGCGCGGTGAACGTGCTCTGCCCCGTGCGCGCGACGAGCAGCGCGCCGCGCGACGTGTTGACGAGCGCCGCGTTGCCGACGGTGTTGAGCGGCGAGCTGGCGTCGACGTTCACGGTGACCGTCGAACCGCTGAGCGTCCCGGACACCGTCGCCAACTGCGGCGCGTCGCTGCCGGCACCGGTGCTGTTGCCGGAGCACGCTTGCATCAGCGACGCGGCCGAGATGATCGTCAGCGCTTGAACGAATTCCCGTCTATTGTGCATGACCCGCCGAGGTAGCAACGCACGTACCGGCATCGGCCCGGGGGTGGACACTATGTACATAGCGCTCGGCGTCCTCGTTCGATGACGCGATCGGACATAGAATCGGACAAGCGTGGCCGATCGGCGTGATTCCCCGAGCAGCGTCGCCTTCATGTTGCGCGCGCTGCAGTATCGCAATTACCGGCTCTTCTTCGGCGGACAAATCGTCTCGCTCGTCGGCACGTGGATCACCACGACCGCGACGAGTTGGCTCGTCTATCGCCTCACCGGATCCGCCGTGCTGCTCGGCGTCGTCGGCTTCGCCGGCCAGTTTCCGGCGTTCCTCCTCGGCCCGTTCGCCGGCATCGTCGTCGATCGGCACAACCGGCACCGGCTGCTGGTCGTGACGCAGACGATCTCGATGCTGCAGTCGTTCTCGCTCGCCGCGCTGACGTTGTCGGGACGCATCACGATCGGCTGGATCATCGCGCTCAGCATCGTCCAGGGGATCGTGAACGCGTTCGATATGCCGGGCCGGCAGTCGTTCCTGATCCAGATGATCGAGAACAAGCAGGACCTCGGCAACGCGATCGCGCTCAACTCGTCGATGGTCAACGCGGCGCGATTGATCGGTCCCTCGGTGGCGGGCGTCGTCATCGCAGCGGTCGGCGAAGGCTGGTGTTTCTTCATCGACGGCGTCAGCTATCTGGCGGTGATCGCGGCGCTGCTGATGATGCGCATCGCCGCGGCGGACCGGCTCGCCGCCGCACGCGGCGCGGCGCTGCAGCAGTTCCGCGAAGGCTTCGCCTACGCGTTCGGCTCCGTGCCGATCCGCTCGATCATCATGCTGCTCGCGATCGTCAGCCTCGTCGGCGTGCCGTACACGGTGCTGATGCCGATCTTCGCCGGCGACGTGTTCCACGGCGGCCCGCACACGCTTGGCCTGCTGATGACCGCCTCCGGCTGCGGCGCCCTTGCGGGCGCGCTGTGGCTCGCGGCGCGCAAGTCGGTCATCGGACTCGGACGCATCATCCCGATCGCGAGCACGCTCTTCGGCGCGGGGCTCATCTGCTTTTCGTTCGCGCCGAACCTGTGGGTCGGCCTGCCGTTCATGGTCCTCACCGGCTTCGGCTTCATGACGCAGATGGCGGCGAGCAACACCGTCATCCAGACGGTGGTCGACGACGAGAAGCGCGGACGCGTGATGAGCTTCTACATGATGGCGTTCCTCGGCACGGTGCCGTTCGGCAGCCTGATCTCCGGATGGCTCTCGTCGCGCATCGGCGCGGGACATACGCTGCTCGTCGGCGGCATCTGCTGCACGGCCGGCGCGGCGTGGTTCGCGCGACAGCTTCCCGCGATCCGTCATGCGGTGCGCCCGATTTACGTGCGCATGGGGATCCTGCCGGAGATGGCGACGGCGATCAGCTCCACCGCCGAGTTGACGGTGCCGCCGGAGCGATGAAGACATGGCAGCGAACGTCACGATCGGCATCATCGGAACGGGATGGGTCGGATCGAGCGTCGCGATCTCGACGCTGCACGCCGGCATCGCGCAGGACCTGCTGCTCCACGACGCGCGCACGGCGGTCGCCGAAGGCGAGGCAATGGATCTCGCGCACGGCGCGTCGTTCTACCCTGCGGCGACCGTTCGTGCGGCAGATGTCGACGAAATGCTCGGCGCCGACGCCGTCGTTGTCGCCGCGGGACGCGGCGGCCGCCCCAACGAGTCGCGGCTCGATCTGATCAACGACAACGCGCGCGTCGTCCGCGGCCTCGCCGAACGCTTTCGCGGCTACGACGGCGTCGTCGTCATCGTCACCAACCCGGTCGACGTCCTGACCTTCGAATTCACGCGCACCTCGGGCATGCCGGCGGCGCGCGTCCTCGGCACGGGGACGATGCTCGATTCGGCGCGGCTGCGACAGATGATCGGACGCACGATTGGGATCGATCCGCAGTCGGTGCACGCGCAGGTCGTCGGCGAACACGGCGACTCGGAAGTCGTCGTCTGGTCCGGCGCGCGCGCGGCGGGCGTGCCGCTGTCGCACTGGCCGGCGTGGACCGCCGAGACGGAGGCGCGGATCGCGACCAGCGTCCGGACCGCGGCCTACGAAATCATCCAGCGGAAAGGGGCGACGAACCACGCGATCGGCTTGGTCACGGCGGCGCTGCTGCGCGCGCTGCTCCGCGACGAACATCGCGTGCTGACCGTGTCGCGCGTGCAGGACGGCGCGTGCGGCGTGCGCGACGTCGCGCTGTCGCTGCCGACGGTCGTCGGGCGAAGCGGCGCGACGCAGGTGATTGCGCCGGAGATGAACGACACGGAGCGCGCGGCGCTGGACCGATCGGCCGACGTGCTGCGCCGCGCCATCGCTGCGGTCGATCGGTGAGTCACGGCACCGGCCGCGGCACGCGCGCTCAGTGCGTCAGGCCGTAGATGATGTAATTGACGCCGAGTTTGTACGCTTCGTTCGTCTGATCGATCGGCCGCAGCCCCGTCCCCGACCACTCCCAGAACTGCGAGATGTCGGTGTTGTAGTTGATGATCATCTGCAGGCGCTTGTTCGGGTCGTTGTCCTCGTACACGCCGCGGAAGATCGGCTTGCCCGCCACGTACGCCTGCGGCACGATGTCGAGGTCGTCGATCTCGAAAAACGTGTGGTAGATCGGGTGCGACGCGCTCATCTCGAAGAAGCGGACGCCGGGCAGCGCGCGCTTCATGTTCGCCTCGAAGATGTCCCAGCCGCCCGATCCGCCGAAGCGGCCGAATCCGCCGCCGCGCACCTTGAAGTCGTCGACGATGACGAAGCCGCCCTTCGCGAGAAAGGTGCGGAGCCCCGCGGCTTCGCGATCGGTCATGTCCCACCAGCCGACCTCGATGACGTACGCGACCGGATACTTCAGCAGCTCGGGATCGTCGAACGTCAGCTCGTTGATCTCGTCGGTGTGCGCGCCGAGGTCGCTGACCTCGTTCATGATGCGCATCAGGTTCTGCTCGGCGATCGGATAGCCGTGCGACCACGCCGGCCACCCGCCGTACCAGTTGCCGCCGGGCAGGTGCGTGTAGCGCACCCGGACGAAGGTGAATCGACCGTCGTACGGCGTGTTCGGATAGATCTGGAAGCGTCCGCGGAAGCCGAAGCCGCGGAAGGCGAAGTCCTGCGCCAGGGCGGCGGTCGAGAGCGCCGCCGCGACCAGCACGCCGACGACCAAACGCCTCACACGCCGAGTATAATTTCGGCGCCATGTCATTGCACGTTCGCGCGGCGCTGTGTCTGACCGCCGCGCTGCTCGTCCCGCACGCGCACGAGCCCGCCGATCCCCCCAACCCGTTCCGCACGATCGAAGGCTGGGCCAAGCTCCCCGAGGGGCGTGTCTGGGGCGCGACGAGCGCCGTCGACATCGACAAGGACGGCCACAGCGTCTGGGTCGCGGAACGCTGCGGCGCCAACAGCTGCGCGAACTCCACGCTCGATCCGATCCTCCACTTCGATCCCACCGGCAAGCTCGTCAAGAGTTTCGGCGCCGGCATGTTCACCTTCCCCCACGGCATCTTCGTGGATCGCGACGGCAACATCTGGGTGACCGACGGCCAGGGCAGTCATCAGGTCTTCAAGTTCAGCCCCGAAGGGCGTCTGCTGCTGATCCTCGGCAAGCGAGGCGGCGGACGCGACGGCGACTTCTTCTATCAGCCGAACGACGTGCTCGTGGCGCCGAACGGCGACATCTTCGTCTCCGAAGGTCACGGCGGCGACGTCTCGCGCATCGTCAAGCTGTCGAAGGACGGCACGCTCATCAAGGCGATCGGACACAAAGGCAGCGGCCGCGTCGAGTTCGATCAGCCGCACGGCCTCGCGATGGACTCGCAGGGACGACTGTTCGTCGCCGACCGGAGCAACAACCGGATCCAGATCCTCGATCAGAACGGCGGCTTCATCGCCGAGTGGAAGCAGTTCAGCCGTCCGAGCGGCCTCTTCATCGATCGGCACGACACGCTGTACGTGGCCGACTCGGAGTCGGGCGACGTCGAAGGCAAGTACGGCTACAACCCGGGCGGAAAACGCGGCATCCGCATCGGCAGCGCGCGCGACGGCAGCGTCACCGCGTTCATCCCCGATCCGAAACCGAACCCGAACGGCCCGGGGTCGACGAGCGCGGCCGAGGGCGTCGCGGCCGACGCCGACGGCATCATCTACGGGGCGGAAGTCGGCCCGCGCGGGATTAAGCGATACGTCAGAAAATGAAGAATGAAGAATGAAAAATGAAATGGCGAGTGCAATGACGAATGAAGGAGGCAGTGTGAAGGCATACGTGATCACGGCGGCGGCGCTCGTGCTTGCGGGCGTGGCGGCGGTCGGCGCGCAGCAGGACATGAAGCCGACCAACGATCTGCCGAACCCGTACCAGAGCATCGAGAACTACTTCAAGCTGCCGGACGGCCGGAAGTGGGGATCGACGAGCGCCATCGAGATCGACAAGGACGGCAAGACCATCTGGGTCGCGGAGCGCTGCGGCGCGAACAGCTGCCTCGATCGGGCGACCGGCAAGGTCAAACCGGAAAACACGATCCTGCACTTCGACGCGCAGGGCAATCTGATCAACAGCTTCGGTGGCGGGATGCTGATCTTCCCGCACGGGATCTACGTCGACAAGGATGGCAACGTCTGGGTGACCGACGGTCAGGACAACGGCACGCCGCCCGCGCGCGGCCGCGGCCGCGCCGAAGGGGCGCCCGCCGCGCCAGCACCGGCCATGGCCGGCCCGATCGGTCCGCCCGCCGATGCGACCTTCGGCAACCAGGTCTACAAGTTCTCTCCGGACGGCAAGCTGCTGATGACGCTCGGCAAGCCTGGCGGCGCCGCCGCGCCCGAGTTCTTCTACCAGCCCAACGACATCACCATCATGCACAACGGCGACATCATCGTCGCCGAGGGCCATGGCCGCGGCAACAACCGCGTCATCGTGTTCGACAAGAACGGCAAGAAGAAGATGGAGTTCGGCAAGCTCGGCACCGGGCCGGGCGAATTCGATCAGCCGCACGCGCTCGCGGTCGACTCGAAGGGGCGCCTCTTCGTCGGCGACCGCAACAACAACCGCATCCAGATCTTCGATACGAACTACAAGTACGTCACCGAGTGGAAGCAGTTCTCGCGGCCGAGCGGCGTGTACATCGACAAGAACGACAACCTCTACGTCGCCGATTCGGAATCCGAGTCGGTGTCGCGCAACCACAACGGCTGGAAGCGCGGCTTGCGCATCGGCAGCGCGAAGGACGGCACCGTCAAGTACTTCATCCCCGATCCGACGCCGACCTGCGCGCAGGGACAGCGATCGTCCGCGGAGTCTCCGTGCGCCTCGAACACGAGCGCGGCGGAAGGCGTCGTGGCGGATGCGGCCGGCAACGTCTACGGCGCCGAAGTCGGTCCGCAGCGCGTGATGAAATACGTGAAGAAGACGATGGGGACGAAGTAGGGAGTAGGGAGTAGGGAGTAGGGAGTAGGGAGTAGGGAGTAGGGAGTAGGGAGTAGGGAGTAGGGAGTAGGGCGAAGGGAGTGGGGCGTAGGGGTTAGGGAGTAGGGAGTAGGGAGTAGACGGCGTCTTCTAATCCCTAGTCCCTACTCCCCAATCCCTAATCCCTACTCCCTAATCCCTACTCCCTACTCGTTACTTGATTGCAGGATTCACGTACCCGGCCTTGAGCACGCGCGCGGAGGGACGGAAGCTCAGATAGTCCACGTGATCGGGAATCGCGGCCCACCCGTGCGGGACGCCGGCCGGGATGATCACGATGTCGCCCACCTTCACGTCTCGCCTCACGACATCGGCACCGACGATCGGTCCGCTGCACGACGGGCCGTTCAGCGTCGTCGTCACTTCGCTCTCGGGACCGGACTCGCGTCCGTGCGAGATGTGGCCGCCGGTGACCATCGTGCCGCCGCCCGACACGATCAGGTAGCCTTCAGTCTGCTCGTTGTGCGAGATGCCGCCAGGCGTTCCCGCGGGCGCCATCGGGCCGCTCTGATCGCCGCAGGGACCACCGACCATTCCCGCACGTCCGCCGCCTTGCCGTCCGGCCGCACCGGCGGCACTGCCCTGACGCCCAGCCGCTCCAGCGCCAGCCCCGGCTCCGGCACCCGCGCCCGCGCCGCGATTTCCACCGGTCGCGCCGCGATGGACGATGCCGACCGCGAAGTTCTCGCTGCCGATGTCCACGACCTTGATCATGCGATCGACGCCGGGCAGGCTGTTGACCTTCTTCACTTCTTCGTCGGTGATGTAGGTCGCAGCGGTGGGCTTCTGCTGCGCCTTCATGATCGCGGGCGCGCTGGCCAGCGCGGTCGCGAGCGTAATCCCCAACGCTTGCAAAATCCTCTTTTGCATCGAGCCTCCTCACAAGAACAGGTGCACCACGCACCGCTTTGGGTTCGCGTACTATAGCGCGATGGACCTGAATCGGCGAGAGTTCCTCGCGGCGGCGGCCGCCGTACCGTTCCTCCAGTCGCCGCAGCCGCAGATGCCGGGCCCGCCCGGCGAGCCGACGCCCGGTCGCACGCGCCGGCTCGGCCTCGGCGACGGCGAGCGCGACGGACTGCTCTACGTGCCGAAAGGCTACAAAGCCGGCGAACCGATGCCGCTGCTCGTCCTGCTGCACGGCGCCGGCAACACGTCGCTCTCGACGCAGTACGCCTATCCGCACGCCGACGACTTCGGCTTCATCGTCCTCTCACCCGATTCGCGCGACGAGCGGACCTGGGACGCGATCCTCGGCGTCTGGGGCCCCGACCTCGAGTTCATCGGCGAAGCGATGAAGTACGCCAAACGCCAGTGCGCCGTCGCCGACAGCCACATCGGCCTCGGCGGCTTCTCCGACGGCGGCTCGTACGCGCTGTCGATGGGGATCGGCAACGGCGACGTGTTCACCAAGATCCTCGGCATGTCGCCCGGCGTGATGCAGCCGGCCGCGGTGCGCGGCAAGCCGAAGATCTGGGTGTCGCACGGAACGAGCGATCCGATCATGCCGATCGACATCACGAGCCGGAAGTTCGTGCCGCGGCTGAAGAGCCTCGGCTACGACGTCACCTATCGCGA
>Ga0070741_10004834_pt1 | contig 30931 bp, 16 predicted proteins | sample Coa_R1_4_FD_66440 | JGI IMG/M metagenome (GOLD analysis project Ga0070741, IMG submission 66440) | Surface soil microbial communities from Centralia Pennsylvania, which are recovering from an underground coalmine fire - Coalmine... | ecosystem: Environmental > Terrestrial > Soil > Unclassified ... | reverse complement strand
CGGGCGACCGGCGTTTATTATGACGACACCTGGAACCATGCGATCTTCCCGGCGGGCACGGTGAATTGCTCCGGACCGGTCCCGGGCGGCGAGGTGACCTATTTCGAAGCGCTCGACCTCAACCTCGGCGCGCTCGACGCCGGTCAGGGCTTGGTACCCGCCTCCGGTTCGGATCCGTGGGCCAACATCCTGAAAATGACCGGCAATCCCCTCGACGTGATCGATCCGGCGCAACTGCCGGTCGACCCCGCCACCTGCCAGCCGATTTATCCGAACCAATATCTCCGCGTGAATACCATCTTCGAGGTGGCGCACCAGCATGGCCTGCTCACCGCCTGGTCCGACAAGCACCCCGCCTACCACATCCTGTCCGGTCCGTCAGGCCGCGGCGTCGACGATTATTTCACGCCCGAGATCAACAGCAGCGCGAATCCCGCCGCTCCGACCGATCCCACCCAGCCCGACTGGACCAAGGACAACCTTTCCACCCAGCAGTACGACAACTACAAGGTCCAGGCCGTGATCAATTGGATCAACGGCCACCGCCATGACGGCTCCGGCAGCCCAGGAACCCCGGCGATCTTCGGCATGAATTTTCAGTCCGTTTCCACCGGCCAGAAACTGCCGGCCTCCCGGACCGAAGGCGATCTGTCAGGCACGGCTCCCGGCGGCTACCTCGCGGATGGCGCCACCCCCGGCCCGGTCCTGACCAACGCCCTCACCTTCGTCGACCAATCCCTCGGCAGCATGGTCACCGCCCTGACCGCGCGCGGCCTGCTCGACCGCACGGCGATCATCATTTCGGCCAAGCACGGCCAGTCGCCGATGAACCCCGCCGCGCTCAACCGGATCAAGGACAGCAAGATCATCGACGCGCTCAATGCGGCCTGGAACCAGAGCCACCAGGGTGGAAATCCCAACGCCACGCCGCTCGTCGCCCAGGGCACCGATGACGACGGCTTGCTCCTCTGGTTGAACGATCGCTCCAAGGACGCCACCGACTTCGCCCGCACCTTCCTTGCCGGTTACAACGATCCGACCGCCAGCGTCGACGGCAAGCCGGTCACCTCGGCCGGCCTCTCCCAGATCTACACCGGCGCCGCCGCCGCCGCGCTCATCGGCGTCGATCCGAGCGATCCGCGGGTGCCGGACGTGATCGGCATCGCCCAGTACGGCGTCGTCTACACCGGCCACAAGGCCAAGATCGCCGAGCATGGCGGCGACCACACCGAGGATCGGAACGTGCCCATCCTGGTTTCCTGGCGCGGCGCGCAGGGCGGCACAGCAGTCACCACCCCGGTGGAGACCACCCAGGTTGCTCCGACCATCCTGGAACTGCTCGGTCTCAACCCGCATGAGCTGGAAGCAGTCCGCCTCGAGCACACCCAGCCGCTGTTCTAAGGATTCATGTTTCAACCGGGCCGCGCCATTGGCGGCCCGGTTTTTTTTCACGCCGGCGCGCGAGGCACTTCCTCTGCGCCGGATTTTTTTCGGAGGCCGATGGCGAAGCGCCGGCCCCTCAGTGGGCAGGATCGCGCCGGACCGAGCCTTCGCCGGCGCCACGCGCGAACACCAGCGCTTGCGATGCCTTGGCCATATCTCCGCCGTCGATCGCGATGGATCCGCTGTCCTTGCCCTCAACCTGAAGAAAAATCGCCCCCGGCGTGAGCAGTCGCGGCGAGGAGAAAAGCACCTCCCGCGAATCGATCAGGCGCAGCGCCGATTCCGCTCCCGGATCGCCTTGAATGGCGAGGCCGTTCACCGCCGCGTCGGCCACATGATCGAATACGACGGCGGGGCGGCTGTCCGGCGCGGCCAGAGTGAAACGGACATTGTTCAGGACCAGGCCGCGGACATTGCGGGCGTAAAGGCCGTAGGCCGGCAGCACCCCGCAGGCGAAATATTCTCCGCCGGAGACCTGCGGCACGTCCCGCAGCGCGCCCATTTCCTTCGTGCCACCGCCCGCATACGTCACGCTCACGTCGGAGAGCGTGACGTTCTCGATCGCCTGACCGGCCACGCTCGTCAGGTCGATGCAGGTGTGGTGCTCGCCCGGATAAATGTCGGAAATCGGCGTGCCGGGAAGATAGGGAAAATTCGTCAGATCCGGTCGGGCCGCGACCGTGGCGGTGATGCCGCGAAACTGGATGTTGCGCACGATGCCGCCGGCGCGGATCAGCGCCGGATCGAGCGCGTTGCGCGGCGCCGAGCCCAGGCCGATATAGATCGGACCGGTCACGTTCGTCATCACCAGATTGGAGAAAATCATGTTCTCCATCCGGTCGCCCGCCCGCACCTGCATCTTGATCGGACAGCCGAAGGTGTCGGTGATCACGCAGTTTGAAACCGTCACGCCGTCGCACTGCCCGCCCCCGAAACGAAAGACGGACCAGCGCGTGCTGAAACTGCAATTGGTCACGGTGATGTCGTGATTGCTGCCGAAAAGGGCACAGGCGTCGTCTTCGCAGACGATCGAGCAATTCGAGACCTTGACGTGCTCGGAGGAATTGAAGTGCAGGCCGTCGTTGTTGAAAATCACGCGATTGTCGATGCGGATGCCTTCCACGCTGACGCCGCTGCAGTGGAGGATGCGCACGCAATGGTAGCTGCTGTTGGTGAGCAAGGCGTCGCGGAGCCGGACGTGGCGGCAGCGAGAGAAGACGAGCAGATGCGCCCGCGGCCGGCCCGGGTCGCGTTCACCGTCGTCCCTCGCGCCGGGCAGAAATTTGGCGCCCTGCCCGTCGATCGTGCCAGGCCCTTCGATCGCGATGTTTTCGGCGTCGGCCGCCGAAATCAGGACGAGATTGCCGTTGCCGGGGGGAACGCCGCGGCCGGCATGGTATTGGGCGATATCGGTGCTGCCGAGCAGCCGGCCCGCCGCCGAGAGGTAGAGGGCGACGTTGCTTTTGAGCTCGACTGTTCCGATGAGGAAATCGCCCGCGGGCACGATCACGGTGCCGCCCCCCTCGCGGTTGCAGGCGTCGATTGCCGCCTGGACCGCCGCGGTATCGAGGGTCACCCCGTCGCCCTTGGCACCGAAATCCCGAATGTTATAGGTCTTGGCGCCTAGCAGCGGATCGACCGTGGCGCCGAATGCGCAGACGTAAAAACAAAGAACGACCAACCACAGTCGAAAGGACATCACCGTTTTCTAAAATCACATCCGGCCACGGCAAGTCTTTTGGCTGCGTCACGGCGGCGGAATAACGTAGGGCAGGAACGGCAAAGCGGGGTTGAGAATCACGGCGTCAGTCACCTGTTTGGCCTGAGTTGGATCCATGTTTGCCAGTGTGACCGGCGGCCCCCCCGACGGTGCACCGACCATGCTGCTAAGATCGGGGCTGCCGCTCGCGTCAAAGAATTGAAGGAAGTTGATGAAATTCGGGGGAGTATTGCCATTGATCGCCGGCAAGAGATACAAGGCCCGGTTGCGATCGAGTATTTCCATGTACAGCGTATCGTCAGAACCCGTGCCAGCAGGAAGGATTCCCTGCTGCATGGCCATCAGATCGCGATTCCAACGATTCGCCGAGACCGCCGCTGCGCTGGGTGCACTGAAATGGGTATTTGTAATTCCCGCCATGTAGGGTGGCACCAACGCATCAACCAGCGGTTGCCAGAAGTTAATCGGGTCCGGTGCCGACGGGCTCGGAAACTGGGCCATGACGCCAAGCGTTTTCGTATCGACAAACTCGCGCGTCCGATTGTCGCAGGAAGCAACCGTGGAGCTGGTGTCGAAACAGAGTTTGAAGAGATTTGGCCAATCCAGCGCCAGCGTTCCGCTGAATTTAAGGTTCAGGCTCAATTCGAACACCCGAAACGAGCCGCGGCCGTGGGATACAGGAACTTGAAATGGCTCGAAACAAGCCCGCAAGTCATCGAAGTAATACACCAGCGGTCTCTCATTGCCGCCAACGATTCCCGCTGGGGCGATCTCGACGCGCGGTGGCGCGGCCGGCCAGAAATGCACGTGCTCAATCGTCAACGCCCCGAAAACAGCGGTGGGATTGGAGATTGATTCCAAGATCCCCATGATGGTCGGCTGATCCGTAATATCGATGTTGAACTCCCCTTGGCGCCAGCGCCAATAAAGGCTGTAGTTCAATGCGTTTTGGTTCACTCCCACCGCGAAATAGCTTCCCACCTTGAGCACTCGTCCCACCAAAGGCGGCGTCGTGACCGGAACTGAACCGGGTTGTGGATTTAAATCGTCCGCCATGGTGCGGTGTGCGGCGGTCAGACGCTCGACCATGCCGGTCTTCCATTCGGCCTCCGTCACGGGAGGCATAACCGTTGCATCGAGCGGCGGGTCAAACTCCGCCCCGAAAGCCAGCAGCGGCGGACCGTGAACCCTCGTGTGCGGGGGGGAGGGCCGAAATGACGTTTGTGCGAAAGCATCCACGTTGGAACCGAGCTGAACGAGCGGGAACCGCAGATTAGCGCTGCCGAGCGCCTGTTGGATTCCGGAGGCAATCAGATCGATCAGCGGACCGTTCCAACTGTTGAAGGCATTGGTCACCGCCTCGATAAAAGAATCAAAAATATCCGCGGCCACATTCCAGCTTGGAGGGCTGGTTACGGTTGTCCTCCCTCCGGCCGGCGCGCCAGTGACCGACGCTTCGGCAAAGCCGGTGTTGGGATTCGTGTTAAATTGAATCCGAAAGTTAGCCGATAGCGCCGTCGTGGTCAGCGTCAGGGTCGTTGTCTGTGCAATCACTGCGGCAATAAATACTGAAAGCGCGACCTGCAGCGGACATGCGAATGGCAAAAGGAAGCATCCCGCCACCGTCCCAACGCCCAAAAGAATCCCTCCCCATCCCGTCGGCGAGGCATCCAGCTTTGCCGTGACAGAGATATCGGGTAACGCCAGTCCTAACAGGACCGTCGCATTGGTGTCGATCGACAATGTATTGATAAGACCACCGGGCGGAATCGTGGCGAAGCTTGCCGTGCCCGTAATGCCGCTGAGCGTGAAGCTGAGCAGGTCGAAGCCCTGGAAATTCCAAGTATTGGAGACTGCGGTTTGAATTCCCCCGATTGTCAGGACGCCCAGCTCACGCGTCTCAAATCCTTCCACCACGACGGGGAATTCGGTCTTGGGATCAAGCGCGTCCAGATCGCCATCCGCGGCCGTCAGCTTTGCCAGGATCGTGGAACCGGGCCTGACCGCTGTGCTGATGCCCCACCTCGACAGGGTCGCCCCCAACGTACCGGCATCGGCAGCGCGCTGCAGGCGGGTCTTGCTATCCGGCCCTTTCAATTTCAACAGCCACACCGCCAGCACGTCGATCAATCCCGCGCCGCCTTGATTGCCCCGGGCAGGGGCGCCACGCGGCTGGCGCAAAAAAACTGCCAAGCCGCTGCCTAGTCCGCTCGCCGGCATACTTTGAATCGCGGCCAGGAACGGCATCGTAATCACGCCCGTGCCGGGTGGAGTTGACGGCCCGAGCGTTGCCGTGCCGAGCAACGGCGAAACAGTGTTGATTAAGTTTGTGATGTCATCGAAAAAATCCTGGTGCACCGTTGCAGTGATCGCCGCTCGGTGCGTGCCGCTGATGCATATGGGAGTCAGCGTGGCGTCGAGCAGAGGCGGAGGAGGCACGGCCGGCGCCCCTTGCGGCGATGGCGGCGGCCCGCCCGAAACGGAGGGCGGCGCGGAGACCCGTCGCGCCCGGTTGGAAGCGGGTTTTTTTTCGGGCCGGGAAAAAGGGACAGGTAAGTCGACCGTGTGAAAATCTGCCGGCGGCGCGAAATCGTCCCGGCTGACCTTGACCAGCTCGATCTGATCCAGGCGCAACGTCATCACTGGCTCTGCGCTTCGGCCGAGAAAACATCTCTCTGCCACCACCACGCCATAATTTGCCAGCCGCTCAATTGGCACGCCGGATGTGGCATGGCATAATGGACCGCAATGCAGCAAATAAAGCAGCGCCGGGCCGAAAGCCTTGAGATCGCTCCGCCGTGAAAGATCGATTTCGTGCCGCACCCGGCCCAGCATCGGATCAGTCAACGACAGCACTGCCGTGACCAGCTCCGGGCTGGTATGGCGTTCGATCTTGAAACTGCGCAGCGGTTTGAACCGTGAGGGAGGAAGCGGATCAGCCAGTTTCGCGGCTTTTCGACGCGCATGGTCCCAAATTGTCATCCGACGCTCGCCGTGATGAACCAGGGTGAGGGTTTTTTTGTCGCCCTCCTTGAGGGTCAGCCGCTGGCGATCGGGGTGGATCAATACCGTGGCGGCGACGGTGCCGACAGGTTTGTAGGGTGCGGCAAATAACGCGCTCGCCATCTTGGCCAGCACGCCCGAAGCGTCATCTGTATAGCGGATTTCGATTTCCGCCGTAAGAGCGTGCGATGAGGTTGGCCTGCGCGCCCGGGCGGTGGCGACGTTTTTGAGCGGCATGGGACGGGGATTGGCGCTGGTCAATCTAACCAGCGACGTTGGTCGAGCATTCGACTAACCCGTACCAGCTAGTCAAGATGAGCCGGGTAAGCTCTCCTTCAAAAATTGATATTTATGCCAGGCTTATTCTGCGACGCCGGTGTAGAAGAAAAAACGATCGACCATCGGGAATCATGGCGAGGCAAGCCTTTTGGCATCACGGCCCCGACCGCGGGGCGAGCGAAGAAGATGCCCGGAGGCACGCCCTGCGGAGACCATGCGCAAATCGCGAAGAATGGCACTCGCTCGCGCAACTTTGCCCCAAAAAAAAGCGACCGCGCTGGGGTGAGCGCGGCCGCTTCTATGGAGGTTGACCTGTACTACCCTGTCACCAATTGGCGGGCTCGGCTTCGGCGTAGGAGGACGCCACCCGATAATGCGTGCCGTAAACGATGCGCGTGGACGGACCCTGCGGGGCCGATTTCTGGAACCAGCCGGAAACGTAGCAGCCGGTGGACCAGCGGATCGCGCCGCCGTTGCCCGGAGCGACGAAGTCGCCCTTCTGGCTCAGCACCTTGTTGCCGTTGACCCAGACTTCAAAAATGCCGCCGGAAGCCACACTGTGGATGTGCGTGACGATGCGGGTCCAGGTGGCGATCGGCATGTTGTGGTAAATGTGAGGCTCGCCGTTGAGGCCGGGAAGATGATCGAACAGCACCATCAGATCCGGGCCGTTGACCCGCATGATGATCCAGGGACCGGTGCCGGCCCACTGCTGGATGTTGACCTGGTCCATCGCGTAAACCCAGCCGGCGGGGAGGTAAACAGTCATGCCAAAATACCGGTCGAGACCGGTGTTCGACGCGCTTTCCATGTCCACCTCGGAATGATACCGGCCGGTATAACCTTTAATGAAGGTCTGGGTGAATTTGATCGACGATGTGCTGTGATAGACCGGGCTGGACACATCCGTGATCGTGCCTTTGGCCTCGGGTTTTTGGGGGTAATTCGGCCAGCCTTCCTTGGTGCCGTTGTTCTGGAAGATGACCGTGCCGTAACTGGAAACGGCGGCCATCGAGACGAATGCCAACAGGGGAACGAGTTTTTTTGTCATTGATTAGTGGGGTCTTGCGTTGCGAATCAGTACGATACCTCGAGAAAACGGGGAAGTTTTCTGGGGCAGGGTCCGGATATGCGGCGGCGATCCGACCCTTCAACGCATATGACACTTATATTGGTAAATAAATCCGCTAATGACGCGGAGATTCCCGTCGGCCGCGCCCTATCGCCAACTCAGCGCCTCGGCGGCCGGTGCATGCAGCTTTCCCCCGCCAAACCGCTCAATCAAGCCGCGCACTTCCACCAGTAGCGAGCGGTACTGACACTCATAAATCTCGTCGGACAGGTCCGGCGCCTGGAAAAAAGTGAACATGGCCGCGGAACCGCCGTCGGGCAGCGAGAGGACGCGGACCGGAAACAGGTTCATCTGCGTCCGGGTATATCCCGCCCGCATATCGATCACGCCGGTGTCGTCATCAGCCTCGAATTCGACAAAAAGCTCGCCCTGGGAGGTGAGCGCTCTCCAGCTGTCTCGCTCGAGACAGACCCGCTCACAGAATTCGGTAGCCCATTTGGGCAGATTTTCGATATCGGCCAGAAAGTTGAAAACGGCGGCGCGCGGCGCGGACAAGGTGACGGTAACAGTGCGATTGTTCATAGTCCCGCCATCCTAACACGGGGTGCTGACAACCCTATGTCAGGAGACTTTGCGCGCATGGCGGCGCGCGATTTTCCCCGCCTCCGCGGCCACCCTCCGCCGCAGTTTCAACGGAGCCAGCGCCTCGGCATCCGGACCGAACGAGAGCAACCACCGCGCCAGCCAATCGAGGGAAAAAGTGAAGAAGGAGAATTCGGCGCCGCCGTCGCGCACCCGTTCCCTCAACAAGGTGGCATGGCTTTCGCGGCGCGCCCGCCCCTCCGCGCCTGCGGCAAACCAAACGCGCGCCGCCACGGTATCGTCCCGGCGGGTGGTCTGCTCGAGATGCCTGGCCAGGGAAAAATCCGGGCGGGCGGGGAACGTTGCCGGGCTGAGCTCGGCCTGGCGGATGCGATCGATGCGAAAATGCCTGAAATCCCGCCGCAGCCGGCACCACGCCACCAGGTACCAGGCGCCGCTATGAAACACCACGCCCAGCGGCTCCACGTCGCGCACCGTAGCCCCCTCGCGGCCCCTCGCCTGGTAGGTCATCCGCACGACCCGGCGCTCCGCGATTCCCTGCTGCAATGACGAAAGGCAGGGCGGCGCGGCCGGCTCGGAATCGGCAGTCTCCGCCCGGCCGACGATCAGCGTGCTCTGCGCCAGGCGCTCGACATGATCCTGCCGGTCGCGCGGCAGCACCGCCCGCAATTTTTCGAGCGCCGAGCCGGTGGGCGCGTGCAGCGAGGCGTCGGTGAACTTGCGCACCATTTCCCCGCCGAGAAAAAGCGCCGACGCTTCCCTGATGTCGAATGTCACCGGCGGCAGATGGTAGCCCTTCATCAGGCGGTAGCCCACCCCCGCCTCTCCCACCACCGGCACTCCCGCCTCGCCCAGCGCGGCAATATCGCGATACACCGTGCGCAAGCTGATCTCGAAATGCGCCGCCATTTCCTCGGCGCGGACGACATGGCGGCCTTGCAGATAAAGGATGAGGGCAACCAGGCGGTCGGTGCGGTTCATTGCGCGCAAACAGTCGCGCCCAACCGACCCCCGGAGGCAAGGCGATCTTCGTTCGCCGGCGCGGGCTAATTGAAATGATAACCGACGCCGACCAGCCACACGTCGGCATCCTCGTCGTAGTTCGTCACCACCCGGTTCCACACCATCCGCAAAACCCAGTTGCGCGGCAGATTCAGCGCGATCGTCGGCGAAACCAGCGCGGCGATGAACGGCACGCGCCTCGACTGTCCCGACGTCGGTTTGCGTTTGGTGTCGATATTCAGGTAAGGCCCGACGCCCAACCCGATCGCCGCGCGGTAGTGCGATTGCTCGGGAATTTCCGTGCTCATCAGCCAGCCTTGGAAAGCCACGCCCTGGCGGCGGACGGTGGCGGCGCTGCCTTCATAAAGATAGGTCCCCGACAGGTCGAAATGGGTGAAATAATGATAGCGCAGCTCGCCCGCGGCCGATCTTCCCCCGGTGCGGAAAAACGTGTTCACGCGGCTCAGGCCCCAATAGCCCGTGGCCGCCCAACGCTTCGTCTCGACGCGGTCGGGCCTGAATTCGTCCCCCAGCGACTCGGAAAAGGTCGGCAAATGCTGGAAATGCTCCTTGCCGGACGGCCCAAAATACCGGCCCGCGCCCAAATCGACCAGGAAATGCGCCGGATCCCTCGTCTGATTTACCGGCAGAATTTCCGTTGCCCGCACCCGCAGAAAGAAATTCTCGCTCCAATACCATTTCAGGTCGGCGCTGACCAGCGGGGCGAATTTGTGCAGGTTGAGCGAGGCCGCGCCCCGCCCGCCCGGCAGCGGCACTTCCTGCGAATCGAAAAAATAATCGACGCCGGCGCCGACCGAGAAGCCGGCGTTGGGAAGAGGAAACGGCAGATCGTACCAGCCCTGCCAGGCCAGGCCGTCGCGATGGTGATTGATCGTCCCGTCCACGAAGTGCCCCTCGTTGATCCAGGTGAGGGAGGATTCGATGTTGTCGTAAATCCCCTGGCGATAATCGAGCATCCACGAATAGGAATCGAAGCGCAGGCTGTGCGAGGCGGAAACGCCCCAGAAGAGTGGCGTGAATTCCTGCGCCGTCGCGGCCCCCGCCCCACCGAGAACAATCAAGCATAAGACCAGCCGCCGCAGCGGCTTTTTGAAAAAATGCCCCTCGCTTTTTCGAGCGGCGCAAAGGTGGGTTGAACTCATGAACGCCGCAGTCAAATGCAGTTGAATGGCGAGTCAATCCACCGGCGCGAGGCCCGGCGGCAGTCGTCGTTCCCTCCGGGATGGTTTGATTTTTTTTCGTACCGATGGCTGCCTTCCTCTTGCATGAAAAAATCCGTTTTCGCCCTTGTCCTTCTTGCCGCTGCCGGCGGACTCGCCCCGTCCCGCGCCGACGCCCCCGCTTCGCCCGCCGCCGAAACGCCGGCCGGCGATCTTTACTCCGGCTTCGTCCGCCAGCCCCTCAAAGTGGAGGTGCAGCATCCCTACGATCTGCCGGAGGAGGCCCGCTACTCCTACGACAAGGCGACCGACACCCACGACCTGTGGGTGCTGGAGAGCGACAAACCGCACCTGCCTCCACCGAACAAGACCGAGGCGCGGACCGAGCTGCGCTTTAAGGACGACAATTACCAGCCCGGCTCCGGACTGCACATGATGGACTGCGACATGTACATCGTGCCCGGCACCTTCGCCTGCATCAGCCAGGTCTTCGGCACCGGTCCCATGTGTATCATAGTTGTGGATACAAACGGCCGGATCTACGACCTCCGCACCAATGTCACCATTGCCGAGCACATGGCCGGGAAATGGTTTCACTGGACGGTCGTCCACGATCCGAGTGCCGTCGGCCTCGGCGCGATCAAGGTCTATGTCGACGGCAAGCTGGCGGACGGCCAGGTCGGCGGAAAGAAGGAGGCGTCGTATTATTTCAAGATCGGGGTTTATTCCCGCAAGGGCTCTAACCGCAACGAAGTCAAAGTCCGCAACCTTCGTTATCTGATCAAGCCGCCGGCAGAGAAGTGAAATGCCGGAGTTCATTAGAATATTTGCTTTGAACCACGAAGGACACAGAGGACACGAAGACTGCCTTGCGAAAGGAGAAGCGCGGCTCTATCTCAATTCCAACATAGCTTGAGCGGTCGCATCCCTACCGAGTTCACCCAGAGCCATCGCAGATTAAAGCGGCTGCGGGGCCTTCCGGGGTTGACAGGAACAAGCGGCACGAGGCGGGCAGGCCGTTGGGATGTTCAGTTAGATGTAGGTGATCTTCCCTCTTGAGACGATAGAGCGTTCGTAGCCGAGAAGCTGTCCCAGTGCGTTTTTTCAATTTTGGCACGCTGGCCTTCACCGTGCGTTGGTTGGCTTGTCGGGTTCACTTATCGCGTTGCGAAACGCGGATCAGCCTACCCTGGGCATCCCAGTAAAGCCCCTGCCCCACGGTGCCATTGCTCCAGGTGCGGAGGCTGAGATTACCCTCGGAGTCATACGTGTTGGCCACATTGCCGCTATCTCAATTTTGTTTCGTTGTTTTTGAAATTAATAGTCAGTGAGTGGATCTGCTTCTTTCCGGGAACCATCATCACACTTAAACCAGGAATCTCGACTTTACGGATCACCTCTGCGATGGGGAATAAAAATGGCCCTTGGACGGTGTATTGGCCAATTCGGACTTTTCCTTTGAAGACTTCCGTAGGATCGTGATCCGTTGGCTTCTTGTCATAAGACGATGCAAATGACACCTCGAGCCAAAATACGACATCCAATTTTAGATCAACCAACCATGACAATCCCTGTGCATCACAGATCTTAAGCTGCCTATTATTTAGCGGCGGAATGTTTCTTATGGTTTCTCCTTCAAAAGCAAGCTCCAGATCGCGCTCTGTTGGGGTGAACCCAAGAGGAAAATCAAAGATGGTCACACCATTGCTATTGGCTATTATTTCTTTGTCTTTTCGTTCCTTCATTTGCTGGGAAGTTGGTCAAGTTGGGCCGGATCCATCGGTCTTGCCGGCACGCTGTTTGCATGTCCATTTATTTCTTCCGACATTGCCTGCCAGGCTTTGGCTTTAGCATCACTCTCCGGTAAATTTTCGTAACGTTGGAGGGATCTTACGAGATCATTGTATCGCTGAGCCAGCTCCGCATCGAATGGTGCCTTATCGACGCTGTTCATCGCTGATGGCATCGGGCGCTGATTCTCAGGCGAGTGGATTACGGGATTATTCGGATCGAGTGCTTGAGGGACAGCGTGGTCGTTGGCTATGCCAGTCATCCCTTGCCCCGGCCAATTAGCTGGCATTTCATATAACGGTTCTCCCACCTGGCCATTGGCCCAATCGTGCAGATATGGAGACGTACCGGTGGAGTCGATCCGCGTCGGCAGCGGAAACGGCGCAGGAGTAAAAATTTCGGGATCAAGAACATCTCCCCGTCCGCCAGCCTTACTGGGCGTGGCAACGAATATCGCCACTGGCGCCGCCATATCACCAATGAAATCCCCGACACCTTCGAGAGCATCACCAAAAACTGTTCTCCAAGCCGAAGGAGACTCATTCGTGGGAAAATACTCCTGCCAATTCAAAGCCGGAGAAGTAGTGATGCTTCCGACTCCCAGCGGCCACCAATTTGGATCGGCGGAGTTCTGTCCATAACTGGCCGGAAAATCGATTGAAGAGCCTCCTCCCCAGTTCAATTGTCCAGTCGCTATGTAATTCGCCCACCAATCCGAATCATGTGCGCTGCCTTGGTAATCGACCGCGCATCGTCCGTCCGGGTCAAAATTATTAAGCGGATCACCATTGCAATAGCCGTACAGGGACAGACCCGCGGCAAAACCCATGGGATCGCAGGAGAGCCAGCGGCCGCTGACTGGATCATAAGGACGATCCCAAATTCCATAAAATCCAGTGGGATCGATGTAATGTCCGCGCCAGGCCACGGCGGACGCGAGCTGACTGATATTCGTCAACGGTTGCGCCGTGAATCCGGGCAACGGACCATAAGCGCCAACATGCGCAGCATTCCAGCTTAAGGTGGCGCTACTGCCGGCGCCCGTGATGGTGGCCAGCCCGTTGCCAAAGCCGTCATTCAAAATGCCAGTCGCGGTGCCACCAGAGTCGAAGACAGTAGCCTCAAGCCCGCCGGTCCCCTGCATTCCGCCTAAGCGTTCGTTCATATCAGGCCCATAAACTTTCCAAGCCTTGGCTCCGTTGACTGACACTCCAATTTCAAGAAATTCGACCTGCGGATCGTAAATCGAATTGACGAACGTGGCCGACCCGCTCGCAGCGTTGTTCACGATGGGCTGGTTTGCCGTCATCACCCGGCGACCCAAGCCATCGTAAACGGCGACCCAATCGTAGCCATTATTCGAACCGTCTCTTTGTGATACTTTGATGAGCCTGCCTTGCGCATCCCAGAAGAGGCCTTGGGCGCCCCCGGTCCATGAACGCAGAATAACGTTGCCCTCGGCATCGTAGCTGTTGGCTACATTCCCCGTCGGCGTCGTCCCGGCCAATTGGTCATCCGGATTGACGCGGCCCAGGGCGTCTTCCGCCGCAGTCCGCTCCCAGGAGCCGGGCGCGCCGGTGCCGACCTTGGCATCGGTCCGCACACCCAAGCCCGGATTATTGCCGTCGAAGGCATAATTGAGCGTGCTCTCCGTGCCCGATGTGGGCGAAAAGTTCTCGCTCGTGAGCTGGTCGCGGCTGTTGTAGAAATAGCTGCGCGATTCATTCCAGGAATCGGTGCGGAGCACCTGGTAAAGGTTCAACGTGCTGTTTCCGCGCCAGCCCATGGCGTCGATCATCACCGGATTCCCGTTGATGGAATTGGTCTCATGGGTGATGCGGCCCACGCCATCGCGGGTATCGATCGTAAGGGTGCGGAACGGACTGGTCCGGCTGTTGAGAAGTCCATTGTCCCCGTAGGCGTACGAATAGTTGAGGGTGGCCAAGCCGGAGCCGGTATTGCCGGGAGCCGCCACCTTGGTCAGCAGCCCGTCGCCGCGGTAAGTGTAAACAAAGAGCGGCGAGGATGAATTGGAAATGGACGAGCTGCCCTCGTTGAGCGAAACACGGCGGCCGGCCGCGTCCCAAGTCTGCGTGACGCTGGCCAGGGTCACACTCGAGTCGGGCAAGGTGACGGTATCGGTGAGGAGCTGGCTGTTGCCGTCGTAGCTGCGGGTGACGAGGGTGTGCGGGCCGGCGGCATTCGCGGTGGAGCTCTGATCGACCGTAAGAAGGTTGCCGCGATTGTCGTAGCCGTAAGTGGTGGCAGAATTATATTGCGGCAGCGTTCCGGCGGTGGCGTCGGCCGTCGTGATCGTAGTGGTACGCAGAAAATCGTCGTACCCCCGCGTGGCGGTCCGGAGATGGTTCCCGCTTGAGTCCGTCAGGGTCGCAGTCTGAAGCAGGCCGATATCTTCGCCGGACGTGAAATAGCTGTAGGTGTAATTGCGGGTGCTGAGGGAGCCGGAGGCGAGGGTCTCGCTCGTCTTTTGACCGAAGGCGTTGAACGCCTGCGTCTGGGTGAGCGAGCCGTCAGGCATGACGCGGGTGAGCAGGTCGCCGGCGCCATTGTAGGTGAAATGAATCACGGCGTTGTCGGGCAGGGTCTGCGAGGTGAGCTGGTGCAGGGCGTTGTAGCCGTAATTTGTGGTGTGGCCAATGGCGTCGGTGGACGAACTGAGGTTGCCGGCCAGATCGTAGGCGTTGAGGGTGAAGGTGAGGTCGCCGTTGACCGTTAGGACCGGGCGGTCGAGCGTGTCGGTGTAAACCCGGCGCGCGGTCTGGCTGGGCGAGCCGGAGGGCGTGCCGTTGACCGTGAGCACGGAATTGTTGTCCGCAGAATAGCTGAAAGTGCTAAGGCGGATGACGGTGCCCGTAGTATGGTCGATCACGCCGGTGGCCACGGGTCGGTTGAGGGCATCGGAAATGGTGATGGCAATATCGCCCACGCCGTTTTCCACCCCGACGGTCTTGTCGCTGGCAGTGTAGATGTAGGCGGTTGCCCGCTGGGCGGAGCTGGAGGTGGCGGGCGGACCGACCACAAGCCTGGGGCGGTTCAGCCCGTCGTAGGTCGTGGTGGTGGTGTAACCATCGACATCGGTGTGGCTGATGAGATTGCCGCGGCAGTCATAAATGCTGGTCTCGGTGGCGAGAGTGGTGCTGCCAGCGTTTTTGAGCGTGCGGGTGACGGTGTAGTGGGCGTCGTCGTAAGTCGTGGTCGAGGTGGTGAAATCCGAAGTGCCGTCTGAACGCGTCTCCGTGGAGAGGCGGCCATCGGTCTGGTAGCGCCATTTGAGCACGGAGTGGTCGGGATTTTGCTGTTTCGAGAGCTGGCCGGCCTGGGTGTAGGAATAGTAAGTGACGCCGCCGCGCGGATCGGTGTAGGTCGCCACCTTGCCGCCGGGTTCGTAAGTCCAGGATTCGGAGCGCAGAAGGATGCCGGTTGCAGTGCCCTGGTAAGTACTCTTGCCGGTCAGCTCGTTGTCGGCGTCGTAGGTCATGGTCGTGACATTGCCCAGCGGATCGGTCTCGGTGGTAAGATTGCCGGCAAAGTCGTAGCCGTAGAAGGTCTTTGCAGTGAGGAGGCCTGCGCTGGTCACGCCGGAGCCGTTGGATTGTGCTTGGTTAACCTGCACGTCCACCTCAGACAGGCGGCCGCCGAGGTCATAGGTGCGGGTGACGGTATTGGCCGGATTGGTATGGGGACCATCGGTCTCGCTGAGATCGCCTTCGGGCGTGTAGGTCATGTTCCAGACGCCGAGGGTATTGGTGGAGGTCTCTGCCACGGTCTTGGTCAGCGGCCGGCTCATGCCATCGTAGGCGTAGGTGGTGGTGCGCTGGTCGCCGTCGGTCACGGTCAAAAGTTCGCCGGCGGAGGTGTAGGAGTAGTTGGTGACGACAGCCGGGTCGCTGTCATTAGAAGTATTACTCGTGCTGGTGTTAGTCTGGACCGTTTTCTGCGTCATGAAGCCGACAAGGTGCTGGCTGCCAATCACGATTGGATCATACGCGTAGCTGGTAACCGTTTTATCCGTGGCCGTCGCAATGTCGCCGGAATAGACGGTCCTGCTGGACAGAAGCCCATTGGCAAAGATCGCAGGGGTCACCGTGCTGTCGGTTTTGTCGATATAGGTGAGCACTTCGGTACGGAGAATTGTGGTGCCGTCCGGAGCCGTGGTGACGATTTGAGTCGGGAGGTACTTGTGGTTTGAATGACCGTCGCCGCCATAGGTGTAAGTCGTGATGATGCCAGAAGCATCGGTGACGGTCGTGGGCAGATTGAGAGTCGAGTCGTACTGGGCCGTCGTGGTGGCAGTTTTGATGCTGCCGTCGCCGGTGAGATCGCCTGTGACATCGGTTTCCTTAATAGCGCCGGTGGTGTTGTCGTACAGGTAAGTGGTGACGAGGCCCCGCTTGTCGGTCACCGTCTGCAGGCTGTTAATGTAGGCACCAGTAGAAGAATTGGTCGAAGTGTACCAGGCTTGGCGCATGATCTGCCCTTTGGCATCGTTGATGAGCAGCATCTGGCCGTTGACTGACTTGTAACCCGTCGAGTGATTATTGGCATCGGTTACGACCACGGCGTTAGCATAAGTATTGTAATCGTAGGAGGCGGTGATCTCGAGAGCGCTCGGATTAGCGGGGTCATTTTGATCGACGCTGGTCTTTTGTTGGATGACCCGGCCACCACCGTCGTAGAAGTTCTGCAGGATGCGCCCGCTGGGGCTGGTCTTTTGGATCAGCAGGTGGTCAGGAGTGCCGTCGCTGTAAGTACCGTACTGGTATTGGTAGGTGCCGCCACCGCTAGGTAGCTGAACCGTAAGCAGGTCAAACGAAGTCGGATCGTAGGTATACTGGACTTGACGACCATCAGAGGCAGTGGCGGTCAGGATATGGCCTTCGGTATCGTACATGAAATTGACGTAGGTTCCATTGGACGACTGGACATTTTTGATGCGGCCATAGTCGTTGGCAGAAGAACTAGTGCCATAGTTGAAGGTGAGCGTGTTGCCACGGTTGTCCTGCCAGGAAGTGAGATAAGGCCGCTGGCGGTCGTAGGGAACGCCGTTCAGGGTTACGGGAAATTTCTGCTCCGTGTAGGTGCGGACCGAGCCGTCGCCGGTGGTCCATTGATAGGTGGAACCGAGACCGGTGCCGGTCTGAACGATAACTGAATTGAATGGATTAGTGCCGCCGTTGCCGGTGTTAGTCAGGGTAGGATTATCCGCTGCCATCGGCACCCACTTGGCGGTGAAGCCCGGAACCAGCCGGAAAATGATCACGGAGCCATCAGCATCGGCGGCCTGGAGGGTCGAACCGTCAGTGGCGCGAATAAGGTAGGAGGAATAATTGAACAGCCAGCCATAGCCGAACTCATTCATCGGCCGGGTATTCAGGCTGGAATAGGTCCGCCGAACCTCGATCGGCAGCGGCCCGTTCACATGAAGATCAACGTGATCTTCGTAGTAGGCTCCGGAGGAGACATCGACCGGCTCGCCGATGATGTTTTGAAGCGTCTTTTTAAAAGCATCGCCGACATCTCCGGTATTGGAAATGGCCTGATCGCCGGTGAGCTGGTAAGTAAAAGTCTGGTCTTCATAAGCTCTGCGCACGTCGGTATCGCACTGAGCGTGTTCGGTAATCTGTACCGACTGACCAAAGTTTACCGGCCAAGTAAAGGATCCCTCCTTTGTGGTCAAAGGAGTGGGATTTGAATATCCTTGTCCCCAACTGGCGTTTCCAATTGCAACATCATAAAATGAATTGGCTACGTCGACTCTGCTCTCGCAATACCCCGTCGACCGCCAGTGAATGGTTATGCTTTGGTTGCCAGGACTAATGAAATAGCTGCCGGCGGCTGACATCCCGTCGTCTTCCGCCGAGACGGACCCAAAGACCGGAGGCACCAAGAGGAGAAGACCAAGGGAGGCGGCGCCAAAGATGCGGCCAAATGAACACGAGCTAACAGCGGGTTTCAGGAGAGAGCGGAGGGAAGCCGGGAGAAGCATGGAATGAAGCCGTTGAGGATTTGCTGCCGGAGAAGACCTACCTGACCGGCAAATGATTGACGTTAGTTGAGAGGGAACCGAGCTGGGACAAAATTGGGCGCGGACCGTGAGTGGCTGCCCATTTTTTGGCAAATGCGAAATGCAATCTGTGTGTTAAATTTGAATACATGATGCAGCTCATCTGCGCTAGGTTCGCCAGGGTTGAGCAATACTGCAGACCAGTTGTCCGATTTTGAGCCTCAGTGACTAGCGTAGCTGGAAGTAGCGCATCTCGATGGCATAAGGCGCTGTTGTGGTCGGGGCTCGAGGGAATTCGAAACCCTGTTCTCGCCGCGAAAGGCGGTATCTGGGCTGGACAAGAGGCCGCCGGCGCACTTATTCCGCCGGGGAGAGCTTGTAGAGCATGACGCCGTGCGCCGGGATCGTCATCTTCAACGGCTCAACCAGCGGTCCGCCGACGTCCGGGTCGAAGGGCGCCGCCAGGTCCGGCAGGTCTTTCTGCCGCCAGAGGTCGCGTACGTGCTGCCGGGCGTTGAAACCGAGGAAGTGGAGCTTGTTGAAGGAGATGGTCTGCGTGACCGAGTCGCGGTTGAAAAATCCCAACGCCTTTGAGCCGTCTTCCAGATCCTTCATGTAAACGTCCACCGGGCCGAAGGTCGCCACGCGCGTCGCCGGCCGGCCGAGCGCATCCTGGTCAATGGCCAGCACCTCGTCGTTGGAGAGCAGGTTGAGCGTGAACGGATCGAGCCGCTCGAGGTCACAGCCGATCAAGAGTGGTGCCGACAGCATGCACCAGAGGCTGATGTGGGAATATTGCTCGTCCGGCGTGAGACCGGTCGGATGCAGGTTGCCCCACCCGACGTAACCGACCACGAGCATGTCGGGATCGTTCCAGTGGCCGGGAGCGCCGTAAGGCGCCCAGCGATCCTGGCTGAAGCCGATTTCCGAGACGCCGTACTGCCAGAACTTCGCGTCCATCTGCCATTTTTCCCAGACGTCGCTCGTCGTGCGCCAGCTGTTCGCCAGGCGGGCCCAGTCCGCGGCGTGCGCGAACGGCGCCGCGTTGGAAAGGCTGAAGACGAGGTCCCGGCCGCTGTGCCGAAGGGCCGAGCTCATCTCCGCCGTGTGCGGGACGTCGTTCGGGTTCCAATCGTATTTCAAATAATCGAAACCCCAGGCCGCCCACTGGTTGGCATCGGCCTGGGCGAAGGAGTAGCGGCCGAACCGGCGGGCTTTTTCGACCGCCTTCAGGTCGGCGGACCAGGCGCCGTCGGCATTGTCACTCGAGCCGCCGGGAAACTTGGCGTAAGATGTCACCCAGGGCGTGGAATAGATGCCGGCCTTGAGGCCGAGGCCGTGAATCGCATCGCACAGGCCCTTCATGTCGGGAAATTTCTCGTTGCCCTGCAGCGCGCCGTCCTTGCCGGTGCGCTTGCCCTGCCAGGTGTCGTCGATATTGATGTACGTCCAGCCGTGGTTGGCCAGGCCGGACGCGACCAGCGCGTGCGCCGAGCGCAGGACCTTCTCCTGGTCCACCGCGCCCGCCCAGCAATTCCAGCTGTTCCAGCCCATCGCCGGCGTAAGGGAGATCGCCTCGCCGACGACGATGCGGAATTTTTTCTCCGCCGTGCCGCGCGCATTTTTTGCGGTCAACACCACCGGAAATTCGCCTGGCTGGGTCAGTACGCCGGTGATCCGGCCGGTTGCCGCGTCCACCGCCAGGCCGTTTGGCAGTCCCTGCACGCCAAATTCCATCGGCCGGTCGCCCGTCGCTGGAATTGTGTAGAGAAAAGGCGAACCCGGCCGGACGCCAAAAACAGTCGGGCCGTTGATGCGCGGTGTGGCGGCCGGCGGCGGAGTGAGGATCGCCGCCGCGGCCTGATCAGACGCGTCGGCTCCGCGGCTGACAGCCGCCAGTCCCAGCAGCAATAGAAACGACGCCCAGAGGTAACGTGGAGTTTTCATGGGGAGTTTGGCGTATCGTAGACCGCTTCTCTCCAAAAATTCAATCGCCGTTACCGGACCTTCGGGTTTCGGCCAGACAGGTCCAGCAGACGGCGCTGCCGGTTTGTTCGCGGAAAACGGCTACGGAGCCGCCAGCTCCTGAGGTGACGTATTCCACCCCTGGATTGTCACGACGGGCCGCTCGTGGTCGAGATCTGCTTCGGCGTAATGCACTTTCAGGATGCGGTGCTCACCCGGCAGGAGGGAGACATAGTTGTCGTCCCAGAATACCGGCAGCACGGGTTGCCGGCTTTTGTCCTTGAGCAACTGCAGCTCGTTGAAGAAAGCGACGTGATCCGTGGGATTGAAAAGATCCAACTCCACTTCGCCATTTCCGAATCGGCTGGTGACTTTCAACTCCGCTCTGGCGAGATGGGCCAGCGCCTTGAAATCGGCGAAGGAGGTGTTGGGCGTGACGTACCATTCGGTCTTGGCTTCGTCGAGCACGTCGGGCCGGACCGACAGCCAATAAAAGTTGCGGTCGAGCTCCTTTCCCTCGCGGTCGGTCAACCGTAGATCCAAAAAATAAACCGGGCTGGCGGGATCCAAGGCGGGAAGCGTCAGCAATTTTCGACCGGTTGCAGCCGGACAATCAACCGGGCTCGCCTTCTCAAAAACCGGTTTCGAATCGAGATTGAGGAGCTTGATTGCCACCTTGGCGCCCGTGAGGTCCGCCAGGGTCTCGTTCGCCGCGTACAACGCGTGGTCGCCGTAGTCGTAGGAGACGTGCAGCGGCGTCGAGGCCTTCCGGGCCCCGTAAAATGCGCCGTTGGGCATCAGGTAGTAATCATAAAGCTGCCAATAAAATTTGGGCCAGGAAGCGTTTAGCATCCATTGAATGATGCCGGTGGTCTTGGGCTGGTTGGCGCCAAAAGCTTCGAACATGGCGCGCATCGCCTCGTAGTTGGTCGCCTGGGCCTTGAAGGCGAAATCTTCCACCGTGGCGGATTCGCCGTAGCGCGCGTTGTGCGCCTTGAGATAGGCGTCCAGATTGCCGAAGGTAAATCGTCCGCAATGGAAGTTCCATTCGTCGTTGATCGGCCAGAGGCGGTCGGGCGACAGCATGCGGCGCAGCGTCGAAATCGGCGGAATTTGCGGCCCCGGTCCGGTCTCGGTGTTGAAACCGAACGCCCCCCCATTCTTGGTATCGACCCACCAGTAGTTCGGTGTGACGTACTGATAGGGCCCCGCCATTTTCACGGCGGTCGAACCGGTGACGTCGCTTTGCTGGAGCTGGCAGGAGGAGAGCGTGGGGCGCGAAGGATCCAGCTGCTTGAGGTCGGCTAGATATTGCTTTTCCACCTCGGGCCAGGGCAGCTTGTCGCTGCCGAGCACCCAGACCAGCACGCTCGGATGCTGGCGCAGCCAGCGCACTTGATCCCGCCAGCAGGCGGTCACCAACGCCACCTCGTCGGCCGTCTTGGCTCCGCCGAAATGGTCGCTCTCCACGATCGGCACACCTCGATACTCGGGCCATTCCCACTGGCAACTCCAGCCGACCATGACGAGAATTCCCAGGCGATCCGCCAGATCGTACAGCTTTTGGCTGGAACCCCAGAATCCCTCGAGGCGGATGGCGTTAAGGTGCATCGCGGCCACATATTCCAACTGCGCTTTCAGGTTGGCTTCGTTCTCGCGCAGGAAAATGTCGTCGACCCAGCCGCCGCCGCGGATCAGCAGCTTCCGGCCGTTGACGATGTATCCGCGGTAGCCCTGCGCGTTGAGGTAGTCGCCGACCTGGCGTATGCCGAAGGTCACCGTGCTCACATCGCTCGACTGGCCGGCTGCGGCCGCCGCGATGCGCATCGAATAGAGGTTGGGCTGGCCGAGCCCGGCCGGCCACCAAAGACGGGGGTGATCGATGTGCAGCGCCGGGTATTTTTCTGGCGTCAATTCCAACTGCTTGGTCTCCCGGGCGCGCAAAGCGTAAGGCACCACGAGGTGGATGCCGGCCGTGTCCACAACCGCCTCACCGGTCAGGTCGGTGTCGGTGTGATTGGCCAGCTCAGCACTTACGATCAGGTCCGCCTCCTGCAGCGTTTTCAGGTTCACGCGGCTTTGCACGAACGGATGCTCAATGGAAACGGCGCCGGATTGCCGCAAATGCACGGGTCGAAACAGGCCCATGTCGTGGTCGGCCGGAGCCGGGCTCCAGTCGACGAAGCCGAGGGTAAAATCACCGGGTTGGGGAGGAAAAACCTCGACGGCCAGGACATTCACGCCGGGGCGGAGCTGGGCGGTGACATCCAGATCGAAGGTCCGAAAGGCGCCGCGCAGCGAGCCGGCGACCTTTTGGCCGTTGAGCCAGACATCCGCCCGATAGTTGATGCCGTCGAAGAGCAGGCGGCTGCAGGTTTTCGAGGCCGGGGCAGCGACGGTGAATTCCTTGCGGTACCACCAGGCACCCTGGAAAGGCCGGGCGGGAATAGCCTCGAGGTTTTTTCCGCGCAAAGGATCCTGGTAAACTCCATCGGCCACCAAGGCACCGAGCACGGTGGAGGGCACCGTGGCCGGCTGCCAATCCGCCAGAGGGAAATCAGGCTGTGAAATTGCCGCCCCGGTCGCGTCGATCCGGTCAGCGGCCTGGATGGCCCAGCCCTCGTCCAACGCGATCGTCTCGCCGAAAGAAACTGACGGCATGGCGGCGGCGGGAACGCTGACGGCCAGAAGGGCGAAAAGGCGAAGGGAGCATTTCATGGGAGGAAGGCGGGCGCCGAGCGGCGGCGAGGCGCTTTTGCGCCCGGGGAGGATGAAAAAACTTGCTGAAGAGTTCCAGATCGATGTCCGGCGATTCAGTCCTCCCAAAGCCTGCGGTCACTCCCAAAAACCGCAGGCGGCGAGCAGATTTTCGGAAGCGGTCGTCAGAATGAGAAATGGACCGCGCCCTCGAAGCGGCGCCCGCTCTTGTACTCGCTCGTGACGAAATGGGCCGGGGCCTTGAGGTATTGTTGGTAGAGCGCGTCGCCGAGGTTGGTTCCGTCGAGGGACAGAGTCCAGTGCTGGTCGATCCGATAGCCAAGGGAGGCGTCGATCTGCGCTCCGGCATGAACCCAGTTGGGCTGATTGTTCAGCGAACTGTAATAGACGTAATCCGAACGCCAGGCGTAGGTCAGGTGGACCGACCAATGGCGGCCTTCATAATAGGGGCTGATGTTGACTGAGTTGCGCGATGCGTAAGGGAGAGCTCCGATGGGACTATTGTACTGGTTGGGGGCATAGTTTGCCGGAGCCTTGGAGGCGGTGAAGGTATAATTGGCGGTGATGCCGAAACCGTGGCCAAGATCCTGCACCCAGGCCAAATTGAAGCCGCGGCTTTGCGCCTTGCCGCCGTCGATGGGGCGGCCCACCGCATAGTTGGCGTTGGCGCCGAGATTCGAGCTGTAGTGCGTTTCGATCGTGGTATAGGTCGTGGTGTAGTTCGCGATCTGCCGGTCGAAGAGGGCAAATTGCAGCAATGATTTCCGGGTGAGGTACCATTCCGCGGAAAGATCGAAATTGTTGGAGCGATAAGGAAGGAGGGCTTGATTGCCGCCCTGGGCGATGCCGATCTGGGTGGGATCCGGCGGGTCCTGCGGGTTGAAGGAAGGACTGAGGGTGGCGAAATTTTGCCGGGCAATCACCTGCGATGCACCAAAGCGGAAGAGGAGATCGGGGCTGCTGGAGTAGATGAGATTGAGGCTGGGCAGGACGTTGGTGTACCGGCGGAAGAGGTTGGAAGGGCTGACATCGGCACTATTGGCGGGGGTCTGTCCCGCCGGCGTGATCATCCAGCCCAGGCTGGATTGATCGGTGGTGATGTAACGGACGCCCACGTTGCCGGTGAGCTTGTCCGCCCCGAACTCGATTTCGGCATAGGCCGCCTTGACCTTTTCGCCGACCGTCCAGGTGTTCAGGTAATCGGTCTGGGTTTTGTCGTAGATCAGGTTCTGCGCGTTATAAAACGCGACGATATTCCGCTCGTTGACGAGGAAGTGATGCTCCATCTGCGCGGTGGCGCCGGGAACGCCTTTGAGAAAATTGCCGGGCGTGGGAAAAGTGCCGAAGTCCGCGAAACTGTCGGGCAAGAGGGGCGTGGTGGTGGTCCAGCTGCCGCTGGTGTCGTGGTTGCTGTATTTGGCGCCGGTCATCACCTTCTTGAGGAACGGGAGGCCGGTTTTGATGTTCACGTCCAGCTGTGCGTACTTCTCTCCGTCGGAATTCTTGTTGATTTGCTGAAAGGCGTAGCCGGCGCCGTTGGCCATGGTCCATTGCGAGGGGTCGGTGGCGAGGGCGGGATTGTCGAGGCTCCAGCTCAGGCCATTGTTCGAAAAGGAATAGTCGGCATTTTGCAACTGGGCCTCGGCGAAGACCTGGCGCTGGGATCCGCCCCAGGCGGCGGTGCGGCCGACCTGGCCGATCACTTCCACCGGATCGTGTTTCCAAGTCGCCTTCAGATCGTAGACCTCGGTCTTGGTGACGGAGTCGGGATCGAAAATGGCGTCGCCGAGGAGCAGTCCCCCGGTGATGTGGCCGGATTGGATGACCCCATTTTGGATGGAGACCTGATCGAGCTGGCCACCGCCCTGGTAGGCGGGGTACATCTCATTGTTGTGGTCCGAAAAAGTGGCGCGCACCCAGAGCAGGTTGAAATCGAACCGCAGCTCGTCGGTCGGCTTGTACTGGACGGCCGTTTGTATGCCCTGGCGCTTGCGATCCTGGATGAATGAGGCCACGCCGCCCTGCTTGGCGTATTGGGCATTGGGGTTGGCGGCGAGTTGCGCCGCCACCGTCGCATTGCCGACTTCGCTGCCGAGGTAGGAGCCGGGGTTGGCCGGATCGGGATTGCCGTTGAAGACATCGTATTGGGGGGCGCCGCCGTTGACGCCCGCAATGGTGTTCCCCGGCGAGCTTTCGCCGTAGGTCTCCAGGCCGTCCCGCCGCAGATGCTCGAATGAGTTTTGCAGCGAAACTTCGAAACCGTACCGTTTTTCCGCATCCCTCCAGCTGTAGAGAATCGATTCGTTCCCGTGCCCGGAACGGGAGCGGTCGTTGTAGTTTTGCGCGAAAGTCCCGCTCACCGTGTCGGCCGGCATGTCCAGCGGCTCCCGCGTATGGAGGATGATGGTGCCGCCGATGCTGCCCTCGGGCAGCCGGGCCTCCGAAGTCTTGTAGACCTCGGCCGTGCCGAGCACTTCCGGGGCAAGAAGGGTGTAGTTGAAATTCCGGCCGGTCTGGTTGAGGACGTACCAATCGCCGGTGGCGACGGTCTGGCCGTTCAAGAGCGTGCGGTTGAGATCGGGATCGGTCCCGTTGATGCTGACGCGTTCCCCTTGGCCCCAGAGCTGGTCGACGGTGATGCCGGGCAGATGGGAGAGAGATTCGGCCACGTTGGTGTCGGCAAACTTGCCGACATCCTCGGCCGTGATCACATCCACGATCAGGTTCGCCCGCCGTTTTTCGTCCAAAGATTCCTGCAGACTCTGCCGGTAGCCCGTCACGGTGAAGGTGTCCATTTTCACGGTATTCCCGGCGGTGTCGGGCGAGGCGCTCGGAGCCGGAGTCTGGCCCCAGACCGCAGGAAGGGAGGCCGAAGCGAGGAGAAAAAAGGCAAGGAGAAGTCGATGCCGCCGATAATGGGTGCGAAGAGTGTTCATGAGTGCGGACGCGGGGTAAGAAAGGAAACGGGAGGGGCGAGAAGCAGAAATTCCCTCGGGAAAGCCAGCCTGATGGATCATATTAAAACGTTTTAATATCGGAGCAAGCGCCTCTGCCGCCGTCAAGGCGAATTCCGGAAAAAATCCGCCGGGGCCGCTCACCCCGTCCGCTTTTTCGCCGGGGCGCGCTGGGTCGAGCCGCGAATCGCCAGGTCGGGAATCAGCCGGTGCCGGACCACCGCCGGGATGCGCTTCTCCTGTACGGCGCGGATGCCGTCCATGACGATGCTGCTCGCCATGTTGCCCATCCGCCCCAGCGGCTGTCGAACCGTCGTCAATGGCGGCGTCAACTGGGCGGAGGGAGCGACGTCGTCAAAACCGACGACAGAGCACTGCTCCGGCACCTTGATTCCGGACTCGTGCAGCGCCCGGATGGCGCCGAAAGCGGTCAGATCGTCGAAGGCGACCAGAGCGGTGAACGCCCGGCCGCGAGAGATCAATTCCTTGGTCAGCCGGTAGGCGTTGTCGAAGCCCAGATCCGTTTCGAAGTGATCCGGCAAGTCGACCACCAGCCGGGAATCGATCTCCCGGCCGGCCCCCCGGGCGAACTTCTGGATTCCGCTCCAGCGGGGCGCGCTGTCGATCAGGCTTTTGGGTCCACGGATGAAGGCGATTCTTTCATGACCAAGCAGGTACAGGTGTTCCATGGCCAAACGCACTCCCGCCTCGTTGTCCACCATGACCGAGCTCACCACGCCCGATTCGTCCTCCCAGCCGACGATCACGGTGGGGACGTTGCGCCTGGCCAGATCGCCGAGGATGGCAAGGTCCACGAAAAGCCAGTTTGCGACGACGATCAGGCCCTCGACCTGACGCTCCAGCATCATTTCCAGATATCGCTCGAAGCGGGGCGGCTCGTTGCGGGCGTCGGTGACAATGGGAACATACGAGGCGTCGAACAGGGCGCTTTCGATGCCGCGCAACACGGGCGTGCAAAACGGATCGGTGATATCGAAAAACATGACGCCCACCGCATGGCTGCGACGGCTGCGCAACGAGCGCGCCGTGGCATTGGGCCGGTAACCCAGCCTTTGGGCGGCTTTCTTGACGCGTTCCGTGGTGGCGGGCGAAAAATAGCGTGCGAGAGGAGCGCCGTTCAGGATGAGCGACACGGTGCCGAGGGAAACATCGCACGCCGCCGCGACGTCCCGCATCTTGACCGCCAGTCCCCTTTCGCGTGATCGCTTCGATGCCATGGGTGGTGAGTCGTTGCCGGGGGACTATGCTTCTGTCGCTTCGAAATTGAGCGGACGGACGAAACCCTTTGTCTTCCAGAATCCGAAGGCAATCCCGATCGCCATCCAGAGCGAGCCAACGATCATGGCGAGACGGCCCAGGCTCAGCCACAGCCCGAGGCAAATTGCGAAACCCAGCAGGGGCGGCAACGCATAGCGCCATTGCTTCTGTTCGGCGCGGATGAAGTAGCGGACGAAAGCCGCGGCGTTGACCCCCATGAAGGCGATCAAGGCCCCGAAATTCAGCATTTCGGCGCCCAGCTCAAACGAAAGCAGAAACGAGCCGATCAAGACGAGGACGCCGATAAAGTACACGTTGTTTCTCGGCACGCGGGATTTTTCATCGACCGCGCCAAAAAACCCCCGGGGGAGGGCTTCACTCCGGCCCATGCCGTAGAGGAGGCGCGCCGCCCCCAATTGCGCGGCCATCCCCGAGCCAAAGTTGGCAATGAGCAAGGTGAGGCCCACGATCAAAAAGAGCGGCGGCCAAATCCGACCGGCGGCCGCCACATAGGCGGTGTCGACGTCAGGGAAGGGTTCTGAGGCGGGCCAGGCCAATTGCATGATATATACCTCGATGGCGGCGAGAATGCCGATGACCAGGCAGGTCAGCACGGTGGCGAGCAGGATATTGCGCCGGGGATTTTCCGCCTCTTCCGAAAGCGTGGAGATGCCGTCGAAGCCGATGTAGGTGAGGACGGCGATCGAGGTGCAGTGGAAAAGCGACCGGGCATCGAACGTGCCGGGATCGTAAAACGGCCGCAGGAAAAATGCCGGATCGCCATGCGGACGGCCGAGGATATAGCGGGCGGCGGCGATGAAGATCACGACCACGACCGCACCCATTCCCGCTGCCATTCCAGCATTGAGGCGGGCGGAGGATTTTATTCCCCGGATGTTGAGCAGGGTGAAGGTCGCGGCAAAAAATACCTTCCAGATCGCGTCCGGCACCGCGGGGATGAAGACATGCGCCTGCTGGGAGCACCAGATCGTGCAGATCAAAGGATTGAGCAGATAATCCATCACCATGCTCCAGCCGGTGACAAAACCGAGGGCCGGATGAATTTCCCGGGCCACGTAGGTGAAGGCTGATCCAGCGCTCGGATAGGCGCGGGCCATCCTCCCGTAGCTGAGACCGGTGAAAAGCATCGCCACCATGGCGATGAGCAGGGCCGTCACCACGTGCCCGTGCCCGGTGGTGCTCAGCACGCCGAAAACCGACATCGGCGCCACGGGCTGAATCACAATCACGCCATAGAGAATAAGGTCTCGCAGCTTGAGGGTGCGGCGCAGTTCAGGCATGAGAGGACCGAGCGGGCACTCGGAGTGGGGGCGGGTGGAGAGGCCTCATCCAAAAAAAGGGAGGATACGGGCAGGACGGCCGGACCGGAGCGGAGCGGGGAATGCCGGCAAATTCAAGCAAATATTAAAACGTTTTAACTCCAGAACCCAAAACAGCCTTCCGCCGGGCCCACAACGCGGCGCCGACGATGCCCGCATCGTTGAAAAATTCCGCCGGGACGAGTTTTGCCCGGGACTGGATGTACGGAAAAAACCGGCGGTGCTCCGCGCTGACGCCGCCACCGATAATGATGAGTTCAGGCCAATGAATGGTTTCGAGAATCCGGATATAGCCGTCCAGGCGCCCGCCCCACGTTTTCCAGGAAAGCCCCTGGGCGCGGCGGATGGAGGAAGCGACATATTTTTCCGCGGGTTTCCCGTTGAGCGGCAGTTGCCCCAATTCGCAGGGAAAAAGCACGCCGTGGCCAAAGAGCACGGAACCCACCCCGGTTCCGAACGTCAGCATCAGCACCTTGCCCTTGCACCCGCGTCCGGCGCCAAAGGTCATTTCCGCCAGTCCTGCCGCCGCCGCGTCGTTGATCAGCGAGACCGGAAGCCCGGTGGCCCGGGAGAAAAGCCTCACTCCGTCGAGACCGATAAAGCCCTTGTGCAGGTTGTCCGAAGTCAAAATACGGGAACCGTTGATGACGCCGGGAAAGCCAACGCCGAAGGGCTCTCGCCAATGGAGCCTTCCCACGAGGCTCACCATGGCGTCGGCCATCTCGTTCGGCGCCAGCAGGCCGGGGGTCTCGATCTTTTCCGGTTCGTGAAGCAAACGCCCGGTGCGCATCTCGACCACTGCCGCCTTGATGGCCGAACCTCCGATATCAATGCCGAGAAAATTCATGAATAATGGCGCCACAAGAATCGGACCGGAAAAGAAGCCAATCCAAAAATGCAGCGGACGGAAGGTTGCCGCAAAAAATAGACGGGAAGTCAGGCGGCTTTAATTTCGCTTATGTTTCCCACCCCGGCTTGCTTCAATTTCGCCCAAAGGGTGCGCAAGCCGCCACGCCGGCGGCGAATCCCGCGTCGTTTTTCCATCAATTTGCACATCCGTTGACGAAAAACCCCATTGCGGAGCGGGCAGGAAGCCCGGACGCTCCCGCCGCCGGGGTATCGCGGTGATTGGCGCTTTCTGCTTTTCCGTATTGCTGTCCTTCATCACCTCGTCCGTAGTTTTATTGCCTCCTGATGCAGATACACCTGCAAGCCCCTGCAACGACGGCCTCAAATGGAGGTCGCGCATGAGCTCGAGCTTGCGATTTCTTGCCGAGGCCATGCGTCATCCCCTTAAAACCGGCGCGCTCTGGCCGAGTTCGAAGGCACTTTCACAAGTGGTGGCGGACCAATGTCACGTCCCTTCGGGCGCCGTGATTGTTGAATTGGGGGCGGGGACGGGCGCGCTGACCGAACTGATTCTGCAGCGGTTGAACAGTCAGAACCGGTTTCTCGTCGTCGAGATCAACCGGACGCACGCAACTTTCCTTCAGGGTCGCTTTCCCCAATGCAAGGTGATCCACGATGCGGCGGAAAATCTTGAAGAACATCTGTCGGGCGCGCGCGCCGCTTGCATTGTCAGCGGCCTGCCCTGGACGAACATGTTTGCGCAGGCGCAGGATCAATTGCTCAAGGCGATTGTGGCGTCCCTCGCCCCGGGCGGTCAGTTCGTTGCCTTCAGCTATGCGCATGCGTGGTGTCTTCCCAGCGCACGCCGCTTCCGGGCGCTTCTCGGCCGTCGTTTCAGCCGGGTGGAGTTTACGCCCATCGTGTGGAAAAACCTGCCGCCGGCAAAGGTCCTGCGCTGCTGGAAAGACCGTTCGGTTGCCCGCAATGGCGCGCGACCGGACGGACGGAATTTGGATTTAGTCGGCTGCGGAGAGAGCGAGGATGAGTGCGAGGTGAACCCGCACGCTGGCAACTCGGCCGCTTAAGGCGTCGTTGACTTGTCGAATGCAAACGGCGGCGACGCATCGCATCGCCGCCGTTGCTCTTACCGGTCGATCAATTTCCGATAAACTGCACTTCCTTGACGATCCAGTGATAGGACGTGTCGCTCGTGCGCACCTGGCCGACGAAGCGGGCGCCCAGCACGCCGCTCACCGTCGTGCCGGAGAAGGTGTACTTCTGCCCGCCGGCTGAGGTGCTGTACGGATAGGCGGGACTGACCGTCCAGCCCGAATCCGTCCAGGTCGAGCCATCGGTCGTGAACTGCAGCTTCAGGTTCGCGGTCAGGAAACCGTCGCCGCCGGTGGTGATGTCGCCGTTGATCACGTCAGCCGACGTGATCGTGTGCGTCGACGACCAGACCACGCCCGCCCCTTCCCAGGCGCCGATCGCATCGCCCGCGGCATCGAGATCCACGTTGGCGGTGAGATTGTTGTCGTTCAGCCCGGCCTGTGCCGTGCGATTCGTGTTCGCGGTCGACGACGTGTTCGCGTTCCACCCGTAGCCCGTGCCGTTCGGCGCGATGTTCGAGGAGGTCGCCGTGTTGAACGCGGCACTGATCGTGTGATTGGCCTGCACGTTGCTGAACGTGTAGCTGCTCACGGCGCCG
>Ga0070741_10004833_pt1 | contig 30933 bp, 32 predicted proteins | sample Coa_R1_4_FD_66440 | JGI IMG/M metagenome (GOLD analysis project Ga0070741, IMG submission 66440) | Surface soil microbial communities from Centralia Pennsylvania, which are recovering from an underground coalmine fire - Coalmine... | ecosystem: Environmental > Terrestrial > Soil > Unclassified ... | reverse complement strand
CGGCCCTCGTCGAGCACCGCGATACGGTCGCTCAGCGCCGCCATGCTGTAGAGGTCGTGCGTCACCATCATCACCGTGAGATTCAGTTCCCTGTGCAGCGAACCGAGCAGCGCGTCGAATTCCGATGAAGACGCCGGATCGAGTCCCGTGGTGGGCTCGTCCAGAAACAGCAGTTCGGCTTCCAGCATCAGCGCGCGCGCCAGCGCCGCGCGCTTCAACATGCCACCGGACAACTGCGCGGGACGCTTCCATGCGTCGTCGGGATTCAATCCCACCATGTGCAGCTTCAATGCCACGCTGTCGCGCACCATTTCTTCCGCGATCGTCCAGCCTTCCTTGCGCAATTCGCGCATCGGGAAGGCGATGTTGTCGAACACATTGAAGGCGCTGAACAGCGCGCCGCGCTGGAACAACACGCCCCAGCGCCTGCGCAGCAGGCGTGCGGCTTCGCCATCGAGTTCGTGCAGCGTGTTGCCCAGCACCCGGATCGAACCCGCATCCGGTTTCACCAGGCCGATCACTTCGTGCAGCAGCGTGGATTTGCCCGAACCCGAAGTGCCGATCACCGACAGAAATTCGCCGCGGCGCACTTGCAGATCGATGCCGTTGTGCACGCGCTGCCCGCCGAAGCGCTTGCGCAGATCTTCGACGTCGATCACGGGCTGTTCGGATCGCTTGGCCATTGTCAGAACAAACCGACGTGGGTCAGCGCCGCGCCCAGCGAAGCGTCGATCAGCAGGATCAAGGTCAGGCTGGTGACGACCGAAAGCGTGGTGTTGCGGCTCATGCCGTCCGTATCCGGCGGCGAAGTCATGCCGAAATAGCAACCGACCAGCGCGATTACGATGCCGAACAGCAGGCCTTTGCCGAGACCGATCCAGAAATTGACGATCTGCACTTGATGCATCGCCTGCTGCAGGAACAGGCGGTAATCGACGTGCAGCACCGGCGGCGCGCTCACGGCGCTGCCGATCATCGTGGCGATGTCGGTCCAGATCACCAGCAGCGCCATGCTGACGCCCGCGCCGATCACGCGCGGCAATGCCAGTCGCAGACTGGGCGAGGAACCGAACGCGCGCAAGGCGTCGTATTCCTCGGTGATGTGCATCGCGCCGATGCTGGCCGTGATCGCGGAACCCGTGCGGCCGGCCATCAGCAGCCCGACCACCACGGGACCCAACTCGCGCGGCACGGCCGTGCTCATCATGCCGATCACCATCTGCGAAGCGTGGAACGTTTGCAGCACCAGCCCGACCTGGATGGTCATTACTGCGCCGATCAGGAATCCGATGCAGCCCAGCAGCAACATCGAAGTGACGCCGATGCGATAAATATTCGCGGAAATTTCCCTCCACGGCGTCACGCGCGGATGGGCAACGCAGTACGCCGCATCCACGATCACTTGCCCGAGCAGCAGGAAAATGCCCGAGAAGTTTTGCAGCACTGACACTATGCCGGCGCCCAGCCGCACCAGCCAATTCGCCGGTTCGCTACCGTCCGAATTGCGCAGCGGCGGTGCTTCCGCAATCCGCTCGAACAGGTGCCGCTGATCCTCGCGGCAGTCCAGATGCTCGGGCAAGCGGCCTTGCCACGCCTTCCACAGTACCAAGGCGCCCGTGCTGTCCATTGCGTCGACCCGGCGCAGGTCCCAGCGGTAGCTGTGCGGAGTCTTCAGTTGCCGGAAGTCGCGCAGCAGCCGGCGGCGGCGCTGCTTGTCCACCAGCAGGCTCCAGGAACCCGACAGCGCAATGTGTCTGTCGCCTTCGCGTTTCCAGCTTGGATCGGTTGTCATGGAGAAGTTCTGCGAACGATCTTCATGACAGCCAATCCCAAACTCCCGGTGAAGAGCGGGTGAAAGCGGAGATACGCCTCAGGTTGCGCGGCGCCGGCTCGAAAACAACGCGGCAAATGGGAACCCCGTGGTGGCGGGCGGGCGAACGCCAAGTACGGCACGAAAAGAGGCGAGGAAATTGTGGCCCTGATGGGTCGAACGCTGCGCTGCGCAGCCGATGCCTTGACTGGCATCGGCTTCGCAGCGTGAGGGCGAGGCATGGATGCCGAGCGGGCATGCGCGCCAGGGGACGGCACAGGACGAGAGAAGCGAAAAGATGGGCCGTGATGGGATCGAACCATCGACCAACGGATTAAAAGTCCTCAGGCTAGCCTCGCGTCGTTTTCTGTCAATCCCCGCGGCAAGGCACAGAAGGCGCATCAGGTCTCACATTCAGCCGATTTTCCCCGTTCTGTGCCCCGGCTCAATATGGGCAAAATGCGGCTCCGTGGGGAGCCATACGGTAGCCATGGAAGTGGTAGGATGCCGCCGTCGCGGCAAACATGAGCCATGGCGATGCGCGTCCTGTTCACTGCCGAACTGGTCAAGAAACTCACCTTCGCTCAGCGCCCGAAGCTCGTGAACGGCGAGGTCGTCGTGCTCGATAAAGAGCAAGGCATTTTGCTGACTGAGCCGACACCCGAGAATGTGCGCGAGTGGACGCTGCGCGATGCAAAGCAGCCCGGCTTTGGTGTCCGGCTCACCAGGAACTCCAAATCCTTCATCGTGCAACGCAAGCGCGGCAGCTCGACGAGCGACCGCTGGGTTCTTACCGAGCAGCACTCCTTGAAGGCCGCACAGAAGCAAGCCGGGGAGTGGTATGCCGCTATGGGACGCGGCGACGATCCGCGGGAAGAGAAGCGTAAGAAGTTGCGAATGCGCCAAGCCATCAAGGCCATGGAAGCGCACACGTTCGGCAAGGCATTTGCGGATTACACCGATGAAAAGAACACGGCCTTGCTGCGGCCCTCGTCGGTGAAGGATCGCTTGCTTGCGCAGCGCTGGATGCAAAACACGTCATTGTGGAAGGTCCCGCTCGCCGACTTATCGAAGCAGCACGTTCACGAGGTGTTCGCACCTTGGTTCGCCAGCGCCGAGAAGGCGCAAGCAAAGAGGTTGGAAGGCAAGCACAAGCGCGGAAGCGGCCCCGCCGGCGACCTCGCCAGTTGCTACAAGGCACTTCGGCATTGTCGAGCCGTTTGGCGCCGGGCGAGCAAACCCAAAAGCGACGAGAATCCGTTCAAGGAATGGTTCGAGGAGAACTCGCCGGCTCTAGCCGAAGTCGAGGCTCGCCAAAATAGTTTCAGTCAGCAGTCGCTGGTGAAGTGGCTCAAAGCGCTCGAACAAGCGCGCTCGTCACGGGAGCACCGCATCTCGGTCGTGGCCGATTTCCTAGTGCTGGTTTTGTTGTGGGGTTTCCGCAAGCGCGAGGTCATGACGCTGCGCTGGGGCACGCTCGATCTTGAATCCGGTTACGGTTCGTTGCCGCAGCTCACCACGAAGAAGAAGCGCACGCGTTACTTCCCGTTGTGTCCCTGGGCAACGGAGATCTTGCGGCAGCGAATGGAGAAGAACTCGGCAGCCGGATTCAAAGTCGGCCCCGCTGATTTCGTTTTTCCATCCAGTGCGAAGGAAGACGCGGCGATTCTCGAATACCGTGGGCTCAGCGACTTGCTCAAGGAACAGACCGACGTTGCCATTGGTGCCCACGATCTGCGGCGCGACGTGGCAACCCACGTGTTCGGAGAGACGCTCGACGTGAACTCGGTGGCGATGGCGTTAGGCCACAAGAAAAAGGACGTGTCCATCGGCTACATCCAGAATGTGCAGGCGACGCTTCGCCCGTTGTATCTGAAGCGGGAGACCGTGCTGCGGCGATTCCTTCGTCTTGAAGCGGAGCCGACGCTTACTGAAACTCAGCGGGTGATGCTGGAAGCGGCGAAGGGGTTGTTGAAGCAGGCCGGACTATCACTCGACAAGATCGCCGCGTGAGCGTTCCTGATTAAGCTCGAAGAGCCGCCGCAGTATTTCTTCATCCGTCAGCGGCCACTCCCACCCATACGCCGCGGCAACCGCTTCATCCAAGTCGCGATTAAGTGTATTAAGCCATGTGGGCCGCTCGTTGTAGAGATTGGTGAGGGTGCGCTTCTTGAGGTTGGCCGCACGTCCTGGTTTGGCAACAATTCGATCTGGGTAGCCCGGCACCACTTCGGGAATGCTTTCTGTCCACTCAGGTGGATTGAGCCAACGATCGCGAGCTTCAACGAGCGCTCGTGCCGCATGGGCAATGCGTTGAGCACGTGGGTCGGTTGCGTAACTTGTCGCTACCAGATTTGGCGTGAGCCCAGCGGGGAATGGGAACGTTTCAAAGCACGATGTTGGTGTATAGCGCGGACGATCTTCGAGGCTTGTCCCCATGCGTAACGCCCAAACTTCATGCAGTCGGGACTGCAACACGCCAAAGGTTGTGTCGTCGTCTCGGGCAGTGACCATCAGATTTTTGTCCGGAGCGCATGGGCGGGGCATCCAGACGAACACCCGGTGCTTCGACACTTCTGGTGTCGCGATCACTCGTTGCATTCCCCGCCATGCTTCTCGTAGGTCAGGTCGCGGTCTCCACAACCGCCACCATGACTCGCCGAGCGCCCTCTTGGCGGCTTCATCTTTCACCGGACTGGACATTCGCTCAGGCCGGACGTTGGCTTCGAGATAAGCGAACGGCGCAGCGTATTGCGCTGCTGTCGATTCCGGCATGTCGAGGCCAGTGTCTATGATCCAGACATCCCGGTTGCGCCTCGTTACGTCGATCCCGTTCCAGTATGGCGCGAGGACATCCGCGTTGCTTCTTCCATTCGGATTTCCCGCATCGCGCAAGAAAGCGCGCGCGGTCTCACCCGGAATGTCGAAGTCACCGCTTTTCTGGAACCCTACAAAGCAGCGCCTGGCATTTTCTTTCAATTTCTTGGACCGCGTGAGATCAACACCACCTGATTCCGTGAGCCCAGTTAGGTCGGGATAGATCATGCCGACGACTTCACCGTCCAGTCTTGCTTGTTGGTTCGCACTTCCAAAGCAGACCAACGAAACACGGACTGCCGCGCCTTCGTTGACCCAATCCTCGTCACTCCATGCTTCAAAAATTCGGGTGCTGTCAACAATGTCTTCCAGCACCTTACGGTTCTTGCCTCCTCGAATGCTGTTGGTTGCCACCAATCCGACACGTTGTACCCGGCCCGCCCTGCCAGCATCCGTTGCCTTTGCGAACCAATAGCAGACCAAATCTGCGCCTCCTGGCACGCGACCCGCGTAGGTTTTGCGGAGCGCCTTCGCGCAGTCCTCCCCCAGCTCTCCCATCATCTTCTTGTCGCCCAGGAATGGCGGATTGCCAATAATGACATTCGCCTCGGGCCACTCTGCTTCGCCCCGTCCGTCGTTCAAGACGGCATCTCGGTTTTCGATTTGATCGAGCGGCTGAAGGATAGGATTCTTCTTCGCGCCATAGCCATTTTGAATCATCCACTGGATTTCACCGATCCAAATGGTGATCCGCGCCAGTTCCGCGGCATACGAATTGATCTCGATACCCTTGACGCATTGCGGCCCTACGCCTGGAAACTGCCTACCGAGACCCAATGCTTCACCCTCAATCAGCACCCGCTTCTCGATATCCTTCAGGGCACGCAGCGCGAGATAAAGGAAGTTGCCACTACCGCAAGCCGGATCAAGCACAGTGAATGAGCGCAGCCGCTCAAGAAACCGGCTGAAGCGCTTCGTTGTCGCAGCCGATATGGATTTCTTGGCCCGCCCGACCGTTCTAGATAACGACGCCTTCTCCTCTTCCCAGAGACGCGCCCACGGCTCGATGATTACAGGCCGCACGATCTTCATGATCGTTTCGGGATCCGTGTAATGGGCGCCAAGTTGCGACCGCTTGCTCGGATCGAGCCCGCGCTCGAATAGGGTGCCGAAGATTGAAGGCTCGATGTTTTCCCAACCCAACTCGCAAGCATCGAGCAATATTTTCAAGTCTTCGTTGCCGAGTCTGAGCGTCGCGTCGTCGTTGAAGAGTCCACCATTGAACCAATCGACGTTCTCCAGCGCGACGTCGCCGCCCTTGCACATTGCGGCGAATAGGCCACGGCAACGAGACTCGAACAAGTCCGGCTTACCCTGTGAGTTGCGAACGATTCTGGTGAACAGATCGTTGGGCAGCAGGCCAATGTCTTCGGCGAACATGCAGAACAGCAGGCGAGTAAGGAAGTGCGCGACGGCGTGCGGCTCCTCGCCTCGGTATCGCAGCTTCTGAGCGACGGCGCTGAACTTTTCGGCAGCGTCCTTGGTTACGCCGGCTCGCGTTGCTGCGGGCCGCAGTGCGTCTGGATTCTTGAAAGCGGCTTCGAGGATTTGGCGAGTCTCAAAATTTGCCAAGTCCTCGACGGTGAACGTGATCTCCCGCTTCACGGTGTTCGTGAAGTTCGTATGGATGATGATGGTGTGCAGGTCGGACACAATCAGCAGCGGCGGGTTCTCCAGCGCATCGGCATACATCTTCAACTGCTCGTAAGCGCGCTCTAGGCTCTTGTGTGTCCCCTTGGCCTCCCACCCGAAGCAGCCTTTTTTCCATACGTCAGCCCATCCCTCGCCGCCGCTCGTCTTGGTCGCGCCATATTCGTAGGTGAACGACTCATGTTGGGGGTCGGCTTCGCGCGGCGTGGGGTGGCCGATCAGACGGCACAAGTCCTCGAAAAATGGTTGCGCATCGCGGCGTTCATCGCCACCTGCACGCCATTTGGCGATGAACTCATGCGGTGTCATCAAGCCATTCTTCCCGCGTATGGAATTCGTATGCCGTCAACTTGCTGACGCGTCGCCAAGCGTGGCACCCTTGTTATCGCTTGGGACTTCGTCCCCAGCAGGCTGGATCGAAGCTCCTGTCGAGATTGTCATCAAAGGTTTGACGTCAACACCGGGATTCCGCTTTCTAACTTCAGCATTGTTGAGCTGAATCAAATACTGGCTGTCTCGACAAGCATTCACCAGCGACTTCGCAATGGCCGCTTGTGGGATACCGACAAAGTCGAGATATAAAGCCCTTAATAGAAGGCGCAAACGCAGACATGCGTGATGCATATTACCTGACGTAAGCACGGTGTCCTTCGAATTGCTGTCCCAGTGGGTATAGTAGTTTCTCGTTTCAATCCATTGTCTTGGGACCAAGTCGGAACCAAGAATGAATTTCCGGAGAGGCAATTCTAGTCGTTGCGACAAGTCATTGAGGCGCTTCCCCAAAGAAAACTCATTCCCATAATGAATACGTGCCGTCAAAGACCGTCTGTGATCCGGCCCGACTGTGTCCGGAATTGCTTCGGTAAGCGTGCGCTCTACTGATTCATACCTGGAGGCCTCCACGTAAAGGCCCGGCATGGTTTCACGGTGCAAGCCTTCCAACGCTTGCATCAGCGAAAGGAATTCCACGTGTAGCCAGAGCCCCTTGGACGACAACACGCTCAGGGCCAACTGCGCCGGCATCTCTACTGTCGGATACCGCGCGAACCATCTTGTGAAAACATGCTCCAATGTAGCGCTCATGCTCGACCGCGTCATGAAGAAATCGTGCAAGTTTTCAAATGGACATGACTCACCTTTCCGGAGGGCAACTAACACGTCGACTTTGTTGTCCGATTCTGCGATTCGTGCGGTGATTGATTCGGGGCCCATTGGGCTTCCGGCAATGAATGCAAGTAGAGTCGTGGCTTTGCCAAGTTGATCGATAAACCATTCAATGGTGTGCGGCTCGGTCGACTTGATAATGAGTGAACCGAACGTCTTTATTGTAACGTCCGTGATTCTGTCTCCACCAAAACTCCTGCCGATGGACCAAACGAACTTTGACGATATTTCTGGAACCTTGTGTTCCTCTTGCGTTACCGTAGGGACTTTATACTCCATAAATATGGCGTTATTTTTGTCATCCATTTCCATATTCATCGAGATGGGATTAGGACAGAGCCACAACGCGAGGCCCGGAATCTGGGCGTACAATTCGGTATACAGAGTGCCCTCTTGGACGTGTGCGCCCACGATGACCCAACTTGCGATCAGGCTGTCCCTTTGCCTTAGACCGGCTTGACCAAACGTAACGCCGCTGCTTGATTTGACCGGGTTCAGCACCGTAACGAACTGGCTTTTCGTTGTAATGCCGTAAATGGCCGGAAACGCCACCGTTTCGTCGCCGTATATGTGACCCCGCATAGGCGCGAATGTGTCGTGCAGATCGAGCTGAGCACGGTCCGTAGTCCACGAGAGCGTGCCGGGTATGCGCGTCTCGCTTCCCGACGGGCTGAGCGACCACGTTCCGTCAAGCTTAGTGTCGTCGAGTATTCGATACGTCGCCATCTGAACCCCTGTTATCGCACCGCCGGCAATACATCCCACCTCGTCGTGCAGGCCGGCGACAGGTTTCCCCGCTGCATGTTCCACCGCTTACCTGCGCGAACCCCTGCGGTTCCCACGCCGATGCTACCCCGACCGAAGCGATCATTCACGGTATCGATCGTGTCGAGCAAGCGGTCGCGTTTTTCGTCGACTTGCGGCACGAATGAGAAGAGCTGCCCCTGGACGACTTCCCGGTCACTCAGTTCAAGGAGGATGACGCCGCTTTTGACGTAGCGATAGCCTGCCCTCCAGATTCGCCGCATCACCTTCAACGCTTCTTGGCTCAACACGCGCACGTCGTCCGAGGGCTCGACAAGCGCGCTGGTTGCACTTGGCAAGTATTGCGCGTCCTGCTCGCGGAAGCGATTAGTCTCCAAAAAGCAGCCGACGACACGCGCCACGCTACGTTGTCGCCGTAACTTGCTCACGGCGCGCATCATGTATTCGCGGATGGACTCGGCCAGCTCTTCGCGCTCATACACTGGCGCCCCGAAGGAGCGCGAGGCGATGATTTCCTTTTTCGGCGGCGCTTCGAGTTCGAGGTCGAGGCATTGCACGCCGTTGAGCTCCCGGATGGTCTTTTCGACGACGACCGAAAAGTGCTCTCGCAGGCGTCGAGGATCGCTGCGCATCAAGTCACCGACACTGCGAATGCCCATTGGGTGCAGACGTGCCGAAAGACGAGGCCCGATGCCCCACACCTTGCTGGCTTCAATGGTGTCGAAGAGAGCCTGCCGCTCCTGCGGTAGCCTCGTAAGGTCGCACACGCCCTGAAACTCCGCGCGCTTCTTGGCGATGTGGTTGGCGAGCTTTGCGAGCGTCTTGGTCTCGCCAAAACCGACGGAGACCGGTAGGCCCGTCCACTGCTTCACCCGGCGCCTGATCTCGTGTCCTGCTTTCAACAGGTCGAGCTTGGGTTGCGTTGCCAGGTTTAGAAACGTCTCGTCGATTGAGTAGATTTCCTGGTCCAGCGCACGTGGCACGAACTGGCCGATGACGCGCATCGTTCGGGCGCTCATGTCGCCATATAAGGTGTAGTTGCTGCTGTAGGCGATGATGCCGTGCCGCTTCGCCATGTCCTTCATCTTGAACCAAGGCATCCCCATCGGCACGCCGAGGTCTTTTACTTCCTGGCTGCGCGCGACAACGCAGCCGTCGTTGTTGCTCAACACGACGAGCGGGGCGCGCTCAAGCCGCGGTTGGAAGACGCGCTCGCACGAGCAATAGAAATTGTTGACGTCGATCAGGGCGATACGTTGATGGATCGCGCTCATATACGTTTGCGCTGGATTTGCAGTTTGGGGGCCTCGCGCCCCTTCTGAACTGTGTATAGCTGCGGTCGGGGGTAGCCCAACGCGGCTCGCCGCTCGACGAGATCGACGATGTAGGTTTGATGTGCGTCGCTGCAGCGAAGTCCAAAAACAACGGCGGTCAGCGCCTCCGGTCGGAATGGTAGTGGAGTGCCCGCCGCATCGGCTTCCACCCGCCGCCACTCTCGTTGACCCGCCCATTCCGACGACTTCTGGGCCAACGGGGTGTAGACATCATTGAACTTTACGCGTCCTGCAACGTAGGCCGGTGGATGGTAATCGCCATACGCCACTTCACGACAGCGGAATGTCGCGAGATCGTTCGCTACATCGAACCGGATGCAGATTCCCTGGTGAGAATTGGCATACCCCGCCCATACAGCCGGGTTTCGCACGCTTGCGCAAAATGAGCAGACTCCGAATGAGCCTAGTACTTGCCTACTGATAGCGTCGAAAATGTCATTCAGACTGAACCCTGGTTCACCCATGATGGCTGCCACTTCGGACGCCACTTCCTCTGGGGTCAGTCCGGAATGGTTATGAACTACGCGCGACAATGAGTCAGCAAGCATTTTTTCGGCGACGCTGTCTTCGAAATACAATGCGCCGTCAAAGGGATCATCGAGAGAGTCGATACCCGCGAGCCACAGCTCATTTTTCAAGAAGATCTGTCCAACGTGCGCCAAGTCGGAGGCCGTGTCGAGCGATCGATACTTGTGCAGAAACCTCGGATGCCGCAAAAACTTCCTAAGAAAAATACGCCGAGCAAGTGGGGGCAGTGCATCGAAAAAGTCCAAGCACGCCTTAAGGTCTGCGCTTGTCACGATTGATCTTCTGTCGACCTATCGAACGAAACGCAAACACCTGGTCACGACGCCCCACACTTCGAGGGTCTCGCCATCTTTCAACGTGTATGGCGTGAAGCGCGGATTGTCGGGGATGAGCGCGACCTTGCCTTGGATTTCTCCGATGCGCTTGATCGTCAACTCGGCATTCACGATAGCGACGACAATGGAGCCCTTCTTCGCGGTGAGCGCGCGATCGACAATGATCTCGTCGCCGTCTTGCACCGTGGGGAACATCGAGTGGCCTTCGACTCGCAAGATAAAGGTCGCATCTTCGTGGCCCTGAACGATCAGGTGATCGCTCAACGACAGCGCAGGCTCCACGTAATCGGCAGCCGGACTCGGGAAGCCGGCGCGGATGCGATGCGAGAAGCGCGGCAGAATCTCGGCGCCGCCGTGGAGGGAGCGCGGATCGAGGGCGACGGCTGGCTTTTCAGAAAAGGCGACGTGCATAGCCCGGTAATCTAGCACCCGGCTTCTCACGATTCGAGACGGCCGCTGGAACCCTTGTGCAGCCTTACTGGTCGCGTTCGATCACGACGCGAAAGCTCATCGTCGGCGTGGGAATCGGCGACATTGACTCGTCGCTCACTGCGACGATCCGCCAGCCGGCTTGCACGAGTTGGGGCAGCGTGTGGTTGCCGGCACGGGGGCACTCCAGCGTCGTCTTGGCCGTCAAGTGCTGCGGCTGCGTGGGCTTGCTTGCTGACATGGAAAGTGGCTGCGGCGCCGAATAGCACACGTCGGCGTCGGGTGCGGCCATGGCGTTCGCAGACGTGGCGAGTAAAACAACGAGTGCCAATTTCATGCAGCTCCCTCCTTGACGTATTGCGTGAGGATTTCGTGCCAGCGGTTCTGCACTTCCTGCGACTGAAAACCGACCCTCCACACTGGAAAATCGATGTCCTTCAACTCGATGAAGAGGCCGCTTGCCTTTTGGTTGAGTCGACGGGCATCTCGATTCATGGCGTTGGCTGCACCTATCGCGGAAAGCCCTGCCATGCCTGTTCCGGCACCCTGAACTCTTACCGATTCCTGGAAATTCGTTTTCCACCCCCGGATCGCATCGAACGGATACTGCTTTTCTTGACCACGAGTGTCTCTCAGTAAGACAAGCCGGTGCTGAGGACTTATGGCGATACCCGAGCTGTCACCGGCCATGGTTGCGTATTTGTAGCCGGCCGCTAATTGCTTGGCCTCAAACTGCTTGCGTGTCCCCGTCGAGACTCCTCCCGATGCTGCCATTGCCAGCAGAATGGCTACCAGCACAATGCTGACCAGAGCGCCCACGACCACGTTCAAGGCCGCGGATATCAAAACGAAAAGCAAGGCGCCGACAACGAGGATGACGATCGTCCGCGTGCTCATATTTCCCCTCTCCGCTGTTGCCGGCTTACGCGGAAACCCGCAGCTTCCCTGATCCCCACGAGCTCCATCATGCGCTCGGTCGTGCGTTCGGTTCGCAACAGCCGCAACCCGAGACCGCGGGTGTTTCCACCCTAAGGTCAATTAAATCACCTTTTTACCTGAACTTCAGGTGAGCCGATCGAGTGCCATACATATGCCGTCCCCAAGGGGCGGCGTATGGCACGCGGCAAGAAGTCCATCAACAAGCTGGGGAACAAGGTGGTCTTGGGGCTCCTGCGCCAAGTGCGCCTCGACGCTGGCTTGTCGCAGGCCGACCTCGGCAAGCTCCTGGGCCGTCCCCAGACCTATGTCTCGGATGTGGAGATTGCCGAGCGCCGGGCCGACGTGCTGCAGGTCGTCGAATGGTGCCGGGCCTGCGATATCAGCTTCCTTACCTTCGCCCGCCGCCTCGAACAAGGCTTGGCCGCGTTACAATTTGCTCATGCCAAACGATCGCGCCGAACTCGACGCAATGCTTGACCGCCTCGAAGAGCGGCTGCCGAGCATGATCGGAGACAACCCTGATGAGGGTGACTTCTGGTGCGAATTTGCCGGCGAAGCCGATCACATCGAGGATCAGACCAGTGCCGCAGACTGCGATCACGTGCGCGGTCGCATCAACGCAATGTTGGCGAAGCAGGGTTTGATACCGAGCGAAGGTTTCGACTAGCCGAGCGCTTCGCTGACATCATTCAAGTTCTGCTCGATGTCGTCAATGCCCTCCCACGGGTCCTTGCGCTGGCGCTTCAGCCGGGCAACGGTCGTCTTGATGTCGAACTGCGCGCCCGACTTGATCTTGCCCAGCTCCTCCCAGCGCAGCGGCACTGCGACGGGCGCTCCCGGTCTGCCACGCAACGAATAGGACGCGACTGCGGTGGCACCGCGACCGTTGCGCAAGTAATCGACGAAAATCTTCCCGTGACGCAATGATTTCGTCATGGTGGACACGAACTCCATCGGATGTGCGCCTGCCATCGCGCGGGCGAATCCCTCAGCGAACTGCTTGACTACATCCCAGCCGCACGCCGGCCGCAAGGGCACGACGACATGCAATCCCTTCCCGCCGGTGGTGCGCACGAACGATTCCAGGCCGACGTCGCTCAACAGCTTCCGCGAGAGACGCGCGGCATCAACCACGCGTTGCCACTCGACATCCGGCCCGGGATCGAAGTCGAAGATGATGCGGTCGGCTTGATCAGGCGACTCCACGTGCGAGCCCCAGGGATGAAACTCGATTGCGTTGTATTGGATGAGCTCGATGATGGAGTCGGGGCCTTGCGGGTAGATGTAGACGGCCGATGCGCCAGTCTCCTCCTTCAGCCGAGCAGCGCCCACATGTTTCAACCCACCCGTGGGAATATGCTTCTGAAAGAATGATTGCTCGTCGATGCCTTCGGGGTAGCGGATCACTGAGGTGGGCCGCTCCAGCACGCCGGGCAGGAACCAGTCCATCACTGCCTTGTAGTAATCGGCGATATCCTGCTTGGTGTATCCGTCAGCCGGATACACAACCCGATCCGGATGCGTGATTGTGATTTCCTTGTCGTCGGCTGTCTTGCGCGGGCGCGTAGTGAGCTTGCTGCGCTCGCTTCGCTTTGCCGGTCCGCGGTCGCTGTCGCGCAAGTCCTCCGGATTCTTGTCGGCGCGCATCGTTTTCAGGCTCGGTTGCCGCAACAGTCCCTGATTGCCGATGCCGCGGTAATAGACCTCTGCCACCAGCGTAGGCTCGATCCAATGTGCGTGGCGCGGCGCATCTTCCGTGTGTTCCACTTTCGTGCTCGCAGCCTTGTGCTTTCCGAGCGCCTTGCGCAAATCGAGTAGCTGGGCCGTATCGAAACCGGTGCCGACGCGCCCCATGAACCGCCATGTTTTCGCGTCAGTCGGCTTAGCCAGCAGGAGCGAACCGAAACCCGCGCGTGATCCTTTCGCTTCCGTCCATCCGATGACAGCGAACTCGTCGGCTTCCAGCCTCTTGACCTTCATCCAGTCGTCGCCTCGGCCACCGCGATAGGGCGAGTCCGCCCGTTTGCACATGATGCCTTCGAGCTTCTGTTCCGACGCCATGCGGAACACTTCATCGCCGTTGCCCACCACATGCGTGCTGAACGAGAGGTGCGGTGGTGGCTGCTCTCCGAGGACCTGCTGGAGCGCGGCCTTGCGTTTGATCAGCGGGGCGCGAGAAAGGTCGTAGCCTTCGAGGTGGGGCAAATCGAACAGGACATACGCAAGGGGCGATGCGCTCTCGCCACTCAGTGTCTGCTGGAGCGCATTGAAGTCCGGCTTGCCATCGGTAAGCGCGATCAGTTCGCCGTCGAGCTCCGCCGAATCCAAACCTAAGCTTTCGATCGCCGCGCGAATGTCGGGGAGCTTGTCAGTCCACGGTTTGGCGTTTTTCGACCACAACCGCACCTCGCCGCTGCGGATGGTCGTCAGGATGCGATATCCATCCCATTTCACTTCGTGCAACCAGCCATTCCCCGGAGGCGGCGACTCGCGCAATCGTGCAAGCTCCGGCTCGAAAAACTCGCCGGATGATTTCGCTTTCCTGGCTCCGTCGACTTTCGCCGCAATGCTGCTGGCATCGACCTTCTTGCGCTTCGCCGCTTTTGCTGCCGGCGGCTTCTTCCGTTTCGACCCCTTCAACTTCTTCGCAACATCGGCAGCCCCGCCGCTCTTGCCTGCAGCGGCGATGGTGCTCTTTACCATCCTCGCATCCAGCAAGTCGTCTGCTTCCACGTCTGAGACGAATGCGTCCTTCTCTTTTATGAGAAACCACGCCGGTTGCCGCTCTTTTCGGTGGCTACGAACGAGGTGCCAGCCGCCGCGCAACCTCTTGCCGAACAGCTCGAACCGCAAATGGCCCTTCTGCAACTGCGCCTCTGGATCGCCATTAGTGGACCACACGCCCGTGTCGAAAATATCGACATGGCCGGCGCCGTAACCGTCCGGGATGTCGCCTTCAAACCCCCCATAAGTCACCGGATGATCTTCCACTTCGACTGCGAGCCGCTTCACCTCCGGATCGAAGCTCGGACCTTTCGGAACGGCCCAGCTTTTCAACGCGTCACCCACCTGGAGGCGAAAATCGTAGTGCCGGCGCGAGGCATGATGGAGCTGGACAACGAACATTGGACGCTCGGCCGCTGCCGATCCTTCGGCCCGCGGCTCCGGCGTCTTGTCGAAACGGCGCTTGCGGTTGTATTCGCGCAGGCTCACTTGCGCTTCAGCTCGCGCTCGACATCGTTCACCATGACGCCGACCTTATCTACGGCCGCCCGTAATCTCTCTTTCGTCACGTTGAACTTCTCGGACCAGTAGTCCAGTTCGTAGCGTTCGTTGACATTGATGCGGGTGCGATCTGCCGGTCCCTTCTTCGACTTGTCGTCAGCCATAACCTTCTCCTTGCGTTGGGAAACATTTCTAATGCCAACGCAAACGTGAAGCGTAGGTCAACTGAATAGTGTGGCGCGCTCGCAGATTCTTCATCGCAGTGGCGGACAATCATTCCGCCCCCACTTCAGGATGAAGGATGAGCCAGCGGAAGGCTTGGGTGCTCCTGGTAGAAGATGACGAGAGGCTGGCGGCGACAGTTGCATTGGCCCTCATCGAACATGGCTACCGCATCTGTGGGCCGGCAAGCACGGTTGATGAAGCCGTCCGGGTGCTTGAACACTGTGACGCCGCGGCTGCGTTGATCGACTACAAGTTGGCCGATTCGACAAGCGAGCCGCTGGTGCCACTGCTGGAGAAGCGACAGGTGCCGATCTGCGTCGTGACCGGCACGTTGCGGCACGAACTTCCTCCGGCGCTCCTGAGACATGCGCTGCTAGAGAAACCGTTCGGGGCGCAAGACTTGGTCGAGCAAGTCGACAAGCTGTTGGCGTGACTTCAATGACGCGCATTACGCGCGAAGGCGAACTGAAGTGGCCCACCTCGACCGCATCGTCGTTACACTTGCCGTATGTGCGGTCGATTCGTTCAGCTTCCGCTCCAGTTCGGCTCCGGGTTGCCTGCCGATGTCGAGCAGGCGCTCCAAGCTACGCCGGAGAAATATAATCTCGCGCCAACGCAACGCGCCGCGGTCGTCTTGGACGATCAGCATCAGATGGCCGTCCGCCGATTCCGCTGGGGGCTTGTGCCGCCGTGGTGCAAGGATCTGAAACAAACCTATTCGACGATCAACGCGCGCATCGAGACGGTCGCAGTGAAGCCTGCCTTCCGCGCCGCATGGCAGGCTCGCCGCTGTGTGGTGCCGATGCGTGGCTACTATGAATGGTGCGCAGAAAATGGACTGAAGCAGCCGTATTTTCTCGGATTGGCCGACGGTTCTGATTTGTTCGCCGCCGCCATCTGGGAACCCAAGCATCGACTACAACGCGAGGATGAGGACGGCTCTGTATGCGTCATCACCCAGGATGCTGTGGATGAAGCGGGCCGAGTCCACGATCGGATGCCGGTGTTCCTGCCAGCCGCTCTCATCGGTGAATTCATGCGCGCCTCATCCGAAGAAGCCATGCTAATTCTCAAGGCTGCGCCCATCCCACCGCTCACCGTTCGGAAGGTCTCGCGCCGCGTCAACGCGCCACGCGACGATGACCCGGGCTTGCTAGATGAGGTGCCGTGATGAATTCATCGACTGCCGAGGGTCAGCGTCGCTACCCGCCCGACGGCATCGTCGAGTTGGAAGGCGGCGCCCTCCCGTGCCGATGTCGGGAGTCCTGCGCGCAGGATTGCCTTGGCGAGTGCGGCTGCGAAGCCTGTAAACGGGCTGCACTCGACTACTTCCACTCGGGCACCGCGTCCGATGATGAGCTTGCCGAGTTCAAGCGGCGATACGGCGGATAATGCGCTCCTATTTCTTCGCCTTGTTTCCTCCGACAAGAGTCCGCGATCAAATCGCCGACATTGCATCCGCCCTCAACGAGCAACACCATTTGAAGGCGCGGCTTATCCGTGCCGACAACCTTCATCTGACGCTGGCGTTCCTCGGTCGCGTGAAAGGGCACGATCCCGAACTGGTGCAGCGCGCCATCGCGTCGGGGCACAGGGCGCAAAAGCATGCCTTCGAGTTGACGCTCGACCACGCGCAGACGTTCGACGGCCATTCGGACCACCCTCTCGCGTTGCTCTGCTCCGAGATTCCGAGTGCCTTGCGCTCGCTTCACGCGTCGCTGGGTGACGTGGACCGCGAGTATCGGCCTCATTTCACGATGGGCTACACCTGCGAGCGGTTGCCGAGAACGCAGCTCGCTCGCACGGTGGTAATTACGGCGCGAGCGTTCGCCTTTGTGACGCGGCAGCCCGAGATGCGGGACTACACGCAACTGCACAATTGGACGCTGAACTGAACTACGCGCGGCGTCACCTTCATCGCGCACCTCTTCGGGTTTCCAAAATTCGTCCAGCCGAGCACCCGGCCGAAGGGTGCGCTCCACGCCTTGCGGTGCTCGCTCCAGCGTCGGTCAAGATCGACGGCGCGACATATCAGCGGCTGAAGTGAGGAATGTTCATAGCGACAGCGTGCCCTCGCGCTTGTGCTCGTGCTCGTGCTCAATCTGATGCTCGAAGATGGGCTTGCGTTTCAGTTGGTGCGGTTTGCGCACGCCTTCTTCCAGTGCATTCAATTGGAGCCGGTCTTGGACCAACTTCGCGTCGGTCGAGTGCCCGTAGAGTTCGTCGGCGCGGCCATACAGTGCGTAAGAATCTTTGGCCCGTGTAAACGAAACAAGCGAGAGTTGGCGATCAGTCATGCCCTTGTGGCTCAGGTGGTAGACCTCCTCGCATCCTTGTCCTTGCGCCTTGTGCACGGTGCTCGCGTAATCGTGGGCGAGCGTGGAGTAACTCCTCAAATCAACTTCGAGCTTGCGGCCACCCTGAGCCTCGATTTCGCTTTCTAAGGTCACGTGAAGCTTGTGCCCGTCGAGCCCATCGACGACGGCGCGGGTTCCGTTCACAAGGCCGAGTTTCTCGTCTTTGCGACCGAACCGAATCCGCTCACCGGGCGCAATCGAGAGCTCTTCATAGATGCCGCGCTGGTTTTGCACAGCGATCGTTCTCTCGCCTTGTAACTCACCTTGTGATTTGCGGGCATCGCGCACCATCCTGCTCAAGGCGCTAACGTCGTCGCGGGTGCCGGCGATGATCAACTTCTCGCGCATGGGCAACCTGCTCGCCATGTAGTCATTAACGAGCGTTCGCATGGCCTCTTCGCGGGTGTCGTAGCCCTGGATTTGGCCGCGCTGCTCCATGCGCAACAAGATTTGCTGTCCGGCTTGCTCGTTCTGCTTGAACGAGCGCAACTCATGGTTGCCGACTTGATAAAAGAGCTTGGCCGTGTCGCGATCGTGCAGATGCCGCTGCCGACGAATGTCGGTGATGTCGGCGCTGCCGAGTTCCTTGGCGAGCAAACGCATTGGGCTTCCGCGTTCGACAGCCTGGAGCTGGAGCACGTCGCCCTGTAGAAGCACCTTGGCCTTCGCCTGATTCGCGTGCCCAAGCAAGCGCGCCAGCGAAGGCGTTCCCACCATCCCCGCTTCGTCGACGAGCAAAAAGCTTCTTGCGTCGAGCCTCAACTTGCCCGTGTCGAGTTTCCTGATGAGGGCCGCAATCGAATGCGACTCTATCTTGCTCTCGGCCTGGAGTTTCTTCGCGGCATCCCAGCCCGTCGCGCAACCGACGACGTGCCGGCCTTCTCTTTCGTAGGCGCGCACAATGGCATCGGTGCAGGTGGTCTTGCCCGTGCCCGCGTGACCCTGGATTACAGCAATGCCGCCAGTCTCGGTCGTGGCAAAGGCAACAGCGCGCCGTTGCTCCTGGCTCAGGGTGATCCCGCGCTCCTTCTCCATCTCGTCCATCGCGCGCATGACCGTCTCGGGCTTCAAATGAATTTCTTGCTCGCCCTTGCGCAACGCGGCATCGCGAACGATGTTCTTTTCGGTTTCGACTACACGCGCGTCGGCATATCGCGTCTCGCGGTAGCGCCGTGCAAGATGATTTCCGCAGTCGGCCTGGTGGATCTTCTCGGGTTCAATCTCGACCATCTTGTGGCGATCCAAGAATTCGTCGGCCTCGCGCTTCACTTCCTCGATGCTCTTCGGCCCGCGCGAGGCTATCTGCCCCATCAAATCGGCCTTGGTCCACACGCTCTTGTTCTCGTGCAAGGCTTGGATGATTTCCTCGTCGCGCTCCCTAACCGTGATTTCGTTTTTCTCACCTTGACGGCCCAGAAGGTCGCGGAAGCCACGCGGTAATTCGGGATTGCGCCCCCGGTATTGCGCCAGGGCGTTTTGCCAGCTCTGAATCAACTCCGGGAACGATGGCTCGTCCTTGCTCGTTCTCGTCGCCAGGTTCGCCTCATGTGCCGAAACGCCGTGTTCCTTCATGTGTTCGAGGATTTGCTTGCGGCGTCCGGACATTTCCTCTTCCAGCTCTTTCGGGACGCCGGCAATGCGGAAGAAGCGATCCTTGACCTTGCCGTCCTTGTCGTGCCGCAGGTCCTCCTCGATGCCGAACCCCAGTCTTTCGAGATTGTGCGAAAGCTCGGCCCGATACATCGCGCCGACGGCACGATGAATACGATAAATCTCCCTCGGCTCCAACGACGACCACTTGCCGTCGTCTCCGCGGCACACGTTGTAGGTAAGGCAATGGGTGTGCAGGTCGGCATCGATTGTCTTGCCTTCATCGAAACCCTTGTCGTGCGCTCTCGCGGCGTAGTGGGTGTGCCGCGAAATCACCATGCCCTTCGCCTCGATCACGTCCTTTCCCGCCTTGCCACGGCGCGTCTCGGCGGCTGCTTGCTCGATGTATCGAAGAGATTTCTCGACCGCTGCGTGGTGGGCTTGGAGAATCCTGTCGCGCAGTTCGCCATCTGATCCGGCGAAGGCAATCGACACGCTTTTCGGCGCCGAAAACGTCAAGTCGAAGCCGACGCGCGGCGCGATGGTCGTTTCGAGATCGCAGCCATTCTTGTCCTTGCGCACATTGCCGTGACGATCGAGAACCTTGCGCCTCTGGGCGACGGCGCCGGCGTTCTGGCGCAACTCGCGTCCATCAGGCGCGAAGCCGTCGGCGAGCTTGTTCATCGTGTCGAGTTCGACGCTCTTGCCGAGCAAGCCAAGCTCACGTGCGCCTTCTCCGAACCACTGCGCCGAGCTTCGATCGTGACCGTCCTTGTCTCTGTAATATTCTGTCGCGCACAAGTAACGCGGCATTCCGCCGCGCTTGTCCTTCGACACTTTCTTGATCGTCAACATTCGATTCCACCGGTCTTGATGCGTTCCAATGCATTCTTCTTAGGCCTGGCCGGCCCTCTTGTCCAGTGGGCTGCGCGATGTGGCGAACGCTTCGCTTGTGGAGAGACGCCGGGGAAGTCGAGACACAACACGTCGCCGCCCAGCGAGACCAAGGCACGCACGCTCCATGATTTCTTCGTCGCGCGCTTGCCGAGTAAGTCGGTCAACTCGTAGGGCTGGACGACGGCTCTTGCTTCTTCGTGCACCGAGATGTTCTGGTTGCCTTGCTCGCCGGAGCTAGTCGACACATTCGTGATGGCATAGCGCGCCTTCCCGAACATCGCTGAAAGCTCTACGCGCGTCTGCGATTGCTGGATTTGAAAAACAAGATGGGCTCCGACCATCGAGCTCAGACTCTTCATCGTCGATTCGCCCCAGACTTCCTTGATCTGTTCGAGGGTCTGGCACGTGCCAAGGAACACGACGCCTTTCGATGCGCCGCGTTCGATAAGAGCCTGGAAGTCGAACTTCACGCTCGGAAGCTCGTCGATCACGAAGGCGATCGTACGCCCGAACTCGTTGTCCTTCATGCGTGGCGACAGGATCTCGGGCGCAATGACATTGACAACCGCGCTCACGAAAGCTGATGTCATCGCCTTGTCGCCGGCCTGAAGAATGATCTGGCGGCGCTTGCCCTTGTACCCGTCTTGCAACCAGTCGGTGAAGACGATGTGCTCCTTTTCGTTGCCGCTCTCATCGCGGCCATCGCCCCATGCAAGGGCCAAGTCATCGATGATCTTGGTGTGCGAGGCAAGGTTCGCCATCACGCTCGCCGTGGTCTGCGACTGCGCATTGGCAACGAGGTTGAACGCCTTGGGGTGATGCTCGGCCATGCGCTCGGCGAGGCTTGTGGCATCCTCGTTGAGCCGCCGCGCAAGGTCGCTCCAGCCCCATTTCGTGCCGCATTCGTTCTGAAGGCTCTTGATCGTGCCTTCGAGAAGTTGTCTCGATGCGCCGCTCCAGAATGGATCGCGCTCGTTTTCCTTGATCAGCGAGGATGCGAAGACCTGCGCTTGCGAAGGGCTGCGTAGATCGCGACCGATATCCCACACCATTGAGCGCTTGTCCCAGGGACACACAAGGCCAACGCTGTTGCCGAGCCAATACGAGGTGAAGTCGCCCTTGACATCGTAAACGAGGGCGCGGTGATCCCTCTCGATCAGTTGCTCGATGATCGGGATCAGCGCGACCGTCTTGCCTGAACGTGGCGAGCCGTAGAAAAGGACGCCGCGGGTCCAACGCGATTTCGGCAAGGGCAACAATGGATGAAGAGACAGGAATGGCTCCTGCTGGGCGCACTCGCGCTGGGCGATTCTGGTTGCCGCCCGAGCGGCATCCTTGCCTTCGAGCAAACGCGGGCCTTCGATGTAGACGAGATTGCGCCACGGTGTGAGGCCCGCGATGAAAACAGCGGTTCCGGCCAGCAACGCAAAGGCAAGGGCTGGATACGACACGAGCGGCAAGGGCCAGTGAACGGCACTATGCAAGAACGGCAAAAGCGGCGAGTGAGTGAAGTAGCAGAATCCGAACCCGATTCCGAAATACACAAGAGCGAAGATCGCCAATGCGCCGAAAATAGCGTGATCGATCCGGCGCACATAGGTGCTCGGCGGGAGATTTGCCGGGACGGGCTGCAAAAACAGGTTGACAACGTCCCGCCGCATGACGTCAGCCAGCGAGGCGAAGTGGGGCGAACGGGACTTGCACGCCCCACGCTTTGCTCAAGGCACGATCCATCTCGTCAATTTGTTGCCACCAGCCCATTTCGTGAACTCCGATCACGTGCCAGCGGCCAACAATTGCGGCTTCATGGATGACGCCGATCAATCGCCGCATCGTGACGTCGTCGATGATCTTCTCGGTCTGGGCCCGGAGAATTATGCGTTCGCAACTCATCAATTGACGGTCGCGTTCACATTCGCATTGCGCGGAGCGGGCGTAGGCAATCTCGCGCTCGGCGTAGCAGACGTGCCGCGCGGCTTTCCTTAAAGCCTCGAACAGAACTTCGTCGCGAGGAGTCCTGGCGCTGTGGACGAGTCTCATGGCGCCAGCTCCAATGTCGCCTCCAATACTTTGCCGACCTCCTTGATTTTGTCGGGCACCTCAGCGATGGCGCGGCCCATTTCCTTGACCGGGTCCTGCACGCGTTCGAGGTACTTGTCGAATTGTTTGACGAAGAAGTAAATCTTCTCGGCATCTGCGCTGGCACGAAAGATCTCGCGCGGGTCATCCTTCAGCGCCTTGATCCAGCTTTGCACGTAGGCCGCGTGTTGGCCCGGATCATGGCCGACGCCGATTTCCATCCCGAGCATGAAGCCTGCAATCTCGGCGCGCAGTTCTTCGCGAGCATACGACTCGCAGCCGAAAGCGCCGCTCAAGTCACGGCCGAGGCGGCTTGAATGGCCCGTCCAGTGACCCAGCTCGTGCAGTGCGGTCGCGTAATATCGAGCCGCGTCGGGAAACTGCGAGCGCTCGGGCAAGCGGATCGCATCGAGGGTGGGCGAGTAAAGTGCGCGGTTCCCGTATTCGTGCTCAATCCTGGCGCCGCTCTCTCTCAAAATCGTTTCGGCGCGCTCGTTCGCATCCCATGCGTGGGCAAGCGGAAGCATTGATGGGATGTTCTGGATTTGCGAGGCATGGAAAACGCTGGCCCAGAATACGCGCGGATGTGCTAGCCGCACGCGCTCCTTCTCGCCTTGGTCGTTGCGGCGCTCCTCCTCGAATTGCCAATACTCGATGCTTGTTGCTTTCGCGCCGCACTTCACCTGCCAGCCTTGGGCCAAGGCCTGCCTATACGTGCACCAGCGCGGGTCATCGTAGCCCTGGGCCAAGAGCCACAAGGCATTGATACCGCGGTAGCGCTTGCCTGTCGTCGGATTCATCGGCAACGAATCGACGCCCGGATTCCACGGCTTTTGCCAAGGCGCCGTGCCTTGTTCGAGTTGCTCGATCAGGCGCTGCGCCACGCGCGCGGCGAAGGTGAGCTCCTCATTCATCGTGCTCTCCTTCGTCCAGTGCTCATCGCACCGAGAAGCTCAGGCACATCAATGGTGAAGTCGAATCCATGCTCTCGTTCGTTGCGGGCGACCTTGGCGTGCTCCAGCGATAGCGCGTCTTCGTGAAATGCGCCCATGCGCTCCGGGTTCGGGCGCGACCGATTGCGGGTCTGGGACGAAACCTGAGTCCCTTTTTCATGTGTACCGGTGGCGACGGCGACGGCAACTGCTGCAGCAATCGATGTCAGGTTCATGTTAGTTCCCCTGCTAGCGTGCGGTCAGGGGTGGCAACTTCGCGACCGCCGATCGTGGTTTCGTTTCCTTCAGCGCCTCGATGAAGTCGACGATCAACTGCCGGTTGCTCTCGTCAATGCGGCGCGAGGCGTCGATGATTTCTGCGAGCGCTTCCTTGCCGGCGTCCTGGATGCGGCCAATGCTTTCAATTGCAGCGCGCTCGATGATTTTCCGGGTTAACTCGGCACCGGCGTCGAGGCGGATGCGCAGGTCGACGGCTTCACGGAGCACGCGGCCCTTGTTGCTCTTCTCGCGCGCGACGATCTTCTCGATCGCCTCGTAAACGGCGGCGTCCACTCGGATTGAAATTGGTCTTTGCTTGCGCATCGTGAGCCCTCGGGAAAATTTCGTGCTCTCCACCGTTGTAGCGAAAGGTCGTGTTTGCGCAAGCTGGCATACACGAGAATTCTTCAGAATTCGCGGGTTGCGTCTCAATTTCTTGAGAATGGCATACGTGATTGGCGCGTAGGCAATGGCACGCACGCATTTGTGCCACTGGCGGCCAGCGGCTCTGGGCTTGGCCTTCAGATCAGCAAGGCGAACATTGCGGCAAACACCAGACGGTGCGTCTGGTGTGTGGCCAATGGCTTTTCGGGCCTACCGCTGCAAACGCTCACGTTGCCGGAGACATTGAAATCGCGATTTCTACTCTTGCGTGTCCAGCATCCCGAGGCTATGAGTTGCAAGAATACAACCCGAGGCGGCCTAAAATGAAACCGCAATTCATCGAGACGCTCGACGCCAAGCTCGCCGCCGTTGCTGCAAAAAGAGAACGGATGCTGGCGAGGGAAAGACAACTCAAAGCGCAGCGAAAGGCAGCCTTACGCCGCCGGACTCTGGATCACAAACTCGCGTTAGCCGATGCGATCCTAGGCGCAGGCTTCAGTGATCTTGCGCCCGAAGAGATCGTCAACCGGCTGCGTGCAAGCGCGAGCAACCATTGACTTCTCGCTTGGCCACGGTGGCTCGGGCGCCCAATGAGGCACCGGCGCTCCGGGGCATCGATCCACAAGAATGCACCGCTCAGGTTCGTTCCCCAGCCTCGACTCCAGAGTTTTCATCGCATCGATGCTGACGGCGACGCATCCTTGGGTCCAGCCGACACTGTCGGGCCTGACATAGCTCGCGGTATGAAAGACGATGTCACATAGGCCGCCTCGATGCGCTGGCTTGTCTCGGCCACCCAATTGAGGGCCCGGCGATTGCAGGCTGTCAACCCCCTTCGGGTTAGATATTTTCAATGAGTGCTGCAGGTCTTGCCCTACGTGCTCGAGAGCAAAGGCGCGAAGGCGGAGAATATTTTTGTTGATCCGCCCCGCGCATCGGCGCGGTGCGGGTTGTCCATCCCCACCCATGTTCACCGCCTTCGTGCCGCTGGCCGCACGAGCGGGAACAACATCATCAATACCATCACGCCGGCGAGCGACGCGAGCCGGGCTCTTGCTCTTCGATTCGGCTCTTGCGTCTGGGCTCGGCTCTTGCCTTCCCTCTCTCAAAAAGCATGCGCGCGAAGCGCGCTCTTCATTCTGTTGTTTATCTGCTTATTCTCTTAATTCTGTGCAGGCTGCGACGCATGCCAATTCAATCGCTTACGTGCACCCGTGTAGCTGCAAGGGACCGTCGCTGTAGCTGCAAATGACCGTCTCGCTAGCTGCAGATGACTGTCGGCCTAGCAACCAATGACCGTCTCGCTAGCTGCAGATGACCGTCGCCGTAGATGCAAATGACCGTGAGGGCTTGCCAGAACGAACTCTTTCGGTAAATTCTGGAGGAAGGCGCCGCGTGCCTTCGCAACCCGAGGCCCCCGCCAATGCTCAATGCCGATTACCCGCAGCGCGAACTTCAAGCCGGCGGCGTTCCATTTGCCTTCATTCGCTCCAGCCTGTTCGGCGTAGCCGAGCGCGATGACTCCATGCTTCGCTCGACCGAGATTGCCGCGCAGCCCGGCTTCTCGGTTCGCTACACGGGCCCTAGGCTGAACCAGCAGCACGCGATTTTGTGGCAGGCCATCCATCTGCTTCACCGCGAGCGTGGTAAATCGATCAGCCAAACGTTGGAGATTACGCAAGCCGACATGCTCCGCGCAATCGGGCGGGAATTCGTCTCAACCAATGCAAGGCGGCAACTCTGGGAAAGATTGAAGGAACTCCAGTCTGGCCAGGTCGAAATCAACACCCATCGTGTCCGCTTCTCCGGCGCGCTCCTGGGTGACGTGCGCCTGGACAAAGTTACCCATCACTACGAGATTCACTTGCCGCAGCGCTTGCAGGACTTGATTGCCGACGAGCTGGCGCACATCGACTTTGACCGCAAGCTTTCACTCGGTCGCAATCAAATCGCGTCCTGGCTCCACGACTTCATCTCTTCGCAATCGAACGACAAGTATTTTCCGCAACCTGTAGCTGAGTTGCTGAAGCTCTCCGGCTCGCCGCTGGGGTTGCCACAGTTCCGGCAACGACTCGTGGCCGCTGCTGGCAAGCTCAGGGAAAGCGACAACGCGCTCTTGGTCGACTTCGGGATTGACGACAAGGACCGCTTCGTCTTCAAGAAGACGAAAACGCGCGTCACGATCTTGCCATCGGCAGCAAAAGGCGTCGTGGAAGCGCGGCGCTTCCGGATGAGCGCCGAACAGCAAGCGCGAATGCAAAGGGCGCACGTGGCCCTATAAGCCGATACACGGTTTGCTCGAAAAACGGTGAGTTTTCGCCTCAACGGGGCCGTTTAACAGGTTAACTGCCCCTTTTTCGGTGTTCGCAGTGCCCTTGTAAATGCCGAGGAGCAACGGCATCCCGCCGTTGCTCGCATAGGAGTTACCACAATGAGCAATACCGAGAACGAAAACCATGCATCACCGGCGGTCCTCAGCCGGGTTTCCCTCGTCATCGAAATGTTCCTAGCGATCCAGCGTGCACGCGACGGTGACAAATTCGATGGCGAGCGGTTTGATCGACGCGTGTTCACGCGGCTCGCTCTAGTAGAACAGAACGCTGTTCCACTCGTCCTTCGGAACCTGGTCACGCAGGGGATTCTGTGCGAGAGGCGGCGCACATTCTCCGTCACCTCGAAAGGCGAAGACTCCTTGGCGAGGTGGTATTCATAGAGGCCAACGAAAACCGGCTCCCGTTTGGGAGCCGGTTGCTTTCACGATCATTCGGCAACCGTAGGCTGGTGAATCCTCAGCACAATCTTGCCGTCGCATGGCAGAGAGTTCAAAACGATCTTGAAGCCCTGGGCGTCCTTGTGCGGAAACGCTACGCCGATGCGAGACCATTCGGCTCTCGGTTGGCCGTCCTGCTGATAATCCCGAACTGCATACGCATCGTAGCGGAGGGGGTTGCTCTCGGTCGTGGTGGCGGGAGCCTTGCGGGTCTTGGTGTTCATTTGCTTTTCCTGATTGCTGAAACGCCGGATTGGCGTGACCCCTCTTTCGCGGAGTTCCACGAGCGCGAGCAGCACCGCGCAGCGGTCGCAACGAAGAGGAGAACCCGATGGGTTGCGCGAGCGCAGAACGAAGCATTGCTCTCAGGTCACGAAAGCCAAGCCGCCAGCAATCAGGAAGAACGCGACAGCAGGCGGATTGACACCGCGAGCGTGCACGGTGGAAGCTGACGTGAGGGAAAAACAGGACGGGTTGAATGGCGACGGCGTGAGTCCGCAATTCAGGGCATCGTTGAACGCGTGCGATGGATTGGTGAGGCAGTTGCCGAATGGCGCGACCGGGAAGCGAGGGAGCCGGATTGATGCGCGCCGGCTCATCGGCGAGCCGTCATCCGTGACGTGCCTGACTCCCCGGCGCGCGAGGAGAGTGTCGTCGATCGCGCAGGCGCGCTGGCATCGGCCTTGGTCGCGGCATCATGCAGGTCAGCGCCTACAACGAGGGCCCAGCGCGCTTACGCTGGGCCTCCTCGATGCGCGGGGCTAGACCATCCCGCGCGATGCCATTGAAGTCGGTTCGTCGGAGCCGATTACAAAACTATCAAGAAGGCGAATCGATAGGAGTGAGAGGACATCCCGGAGCTCGCGAACAATTGACCGATCCGCCATCGATGGCTCTGCTACGCCGGAAGGATGGTTGTGCGCCACGATGACCGCTGCGGCGTTGTGCTTGATGGCTTCCCGCACGACCTCGCGCGGATGGACTGAAGCCCCGTCGATTGTCCCGCGGAACAGCTCTTCGTAGGCGAGCACGCGATGACGCGCGTCGAGAAAAATCACGGCGAACACTTCATAAGGCAAGTGGCCGAGTCGTGCTTTCAAATATGCCGCACTGTCACGCGGCGATGTGAGCGGTTGCCCGACCAGTCGGTCGCGCAAGATCATTTCCGCCATTCGCAGGATGCGTTCCTGGTCGTCGATCGACATCGAGCGCAGAGCTTTCTTCGTCCAGCCTTTCGCTGGTAGGTCGCGGATCATCATCGTCTTCTCCCTCGGCGCGGAATGCGCCAGCGGGATCTGGAACAAGCGCAGCGGGAACGAGCGGACACACCGTAGGGCGCAACGAAGTGGAGCAGTTCGCTTGCGAACTTGTGGCTGCGACCGCGGAGCGATCTTAATCCCGCGTGTTGGCGGCTTTGCGCCGGGGACTGATGAGCGAACTACGCGAGGACGATATTGCGCGAGGTCGATAAGACGCGAATGGGCGATATGGCCGGATGGGAACCGCTCGGCCAGAGCGCGGCGTAGATGGAACGCAGCGAGTTCGACAGCAACGCCGTCTAACGAAAATACCGCTATTTGGCACTTTCATGAGACGAGAAAAGAAGCCCGGCTTGCGCCGGGCTTCGATGTCACTTGGCCTGGTTGCCCCAAGTAATCCATCCATCGCGCTTTTTGCGCGCGAACATTTCGAGCTTCGGGGCGTGCGGATAGAGACGCTCGATGGTCCGCGCAAAGATTTCGGGCTTCGCCGAATGAGCCGTGCGCCCCTTCGTTTTGACCACGCTTTTGAAGGTTTCGTCCGTTTTCAGCCCCAAGCCTCGCTTTCCAACGAGAACGATCTCGTGCTGCGGCAAGATGGCGCCTGGGCTCGGGCGCGAGTTCGGCTTGCACCACACGATCGTTGTCACGAACTCGAAGCCCCAGGAGTGCAGCACCGCCAAGCCATCTTCGAGGAGGCTCGAGGGGACCCACAGCCATAAAATGCTGTCCTTGCCGGCGATTTGTTGCACGTGCCTCCCGAGCTTCTCGATCTTGCCGAGCGGCATCAATGGGTAGTGGCGTTCTGGAGCGGCGTCAGAAGTGTTGTTTGCGCCGCCGTAGTCCCAGGGCGGGTCGGCGTAGATGACGCTCGCCTTGATTTTGCTCGCCACCATCGTTTTCAGGTCGCGCATAGCATTGCCATTTTTCTTGGCAATCTTGCGATTCTCCTCGCCGATCATGCGCATGTCCAAGGTGCGCACGATCTGTGCCGGGCTCTCGTCGCGGGCAAGCCGTTCCTTGACTTCGCCCAAACATCCCATTGCCTGCCCGAGTGACAGCGCCTTCTTCACTCGCTGGATCGTGTCGGGCGACACGCCGCATTTCTCGGCTGCGTTATTTTGGGATACGGCGCCAGCGGTATGCTGGTTGCTGCCTTTCGCCGTGTTGGCAAGCTCCACGGCAATCAAGGCGCGCTGGTTGATACTCAGATGCCGACGGTCGACATTCAGCGCCTTCCAGATTTGCTGATCGAGTTGGTCAACCCGAACGATTTTTGGATGGATACGCAGCGCCTTGCACGCCTTCATCCGGATGTTGCCATCGAGCACGTTTCCCTTGCTGTCGATGACGATGGGGATTTGCTGGCCTACTTGCTTGATGCTGGCCTGGATTTGTTTCAACAGCTCCTTTTCTTCGTTGGCGTTGTAAATGCGCATGACACGATGTCCGGTGCGTCGCGGATTGCGACGCACGGCATGTCCGTGAACTCATCGGGCGCATGGGGACTCACTTTTGAGTCCGCCAAAAAAGAACGGCACCCGAAGGTGCCGTTTGTAGTTGTATGCGATGTGATCGCTACGCGCGCGACCGTTTTCTGGTCTTCCGCTTCGCTGGTGGCCTTACGTCTCGCTCTTCCAAATCCTGGGCGCGTCGCTCGGCTGCGCGCTTGTCGTTCGTGTAAAGCGCGCGCAACATAATCCCCTCGAAGATGGCGCTGACGGGCTCACGCTGCGCCGAGTTTGTCCATTCGCACCGCAGCAATGCGTCGAACATCGAGATATTCATGATCTCGAGCCCGCTCTCTAGCAGCGTGGCGACCTTCTCCGGCGGCAGCGTCGCGATGTGAGCGTAGAGTTTGCCGTTGACATTGAGGAAGGGCGTGGGCTTGCTCAAGCCATCGACGCTCTGGACTACTTCTTCGAGTTTCGGCGGCGTCCCTCGCTTGAGCCGCTGAATTTCTTCCCATGTATTTGCATAGTCGGCGCGCAGCCACTTCTCGATTGCTTTCAAGTCGTACGTGGCGATGTCCAGCCTGTTCCCGCCGCGATTTTTCACTTTGTCCGCGGCAATAGTCCCGCCATGCAAATTGTGCTTGCGCCCTTGCGCAAGGCGACGCGCCAATGTGCTGCCGGACCACCCGGTCATGGCTTCGATTTCGGCCAAGCGCATCTTGCGCTTGCGCTCCGGGTGAAGCTTGTCGATGACGCGCAGGATGTGGGCGCGAACGTCGTATAGCTCGCGCTCGCTGCGGCTTTTCAAGCTTTGACGCTCAGCTTGCGTCAACGGCAACGTGTCCGCCGCCTTTTTCACGCTGTCGAAGATGTTGCGGCGAGTCACGAGTGTGGCCTGTCCTTGCCCTGCCCATTGACGCGCTTGCTCAACCGCTCGGCCCGGTCTGCTGCACGCTTGGCGTCCTCCTCCATCGTCACCGCCAGTTGCCTGGCTTCGTTGAACTCTTGGCGGGTCATCCAGCGCGCCTCGTCGCCCACATCCATCGTGAACTTGCCGCGGACAGTCTCCCAGAAATTGACCGGATGCCTGAACTGGCCAATGAAGGCGACGGGCCAAAGCTTGTCGCCCTTCCAGCCCTTCAACGTGCTCGCCGCCTTGGCGGCAAGCTCGGCGTCTTCCTTCAAGGTTGCGCGATAGCGGCGGCACTGGCCCAGCGAATACCACACCGCGTTGTGAGGCCCTTCGCGCGGCTCGCGAAAGGGCGGCTTGGGCGGTCGTGTGCGCGAACGCTCGCGCAATTGATCGGTGCTCAAGCCCGTGATGATTTTGACCTGCTCGGGCAAGAGGAGCACGTCGTCGCTCAACGAGTGCGCCTCGCGCCTCAGCACTTCGTCGGATATCGCTGCTTCACGCCTCGGCATAATGGGGAGCCATGCAGGGAGCCATGGCGACTTTTGCTCTTTAGCTCCGGTCTCAAAATCCGCTGAAACCATTGCTGTATATGGTGGGCCGTATTGGGATCGAACCAATGACCAACGGATTAAAAGTCCGCTGCTCTACCGCTGAGCTAACGGCCCCAGCTTCAATCAATAAATCATCGCGCGAAGGGCGATTATCACTCTCCCTCTCCCGCTTGCGGGAGAGGGCAAG
>Ga0070741_10004831_pt1 | contig 30937 bp, 34 predicted proteins | sample Coa_R1_4_FD_66440 | JGI IMG/M metagenome (GOLD analysis project Ga0070741, IMG submission 66440) | Surface soil microbial communities from Centralia Pennsylvania, which are recovering from an underground coalmine fire - Coalmine... | ecosystem: Environmental > Terrestrial > Soil > Unclassified ... | reverse complement strand
GGTGCGATGCCCGCGACGGTCACCGGCCGGTTGACGACTCCCCGCGCCGCGACGTGACCGGGGCCGTACCAGAACAGAGGGACGTCGTTCACGTACGGCCACGGGCCGACGTGGGGGAGCCCGGAGCCGACGAAGTCGTACTCGTTTGGCAGCATCACGATCTGACCGCTGCGGTCGGGCCGGTAGCCGCGCCAGGTTCGAAGCAGCCACTCGTGCGGGATCGAGCACGCTACTGCTTGCATGCTCCCCGGCTGAGGCGCGCCGGTGCCGGCGCTCGCCGACGCGACCGGGACTGAGGAAGGCGCAGACGTCGACGGTGTTTGCCCAGAAGAGGTCGTCGCGTTCAGGGCTCCACCTGCTCCCTCCGCGCTGGACCCGGTGCACGACGGTGCCAGAAGTGACAGGACGAACGCGAGCGCGAGCAACCGTCGGGGGGTCACGAGGCCCATACGAAACACCAAAGCCCGCGAAACGGCAAGCGACGACCGATCCTTTTCACCGGAACGCGACCGCATCCCACGGAATCGCGGTACCGTGACGCCATCGTGTCGGGCCGTCGTCTCCTCGTCTTGTTCTTGGTCCTCGGCGCGATCGGTCTCCCGGCCGGGGTGCTCCGAGCCGCGTGCGCGGGTCGATCCTGCCACTCGGACAGCCACGGCACGGTTCGCATCCCGTTCTGCCCTCTTCCCGACAACCTGAAGACCGAGATCGCGGCAGGCTACCGCGAGGGCCGCTCCCCCGACGTCCTCGCCGTGACGACGTCGGCGACGCTTTGGGGGGGGACCGAGGATCGATCCGGGCTGGCGGCCGCCTGGCCATCGGTATCCGGTGGCCCATCCACGCTCGTTCCGATCGTGTTCTGGGGCACCGGGGTGTCGAAAGCCGCTCGACTTCCGTCGGTCGTCGGCCTCGATCAGATCGCTCCCACGCTTTCCACGATCATCGGGTTCCGGCGCCCGCATCCTGACGTTCGGGCCGGCCGACCGTTGCGCGGCGTGGGGGACGGCGCCCGGCCCCGTCTCGTCGTCGAGATCGCCTGGACGGGAATCGGGAGCGGGCAGCTCCGCCACACTCCAGGCGCCTGGCCCTACCTGCGGACGATGATGCGAACCGGTGTCGGGACGCTCGACGGTGACACCGGGTCGCTTCCGCTCGATCCGGCGGCGACGCTCACGACGATCGGGACGGGCGGCCTTCCCTTCCAGCACGGGATCACGGGAACGCTGTTGCGCAACGACAAGGGCCGGCTCGTGCGCGCGTGGGGACCCCACAGCCCGCTGTCGGTGATCGCCACACTTGCGGACGACCTGGATCAGGCGATGAAGCAGCGCCCCAAGATCGGACTCGTCGCTCCCAACACGGCAGACCGCGGGATCATCGGCGGAAACTGGTATCTCAAGCACGATCGAGACGCCGTCGTGATCGCCCGCGGCAGGGGTGCCGTCCACGCCGCACGGCGAATGCTGGCCACCGGGTTCGGGCACGATGAGATCCCGGACATCCTCGCGGTCGTGCTCGAAGGGACGATCCGCTCGATGGACGCTCGAACGCGGGCGATCGTGTCGGCGGCGGTGCGCGCCTCGGGCGGGTCCCTCGTGGTCGCCGTCGCCGGGACCGGCGAGGCCCGACCGGCCGCACGATCCCAGGAAGCCGCCATCTCCCGACTCGTCTCTGACGTCGACAGTGCCGCGGCTCACGGAGCTCGGCTGGTCTCCGGCGTCGTGCCCGGCGGCCTGTTCCTCGACCAGAGGGAGCTCGCAAAGCTCGGAGTCTCCGGCGATGCGGCGGTTCAGGCGCTCATGCAGGTGACGGACGGCCGAGGTCGGCGCATCATGGATGACTCGTTCCAGGGATTCGCGGTCTCCTTCGCGAGGTACTGCTGATGGCGGACACGTACGAGACTGGACAGACGCCGCAACCCGTCTCGTTCCGAACCGGGCTGGCCATCGGGGCAGCGCTCGCACTCGGCGCGATCGCCGTTCGACTCATCGACTCCCAGCGCATTGCCTGGATGCAGACCTTCTTCGTGATCTTTGGCTCCCTCCTCATCCAAGCGCTGCCGTTCGTGCTGCTCGGCGCCCTCGCCGCGGCGATCATCGAGGTATTCGTGCCGATCGGGACGCTCGAACGCCTCGCGAACCTGCCCAAACCCCTTCAGCTCCCGGTGGCTGGCATCGCCGGCATCGCCTTCCCGATCTGCGAGTGTGGATCGGTCCCCGTCGCTCGACGGCTGATTGCCAAGGGCCTCCTGCCCTCTGCGGCCGTGACGTTCATGCTTGCCGCCCCCGTCCTCAATCCGGTCGTCATCGCATCGACCTTCGTCGCCTACCGCGGGCGAACCTCGCTGTGGACGATGGTCCTCGGGCGCTTCGGCCTCGGCTTGATCGTGGCCGTCGTCGTCGGGTGGGTCGTCGGCAACCGTTCGCCCGAGGAGTTGCTTCGCGCTCGACCAGACGAACGGCGGGCACCTCTCCCCCTTGAGATCGAACCACCGGAGGCGAGCTGGCGGCGGTTCTTCGCGCACCTCGGCAACGACTTTCTCTACATGGGTCGGTTTCTCGTTCTGGGAGCCACCATCGCGGCGATGGTCCAGACGTTCCTCCCCGCGAGGGTCATCGATGGGGTGGCGGGGGCACCCGTCATCGATCTCGTCGTGACGATGGGATTGGCGTTCGTGCTTTCGCTCTGCTCCGAGTCCGATGCGTTCATCGCGGCGTCGTTCGTACAGTTCGGCCCTGCGGCTCAGCTTGCGTTCCTGGTGTTTGGGCCGATGGTCGACTTCAAGTTGTCCGCCCTCTACATGGGGACCTTCCGTCGCGGCTTCTACCGGACCCTGGTTCTCGCCGTGGCGGGAACCACGCTCGTCGGGACCATGTGGCTCAAGGTGGTCGTCGGGTGAGCGTCGCGATCCGCAACGTCCTGACGGCCAGAACCGATCGCGCCGCGCGCCGCTTCAGCCACGCTCGAGTCGCCGGGGGCCTCGTCCTCCTCGCGTGGGCCGCGCTCTTCTGGTTCCTGCTGATCTCAGGCCGCTACAACCTGTACTTGTCCACGAGGACCAGTTGGGTCGTGCCGGTCGGAGCCGTGCTCCTTACAGGTGCGGCGGCAGGCCGGCTCGGTTCCTCCCGCGTTCGCTCTCCGGAACCCCTCTCGACCCGTGAGGCGTGGGTCTTGGGGCTGATGGTCGTCCCGGTTGTCCTCGTGATGGCCCTTCCGCCCGCGACACTCGGGAGCTTTTCCGCGAGCAAACGGACCGGGTTCACCGGCGCTGGACTCGCAACCCCGGTGGGGGACATCGGCACCGGCCCGCTCACGCTGATCGACGTCGCGGCCGCCCAGACGACCAAAGAGGGCGAGGAGGCGCTGGCCGAGCGCGCGGGGTCGACGGTCGAGTTCGTTGGATTCGTAAGCCGGTACGCGGACACGCCGGCCGACGAGTTCCTCTTGACGCGCTACATCATCACCTGCTGCGTGGCCGACGCGACGATCGCCCAGGTACGGGTCGTGAACGTGCCCCCCGGACGGTTCCAAGTGAACGACTGGGTCGACGTACGGGGGACGATCTACCCGGTCGGGCGAGAGGTGATCGTCGACGCAAGCAGCGTCCAGGAGATCCCCCGACCCTCCAGGCCGTACATCACACCCTGACACGAGCGCCACCCGCGCACTGCGGGCACAGCCCGAAGACATCGGCTTGGTGAGCGGAGAGCGTGAACCCGCGACGCCGCGCCACCTCGCCGGCCCATTCCTCGACCTCGCACGAGGGGATCTCGACAACGAGCCCGCAGCGCTCGCAGATCAGGTGGTGATGATGTCCCGGATTGCAGAGCTTGTACGAGAGCTCGCCCTCGCCGGCCGGGAAGGTGCGGGCGTAGCCGGCCTGCTCGAGCGCCTGGAGCGTCCGGTAGATGGTCGCGAGACCCGGTGCGTTCCCCGACCTGCCCAAGCGGGCATGAAGGGCCTGCGCGGTGACCGGACGACCCGAGCGCTCGAGGGCCCGCACGATCACGGTCCGTTGGCGGGTCGCCTTCAGACCCGCCCGCTCCAGCATCTGGTCGACCGCCATCATGCCGCCGAGCTCCGTGGGTGACGTCGCGCCGCTCGACGCCCGACGACGGCCGCCACCGCGAAAACGGTGGCGGCAGCGAGCACGATGGTGCCGCCGGGCGCGATCGTCCCCTGCAGCAGCGCCACGACCAGACCGGCAAGCGTGGAGGTCAGCCCGGCGGCGATCGCCCACAGCATGGCGCTTCGAAACGAGTGAGCGAGCCTCGCGCCCGCGGCCACTGGGATCACCAGGAGCGCGGCCACGAGCAGCAAGCCCACGACCCGCATACCGGCCGCGACGAGCAGCGCGGTCAGCACGACCAGCAGCACGTTCAGCGAATCGACCGGAAGTCCGGAGGCCCGCGCGGTCTCCTCGTCGAGGGCGACCGCCACGAGCTCCTTGTAGAAGAGCGCCACCGCGCCGACGACCAGGGCACAAAGGAGCGCGATCGTCCACACGTCCAACCACGTGATCGTGAAGATCGAGCCGAACAGCACCCCCGTCGAGGAGGCCGTCAGTCCGCCGTGGGCCGACAGGACCACGAGCCCGAGCGCAAGGCCAAGATAGAAGATCAAGGCAAGCGAGACATCCCCGGCGAGCCGGCCCTTGGCGCGCAGCCACTCCAGCGCGACCGCCCCGACGAGGGCGGTGAGGAGCGCCCCCCAGATCGGAGCCACCCCCACGGCCACGCCGATGGCCACGCCGGCGAAGGCGAGGTGCCCGGTCGCGTCGCCGATCAACGAGAGCCTCCGCTGGACGAGAAAGCACCCGATCAACGGTGCGGCGATCCCCACGGCGGCGCCCGCCAGGTAGGCCTGGATCGCGAAGTCGATGAACAACCTGCTCATCCCGGGGCCCCGTGCTCGTGGAACTGGTGATGGAACTCCTCGTGCGTGATCCGCTGGAGCCGTCCATCGACAAGCACGAGGATCCGCTCGCACACCTCGTGGAACTCGTCCGGGTCGTGCGAGACGGCGATCACCGTCGCGCCGTCGTCCGCGCGGTGCCGGAGCTCGCGGACGAGCGCGGGTCGCAGGCGCTGGTCGATCCCGGTCGTCGGCTCGTCGAGCAGGAGCAGGCGCGGGTGGCCGACGAGCGCGCGCGCGAGGATCGCGCGCTGCTGCTGACCGCCGGACAGCTCGAACAGGCACTCCGCCGAGAGGTCGCCGAGCCCCACCGCTTCGATCGCCTCGGTCACTCGCGTCCAGTCCTTGCGGTCGAGCCGCCGGAGCATCCCCTTGGACGGCGCGAGCCCGGCCGCGACGACCTCGGTGACCGAGACGGGAAGCGAGGTGGCCATGCGGAGCCCCTGCGGCGCGTAGCCGACGTGGCGGCGGATGTCCGGGTCGGTCGGGGAACCGCCCAGCACGCGCACCGTGCCGGCGTTGGGCCGGAGCAGACCGACGAGGAGCTTGAGCAGCGTCGACTTGCCGCTGCCGTTCGCACCCGCGAGCACACTGAACTCGCCGGCACCGAGGGTCAGGTCGACGCCGTCGAGGATCGGCGCTGCCCCGTATCCGAACCGAACACCGGCGAGCTCCACGGTCAGCTCGGACACTGCAGCCCCTCCTGCAGGCTCGAGAGGTTGGCGCGCATCACCGAAAGGTAGTCGCCGGATGTCGGGACGGACTCGAGCGTCCCGAGCGGCAGCGCGGGCACCCCGATGTCCGCCGCCACGCTCTCACCGACCCGCCGGCCCTCTGCGGTGGACTCGAAGAAGACCGCCGGCGCGGCGGCTCCCGAGCGGATGGCATCGACCGCCGCCTGGATCCGGGCGGCCGCGGGCTCGCTCTCCGGAGTCAGCCCCTCGATCCCGAGCTGCGTGAGGCCGTACCGTGCCGCGAGGTATCCGAAGGCCTCGTGCGTGGTGACCAACGTTCGGAACCGGCAGGCCGCGAGCCCCGTCCGGTACGCGCCGTCGAGGGCGGTCAAATCGCGAAGCGTGGCGGCCTCGCGACGCCGGTATCCGGAGCGGCCCGCGGGGTCGGCTCGCACGAGCCCGCCCGCCACCTCTCGAACGATCCCCTCCATGAGCACCGGATCGAGCCACACGTGGGGGTCGAACTCCAGATTCGCCTCGCCCGACGGCGTAAGGGCCAGACCCCTCGCCACCTCGACGACCACACCCGAGGCGTCCGACGCGGCCCGCTCGACCTCGGGCTGGAACCCGAAGTCCCCGAGCACCAGCACCAAGTCGGCCGTCTCGAGGTCCGCCCGCTGCCGCGCGGACAGGGACGTGTCGTGCGCGTCGACGCCCGGAGGCGTGAGGTCCTCGACGCTCACGCGCGATCCACCCACTCGCTCCGCCGCCCACGCGAGTGGGTAGAAGGACGCCACGACCCGCACGCCCCCCGCCGCCGAGTGGGAGCACCCCACCGCGCCGAGCGAGAGGGCACCGAGCAGCAGCATCGCGCCGAGCCGGAGCGTGAGGGCATGCAGGCTCGGCCGAGCGGTTCGGGAGGCCATCAGGCGGAACAGGCTAGTCGAAAATGATTATCATTTCAATTCCGTCGGAGCGCGATGCGCACCGCCTCCAGCGCCTCCGCGGGACTGGCCCCAAGCCGCCGAGCGCGCGTCGCGAAGGCCTCGGCCGCGGAACGGAGGCGACCGCTCACCCGGTCGCCGGACCCGGTGCCGACAACGAAGGTGCCGAGCCGCCCTCGCCCGACCACAAGCCCCTCCCGCTCGAGGGCCCGGTAGGCCTTGGCGACCGTGTTCGGCGAGAGGCCCACCTGGTCCGCCAGCGCGCGAACCGTCGGAAGCCGGTCGCCCGGAAGCAGCCCCCCACTCCGGATCCGATCGGCCACGCGCGCGCGCAGCTGCTCCGAGACGGGGACCGACGACCGCGGGTCGATGCGCATCCTCACGAGCTCATGATGAGGCATCGACGCGCGGGGTTTGAGCATCGTCCGAAGCGACAGTACGGTTCGGCCGTGAGCGTTCGGATCGGGCTCGGTCTGTTCACCGGTCAGGTGCCGGCGGGCTCCGAGCGGACGTTCGCCCGCGAGTACCGAGAGACGCTGGATCTGGTCCGTCTCGCGGAGGCCGTGGGCTTCGACTCCGCCTGGGTGAGCGAGCACCACGGGGCCTCGGACGGGTATCTCCCGTCGCTGCTCCCGATGCTCGCGGCGTTCGCCGCGGTGACCGAGCGCATCCGCCTCGGCGCGGGGATCGTGCTCGCGCCCCTTCACGATCCCCTTCGCCTGGCCGAGGACGCAGCGGTCGTCGACCAGCTCTCAGAGGGCCGGTTGATCCTCGGACTCGGCATCGGATGGCGCGAGGAGGAGTTCCGCATGTTCGGCGTGCCCAGGTCGGAGCGGCTCACCCGGACGACGGAGACGATCGAGATCCTTCGACGCGCGTGGACGGGCCGGAGATTCTCGTTCCAGGGCAGGCGGTACCGGTACGACCGGGTCAAGGTGACCCCGCCTCCGGCCCGTGCCGGCGGGCCTCCCATCTACCTCGGTGGGTACGCGGAACGCGCCGTCCGGCGGGCGGGGCGCCTCGCCGACGGCTACATCACCGACGCCGACGCAATCGAGGAGGTCCGCCCCCTGCTCGCGTCGTTCGACGAGGGGGCGCGTGAGGTCGGCAAGGATCCGCACGCGCTTGGGATCGCGCTCCTCCAGAACGCCTTCGTGTCGCGGGACGGCGACGCATGGCAGATCGCCCGGGCCGGGATCGCCCACCAGCTGGGGACCTACAGCGCCTGGGACGCCGGCGCGGACACGCCGGAGCACGACGAGCTGGAACCGATCCCTCCGGACGAGGCCACGATGCGCCGCTGGACCGCGGCGGGCACGCCGGCCGAGGTCGTGCGGGGCCTCCGCCCCCTCGTCGAGGCGTTCGGCGACCGGTCTGAGCTGCACCTGATCGTCCGGCTCCACTATCCGGGGATGGACTTCGAGACCGCCTCGCGCGCGGTCGAGCTGTTCGCCGAGGAGGTCGCCCCGGGCCTGAAGGGCGACTGAACGAGGCTAGCGGCGGGTCTCCTCCAAGATCCGCCTCCGCTCCCGGTACTCCTCCTCCGACAGCTCGCCACGCGCAAAGCGCTCATCGAGGATGTCGCGCGGGTCCGGCCGCGGCCTGGAAGTGGACGAGGAGCCCCCGAGCGCTCGAACGACGAGCACGATGACGGCCACGATCGCCACCCACGACAGGATCATCCACAAGACGGCCCAGCCGCTGTTCCAACCCCACATCATCTGGGTCAGCTCCCCATCATGCCGCCGGGCCCCATCATGCCGGGGCCCGGACCGTAGCCGGTTCCGTCGCGAGGTCCGCTGCCCGGACCGTAGCCGGTTCCGTCGCCGGGTCCATAGCCGCCCATCATGCCGTCCGGGCCCTGCCCGGACCGCTCCTGCAGCTGCTCATGGAGCGCATCGCACTGCGCTGCCCACTCCGGGCCCATCTGCGCGCGAATCTGCTGCATGAACGCGGAGTCATGCATGGCGTCCATGGCCTGCCACCAGTCGTCCACCCCCGAGGGGGGTGTGCCACGGCCCGCGGTCCCGCCCGAGACGAAGGTGAACCCGACCGTGAGCGCCAGGAGCAGCCCGATCGTCACTCCCAGAGCGATCCAACGAGCCTTCATGGTTCCGCTCCTTTCGACGAGCCCACCCTAGCGGGAGCGTGTGAAGGGTCCGTGAAGTCCTCGGGGAGCCGCGATGAGGAGGCCGCGAGCGGGAGGCGCAGGTGGAACGTGGCGCCCTCTCCCGGGGTGCTCTCGACCTCGAGGTCGCCGCCGTGGACCCGCGCGAGCTCGCGGGCCACGGTGAGCCCGATCCCGGATCCGCCCGCCCGGGCGCTGCGGCCGCGGAAGAAACGGTCGAACACGCGGTCGAGCTCGTCCGGCTCGATGCCCGGACCGGTGTCGCGGACACCCACGAGCGCCCATTGCCCGTCGACCCGGAGCGACAGGGTCACCGCTCCGCCCGCGGGGGTGAACTTCAGCGCGTTCGTCAGCAGGTTCGCGACGATCTGTCGGATACGGGTCGGGTCGGCCTCGATTCGGGCGGGAACGAGCTCCGACGCCATCTGAATCCCCGCCGACTCGTAGGCGCCGGCGAACTCCGCCGCTGCCTCCGCCAGCAACCGATCGAGCCGAACGGGCTCGCGCACCAACGAGAACCCGGCCGCCTCGGCCGACGCGACCGTCTCGAGGTCCGAGACCAGGCGCTGTAGCCGCAGCGCCTCCTCGTGCAGCGAGGCCAGCGAGGCCGGCGAGAGCTCGACGATCCCATCCTGGAGGCCCTCGATCTGCGTCCGGAGGATGGTGAGCGGAGTTCGCAGCTCATGCGCGACGTCCGCCGCGAACGCGCGCCGCAGGCGATCCTCTTCCTCGATCGTGTCCGCCATGGTGTTGAAGGCGATCGCCATCTCTCCGAACTCGTCCTGGGCCTCGAAGTCAACGCGCCGGCTCCGGTCCCCCGCGGCCTGCGCCCGGGCCGCCCGGGTCAGCTCACGGGCCGGAGCGGTCGCCCTGCGCGCGAGCACGAGACCGAGCCCCAGGGCGATGACCCCCGCGACCAGGCCCCCGAGGAGCAACGACCGGTTGACGGACGATCGGAAGGCCTCGTCCTGCGGGAGTACACCTGCCTGGGGAAGACGAATCAGAGCGGTTCCGACGACCGAGCCCCGCACGCGAACGGGGATCCGTTGCTGGGGACCGAGCGGACCGCTCCCCATCATCCGCCGGTGCATCGCGGCCATCTGCCCCCCGGCGCCGGCCGAGGCGTTCCACACGACGTGCCCGTTCGCGTCGAGCAGCACCATCGTGCCGCCATCCATCAGCGCGAGTGACTGCAGCGACCGAAGATTACCCACGGTCCATCCGCCGTTCTCCTCGTACGAGCGGGCGAGGTCGGAGACCAGCTGCTGTTGACGCGCTCGCTGCTGATCCTCGAGATACGCAGTGAAGCGGGTCCCGAACGACAGGTTGACGAGGATCGCGGTGATGGCGGCGGCCGCGATGCCGACCCCGGCGAAGGCCGCCGCGAGCCGGAGGGCGAACGACCTACGCATCCGGCCTCACCCCGAGCTTGTAGCCGACGCCGGTGACGGTCCGAACGAACCGTGGATGGCGAGGATCGTCTCGAAGCTTGCGTCGCAGGTTCTTCACGTGCGCATCGATGGTTCGCTCGTAGCCTTCGTAGTCGTAGCCCTGCACTTTGCCGATCAGCTCGAAGCGAGAGAACACGCGCCCTGGACGGGAGGCCAGCGCGAGCAACAGATCGAACTCGCTCCTCGTGAGCTGGACCGGGTGCCCCTCGACCGTGACCTCGCGAGTCTCGACATCCACGAGGAGCGCTCCCTGGTCGAAGGACAGGGTCGACGTCGCACCGTTTCCCGATCGTCGGAGCACCGCCGCGACTCGGGCCACGAGCTCGCGCGGGCTGAACGGCTTCACGAGGTAGTCGTCGGCACCGAGTCCGAGGCCGACGACACGATCCTCCTCCGACGCCTTGGCCGTGAGCATGATGATCGGAACGCTCGAATGCTGGCGAACCGTTCGCGCGACCTCTTCGCCGGGCAGGTCGGGGAGCATCAGATCCAGCACAACCAGGTCCGGATGGGCACGCTCGATGGCCTCCAGAGCCCGTTCGCCCGAGTCCGCGACGAGCACCGCATACCCCTCGTGCTCGAGGTAAGAGCGCACCACGTCGCGGATCTTGCGCTCGTCGTCGACGACGAGGACCGTCGCCGTTCCCATCGCACCCTCCCCTTCGTCCGGACCCAGGGTAGGAAGAGCCCAGGACGGGGCTCAGGGGCCTTCGCCCCCTCGTGCGGGGGCCGTTCGGGCGCCGCTAGTTGTCCCTCGCCCCCTGGGCGATCCAGGTCACGATCAGCCGGATCTGCTCGTCGGGGAGCGGAGGCAAGGACGGCGGCATCTGCATCGCGGCGGACAGCAGGTGCTGCACGAGCTCGCTCTCCTCCGGCTTCCCGGGCACGACCACCCCGTCCCTGGCCATCACGCCGCGGTACGAGTCCAAGCGGAGCCCGCCGGGAGGAGGCGAGTGTTCGGGCGCCACGACATGGGGGCCGCCGTTGCGGAGGAAGATCGGCAGGACCTCCTCCGAGAAGCTAACGTGCCGGTCGAGCGGGGCGGGCATCGGGCGCATCGACATCGGCCGTCCCACGTGAGCCACGGGCGTTCGGTGGTAGGCGCTCGTCGCAGGAGGTGCCAGGAGGTTCCCGTGTGTCCGCGGGGACCGCGCGACCACAGCGATGAGGCCGGCCCCGATCGCTGCGATGGACGCCTCCGCCCCGAGCGGAAGGGCCTGAGCCAGGAACCGCCTCCGGCTGATGCCTCGCGTCACACTCTCCGAGGTCGCGGGATCCGCTCGGGGCGGACGGGCGATCCCAACCACGCGCAGACCCACACGAACGTAGGTGAGCCACACCAGACCGATGACCGCGGCAAGCACCCAGAGGTTCAGCCCGGGGATGCGAATGCCCGCCGAGGGCGAGTAGAGCTGGGCGCTCCCGACGACGTCGAGGTCGGCCTCCTCCATGGCCGGTCGGTACCGCGCGCTGCCGGGGAAATACGCGGCCACCTCGAACGGCCCGGACGTCCGCGGCCGAACCGTGATCCCCGCGATCCCCCGCCGGTCCGTCACGGCCGTGCCGATCACCATGTGGCCGCGAAACTCCTCCCCCCATACAGCGTCCGCTTCGAACACGATCGTCAGACCCGCAATCGCTCGCCCCGCGCGATCGGTCAAGCGAGCTTCCGCTCGGAACGCGGTCCCGAGCGCGGCGCGATCCGGCAGCCGCAGCTGGAGACGGACGGCAGCCCCCGATGCCGCTCCCGACATGCCGCCCATGGGCCGAGGAGACCCGGGCTCGGGGACGTGCGCCTCGGGCGGCTGTTCCTGCATGTCCCCGTGAGCCCGAGCCGTGCTCGGAAGCGCCAGCAAGGAGAGCCCCGCCAGCGCCAGCGCAGAGAGCGCGAGCGTCCAGCGCCGGCTCCGGGTGGCGGGTGTCATCGCTCGAGCACCGCCTCGGTCGATGGGAGCGCAACCCGCTGCGTCTCGTGCTCGCGGATCTCCCACAACGAGAGCACCGGAACGAAGCGGGCGAGCACCGCGATGATCAGGGCAAAGAGCGCGAACGCGCCGGCGGTGATTGCGAGCTCGACCCAGGACGGCAGATAGCGCGCCGGATTCGAGTACGGCATCTGCGGCACCTGGAGGCTCGCCACCACGATGACGTAGCGCTCGATCCACATGGCCACGTCAACGAGGATCGCCGCGAGCACAATGGCCGAAACGGTGCGGGTCCTGCGGAAGAGCACGATCAGGCCCGGCAGCAGCAGGCCGAACCCGACGTATGACCAGTACAGGGGGGCGAAGGATCCGGTGAAGATCGATCCGAGGTAGACGGGCTCGCTCCCCTCGAGCTTGTAGCCGGCGGTCACGAACTCCGAGACGTTGAAGTAGAGCATGATCATCGCGAGCGCCGCCATCAGATACCCGAGGTTCACGAACTGCTCGGGTCGAATCCATCGCTCGAGATGGAGCGCTCTACGAAGCACCGCCATCACGATGATCAGCGTGGCGATGCCGGAGAAGATCGCCCCGGCGACGAAGTAGATGCCGAACACGGCGGTGTTCCAGCCCGTGCGAAGCGTCATCGCAAAGATCCACGACACCACGGTGTGCACGGAAACCGCGACGAAGATGATCACGACCATCATGAGTCCGATGGCCGCGCCGAGGCTCGCTCGTTGCTCCACCGTTCCACTCCACCCGATCGAGAGCGTGCGGTACACCCAGGCCTTCCTCCTGGACACGACGCCGGTCAGCCGGTCGCGACAGGTGGCGAGGTCGGGGATCAACGGCAGGAACAGGTACATGACGCTCCCGACGAAGTACGTGGAGATCGCGAAGAAGTCCCAGAGGATCGGCGAGGGCCACCGACCGAACCGCACGACGTTCAGCAGGCGGTTGGGGCGTCCGAGATCCAGGATCGGGAACAGCGCCCCGACCGAGAGCGCCACCACCGTGATGAACTCGGCCATCCTGGTGATCGGGGTCCGCCAGCCCGCGCGACTGACCCGCAGGATCGCGGAGATGAGGGTTCCCGCGTGGCTAATCCCGATGAAGAAGACGAAGTTCGTGATGTACAAACCCCACACGACCTTGTTCAAGGTGGCCGCCATGCCGGTCACGGCCAGTCCGCGACGCAACTGAACCGTGTACGCGTACACCCCGACGGCGACCACGGCGACCAACGTCACGATCAGCAGCCGGTACCCCACCCCCACCCTTCGGAGGGGGCGGAGCGCCACGTCCTCGAGCGGTTCGGCGACGTCAGACGCGTGATCGGTCACGTTTCATCCCCTGCGTTGCGGCACCGGCCCCGGCCTCCTCGAGTGCAGCATTGATCCGAGCCCACGGCCACTCCAACGCCGACTTCCGGAACTCGGGACGCTCCACCGGTTCGAATCCCCGTTCGATCGCCTCGTCGTCGACGGCGGCTCGCTCCCCGTGCCCGGGGATGTAGTACACGCGCGGCTCGGTTCCCAGGTCCTCCTTGTAGCGCTGGACGCCGTCCTGGTTCAGAAGGAGCTCGAGATCGACCATCTCGGCGCCGTTCGTCGCGATCCCCTCCTCGAGATCGCCCATGTAGAGCGCGTGGTGCGGACACGCCTCCACGCACGTCGGCAGACCGCCGGCAGCGATCCGGTCTGTGCAGAAATCGCACTTCATCACCGTGCCACGCAGAGCCGGAACCTGGGTGCGGACGTCGTAGGGCGCGGACTCGACCTGAGGCGGCTGAACCGGGTCCGACCAGTTGAAGAACCGTCGGTCGTACGGACACGCGGCCATGCACAGCCGACACCCGATGCACCGCTCCTGATCGATGAGCACGACCCCCTCGGGTGTGTGAAACGAGGCTCCGACAGGACAGACGTTCACGCAGGGTGCGTTCTGGCACTGCATGCAGGGGGCGACCAGGAAGTCGCTGTCGGCCCCGGGAGCGTCGCTCACCGAGGTCTGGTAGCACTCGATCCACTGCTGGCCGTCCGGCACGAACCGGGCCCAAATGCAGTTCTGCGTGCACTGTGGGGGGACTCCCAGGCCGGAGCACCCGTCGCAGGCGCGGAGGTCGATCACCATCACCCACCGGCGAACCCTCGCCGTTTGCTGCTCGGACTCCTGCTCGTCCATCTCGTCCCCATGCGCCCAGGCGGCCGCCGGGGCGAGCGAGATCGAGCCGGCGGCCACGGCGGCTCCCTGGAGCAGGCTGCGACGGGTGATCCTCATGCGCCCAGCCTCGAACGACATCCGCCGAGTGGCTAGAGACGTCCGTCAGGGTCGATCGTCACCGTCGTTCGTGACGCTGGACCCACCTACCCCTCGCCCGGATCGCGCCGGGCGTACCGGGCGGCCGCCTCCGCGCGGCTCCCGACGCCGAGCTTGGCGAGGATCCCGGACACGATGTTGCGGACGGTCCCCTCGGCCAGAAACAGCGTTTCACCGATCTCGCGATTCGTCTTTCCCTGCGCGATCAGCTCCAGGATCTGACGCTCACGGTCCGAGAGGACGCCCGGCGCGATCCCTCGATCCGCCTTCACCCGCGCGAGGACGACTCCGGTCACGGCCGGGTCCAGCAGAGATGCCCCCTGGGCGACCCGTTCGATCGCGTCGGCCAGGTCGCGTCCAGAGGTGTCCTTGAGCAGGTAGCCGGAAGCGCCGGCGAGGATCGAGGCGAGGACGGCGTCCTCGTCCGCGTAGGAGGTGAGCATGAGCACGCGGGTTCCGGGAAGCTGCGAACGAATCTCGCGACAGGCTTCGATCCCGCTCTCGCCCGGCATCCGAACGTCCATGACCACGACGTCGGGCCGACACGCGATCGCGGTGGCGACGGCCTCTTCCCCGCTTGCGGCGACGCCGGCAATCGCCAGTCCCCTGCGTCGGCCGAGCAGGGTTCGGAGTCCGACCCGAACGACCTCGTGATCGTCCACGATCAGCACGGAGACGCTGCTCGTCACGGACCTCCTTCGATCGGAGCACCTCCCAGCGGAACCGCCAGGCGAATGCTCGTCCCCCGACCCGGGGCGGAGTCGACCTCGAGCTCGCAGCGACACCAGGCCGCTCGCTCGCGCATGTCCCGAAGGCCGAACCCAGCCGAAGGCGACCGCGTCTCGAATCCGCGGCCGTCGTCGCGAACGCTCACGGTGAGCGCGCCCGGCGCTGCGCCGACCTCGATCCGCACGGAGGTGGGATGCGCGTGACGGAGCGCATTCGCCACGGCTTCGCGAACGATGTGCAACACGTTCGCGGCCTTCACGGCCGGGAGCCGGGGCTCACCGACGATCCCCAGCGAGATGGTCGGAGGCCCCGATGGGAACTCCGCCACCAGCCGCTCGATCGCCGGGCGCAGGTCAACGGACGCATCGCCGTTGCGAAGACCGTGGACGTACGTGCGGATCTCGCCGATCACGCCGCGAAGCTCCGCGTGGGCCTCCCTCATCAGCGAGGACGCCTCCACGGGCGTGTTCGCTGCGAGCTCCGCAGCGTCCTCCATCTTCAGTCCCAGCGCATAGAGCTCCTGAATGACGCCGTCGTGAAGGTCCATGCCGATTCGGGTCCGTTCTCGCGCGGCGACAAGCTCCTGGATGCGCTCGAAGAGCTGCGCGTTCTCGAGGGCGATCCCTGCCTGCGTCGCGAAGGTCTCCAGGGCCCCACGGTCCGATTCGCGGAAGCGACGCCCTCGGGGGCCGGCGAGGACGAGCTGACCCAGCCGTTGGCCCTTCACGACGATTGGCAGCACAAGCCGCGGGCCCACCTCCGGCGTGCGGCCCGAGGACACGGTGCGGATCGGCTCTCGATCGACCTGGACCGACGCGTACGACGCTCCGGCGACCGTTCGGGCCAGATCCGCAACCCGCTGGAGCACCCGATCCACCGAAAGGTCGGCCGTGACCGCGATCGCGGCCTCGTTCAGCGCGAGGAGCTGGCCGTGGAGCCGCTCGAGGAGACGGAAGATGGCGAAGGAGAACGCCACGACCGAGACCGTGAGCACAAGTGCGGAGACGACGTGTTCGGCAAGATGCGGGGACGGCTCACCCAGCGCGGGCTGGAGCACGAAGTGCCGAAAAACCTCGAATCCGAACAGCCCGGCGGCCGGGACCACCACCGCGAGGACCTTGATACGCCGAAGGTGCAGGTTCACGGCGACCTCCCCCCTTCGGGCCATGGAACGCCCCGGGCGAGTTCCGAAGGAGGGCCCGTCGACCCGCTCGCGGCGTGCCGAAGGACCCAGACGCGACCCCGGTCAGCCGAGGTACGGCTCGATCGCCCTGAGGATCTCCACGGCCGACGCGTACATCGACGGGTACTCCTTCTGCCAGCGGATCCGCCCCGAGCCGTCGACGAACACGAAGCCGTGTCCGGGCAAGTTCGCGTGCATACCGGTCCCGAGCATGCCGTAGGCCTTCGAGACGCTTCCGTCGGCGTCGACAAGGTACGGGGTCGTGATCCCGAACCGCGCGAGCTCCTCCGAGACCTGGCCCAGGGGGTTCATCACAATCGGAATGAGGGTGACCCCGGATGCACGAAGGGCCTGGCTTCTCACCAGCACGGCCGTCTGATAGAAGCAGGCGTCGCACCCCGCGCCCTCGTTGAAGTAGAGAAGGACGTTCCTCCCGCGGAAGTCTCCCAGGGACACCTCCGAGCCATCGGTCGACTCGAGCGTGAACGGCGGCGCCGGCCGGCCGAGCCCCACCCCACCGCCCGGAGATCCCCTGCCGCTGAGGAACAGCGCCCCAGCGACGGCGACGACGACACCAACGGCGATCAGCGCCCCCGAGGACGGGGCGAACCGTCTACGCACGCGTCGGTGTCGAGATGCCTGCCCGGCCTTCGGCCGCCGCTCCTTCACCCGGCTCGTGGCAGGACGGGCGCTCGGCGACCGACCGCCGCCCCTGGTCGGGACGCGCCTCCTCGCTCTGGTCGTCTTCGTGGTCATGGCTCGTTCCCTCCGTGTCCGAGGTCCTCCGACCTCGCGTGGCTGCGATGAAGAAGACGGCGGCCAGGGCCAACAAGCCCAGGCCGAGGATCGGCTCCGGCACCGGCTCCAGGAACCGCACCGCGTCCAGGGACATTCGTGAGAGCCATCGGCCGATCGCGAGCTGGAACGGGGGCGCCGTCGTCGTGTTCCCGTTCGCCGCGAGCAACAGCACGAAGGTGCCCATGGCCGCGAACGCCACGGCGACCGCGACGTTCACGGAGTTGGTGTGCAGGGTTCGCCCGGCGATGCGCACCCGAACGGGTCTGGCGCGGAAGATCCTCCGATCGCCCAGCTCGAGCCGGTCCCAGAGCAGGCCCATGACGAGCAAGGGAAAGATCATCCCGAACACGTAGGCGAGCCCGAGGGTCCCGGCGCCGATCGCCGATCCGGACAGCGCGGACAGGGCCAGAACGCCCGCCATCACCGGCGCGCAGCACGAGGAGGCGACGCCGGAGAAGACCCCGAGCGCGAACACCCCTGCCGTGTCGCTCCGTTCGAGGGAGGGCACGTGGACGAACCTGGGCATGCTCCAGGACTTCCCGAGGAGGGCAAGCACCGCCAGGGCGAGCATCAGCAAACCGCCCACCGCGTACAGCGGCGTGTGGAATCGTCGGACCGTTGTCATGACCATCCCGACCCCAAGCGTGACCGGCAGCAGCACGAGCGCGAGGCCCGCCGCGAACACGAACGTGAGCGGCAGCAGCTTCCAGCGGCGGTTCTTCACCGCGGAGGCGAGGTACGCGGGGAACAGGAACACGATGCAGCAGGGGCTGAACAGGGCGACGGCGCCGGCGAAGAACGCCGCGAGGATGGAGCCGGTGGTGAGGAGCCCGCCCACGTTAGACCACCGTCGGCCGAGCGCCGCCCAGGAGCCGTCGGAGCTTCCTCTGGGGCAGCCGCCCCGAGCTAAACAGTGCGCCGTCGACGATCACGCCGGGCGGAACCGCCGGCCGGAAGCGCTCGACGAGGACGCGTCCCTCCGGGGACCCCATCTCGACCGCACGGATCGAGAGCGAGAGCTCGTCGCGCAGGCCCTCCAAGACCTCGAGCGCTTCTTCGCACAGATGGCAGGCGGGGGATGTGAGGACGATCACCTCATGCACGGGCGTCATGCCTTTCGTGGAAGGAGCCCTCGGACGATTGCCGCTCCAGACCGAACGGCGCACAGAGGAGCAACGGACAAAGGAGCAGCAAGCCGACGAGCAGGATCGAGACCAGCGGCGCGCCGAGGACGATCGCTGCCACGAGTCCCACGGCTGCGAGCCCCATCAAGCCGCAGGCGACGAGACGACCGGCGGGCACCGATCGCCGTCCCCGCACGAGCCGATGCCATCCCCGCTCCAGTCGGACCACCTCCTCGTTCACGCTGGAGCATCGGATGGCGATGTGAAGGATCCGTGAACGCGCGGGGGAGGCGCCGTGAGGCGATCGGTCGAGTGAGCGACCTCATCATCGGCGACCACCTCGGGAAGCCGACCACGCTCCCGTGGGGGTTTCGCTTCGCCGGCGGGATCCATCCGCTCGACGGGGTCCCGCCGATCGGGACCGTGGTACACCCGGTCGCGCTCTACGACCTGATCATCACGAGCGTGGTGCTCCTGGTCCTCATCGGGTTCATGCGGAAACGGCGGGCGCCCGGCTCCACCATCGCGCTGTTCACGCTGTGGTACGCGGGGAGCCGCGTGTTCACGGACTTCCTCAGGACCGATCCACGCCGGCTGTTCGGCCTCACCGGCAGCCAATTGACGTCGATGGTGGCGATTGCCGTCGTCGTCGCCGCCCTGCTGTGGCGACGGGCAACCCCCAGATCATGGTTCCAACGCAGCCCCCTCCGGGCTCCGGCCAACGCTGGAGACTGCGTGTGAAGGGCCGCCGAAGACCCTTCAAGTGTCGGGTGAGGTCCGGGTACCTTATTACGCCGGGCCATCGATCGCGCCGAGAACATGTTCGGCCGCGCCTGTCGATCATTTCTGTCGGCGTTGGGCTGGGCCGTCCCCCACGGCCTCGGCGTTTCAGCCTGAATGGCCGTCGTCCACCGGCGCTTCAACATGCATCCGTCACGCTCGGGACGAGCACTTCGGCAGAAGCGCTGTCGGTGGCGTTCGTTGCGCTTCGGTCGAGGGGCGATTCACGCGTAGCGCCCGGCTCGGCGCGGTGACAGCCACCTGGATGCGGCTCACGATCGGCGGCCTGCCCCGCGATCGAGGCTGCCTGGCAGCTTCCGATGGGCCGATCGACCGCGCCGTCCGCGAGCCGGGAGCGTGTCCATCTCCCCCCGCCGGTCGGCAGTCGCAGACCCCGAACGGCTCAGGGCGTCGCCGGGCGCGGCCGGAGCCGCCTGTACCCGAGCCACACCGCGAGGCCGACGAGCGTCACCGGCACGAGGTAGCCGAGCCCGACGACGATCGCGGAGATCACCGTGAGGAAGCCCGCGAGCGCGCGGTCCCACGCCTCGGTCAGGCTCGGACGCTTCACCGCGGCCTGCTCGACCCGAACCGGTGCGCCGGCCTCGCGGATGCCGACCTGGATGGTTGCGAGCGAGGTCTGGTTCTGGAGCACGCGGAGCTGGCCCTTGATCTGCTCGATCCGGAACTGGACGTCCTGGAGCTGGTTCTGCACGCGGAGCGTGGCCTCGACCGACGTCGCCTGTCGCATCAGCCGAAGCAGCACGGCCTCCTGCGTCATCCACGTGCGGAGCCGCGCCTCGAGGTCGACGAACTGCGACGTCACGTCCTGGCCAGAGATCGACTGCGCCTCGACCGTTCCGAGCGCGCGCAGGTCGTTCATCGCGTCGTCGAAGCTCGCGCTCGGGATCCTGATCGTGAGCGTGCCCGATTTCGTCTTGGTCCCGGCCATGGTCGAGTCCTGCACGTACCCGCCGTACTTGGCCGCGATGGTCGAGGCGGCGTCGAACGCGCTCTGGAATCGGCCCTTCTTCACCTCGACCGAGATCCGGGCGGTCTTCACGATATCGGGCCCGATCGGAGGAAGCTCGCCGAGCGTCGAGACCTGCAGGCTCGTCACGTTGCCTGCGCCGCCGAGCGCGAGGTCGTGGCCGGCACTCGCAGGAGCGGACCTCGCACTTTGGGGAACGGGGGAGGCGCTCGCCATGGGTGCGCCCCCGCCACCGCCCGAGCCCGACCCGCCCGACGTGGCGACGTACCCGATGACGCCGGCGACGGCGAGGAACCCGACGATGAGCACGACGACCCTACGCATTGGGGGCCTCCCTTCGGCGAGACCGCCGGCCGATGCCGACCGGTGCGTTCGCGAGCTTGGACGGGCTGTGGGTGGAGGGCGTTCCCTTGCGTTTTGGGAGGCGTCGACCTCAGGAGCGAAGACGGACGCATCCACGCGGGCTTCCGGCGAGGGCCGCCGGGCCGGCCTCGATCAGGCCGTCGGCGTGGAGTGCGGCGACCGCCTCGACGATCCGCGGCCGACCGAGACCCGTGCGAGCGACCAGCGTTCCGAGCGTCGTGGCCGACCCTGGACGGAGGCTCCGAACCACCGCGCCGCGCGCCTCGCGGGTCGAACCCCGGAACGGCGGTCGGCGTCTGGCCGACGGCCCCGGCTCGCGACCGTCGGCGAGGAAGCGACACGCCCCTCGGATCGGGCAGCGTTCGCAGCGCGGGCGCGGCCGGCAGACCTCCCGGCCGAGGTCCATGAGCGCCTGGTTCCAGGCGCCCGGATCGTCGCGGTCCACCCATCGCGCGGCGAGACGACGGACCTCGCCGCTCGCCGCGTCGACGGGATCGACGCCGACGAGCACGCGCGCGACGACCCGCCGGACGTTCGTGTCGATCGCGGGCACCGCGCGGCCGAAGGCGAGCGAGGCGACCGCAGCGGCCGTGTAGGGGCCGACGCCGGGCAGCCGCGCGAGGAGCTCGGGCTCGGACGGGATCCGGCCCCGATGCTCCTGGACGATCACTCGCGCCGCGTCGCTGAGCGCGACCGCGCGGCGGTTGTAGCCGAGCCCGTTCCAGGCGGCGATCACCTCGCTCCTGGGCGCGCGGGCGAGCGACGCGAGCGTGGGGTACCTTCGAACGAATGCCCGATAGGCCGGCACGACCCGGGACGCCTGCGTCTGCTGGAGCATGACCTCGGAGACCAGCACTCGATACGGATCACGAGTGCGCCGCCACGGATACAGGGACCTTCGCGGCCCATACCAGTCCAGGACCCGAGCGCGGGCCCGACGCAGATCGCCGACGGCCGGTCTCGACGTCACCGCGGTCCTCGGGACCGGGTCAGAATCCCGGCTTGCCGCGCTCCGGGAGGTCGGCCGAGGCCTCCTTGAGCGCCGCCCATACCTCTCGGAAGACGTCGGCGGCGAACTTCGGCGGCTGGCTGTTCTCGCCTCCAAGCGATCCGCGGACCGCCGACGCCGTGATGTCGACCGCCTTTTCCAGAAGCGCCCAGTCGATCTCCCGCGCCACCTGAACCTCCTCGTTCGCTGGATCGTGCGTGTCCTCGATCGGTGCCTCGACAGGCTACCCGACGGCGCGCGTTCGGCGCGGGTCGCCTCGAAGCTGCTTCGACGGCGGATCGACCGGCGCCTCTACTCGTATGCCCGCATGCCGGTGAGGGCCTCGCCCACGATCAGCGTGTGGATCTCGTTCGTGCCCTCGTAGGTGAGGACCGACTCGAGGTTGTTCATGTGCCGAATCACGGGGTATTCGAGCGTGATCCCGCTCGCGCCGAGGATGCTCCTTGCCTCCCGGGCGATCCCGAGCGCCTCGCGCACGTTGTTCAGCTTGCCCATCGAGACGTGCTGGGGGCGCAGGCGCCCCTCGTCCTTCATCCTCCCGAGGTGGAGCGCAAGCAGGAGGCCCTTGTTGATCTCGGTGGCCATGGTCGCGAGCTTTTCCTGCGTGAGCTGGAACCCGGCGATCGGCCGCCCCCACTGCACGCGCGTCTTCGCGTACTCGAGCGCCGCTTCGAAGCAGGCGCGCGCCGCGCCCATCGAGCCCCAGACGATGCCGTAGCGAGCCTCGGTCAGGCACGAGAGCGGTCCCTTCATCCCCACAACGCCCGGGAGAACGGCGTCCTCGGGGAGCCGGACCTCGTCGAGCACGAGCTCCGAGGTGACCGACGCGCGGAGCGAGAGCTTCCGGTGGATGTCGTGCGTCGAGAAGCCGGGCGTGTCGGTCGGCACGAGGAACCCCCGAACGCCGTCGTCCGTCCTCGCCCACACGACCGCGAGGTCCGCGATCCCACCGTTCGTGATCCACATCTTCGTGCCGGAGAGCACCCAGTCCGGGCCGTCGCGTCGTGCCGACGTGCGCATCCGCGCCGGGTCGCTCCCAACGTCCGGCTCGGTCAGGCCGAAGCACCCGATGATCTCGCCTCTCGCCATGGCCGGCAGGTACCGCTGCTTCTGCTCCTCGCTCCCGAACTTCCAGATCGGAAACATGCAGAGCGAACCCTGCACCGAGACGAACGAGCGGAACCCGCTGTCCCCCGCCTCGAGCTCGAGGCAGGCGAGCCCGTAGGAGACCGCGTTCGCACCGGCGCACTCGTAGCCGGTGAGGTGCATCCCGAGCAGGCCGAGGTCGGCCAGTCCCTTGGCCACGTCGCGGGGGAACTCCGAGGTCTCGAACCACTCGCCGATGCTCGGGAGGATCCGCTCGCGGACGAACTCGCGAACCGCGTCGCGGATGGCTCGCTCCTCGTCGGTGAGGAGCCGGTCGACCTCGAGGTAGTCGAGCGGGTCGATCTCGCGAGAGGTCACGGCGTCCAGCCTAGCCGAGCGGGATCTGGGGCAGGCTCGCGAGCGCGGCCTCCTCTTCCGCCGGGTCGAACTCGACCTCGGGTAGCCGCCCGTTCAGGTAGTCGTCGTAGGCCTGCATGTCGAAGTGTCCGTGGCCCGACAAACCGATCAGGATCACCTTCTCCTCTCCCGCCTCCCTGGCAGCGATCGCCTCGTTGATCGCCCCCCGGATCGCGTGCGCGGACTCGGGCGCCGGCACGATCCCCTGCGTCTGCGCGAACAACACCGCCGCCTCGAACACCTCGTTCTGCGTGTACGCGGCGGCCTCCATGTGTCCTTCCTTCACCAGCAGCGAGAGCGACGGCGCGTCGCCGTGGTAGCGAAGACCTCCGGCGTGCACGGGCGCCGGCACGAAGTCGTGGCCGAGCGTGTACATCGGCAGGAGCGGCGTCAGCTGCGCGGTGTCCCCGAAGTCGTACGCGAACCTGCCCTTCGTGAGGGTCGGACAGGCGGCCGGCTCGGTGGCGAGGAACCGCATCTCGGGGCTCTCACCGCTCAGCCGACCGGCCATGAACGGGTAGGCGAGACCGCCGTAGTTCGACCCGCCCCCCACGCACCCGACCACGACGTCGGGTCGCTCGCCCGCGAGCTCCATCTGCTTGCGGGCCTCGAGGCCGATCACCGTCTGGTGGAGGAGCACGTGGTTCAGGCAGGACCCGATCGAGTAGTTCGTGTCCGCGTTTGTGGCGGCGACCTCGATCGCCTCGCTGATCGCGATGCCGAGCGAACCCGTCGAGCTCGGGTGCTCGCCGAGGATCTTCTTCCCGGCCTCCGTCGTCGGCGACGGCGACGGACGGACCTCCGCGCCGAACGTCTCCATGAAGATCCGGCGATAGGGCTTCTGCTCGAACGACGCCTTGACCATGAAGACCAGGCACTCCAGGCCGAAGAAGCTGCAGGCCATCGCGAGCGAGGAGCCCCACTGGCCGGCGCCGGTCTCGGTGGACATACGCCGGACGCCCGCCTCCTTGTTGTAGTAGGCCTGGGCGATCGCGGTGTTCGGCTTGTGCGAGCCGGCCGGTGAGGAACCCTCGTACTTGAAGTAGATGTGCGCGGGCGTCTGCAAGCGCTGCTCGAGTCTGGTCGCCCGGTGCAGCGGAGTCGGCCGCCAGAGCCGGTAGACGTCGAGGACGGGTCCCGGGATGTCGATCCACCGCTCCGTCGAGACCTCCTGCCGGATGAGCGCTTCGGGGAACAGCGGCGCCAGCAGGTCGGGCGTCACCGGCTCTCCGGTGCCCGGATGCAGCGGCGGGAGGGGCTGGATCCCCGCCCCCACCATGTCGGGGAGGATGTTGAACCAGGCCTCGGGGATCTGGTCGGGAGCGAGGTCGAACCTGGTCCGCTCGGTCATCGCACGCCTCCTTGATGAGGGAAGTGGACCGCGAGCCTACCGGCGGAACGAGTCCGACGCCAGCCCTCGGAGGTTCAGCCGGGGTGGTCGAGGCTCGCCACGTGCCACCTCCGTGGCGCGATGAGGGCGTCGGCCTCCGGGGGACCCCAGGTTCCGGGATCGTAGGGCACGACCGGCGAGGGTCTGCTGAGCACGTCGTCGAGCACCTCCCAGGCTCGCTCGACGGCGTCCTCACGCAGGAACAGGGTGTGGTCGCCCTCCAGCGCCTCGAGCAGCAACAGCTCGTACGAATCGACGATCTCCGCCTGGAACTCGCGCTCGTAGTCGAAGTCCATCGTCACCCTCCCGAGCTCGAGGCCGGGGCCCGGCCGCTTGGCGTTCAGCGCGAGCGTGACCCCCTCGTTCGGCTGGATGCGGATCGTGAGGTGATCCCGCTTGGGCAGGTCGAGGTCCGTGCCCCGGAAGACGTTGAACGGGACCTTCCGGAACTTGAGCGTGATCTCGCTCGCCTTCCTCGCGAGCCGCTTTCCGGTTCGAAGGTAGAAGGGGACGCCGGCCCACCGCCAGTTGTCCACCTCGAGCTCGAGCGCCGCGTACGTCTCGACGGTGGACTCGTCCGAGACGCCCGGCTCGTCCCGATACCCGCGGTACTGGCCGCGGACGGTCCGGTCGGGGTCGCAGACCATCGTGGCCCGAAGCACCTTCACGGTCTCGTCGCGGAGGCGATCCGGCTCGAAGGAGACCGGCGGCTCCATGGCCAGAAAGGTCATCACCTGGAACAGGTGGGTGCTCACCATGTCGCGGATCGCGCCCGTTTGCTCGTAGAAGACCCCCCGGTCCTCCACCCCAATGTCCTCGGCCACCGTGATCTGTACGTGGTCGATGTAGCGGCGGTTCCAGATCGGTTCGAACATGCCGTTCGCAAAGCGCAGGACGAGCACGTTCTGCACGGTTTCCTTGCCCAGGTAGTGATCGATCCGGAAGACCTGGGACTCGTCGAACACTTCGTGGATGGTGTCGTTCAGCTCACGCGCCGTGCGGAGGTCGCGACCGAAGGGCTTCTCGAACACGATCTTCGCCCCGGGCTGGAGGTGCGCGTCGGCGATTCGGTGAACGATGTCCGGGTACGCGGCGGGTGGGGTCGCGGCGTAGAAGAAGCGCCCGCCGGCGGTCCCTCGACGCCTGTCGATCGACTCCAGGTGTTTGACCAGGTGGTTCATCGCGCCCTCGTCGGAGAACTCGCCCGGCAGGTACGAGAGGTGCTGGGCGAAGTCCCGCCACACCTCTCCGCTCGGCTCCCGACGACCGAAGCGCTTGACGGCCTCCCGGGCGTGCTCGCGGAACTCCCGGTCGGAGAGCTCCGTGCGCGAGTATCCGACGATCGCAAATCCCTTCGGCAGCAGCCCCTCGAGGAACAGGTGATAGAAGGCTGGGATCAGCTTGCGCTTGGTGAGATCTCCCGAGGCCCCGAAGATAACGACGGCCTGGGGCGGCAGGTCGTGGATGCTCACGAGCCCTCCTCGGTCCGGACCGGATGCCCCCCGAACTCGTTTCGGAGCGCGGCGATCACCTTGGCGCCGAACGACTCATCCTGCCGCGAGGCGAATCGCGCGAACAGCGAGAGCGCGATCGCCGGAGCCGGCACGTCCTCGTCGATCGCCGCCTGCACCGTCCATCGACCCTCGCCCGAGTCCTCCACGTACCCGCGCACCCTGGCGAGACCCGGGTCCCTCTCGAGCGCATCGTGCAGGAGCTCGAGCAGCCAGGAACGGATCACGCTCCCGTACCGCCAGATCGACGCGACCTGGGTGAGGTCGAGGTCGAACTCCGATCGCTCGAGGATCTCGAAGCCCTCCGCGTACGCCTGCAGGAGCCCGTACTCGATGCCGTTGTGAACCATCTTCGTGAAGTGCCCGGCTCCCGCCCGACCCACGTGCGCGTACCCCCCCTCCGGGGCGAGGGCGCGAAAGGCGGGTTCTGCCAGCCGGACCGCGTCCTCGTCGCCGCCCACCATCAGGCAGTACCCGTTCTCCAGGCCCCAGACACCTCCGCTCGTGCCGCAGTCCACGAACCGGACGCCGGACGCGGACAGGGCCTCGGCCCTGCGGATCGAGTCGCGGTAGTACGAGTTTCCGCCGTCGACCACGAGGTCGCCCGCGGACAGCAGCCCGCCGAGGTCGGCCACCGTGCGCTCGGTCACCTCGCCGGCGGGGACCATCAACCAGACCACGCGCGGGGCCGGGAGTCGGTCCACGAGGTCGGCGAGCGACGTGACGCCCTCGGCCCCGGCCTTCTCGACTCGCGCGACGGCCTCGGGCGAGGGGTCGAAGGCCACCACCTCGTGACCCTGCCGCACGAGCCGGAAGGTCATGTTTCCACCCATCCGGCCCAGCCCGACCATCCCGAGCTTCATGCCTGACCTCCGATCTCGAGCCTGACCTCGATCCACCCGTCCCGCACCCGGACCGGGTAGACCGGCACGGGGTCCCGCGCCGGCCCGTCCACGGGCTCGCCGTCGCGAAGCGCGAACGCGCTCCCGTGGCACGGGCACACCACCGTGTCCGCCACCTCGTCGAGCTCACCCTCCGCGAGCGAGCACCCTTCGTGTGTGCATTCGTCACCGAACGCGAACAGCTCGTTCTCGATGTGCGCCACCGCCACCCGTCCGCTCACGTGCTCGAACAGACGGATCTCGCCGTCGGGAACCTCGGCGAGCCCGCCGACTCGGACGAACCCGTCCTGCTCGCTCATGCGCGTCCCTCCCGGGATACCCGCCGAACCGCCGACCACCCGCGCTGCAGCACCGTGACCCCGCCGAGCAGCACGAGGACCACCAGCATCGGCAGGAGCGCTTCCGGCACCATGAGCCCGATCATCATCGCCACGTACCGCTCGAGCCGCTGGAAGAAGCCCTCGGTGAGCGATACTCCCTCGGCCTCGGCCTCGGCTCGCACGTGGCTCACGAGCAGAGCGGTCACGAGCGTCACGAGCGCGAGCGCCGCCGCCAGCCGGTGCTCCTGCTGCGCCTCGGACCAGAACAAGCAGGCGAACAGGACGGTGTCGGAGATGCGGTCCATCACGGAGTCCAGGAACGCGCCCGAACGCCGCTCCTCCCCGCGGAGCCGGGCGATCGCGCCGTCGAAGATGTCGAACATGCCGGCCGGGATCAGCAGGGCTCCCGGCAGGAACCGTCGTCCGGTGACGAGCAGCCACCCGACGACGACGTTCGTCGCGAGCGATGCGAGCGTCAGCTGCCAGGGGCGCACCCCCGCCCGGTAGAGGGCGGCCAGCCCGATCCGGTAGGGCCAGGTGAAGAGGAAGCGCATCGCGGGTCCGAAGACCCCCCTGGTCCTGCGGGGTGCCGGCAGGTCGCGAACGCGGGGAGCGGGCCGATCGGGGCTCGGTCGGTGGCCCCGCGTCGTCGCCGAATCTCCTGGGCGGCCGCTCATCGTCGACCGCAGGCTATCGCCGCCTCCCGTCCGGCGCGACCGGCGTCAGCCGGCGAACGGCTCGAAGCGCGCGACCACGTAGCGGAAGGTCCCCCCGGGGGCCTCGTACGACACCTGGGTGCCCTCCCGGGCCCCGAGCAGGGCCCGCCCGAGCGGTGAGGTGGTGGTGACGGTCCGGACGCCGGGGGCCCGCTCCTCGGCCGACTCGGCCAGCAGGTACGTCTCGTCCTCGGGATCGTCCTCGTCGAGCGGCCGGATCGTGACGAGCATGCCGGGGGCCACGACGTCCGAGGCCGCCGGCGCCTCGATGATCTCGGGGTCCCTCAGGATCCGCTCCAGGTAGCGGATCCGGGACTCCATCAGCGCCTGCTCGTTCTTGGCGGCGTCGTACTCGGCGTTCTCGCTGATGTCGCCGTGCTCCCGGGCGGCCTTGAGGCGCGCGGCGATGTGGCTCCGTCCGCTCGTAAGGAGCTCGTCCAGCTCGCTCCTCAGCCGCCGGTAGGCGTCGACCGTGAGCGTGGCGGTCGGCTCCTGTCCCGGCTTGCGGGGCGGTCGTGAGGCAAGCTCCTCAGGTAGGTCCATTCAGAAGCCGAAATGTAACCAAAGGAGAACCTCGCGCCAAAGGGAGGGATCAGAATCGAGCCGGCCCCTCTGGGCAGCTCGGGAGAGGGGGTCCTCATGAGCAGCACGATGCGCCGGAAGGCGCTGGTCCTGTCCACCGTGCTCGCGACGCTGCTCCTCGCGCCGGGATCGGCAGGCGCGCAGAGCGCCTCGCCGGCGGGACCGAGCCCGGTCGAGCGAGCGATCACGCTCGCGAGCCCCGCCGTCGTGTTCATCGACACGTCGGTCAAGATCCACGTCCGCCTCATCTACCAGAACCCCAACGCGGTCTCGGGACTCGGGTCGCTGTCGAGGACGTACGCCTTCGACTACGCGACCGGCAGCGGGTTCGTCGTGAACCCGAACGGCGTCATCGTGACCGCCAGCCACGTGGTGGAGCCGGAGGAGAAGCTCATGCGGAACTACGCGGCCAACCGGCTCGTCCTCGAGGGCTTCGGGTACCGCTACCCGAGCGCGAACAGCAGCCCGTTCGACCAGTACACCCTGCCGGTCGGCTATCAGAACCAGCTCCTCCAGCAGTGTTACCGGGGAGTCGCCTGCACGTTCGCGATCACGCCGATCGAGACCGTCTACTCGGCGGTCGACATCGCGCAGGTCCAGCTCCCGAAGGGGACGCCGGCGCGCGTGCTGACCTCGACGGGGTTCGAGAACACCGACGTCGCGATCCTGCAGGTGAACGGCACGAACATGCCGACCGTGCCGCTCGCCGGGTCGGCGGCGGACCTGGCGACCGGGGACGAGGTCGTCGCTCTCGGGTTCCCTGGATCGTCTCGGGACGCCCTGCAGACCGGCGTCACCCAACCGAACAAGGTCTTCGGCCGCGTGAGCAATATCCGGCCGCAGGGAACGAGCAACCTGATCGAGGTCGACGCGAACATCGAGCCGGGCATGAGTGGAGGGCCCGCGATCGACGGCTCCGGCAACGTCGTTGGCCTGATCTCGTTCTCGCTCCTGCAGTCTTCCGGCGAGTCCGGGGCGAAGTATCTGCGCACCGTCGACGACATCAAGGCCGCGCTCGCCGATGCCGGTGTCGCGACCGCGTCGGGGCCGGCCGACGAGGCGTTCCGGGACGCGATGAACCTGTTCTGGGGCAACCACTTCTCGGCCGCCGTTCCCGCGCTCGAGAAGGTGCTCGCGATCTATCCGGGTCAACCGCTCGCCACCCAGTACCTGGCCGACGCCCAGGCAAAGGCCGGCACCGCCGAGGACGTTCCCGTGGCCGAGGCATCGCCGGAAGGAGGAGGCGGTGGGGGCGTTCCCGCGTGGGCGATCGCGGCGGCCGCGGCCGGCGCGATCGTGGTGGTCCTGCTCGTCGTGCTCGCGACCCGGCGAAGGAAGCCTGTTCCGGCCGCGGCCGCCGCAGTGCCGATGACGCCTCCGGTCTCCGCCGTCGGAGCCCCGGCTCCGCCGCAGGAGGCCACGCGCGTGGGGTTCCAGCCGCCGCCCGCCGCGACCCCCCCAGGGGCCGGTGCTCCGCCTGCGGCGACCGCCCCGCCTCCGCTGGCCGCCGCATTCGCGGCTCCGGCCGTCGCTCCTCCGGCGCCGCCGGTCGCTCCGCCGCCCGCGCCCGTCCCAGAGCAGCACCCGATCGAATCAGGCGGCGGCCCGAAGTTCTGCGCGAGTTGCGGGCACGCGCTCGAGGCCGGCGCGCGGTTCTGCCCGAACTGCGGCACCCAGGTGAGCGCCTAGAGGACCGCCTCCAGCACACGACACGCGCGAAGGGTCACCCACTTGCTGGGTGACCCTTGGCGTTCGGTGTCCTCCGGCTCGTCGAGCAGCCACCGGAGGGCGAGGTGCCGGACCGCCGGGGTGTCCTCCTCGAGCATCCAGGGGAGCGGATCGCCGTGCAGCGCTCGCCGCCACGACTCCATCGGCCCTCCGCAGCCAGGGCGCTCCGAGGTCACGCCTCGGAGAAGTACACGTTCTTGACCTCGGTGTACAGGTTCACGGCGTGCATGCCCATCTCGCGCCCGATCCCGCTCTGCTTGAACCCGCCGAACGGCGCCTCCGTGTGGACGCTGTGCGCCGAGTTCACCGACAGCACGCCCGTACGGACCGCCTTCGCCACGCGGATCGCGCGGCCGAGGTCGCGGGTCCAGATCGAGCCGGAAAGACCGTAGGGCGTGTCGTTCGCCAGACGGATCGCCTCCTCCTCGGTGTCGAAGGGCATCACGCAGGCCACCGGCCCGAAGATCTCCTCGCGGGCGACCCGCCAGGAGTTGTCGACGTCCGCGAGAATCGCCGGCCGCAGGTAGAAGCCGCCCGGCGGCTCCTCGGGCACCTCACCTCCCGTCACGAGCCGGGCTCCCTCCTCGATACCGAGCGCGATGTAGTCGAGCGAGGTCTGGCGCTGCGAGGCCGAGATCATCGGACCGAGGTCCGTCGTCTCCTCGAGCGGCCGCCCGACGCGCAGCTCCGACGTGCGCTTGGCCATCCGCTCGATGAACTCGTCGTAGATGGGACGCTGGACGAACATGCGGGAGCGAGACGTGCAGTCCTGGCCGGTGTTGTCGAAGATCGACCACATCGACCGCTCGACGCAGACGTCGAGGTCGGCGTCGGCGAAGACGACGTTCGCCGACTTGCCCCCGAGCTCGAGCGAGACCCGCGTGATGTTGTCGGCGCAGAGCTTCATGATCTGCGCCCCCACCGCCGTCGAGCCCGTGAACCCGACCTTG
>Ga0070741_10004830_pt1 | contig 30942 bp, 27 predicted proteins | sample Coa_R1_4_FD_66440 | JGI IMG/M metagenome (GOLD analysis project Ga0070741, IMG submission 66440) | Surface soil microbial communities from Centralia Pennsylvania, which are recovering from an underground coalmine fire - Coalmine... | ecosystem: Environmental > Terrestrial > Soil > Unclassified ... | reverse complement strand
CTCGGGGAGGGGGTCGTCCGCCTCAACCGCCTCGTCGGCGTCCGCCTCGTCGTCCGGTTCTACCGCCCCGCCCGCGTCCGCCTCGCCCGCGTCCGCCTCGTCGTCCGCATTCTCCGGCTCTTGGCCGTCGGCGCGATCCTCCTCGGCGCAGTCGCCCGGGGACAGCGGCTCCTCGAGTGCGGCGACCGTGCCACCGTCGCACCCCGCCGATGGCGCCCCGCCACTCTCGCCAGCGGCTTGTTCCATCGGAACTTTGTCGTACCCGGGCGTCGGAGCATCGAACCCGCCTGGATGGATAGAACTACGGCGATGCCGGCGATCGCCCCCGACCTCGACATCTTCGGGCACGAGCTCTCGTACCACGTGTCGGTCCCCGCCCAGGTCGTCGCGCTCGCAGTCGCGTCGTCTCTGTGCTTCGCGTTCGCCTCTGCGAGCCAGCATGTCGCGGCGCAGTCTGCGAGCCCGGAGCAGGCGCTGCGCCCGGGGCTCATCGTCCAGTTGGCACATCGGCCGCTGTGGGTCCTCGGCAACGTCGCCGACGTGGCGGGGTTCGTGTTCATGTTCCTTTCCTTCCGCCACGGCTCGCTTGCGCTTGTCGAGCCCCTGCTCGTGTCGGCGGTCCTCTTCGCACTGCTGTTCGGCGCGCTGCTGAGCCACCAGCGTGTGCGCCGTCACGAATGGGCGAGCGCATCGCTCGTCGTCATCGGCCTCAGCGTCTTCCTGGTCGCGGCGTCGCCGGGCGGGAGCCGCGCGACGGCATCGCAAGGGGGATGGGCGTGCATGTGCGCCGTGACCGTCGGCATCACCGGCGCCTTGGTCGTCCTCGCCGGGCGCCACCCGCGGCGGCGCGCCGCCCTGCTGGGCGCCGCGGCGGGCGTGGTCAACGGCGCCCTGGGGACCTTCACCGACGCGGCCGCCCACGCGTTCAACGCCGGGATCGCCGCCGCCTTGCACCGTTGGGAGCCCTATGCGCTGGCGGTGGTCGGTGCCGCGTCCCTGATCGTCGTGCAGACGGCATTCCAGGCCGGGCCGCTCAGCCAGTCGCTGCCGTTGCTCACGTCACTGGAGGCGCTCAGCGGCATCGCCGCCGGGCAGCTCCTGTTCGGCGAGCACGTGGCCGGGTACTGGGTCGCCCGCACCTTCGAGATCGTGGGCCTGGCGCTGCTCTGCGCCGGCATCGCCGTCCTGGCCCGTTCACCGCTGGTCGCCGGCCAGGGCGATCCCGTGCAGGACGCAACGAGAGCGGACACCAGCCGGCCTCGCGCCGCAGTCGGCGCGGTCGGCGCACGAGGCGGATAACGGCGCGGTTACGCGCCCGCGGCGATGCCGTTGATGATCGCTGCCAGCTCGCGCGGCTTGCTGATCATGCACATGTGCGCCGCGTCGATGTCGACCATCGCGCACGGCTTGACGTTCTCCGCGAACCTGGCCTGCTTGACCGGGTGGACGATGGCGTCGAGCAGGGGCCGCACCCACGTGCGCGGCCCCGCGGTCCGCAGCGGGGACAGGTCGACCGGCTCGAGCGTCAGCATCGGTGCCTCCGGCACCATGCGCTCCATGCACCACGCGAACTGCTCGTCGTCGAGGTCGTTGCCGAACATGACCTTCGCCATCTCCGCGCTGAGCCTCGCCGGTGCCGCCGTCTCCGCCGCGGCGCGGGCGTGCGCCTGGATCTCGGGCTCGAGCGTGTCGAACGCGCTGCTCCCGTGCTCGGGCACGGTGGCGGCGACGAACACGGCGTGGCGCACCCTGGCGCCCAACAGCCCCATCGTCGCCGGCATCGAGCACCCCGCGAGGGAGTGGCCGACGAGAACGACGCGGTCGAACCCGGCTGCGTCCACGTCGGCCACGACCGATGCCGCCACCGCAGCGAGCGTGACCGAATCGAGCGGCGCAGGGTGGGCGCCGCGACCGGGGAGGTCGACGGCGAGGACGGGCCCGTCGAGATGGTCGACGAGGAGGTCCCAGCACGACGCGGCGAACCCGCCGCCGTGGACGAGGACGACAGGCGTCATCCCGATACTGTCGCGCACGTGCGCCGGCGAACGGCGAGGAGCACGGCTTGGGCCCCGCGCGCGTTGGCGGGACCGTCGGGCACGCCCCGATCGGGGTGGGGGCGGTGAGCACGGCTCGCGTCCCGCCGTCCGTGGCCGCCGTCCTCGAGCCTGTGGTCGCGACCGACCCCGGTCGCGAGCTCCTCGTCACGCGGTCGGGCCGCTTCTCCTATGGCGACATCGACCGCCACGCCAACCGCGGCGCCCACGCCCTCGCCCGGCTCGGCGTTGCGCCCGGTGACCGCGTGGCCGCATCGCTGCCGAACGACGTTGACATCGTCGTGGCGTTCCATGCGGCCATGCGAGGCGGCGCCGTGTGGGCCGGTGTCAACCGCGCGCTGGCGCCGCCCGAGAAGCAGTACATCCTCGACGACTCCGAGGTGTCCGTCGTCGTGTGCGAGGAGGGCGTCGCGCGCGAGGTCCGGGCGCCGCGCGTGGTGACCGTTGACGAGTGGCGGGCCCTCCTCGACGCCGCGGAGGAGTCCCCGGTCGGCCGCGACGTGGACCCGTTCGCGCCGGCGGGCATCGCGTACACCAGCGGCACGACCGGCTTCCCGAAAGGCGTCGTGCACAGCCAGTACAACCTGCTCCTGCCCGGCGCCGCCGTCGTGGCCAGCCGCGGCTGGGGCCCGGCGCTGCGCAAGGGCGACTGCTTCCCCTTGACCATTCTTAATCTGCAGGTCCTCACCACCCTGCTCGTCGCCCAGGCCGGCGGCTGCTCGATCGTGATGGACCGCATCGACGCCGAGGGCGTCGCCGAGTGGGTGCGTACCGAGCGCGTGACGGTGTGGAATGGCCCGCCCGCCTTGCTCTACAGCCTGGCGGCGATGGGCTCGGTCGCGCCGGGCGACCTGCAGTCCCTCGAGGAGGTGTGGACCGGGGGAGGGGACTGCCCCGAGGCCATCCGCGCCGCGTTCGCCGCCAAGTTCGGGACGCCGGTCACGTCGACCTACGGGCTGACGGAGGCGCCGACGCTCGTGACCATCGATGGCCCCCGCGGGCCGCACGTCGACGGCGCGAGCGGCCGCCCGCTCCCGCACCTGCGGCTCCGCATCGTGGACGACGCCGACCACGACGTGGCCCCCGGCGAGACGGGCGAGATCTGCATCGAGGCCGAGCCGTCCGGGCCCTGGGCCGGCGCCTACCGCATGATGCTCGGCTACCGCGGCCGCCCCGACGCCACCGCTGAGACCCTGCGCAACGGGATGCTGCACACGGGGGACGTGGGGTTCGTCGACGCCGACGGGTTCCTCCACGTCCGGGACCGCAAGAACCTGCTCATCATCCGCGGCGGCGCCAACGTCTACCCGGCCGAGGTCGAACGCGTGCTGCAGGACCTCGACGGCGTCGAGTGCGGTGTCGTGTTCGGGGTGCCCGACGAGCGCCTGGGCGAGCGCGTCGCCGCCGCCGTGCAGCTGCGCGCCGGTGCGCACCTCACCGCCGAGGACCTCCGCGTCCACTGCGCGGCCAACCTGGCGAAGTACAAGGTCCCCGAGCACTTCGCGTTCGTCGACGGCTTCCCGCGCAACGCCATGGGCAAGGTCCAGCGCCGCCAGCTGGCGGCCGAGCTCGACCTGGGCCCGCCCGCGCCCTCGCCGAAGCCCAGGCCCTAACCCGCGTCCTAGCCCGAGCCCCGCCGCCGGCCCGGCAGCGTCCTCTGGCACTTTGCGCGGCGACGTTGCCACGCGAGGGGCGGGCGGCGCGCCGCGCGTGCTAAGTCGGTCAGCCGATCATGAGGCACGCGCTCGGTGGCATCCGTGTGGTGGAGCTGGCCCTCGACTGGGCCGGCGCCTACTGCGGGAAGGTCTTCGCCGACCTCGGCGCTGACGTGGTCAAGGTGCTCCCCGAGGGCGTGCGGTTCCCGTCCGGCGGCGGCACCGTCGAGGACGTGGTCGCGCTGGCCAGCCACCTCCACCTCAACACCGGCAAGCGGGCCGCCGCGGCGCGCCACGCGGACGAGCTCGCCGCCCTGCTCGACGGCGCCGACCTCGTGGTCGAATCGCAGGGCCGCGGCAGCCTCGCCGGGTGGGGCCTGGCGTGGGCCGACCTGCACGCCGCCCGCCCGGACCTCGCCGCCGTCTACATCAGCGGCTTCGGTGCCGACGGGCCGTACGCGTCCTACCGCGCCCCGGACCTTGTCGCCGAGGCGGTGAGCGGGACGCTCCTCAACGCGCCCGACGGGCCCGTCCGGCTCCCGGCGCGCATCGCAGCGTCGTTCGTCGGCAGCATGGCCGCTCTCGGCGGGCTCGCTGCCGTCGTGTGGGCGCGCAGCGGCGGCGACGGCCGGCGCGTCGACTGCGCGTCCGTCGAGGTGCTGGCATCGACGCCGTTGCGCGCCGCCATGCTGCTCTCCTACGAGTACCGCGACCGCGTCGAGCGTGAGATACCCAACCAACAGGACGGCAGCCTCATCCCCATCGGCGTGTTCCCGTGCGGTGACGGGTTCATGGCCATGATGTCGACGCCGCAGCAGCTTGAGGAGATGCTCGACGTCCTCGACAACGACGATCTGCGCGCCGCGTTCGCGCGGCCCGACGCGTGGGACCGCGGTGAGACCAAGGAAGCGATCGACGCGGCCCTCTACCCGTGGCTGCTGTCGCACACCCGCGCCGAGTGCACCACCGCCGCGCAGCGCCGCGGCTGGCCGCTCGCCGGCGTCAACACCCCGCGCGAGGTACTCGACGCCGACCACCTGCACCAGCGCAACTTCTGGGCCCGCACCAATGACCCGCGCGTCGGCGAGGTCGACCTGCCCGGCCCGCCCTACCGGCTCGCCGAGGGCGGGTGGTCGCTTCGCGCGACGGCGCCGGTGGCGCCACTCGCCGCGGTCCCGGGCTGGCGCGACCGCCCGGCCCCGTCGCGTTACCCGCCGCGCGCGCTGCCGCTCGAGGGCGTGCGCGTCGTCGACCTCACGACGGTGTGGTCGGGTCCGTACGCGTCGATGCTCCTCGCCGACCTCGGGGCCGAGGTCATCCGCGTCGAGAACCCGTGGGTGCTCCCGCCGACGACGAAGGGCTACACCGCCCGCCCGTCGCTCACCGACCCGGGCATCCTCGGCTCCGGGTACGGGCCGCTCGCGCCGGGGCGGCCGGACCGGCCGTGGAACCGCCACGCCATGAACAACTCCGTCGCCCGCAACAAGCTCTCGGTCGCCCTCGACACCCGCCACCCCGAGGGCCGCGAGCTGTTCATGCGCCTCGTGGAACGGTCCGACGTGGTGCTCGAGAACTTCAAGGCGGGCGGGCTCGAGCGCCTCGGGCTGTGGGCCGACGAGATGCGGGCGCGCAACCCGCGCGTGATCGTCGCCCGCCTGCCCCCGACGGGCCTCACGGGGGACTGGGCCGGCTACACCGGGTTCGGCGCCCAGTTCGACGGCCTCACCGGCATGTTGTGGATCTGCGGGGAAGCAGGGTCGAGCCCGATGTCCTCGCCCGCCACGACGTACATGGACGCGGCGACGGGCCCGGCGACGGCGACGGCGGTCATCGCTGCCCTGGAGCACCGGGAAGTCACCGGCCGCGGCCAGGTGATCGAAGTGGCCCAGAGCGAGAACGTGATCAACCACCTCGGTGACGTGTTCGTCGCCGAGCAGCTCGGCTACTCCACGCCGCGGATGGGCAACCGCGAGCTGTTCCGTGTCCCGCAGGGCCTGTACGCCTGCCGCGACGGGACGATCGCCATCTCGGTCGGGGAACATGACTGGGACGCGTTCCTCGACGTCATCGCCGCGCCCGGCCTGCGCGCCGACCCTCGGCTGTCGACGCTGGCCGAGCGGCGCGAGCACCACGACGAGATCGACAAGGCGGTCTCGGACTGGGCGTCCGGCCAGCGCGTCGACGATGCGTTCCACGCCCTGCAGGCCGCCGGTGTCCCCGCGGGGCCCGTCCTCGGCGACACCGCGTTCTACGCCGACCCGCACCTCCGCGCGCGTGGTTGGCTCCGCCTGCTGACCACGACGGACGTGGGGGAGCACGTGCACCCCGGCTACCCGTACCGCGGCCTCCCGCAGGCGTGGCGGCGGGGGTCGCCGGGGCTCGGTGAGGACAACGAGTACGTGCTCAAGGGCATCCTCGGGGCGAGCGATGCCGACTACGAGCGCTACTCCCGCGAGCGCATCACGGCCGAGGACTACCTCACGCCCGAGGGCGAGCCGTACTGAGGAGGCGGCGGTAGGCTCCCGGCATGCCAGCGGACACCGATGAGTCGCTCCAGCCGTTCTTCTTCGACACCGCGGAGCTGCCCGGCTACACGATCGCCGACATGCTCGGCGACAGCCCCGAGGCCGAGCAGTACTTCGACCTGTTCGGCCGCGACCTCGTCACCAAGACGATCCTCTCGTCGCCGCAGCTGTCGGTGTACCACGAGAGCGCCAAGCCCGGTGAACGGGTCAAGCCGCACCGGCACGGGACCCAGCAGCTGAACTACGTGCTGCGCGGCGAGCTGCTCTACGGCAACCAGCGTGTCGGCGCCGGCATGGGGTACTTCAGCCCCGACCGGCTGTACTCGTGGCGCGCCGGTCCCGAGGGCGCCGAGTGGATCGAGATCCACGCGGGCGGCACGCCCGGCATCTTCACCGACCGCCCCGGCGCGTAGCCCGGCTCCACCGGCGGGCGCCGCGCACCCGCCGCGCGCGGCGCCGGCGTCAGCCCTCGATCACGCCGATCTCGGTCCCCACCGGGTACGTCGTCCCGACTGCGCCCGTCCAGCGCACCGTCCCCGACGCGCCGGCATCGACCTCGGTCTCCACCTTCTCGGTCTCGATCACGAACAGCGGCGTGCCCTCGTCCACGTGCCCGCCCTCTTGGACCAGCACCTCGACCAGCGTGGCTTCGGTGTTGGCGACCGACGCCCGCGGGATGCGGACCGTGAAGTCAGCCACGGCTCCACTGCACCGCCTTCTGGGCGGCCGCGGCGATGCGCGCCGCGTTCGGGTAGACCTGCGACTCGAGCACGGGCGGCGCCGGGTTGGGGACGAACCGTGCCCCCACGCGGCCCACGGGTGCGGTGAGCACGCCGAACAGTTCCTGCTGCAGCACGGCTGCCACCTCGGCGCCCGGGCCGGCGAACTGCACGGCATCGTGCACCACGACGGCGCGCGTCGTGCGCCGCACCGACTCGAGCATGGCGGGCACGTCGAGCGGGACCAACGTGCGCAGGTCGAGCACTTCCGCGCTGATGCCGTCCGCCTCGAGCGAGGTGGCGGCACCGAGCGCCTCGTGCACGGCGCGCCCGTACGCGATCAGCGTCACGTCGTTGCCCGCCCGCTTGATGTCGGCCTCCCCGAGCGGGATGGAGAAGGCGGGGTCCACGGGCACCATCCCGCGCTGGCCCTGCAGCCTGATCGTCTCGACGAACACGCACGGGTCGTCATCGAAGATCGCCGATGTCAGCAGCCCCTTGCCGTCGCGCGGCGTGGACGGCACCACGACCTTCAGGCCCGGGATGTGCATGAACCATGCCTCGAGCGTCTGCGAATGCGTCGCCCCCGTCCCGAGGCCGCCGTACACCTGCGTGCGCACCGTGATCGGCGCCGTCGTGCGCCCCCCGGTCATGAACCGCAGCTTGGCCGCATGGTTCACGATCTGGTCGGCGGCGATGCCGATGAAGTCCATGATCATGATTTCGGCGACGGGGCGGAACCCGTCCATGGCCGCGCCGATGGCGGCACCCACGATCGCCGCCTCGGAGATCGGCGTGTCCATCACGCGGTCGACGCCGTACTTCGTCGACAGCCCGCTGGTCGGCCCCAGCGCGCCGGGGTCGGCGATGTCCTCCCCAAGCAGCAGCACGCGGTCGTCGCGCTCCATGGCCTGGTCGAGCGCCAGGTTGAGCGCCTCCCGCATCGACATTTCGCGTTCGTCCATTGCGCCCCTCCTCAGGCCGGGCAGTTGCGGGCGTCGGCGTACACGTCGCGATCGAGCTCGTCGAGCGGCGGTGCCGGCGCTGCGGCGACCGTCGCCAGGGCGTCCTCCACCGCGGCGACTGCGGCCGCCTCGATGGCGTCGAGCTCGTCCTCCGTGCAGATCCCTGCGCCCGCCAGGTGGGCGCGGAACCGCGGCACGGGATCGGCCTCCTGCGCGGCGGCGAGCTGCTCTTTCGGGATGTACGCCATCGGGTCGCCGAAGAAGTGGCCCCGGAAGCGGAAGGTCACGCACTCGACCAGCGTCGGCCCGCGCCCCGACCGTGCCCGCGCCAGCGCGTCCTCGAGGGCGGCGACCACGGCGAGCGGGTCGTTGCCGTCGACGCGCACGCCGGGCATGCCGTACCCGTCGGCCCGCTGCGCGACCGTCGCGATCTTCATCGTGTGGTCGGTGGGCGTCATCTCCGCGTACTGGTTGTTCTGGCACACCAGCACGAGCGGGAGGTCCCAGAGCGCCGCCATGTTGGCCGCCTCGTGGAACGACCCCGTGTTGGTCGCGCCGTCCCCGAAGCTCACCACCGTGACGCGGTCGATGCCCCTGCGCTTGGCGGCGAGCGCCAGCCCGACACCCACGGGCGGCCCGGCGCCGACGATCCCGGTCGACAGCATCACGCCGGACTCGGGCCGGGCGATGTGCATGGTGCCGCCCTTGCCACGGCTGGCCCCGACCTGCTTGCCCAGCATCTCGCCGTAGATCTCGACGAGGGGGACGCCGCGCCCGATGAGGTCGTGCAGCCCGCGGTAGGTGGTCAGCAGCTGGTCACCGTCGCGTAGCGCCACCCCCATGGCGGCGGCGATCGCCTCTTGCCCCCGTGACGGCCAGTACACGCACAGGAACTCTCCCGACGCGATGCCCTTGCTCAACCGGTCGTCGGCCGCCTTCATGAGCGTCATGAGCTCGTAGATCCGGCGTTGCCCCGCGGCGTCAGTCGTCACCGGCCCCCTCCGTTCTCGTCGGGGCCTCTCTACTTCATGCGCCCGTCGTCTGCAATGCCGGCAGCGGGGCTGGGGGTAACGTCGGGCAGATGACCGGGACGGGGGAGGCGCTCATCGTCGACGCCGACTCGCACTGGAGCGAGCCGCCCGACTTCTTCACGCGCATGGCGCCGGCGTCGGTCCGCGACCGGGTCCCGCGGGTCGAAGTGGTCGACGGCGAGCCGATGTGGGTGTTCGACGGGCACCCGGTCAGCCGCTTCGGGGCCGGTGCCGTCATCGGGCGCGACGGGTCCAAGGAGGCGTCCGACAAGGCGTTGCTCCACTGGGACTTCGACGAAGTGCACGAGGCCGCGTACAACCCGGCCCGCAGGCTCGAGGTGCTCGACGAGTGCGGCATCGACGCGCAGGTCATCTTCCCGAACACCATCGGTCTCGGCGGCCAGGACCTCGGCATGGTGGACGACGACGCGCTGTGCCGGCTGGTCATCGAGATGTACAACGACCGCCAGGCCGAGATCCAGGAGCAGTCGGGCAACCGGTTGCTCGGGCTCCCGATCATGCCGGCGTGGGACGTGGGCCGCTGCGTCAGCGAGGCCAAGCGGGTGGCCGGGCTCGGCGCTCGCGGGGTGAACATGACCTCGGACCCGCAGGACCTCGGCGCCCCTGACCTGGCGAGCGCCGCCTGGGACCCGTTCTGGGAGGCGTGCACCGAGCTGCAGCTCCCGGTGCATTTCCACATCGGTGCGAGCGTCACCGCGATGACGTTCTTCGGGAAGTACCCGTGGCCGTCACAGGCGCCCAACACGCAGCTGGCCCTCGGCGGGACGCTGCTGTTCGTCGGCAACGCGCGCGTGGTGTGCAACCTGATCGTGTCGGGCATGTTCGACCGGCACCCGGGCCTCAAGATGGTCTCGGTCGAGAGCGGGTGCGGGTGGATCCCGTTCATCCTCGAAGCGCTCGACTACGAGATGGCCGAGAACGCGCCGGAGGAGTTCGCCCAGCTGCGCAAGCCGCCGTCGGAGTACTTCAAGAGCAACCTGTACGCGACGTACTGGTTCGAGAACCACCGCAACAAGCTCCCCGAGCTCGTCGACGCCGTTGGGGAGGACAACATCCTCTTCGAGACCGACTTCCCGCACCCGACGTGCCTCTACCCCGACCCGCTCGCGTCGGTGCGGCCGAAAATGGCCTCGCTCTCGCCCGAGGCGCAACGCAAGATCCTGGGCGGGAACGCCCAGAAGCTCTACCGCCTCTGAGACTGTCGTAGGGGGTCGCCACACTGGTTGGCGTGCTCAGTGCGGTGCGCGAGGCGGTGGAGGAGCTGAGCGGCATCGACCCGGCCCGGCTCTCCGACGGTGAGTCCGTCATCGCCCTGCACCGCCTGCTCGCCCAGCTCGAGGCCATCACCACGCGCGCCACGGCCGCCTTCGACGCCGGCCGGGAGTGGCAGGCCGACGGCGCCCAGACGGCGGCCCAGTGGGTGGCCACCGAGTGCCGGCTGCCCCGCGGGGCGGCGCGCCGGCGGGTCGCCCTCGGGCGCCACCTGCGCCAGCTGCCCGTCTGCGAGGAGGCGTGGCTGGCCGGCGACGTGACCGGCGCCCACGTCGCCGTCATCGCCGGCGTGCGCCGGCGCGAGACGGCCGACGCCCTCGCCCGCGACGAGGACGTCCTTGTCGACTCCGCGATGGAGCTGCGCTTCGAGGCGTTCTGCCGGGCGGTTGGCTACTGGGAGCAGCTCGCTGACCCCGACGGTGCCGACGACGCCGAGGACCGGCGCTCGGCGCGCCGCCAGGTGCAGCTGTCGCAGAGCTTCGGCGGCATGTTCTTCGGGCGCATGGTGCTCGACCCGGTCGGGGGCACGGTCGTCGCCGACGAGCTCGAGCGGCGGGCGCGGCTGCTGTTCGAGGAGGACTGGGCCGAGGCACGCGCCCGGCTCGGCCGCGAACCGACGGCCGCCGAGCTCACGCGCACGGCGGCCCAGCGCCGCGCCGACGCCCTGGTCGCCATGGCCGCTGCGTCGCGCACGGCGCCCCCCGGCGGGCGCCGGCCGGCGCCGCTGTTCACCGTGCTCGTCGGCTACGAGACGCTGCATGGCCGCATCTGCGAGCTCGCCAACGGCACGGTCCTGTCACCCGTCGCCCTCCTCCCGTGGCTGGCGCAGGCCGACATCGAGCGGGCGGTGTTCACCCCCGAGGGCCGCGTCGAGGTGAGCGAGCGTGCCCGGCTGTTCTCTGGCGCAACACGGCGGGCCATCGAGGTGCGCGACCGGTGCTGCCAGCACCCCTACTGCGACGAGCCCGCCGATCGCTGCCAGGCCGACCACATCCAGCCCTGGACCGAGGGCGGCCCGACCACGCAGGACAACGGGCGGCTCGCCTGCGGGTTCCACAACCGGCTCCGTCAGCGCCGCAGACCCCCACCACCCCCCGACGACGGCTGAAAACCTTCCTCCGGGGAGCGCCGGCCGGCGCGGCTAACGTCCGCCGCGGGGAGCCGTCGACAGAGCGAGGGAGCCGCATGAAGCCGCCGCCGTTCGAGTACCACGCGGTCGCGTCCGTCGAGGAGGCGGTCGCGCTGCTCGCTGAGCACGGCGAGGACGCCAAGGTCCTCGCGGGTGGGCAGAGCCTGGTGCCGCTGCTCGCCTTGCGCCTGGCCCGTCCCGCCCACCTGGTCGACATCAATACGGTGTCCGACCTCGCGTCGCTCTCGAACGGCGACGGGCTCACCGTCGGCAGCCTCGTGCGCCAGCGCGTCGCCGAGCGCTCGCAGGCAGTGCGCAGCGCCAACCCGCTCGTGGCCCAGGCCATCGCGCTCATCGGCCACACCGCCATCCGCAACCGGGGCACGATCGGCGGCAGCATCGCCCACGCCGACCCCGCGGCCGAGCTCCCCGCCGTCCTGCTCGCCCTCGACGGTGAAGTGGTGGCGAGGAGCGCACGGGGCGAACGCACCGTGCCCGCTGCGGACTTCTTCCGCGGCTTCCTCACCACGGCGCTCACGCCCGACGAGCTGGTGACCGGCGTGCGCTTCCCGGCGTGGGGCCCGGGGACCGGGTGGTCGTTCCAGGAGTTCAGCCGGCGCAGCGGCGACTTCGCCATCGCCGGCGCGGCCGCCGCTCTGCGCCTCGACCGCAACGGCGTCGTCGCCGACGCACGCATCGCCCTGTCGGGGATGGGCGCCACGCCCGTGCGGGCCACCAAGGCCGAGGCGGCGCTCGCCGGCCAGCAGCCGTCGGAGGAGGTGTGGGCCGCGGCGTCGCAGGACGCGGTCGCCGGGCTCGACCCGCCATCGGACGTCCACGGCACCGCCGCCTACCGCAGGCACCTCGCCGCGGCGCTGACGCGGCGGGCCTTGCGAGAAGCCCACGCGCGATCGGAGGTGCGGTCATGACCCGTCGGCCCCTGCAGCTCACCGTCAACGGGCGGCCGCAAGAGGTGTTCGTCGAGCCCAGGAGGACGTTGGCGGATGTGCTCCGTGAAGACCTCGAGCTCACCGGGACGCACGTGGGGTGCGAGCACGGCGTGTGCGGTGCGTGCACTGTGCTCGTCGACGGGCTCGCCGTGCGCTCGTGCCTGATGCTCGCCGTGCAGGCCCAGGGCAGCAGCGTGATGACGATCGAGGGCCTCGAGCGCGACGGGGAGATGCACCCGCTGCAGGAGGCGTTCCGCGACAGCCACAGCTTCCAGTGCGGGTTCTGCACGCCGGGCTTCGTGATGACCGCGCTGGCCATGCTCGAGGAGGGCCAGGCCCTCAGCGAGGACGAGTGGCGCGAGGAGCTGTCGGGCAACATCTGCCGCTGCACCGGGTACCAGTCGATCGTCGAGGGCGTGCAGCTCGCCGCTGAGCGCATGGGGGTGGGGCAATGAGGCTCATCGGCGCCAAGGTGCCCCGCGTCGAGGACCGCCGCATCCTCACCGGGCGCGGCCGCTACGTCGACGACGTGCGGCTGCCCCACATGCTCCACGCCACGTTCCTGCGCAGCCCGCTCGCCCACGCGCGCATCACGAGCATCGACGCCTCCGCGGCCCGGAGCGCCCCGGGTGTCGTCGGCGTCTACACGGGCGAGGACATCAAGGGCATGAGCGCGGTGATCACCGTCCCGATGGCCGCCGGGTGCAAGGTCGGCGAGTTCTACGCGCTCGCCACCGACAAGGTCCGCTTCGTCGGTGACCCGGTCGCCATCGTGGTGGCCGAGACCCGCCACCAGGCCGAGGACGCGGCCGAGCTGATCGACGTCGAGTACGACGCGCTGCCCGCGGTGGCGACGTACGAGGCCGCGCTCGACTCGGCCAGCCCGCGGCTGTTCGACGATCTCGAGGACAACGTCATCTACCGCAGTGAGAACAGCATCGGCGACGTGGACGCCGCCTTCGCGCGCGCCGACCGCGTGGTCACGACGACGCTGCGCCAGCACCGCGTCGCCAACGTGCCGATGGAGGGCCGCGGCGCCGTCGCCGACTTCGACCCGTCGTCGGGCGAGCTCACCTACTACGCGGCGACGCAGTCCCCGCAGGGCCTGCGCATGGCGCTCGCCCGGACGCTGGAGCTGCCCATCGAGCGCCTGCGCGTGCTGGCCGGCGACGTCGGCGGCGGGTTCGGGCTGAAGGGCAACATCGGCCGCGAGGACTTCTGCCTGGCCGCCGTCTCGCGCAAGCTGGGCCAGCCCGTGAAGTGGACCGAGGACCGCAATGAGCACCTCCTGGCTGCCGGCCATGCGCGCGAGGAGACGATCGACATCGAGGTGGCGGTCACCAACGACGGCAAGCTCCTCGGCATGCGCGCCCACATGCTGATGGACCACGGCGCCTACCCGGGCGTGCCGTTCGCGGCGGCGATGTTCACGGGGCTGGTGCAGATGCTGCTGCCCGGGCCGTACACGTTCGAGGCGTACGCCTTCGACGTGACCGCGGTGAACACCAACAAGTGCGTGTATGTCGCCTACCGCGGCCCGTGGGAGATGGAGACATGGGTGCGCGAGCGCGTCATCGACGACGTTGCCCGCGAGATCGGCATGGACCCGGCGGAGCTGCGGCGCCGCAACCTCATGGCGGGCGCGCCCGAGGACCGCTTGATCACCGGGCTCGGCGTCGCCGGCATCTCGACGCGGGAGTCCCTCGACCGCGCCCTCGCGCTCATCGGCTACGACGACTTCCGGCGCCAGCAGGAGTCGGCACGCGCCGAGGGCCGCTGCCTCGGGATCGGGTTCGCGTCGTTCATCGAGGCGGCGCCCGGGCCCCCCGAGATGCGCATGGGCGGGGGCATGTTCGGGGGCGAGCGGGCCAAGGTGAAGCTCGAGTCCGACGGCCACCTGCTCGTGATCACCGCTCAGGCACCGCACGGGCAGAGCCACGAGACGACGCTCGCCCAGGTGGCGGCCGAGGAGATGGGGGTCCCGTTCGAGCACGTCAAGGTCGTGCACGGCGACACTCGCGTCACGCCGTTCAGCCTGATCGGGACCGGCGGGAGCCGGGCGGCGACGTGGGCGAGCGGCGCCGTACTGGTGTCGACGCGCAAGGTGAAGGAGAAGGTCCTCTCCATCGCCGCCGAGATGCTCGAGATCAGCCCGGACGACCTGGAGATCAACGACGGCATCGTCAGCGCCAAGGGCACGCCGACGAAGTCGCTGCCGCTCGCGCAGATCGCCATGCAGGCCACCTTGGCGCCCAACAGCCTGCCGGCGGGCACCGACCCGTTGCTCGAGGCCAACGAGGCGTTCAAGGGCGAGGGCATCACCGGCAGCGGCTGGTCGGGCGGCACGCACGCGTGCACCGTCGAGGTCGACCTCGAGACCGGGCGGGTGCGGATCCTGCGCTACGTCGTGGTCGAGGACTGCGGCCGGGTCATCAACCCTGCCATCGTGGAGGGGCAGGTGCGGGGCGGCGTGGCCCAGGGCATCGGCGAGGTGCTCTACGAGCACGCGGCGTACGACGAGGACGGGAACTTCCTCGCCGGCACGTTCATGGACTACCTGCTCCCGACCGCGACGGAGATCCCGCGCATCGAGATCGAGCACATCGAGTCGGACCCCGACGGCGAGCTCGGGTTCCGCGGCGTCGGCGAGGGCGGGGCCGTCGTGGCCCCGGCGACGCTCACCAACGCCGTCGCCGACGCGCTGGCGCCGTTCGGGGCGCGCGTGCAGGACCAGTACCTGCCGCCCTCGAAGGTGCTCGAACTGGCCGGGGTGGTCGCGGGCTGAGCCCGGCGCGCGGGACGGCGCCACCCCCGGCGACCGGTGCGCTACCGGAGGCGGTAGCGCACCGGCAGGTGCTTGATGCTGCCGTTGATGATGGCGTCGAGGCGCACGACCGGCCCTGACACCTCGAACGACTCGAAGCGCTCGGCCAACAGCCCGAAGACGGCGTCGATCTCGACGCGGGCCAGGTGGGCGCCCATGCAGAAGTGCTGGCCGAACCCGAACGCCAGGTGCGGGTTGGGGCGGCGCTCGATACGGAAGGCGAACGGGTCGTCGAACACGTCCTCGTCCCGGTTGGCCGACGCGAAGTACAGCGCCACCTGCTCGCCCGCCCGCACGGTCGCCCCGTGCACCTCCGTGTCCTCGGTGGCGACGCGCTTGAAGTGGCTGATCGGGCTGGACCAGCGCAGGACCTCCTCTACGGCGTCGGGCAGCAGCTCGCGGCGCGCCCGGAGGAGCGCCCACTGGTCGGGGCGCTCGCAGAAGGCGAGCAGGCCCCCGCTGATGGCGTTGCGCGTGGTCTCGTTGCCCGCTTCGACGAGCAGCTCGCAGTAGGCGACGAGCTCCTTCTGGCTGAGCGGCGTGCCGTCGATCTCGGCCTGGAGCAGCACGCTCACCAGGTCGTCACCCGGGTCGCGGCGGCGCTCGTCGAGCAAGCGCTCGAAGTAGGCGTGCAGCTCGCCGCGCGCCCTGAGCATGGTCTGCATCGGCGTCTCGCCCGGCTGGCGGTACTCCGAGTCGTCCTTGCCGATGATCTCGTTGGTCCAGCGGAACAGCAGCCCGACATCCGCGGGGGGCACGCCGAGCGCCGACGCGATGGCGCGCAGCGGCAGGGGGGCGGCGATGCGCTCCACGAAGTCGATCTCGCCCTCCTGACCACCGGAGGCCACCTCGTCGACGATCTCGCGCGCGATGCGCTCGACGTCGGGCCGCCAGGCGCGCGCCCCGCGCGGCGTGAACCTGGGCATGAGCACCCGACGGAGCGCGGTGTGCCGCGGCGGGTCCATGGTGACCACCATGTCCTGGTGGATGACGGGCTCGTTCTCGCGGAGCAGCGTGATGCCGTCGGCGCTCGAGAACCGCCGCGGCTGCGCGGCCACGTGCTGGATGTCGGCGTGCTTGGTGATCGCCCAGAACGGCTGGAACCCCGGTGGTTCGAACCAGGCGACGGGCGCCTCGGCGCGCAGGCGCGTCCAGACGTCGTGGGGGTACCCACGGGTGCCGTAGCGGGACGCGTCGACGAGCTCGAGGGGGTCGATCGGCGCGACGGCCGTCATCGGGCCGTCTCCGACACGCGGCCGAGCGCCTTGGTGAGGAGCCGGTAGAGCAGGTTGCCGTAGGGCCACTGGGTCACGACCTTGCCCGTCGGTGCCTTGAAGTAGTTGTTGCTCATCGTCCAGGACGTCCCCTTGATCTTCGACTGGAGCCACCGGTCCCATGCCTCCGCGAACCGGGGCTTGACCTCGATCGCCGTGACGCGCTCGCGGGCCATGCGGCGCACGGCGCGCACCGCGTACTCGGCCTGGCTCTCGAGCATGATGACGATCTCGCCGCCGTTGGTGCCCGGGCCGTACAGCATGAAGAAGTTGGGGAACCCGGGGACCGTGATACCGAGGAAGGCGTGCGGCTCGCCCGCCCAGTACTCCTGCATCGTGCGGCCGTCCCGACCGGTCACCGGGAGCCGGGCCAGGTAGTTGGCCGGCTGGAAGCCGGTCGCCATCACGATCACGTCGACGGCGCGCTCGACGCCGTCGGTGTCGATGATGCCGGTCGGTGTCACCGACGCGACGGCGCGCGGCACGAGCTCGACATTCGGCTGCTTGAGCGCCGGGTAGAACGTGGACGCGAACACCGGGCGCTTCCCGGGATAGGGGTAGGTGGGCGTGACGGCGTCCCGGAGGTCGGGCCGGTCGGCGAACTCGCGGGCGATGTAGTCGCGGCACATCTGCTCGCGCCTGGCGTTGGCCTTTGTGCCGGGGCGGTTCATGTGCCCGCCCCACAGGTTCTTCTCCAACAGGTACCGCTGCCGCAGCCGCTCGCGCCGGGTCCGCCACCGCGTGCCGAAGGCGGCGCGCTCGTCGTCGCTGAAGTCGCGTTCGCCCTTCGGCATCACCCAGCCCGGTTCGCGCTGGAAGACGTACAGCCGCTCGACGAGGGGCTGGATGGCGGGCACCACCTGCGTCGACGTCGACCCGGTGCCGACGACGGCGACGACCTTGCCGGTCAGGTCGTGCTGGTGCTCCCAGCGCGCCGTGTGGAACGCCGGACCGGCGAAGTCCTCGAGCCCCGGCCAGTCGGGGTAGCGGGGGACGTTGAGGAACCCGACCGCGCTGACGAGCACGTGGCACTCGTCGACGGTGCCGTCGTCGAGGCGGACCTCCCAGACGCGACGGCCCTCGTCCCACGCGGCCGACTCGACCGTGGTCCCGAGGCGCAGGTGCGGGCGCAGCCCGAACTCGTCGACCGCCTCCTCGAGGTACTTCTGCAGCTCGGGCTGGCGGGCGTGGGTGCGCGTCCAGACCGAGGGCTTGAAGGAGAAGCAGTAGAGGTGGGACCCGACGTCCACCTCGGCGCCCGGGTAGGTGTTGTCCCACCATGTGCCTCCGACGCCGAGGGACGACTCGTAGATGGTGAAGGTCGAGACCCCCGCCTGGCGGAGCTTGACGCCGGTGGCGATGCCGCCGAACCCGGCGCCCACGACGACGACGCGAGGCGTCCCGGCGGGACCGAACAGCTCCTCGGCGGTCGGCTTCATGCGCGGCATCCCCCGTCCCGTTATGATATTGACGTCGACGTCACAATACACGCCCTGGACCGGGCTGGAGGGGGCAATGAGCGACATCGCCGTCGAGGAGGTCAACTTCTTCAAGGACCCCTCCATCCACACCGACCCGTACCCCTACTTCGACGCCCTCCGCGAGAAGGGGCCGGTCTGGCAGGAGCCGTACTTCGGCGTGTTCATGGTGACGGGCTACGACGAGGCGCTCACCGTGTACAACGACGCCACCAACTTCTCGTCGTGCAACACCGTCGCCGGCCCGTTCACCAAGTTCCCGGTGCCGTTCGAGGGCGACGACGTGTCCGACATCATCGAGCAGTACCGCGACATCCTCCCGTTCAGCGACCAGCTGCCGGCGTTCGACCCGCCCAAGCACGACGAGCACCGCGGCCTGTTGATGCGCCTGCTCACCCCGGGCCGGCTGCGGGAGAACGAGGACGTGATGTGGCGGCTGTCCGACGAGCACATCGACGCGTTCATCGACAAGGGCGCGTGCGAGTTCTGCCACGACTACGCCCACCCCTTCACCCTGCTGGTCGTGGCCGACCTCGAGGGCGTGCCCGAGTCCGACCATGCCAAGTTCCGGTCGCGCCTCGACAAGATCCCGGGCAGCGCCGTACAGATGGAGCACAAGCCGCTCGAGTTCCTCTACGACCAGTTCGCCGAGTACGTGCGCGACCGCCGCCAGTCGCCGCGCGACGACATCCTCACGGCGATGGCGCACGCCACCTTCCCCGACGGCACCCTCCCGTCGCCTGAGGACGTGGCCCTGATCGCCGCCAACCTGTTCGCCGGCGGCCAGGAGACGACCGTGCGGCTGCTCTCGTTCGCCATGCGGGCCATCGCCGAGCGCCCCGACATCCAGCAACTGCTCCGCGACGACCGCAGCCGCATCCCCAACTTCATCGAGGAGACGCTGCGCTTCGAGAGCCCGCTGCGGGGCCAGTTCCGCATGGCCCGCCGGCACATGAACGTGGCCGGCGTCGACATCCCCGCGGGCAGCAGCGTGCTGCTGCTGCCCGGTGCGGCCAACCGGGACCCGCGCATGTTCCCCAACCCCCACGAGTTCGACGTCGACCGCCCCAACGCCCGCTACCACCTGGCGTTCGGCCACGGCATCCACCACTGCGCCGGTGCCCACCTGGGCCGGGCCGAGGGCAGGGTCAGCATCAACCGCATGCTGGACCGCACCTCCGACATCTGGATCGACGAACAGGAGCACGGGCCCGCCGGTGCCCGCCACTACGAGTTCCTCCCGACCTACTTCCTGCGCGGGATCACCAACCTCCACCTGCGGTTCACGGCCGCCTGAGACCATGGGCAGGATGACGGGGCCATCGGAGCAGAGACGTGCCGGCGCTCGCCGCTGAAGGCGGGGGCGCGGCCCGCCCGGCGCCGCGTTCGCGCAAGGGGGCGCTGACGCGGGCGCGGCTGGTCGAGGCGGCCAAGCAGGTGTTCGAGGAGGACGGGTTCCTCGAGGCGCGCGTCTCCGACATCGCCGAGCGGGCCGGGCTGTCCCACGGCGCCTTCTACCACTACTTCGATTCGAAGGAGCAGGTGTTCCGGGAGGTCGCCGAGGAGCTCGACGACCGGCTGAGCGAGCCCATGGAGAGCGTGATCCTCGCCCCCGGCTCGCGCGTCAGCCCCCGGGAGCGGGTCGTCACCGCGATCCGCCGCCACCTCGAGAGCTACCGCGAGGAAGCGCGCATCATGGGTGTCATCGAGGAGGTGGCCCGCTACGACGAGCACATGTTCGCCGTGCGCGCCGCCCGCAACGCCCGCCACCGCGAGGAGATCGCCGAGTCGATCCGGCGCATGCAGCGGCGCAAGGTCGCCGACCCGTCGCTCGACCCGCTCATCGCCGCGGCCGCCCTCGGCTCCATGGTGGAGCGGTTCGCCGAGATGTGGCTGGCGCAGGGGCAGCTCGACGCCGACCTCGACGTCGCCGCCGAGACGGTCGGCACCCTGTTCGCCAACGCGCTCGGGCTGAGCTCGTGACGGCCGAGCTCGCGGGCAAGGTCGCCATCGTCACCGGGGGCGCCAGCGGTATCGGGCGCGCCACCGTCGAGCTGTTCGTGGCCGAGGGCGCGCGCGTGGTCATCGGCGACGTCGACGAGGCGCTCGGCTCGGCGCTGGCGGAGTCGCTCGGCGACGCAGCAGCGTTCCAGCGGGCCGACGTGTCCGAGGCTGCGGACGTGCAGGGGCTCGTCGACGTCGCGGTCGAGCGGTTCGGCGGGCTCCAGGTCATGTTCAACAACGCCGGCATCTCGAGCGCCATGGCGCGGCTGCTCGACAACGACCTGTCCGACTTCACGCGCGTGATGAACGTCAACCTGCTCGGCGTGATGCTCGGCACGCAGCGCGCCGGGAGGCACATGGCGGCCAACGGCGGCGGGTGCATCATCAACAACGCCTCGCTGGCCGGCCTCACCGCCGGGGCGGGCGTGGTGACCTACCGCGCGTCCAAGGCCGCCGTGGTCCACTTCAGCAAGTCGGCGGCGATCGACCTGGCCGAGTACGGCGTGCGGGTGAACTGCGTGGCCCCCGCCCACATCGCCACGCGCATCACCAGCTACGACATGGGGCCGGTGATCCGCCTCACGCAGCCGCTGCAACGCCAGGGCGTCCCCGAGGACGTGGCCAACGCCGTGCTGTACCTGGCCAGCGACCGCGCCGCGTACGTGACCGGCGTGGTCCTGCCCGTCGACGGCGGCACGGCGACGGGGCCGCCCGCCAGCCAGCTGCAGGCCATCCTCGCCGCCGGCAAGCAGAAGGGGTGACGGTGGGCGTCTACAACCACACGGGCCAGGTGGTCGCCGACCTCGAGCGGTCGAAGCGCTTCTACCAGGAGGTGTTCGGCTTCCAGCCGTGGTACGAGATCACGCCGCCCGACGAGATGACGGCCAAGCTGAACTGCCTCGAGCCGCCGCTCGGCATCACCGCCTCGTACCTCGTGCTCGACGGGTTCGTCCTCGAGCTGATGGCCTACTCGGTGCCCGGCGCGACCGCGCCGTACCGGCCGCGCACGATGAACGAGCCGGGCCTCACTCACCTGTCCATTGCCGTCGACGACGTGCACGCCACCGCCAAGCAGGTGGTCGAGCACGGCGGGCAGGTGGTCGAGGCCAGTGACATCGGCGTGGCCCTGTTCGTCCGTGACCCCGACGGCCAGCTGCTCGAGCTGTTGCCTGCGAGCTACCGCGACCGCCTGCCGCCGAAGCCGAGCCGGCGCCCGTAGGCGCCGCGCCCGGCGGTCAGTCCATCACCACCACGCCGCGGATGTTCACCCCGTCGAGCATGTCCTGGTAGCCCTGGTTGATCTGCTCGAGCGGGTAGGTGCGGGTGATGATCTCGTCGAGCTTGAGTTGTCCCGACTTGTAGAGCGCCAGCAGGTTGGGGATGTCGAAGCGGGGGTTGCCGCCGCCGAAGATGACGCCGCGGACCTCCTTCTGCCACATCCCGAGCTCGAACAGGTTGATGCTGCACTCCTGCTGCGACTGGGGCGCGACCGCGGTCACCACGCACGTCCCGCCCTTCCCGGTGAGCGAGAGGGCGGGGGCCATGAGGTGGCCGTACATGACACCCGGCGTGAGGATGACCGCGTCGGCCATCTGGCCCCGCGTCAGGCTGGTCACGAGCGGCAGCGCCTCCTCCATCGACGACGCTGCGTGCGTCGCGCCCAGGTCGAGCGCCGACTTCTGCTTGAACTCGACAGGGTCGACGGCGATGACGTTGCGGGCGCCGGCCATGCGGGCGCCCTGCACGGCGTTGATCCCGACGCCACCGATGCCGACGACCACGACGGTCTCGCCCGGCTTGACCTCGGCCCGGTACACCGCGGAACCCCACCCGGTGGTGACGCCGCACGACACGAGCGCCACCACGGGCAGCGGGAGGTCGCGGTCGACCTTCACCAGCGACGCCTCGTGCACCACGCTGTGGCCGGCGAAGGTGCCCACCTTGGCCATGAAGTTGATGTCGTTGCCGTTGAGGTGGTGGCGGCTGGTCCCGTCGGAGATCTGGCCGATGTTGAAGGTGGCCGCGCCCAGGTCGCACAGGTTGGAGTGGCCGGTGACGCACATCGTGCACCGCCCGCACGCCGGGAAGAAGCTGGCGGCGACGTGGTCCCCCGGCGCCAGCCCGGTCACGCCCGCGCCGACCTCGAGCACGGTGCCGGCGCCTTCGTGGCCGCCGATGAGGGGGAACAGCGGCGGCAGCCCCGAGGCCTGGCGCGCGCTCTCCGGTGAGCCCATGTCGCTGTCGCGCAGGTGCTGGTCGGAGTGGCACAGCCCGGCGGCCGCCCACTTGACGAGGACCTCGTGCTCCTTCGGGGGGTCGAGGTCGATCTCCTCGATGCGCCAGTCCTGGCCCCGGCCCCACAGCACGGCCGCTTGCGTCTTCATGGCACCCCCGCTGTCGTGCCCGGCCCCGGCGCGGCGCCCGGCGTTGTGGCAGATTATGACGTCGACGTCAATATCGTAACTCGGTCCGCCGGCCGGCGCCGCAGACAGGGAGCAGGAGGGAGCAGAGGAGGAGCAGCATGGACCCCGCCACCCGGCTGTACTCATGTGACGACCACCTCGACCTGCGGGCCGTGCCACCGGACCTGTGGCAGGCCCGGCTCCCCCGGGGCCAGGCCGAGCGCGGCCCCCGCGTGGTGGTGCGCGACGGGACGCCGGTGTGGGTGTGCGAGGACCGCGTCCTCGGGGGGAGCGGGCGGCCGAAGGGCGACGTGATGCTCAAGAACCTGAGCGCCATCACGCGCGCCGGCATCGACGACGACGGCTTCCGCCCGAGCAACCCGAAGCTGCGCCTGGAGGACATGGACCTGGACGGCGTGTGGGCGTCGGTCATCTACGGCCCGGTGGCGCTCGGGCTGCCGATCGCCGACCCCGACCTGCAGCGGGCCTGCTACGCGGCGTGGAACGACTGGGCGGTCGAGGAGTTCAACGCCGTGGCGCCCGACCGGCTCTGCGCCCTCGCCTTCCTCCCCAGCCACTCGCCTGACGCGGCGGCCGCCGAGCTCGAGCGCGCCGTCGGGCTCGGCCACCGGGGCGCCATCATCGACGTGTTCGACATCGACCTCGGCGACCGGTCCTGGGACCACCTGTGGGCGGCCGCGGCGGCGACGGGCGCGCCGATCAGCTTCCACCTGAAGGGCGGCACGTCGCCGAAGCTGTTCTACGAGATGGGCAAGTGGAAGTCGGCCGCGTTCGCGACGGTCCTCCCGCTGCAGCTCGACGAGCCGCTGGCCACGATGGTCTTCTCCGGTGCGTTGGAACGCCACCCCGGGCTCACCCTCGTGCTCGCTGAGTCCGGGGTGGGCTGGCTGCCGTGGTTCCTCGCCCGGATGGACTTCGAGTGGCACAACCTGCGCGACAAGATCGACGACGCGCCGACCGTGGCACCGAGCGAGCTGTTCAGGCGGCAGGTCTTCGCCACGTTCGAGGAGGAAGCGGACGCGGCGGACTTCATCCCCCACCTGGGCGCGGGCTCGTGCATGTGGGCGTCGGACTACCCGCACACCGACAGCACGTTCCCGGAGTCGCGTCGCGCTGTCGAGGAGGCGCTCGGCCAGCTCCCCGCGGACGACCTGCGCATGATCACGGCGACGAACTGCGCCGAGCTGTACGGGTTCGCGGCATGACGGTGCGCGGCTTCGACCACGTTTCCCTCCCCATGCGCGACACCGAGGTTATGACCGCCTTCTACCGCGCGCTCGGGTTGACCGTGACCGAGAACGCCCACCTGGTGCAGGTCTACGTCGGCGACCAGATGATCAACTTCCACCGTTTGGCGATATGGCAACGCGAGGGGTTCGACCTGCGCGCGCCGGCGGCGGCCCCGCCGTGCGGGGACCTCTGCTTCGTGTGGGAGGGCACGGCGGCGTCGTTGCGGGGCACGCTCGACGGCGCCGGGGCCGAGGTGATCGAAGGGCCGGTCGAGCGCCAGGGCGGGCGGCGGGCGACGGGCACGAGCGTGTACGTGCGCGACCCGGACGGCAACCTGCTCGAGTTCCTCACGTACCCGGAGGGAGATGGCGCCCATGGCGGCTGACCTGGTCGTGCGCGGCGGCACGGTGGTCGACGGCACGGGTACGCCCGGGCGCCGCGCGGATGTGGCCGTCACCGGAGGGGTGGTGACCGAGATCGGCACCGTGAGCGCCGGCGCGCCCGGGCGTGAGCTCGACGCGTCGGGGTGCATCGTGGCGCCCGGGTTCGTCGACATCCACACCCACTACGACGCCCAGGTGTTCTGGGACCCGGGCCTGCGCCCGTCGCCGTACCACGGGGTGACGACCGTGGTGGCGGGCAACTGCGGGTTCTCGATCGCGCCGTGCCGGCCCGAGCACCACGACGTGATCGTGCGCACGCTCGAGAACGTCGAGGGCATGGACGCGGCGACGCTGTCGACGGGCATCGCGTGGGAGTTCGAGACGTTCCCCGAGTACCTCGACGCCGTGCGCCGGCGCGGGACGCTCGTGAACTTCACCGCCTACATCGGGCACACGGCCCTGCGCCTGTACGTGATGGGCGACGACGCCTACGACCGGGCGGCGACCGCGGACGAGACGGCGCGCATGTGCGAGCTGGTGCGCGAGGCGCTCGACGTCGGCGCCGCCGGGCTGTCGACGACGTTCTCCTACGCCCACCGCGGCGCGGGCGGCAAGCCGGTGCCGAGCCGCCTCGCCGAGCACGACGAGGTCGACGCGCTTCTGATGACCGTGAGCCGGGCCGGCAGGGGCGTCATCCTGACCACGCCCGGCCCCCAGTGCGGCTACGCCGACGTGTACGAGTGGCAGCGGCGCGTCGGCCGGCCGTGGACCTGCCCGCTGTTCGCGCTCCCCGACGACAAGCACCTCGAGGTGGTCAAGCTCCACGACGCGGGCGTGGCGCGCGGCGCCGACGTGTGGCCCCAGGTGACCCCCCGCCCGCTGACCATGCAGTTCACGCTGGCCGACCCGTACAACCTCAACGTGGGCCGCGTGTTCGGCGAGCTCATGGAGGGCGGGCGCGAGGCGCGCCTCGCCGCCTACCGCGACGCGGCGTGGCGGGCGCGCGCGGCAGCGGACCTGGAGGAGGCACCGGGCATGCGGCCGCGGTGGGAGACGTTCGAGGTGTCGGAATCCGACGCCTTCCCGGATCTCATAGGGCGGCGCGTCACCGACCTCGCCCGCGAACGCGGGTGCAGCGCCCTCGACGTGATGTGCGAGCTGGCGGTGGCGGAGGACCTCCGGACGCGGTTCCGCAGCTACATCGCCAACGACGATGCCGGTGCGGTCGCCGACCTCCTGCGCCACGACCATGTCGTGCTCGGGCTGACCGACGCCGGGGCGCACATCGACCAGCTGTGCGACGCGCCCCTGCCGACCGACCTGCTCGGGACGTGGGTGCGCGAGCGCGAGGTGATGCCCGTGGAGCGCGCCGTGCGCAAGCTGACCGGTGAGCCGGCCGACATCTTCGGCTTCGTCGGGCGGGGCTACCTGCGCGAGGGCGGGCCGGCCGACATCTGCGTGTTCGACCCCGCCACCGTCGGGCCTGGCCCGCTGCGGCGCGTCCGCGACTTCCCCGCCGGCGCCGAGCGCCTCACCGCCGAGGAGCCGACCGGGGTGCGCCACGTGCTGGTCAACGGCGTGGCCGTGCGGCGCGACGGTGTGCAGCTCGGTCTCGAGCAGCGCCCCGGCGTGCGGCCCGCGATCGCCTAGCGGGTCAGCGCTGCGCCCACAAGCCCCGTGCGCGCGGCCGTCAGCGGACGGTGCGGAGGAAGGCGCGCACGTCGTCGGCGAACAGCTCGGGCTGCTCCATCGCCGCAAAGTGCCCACCACGCGGCATCACCGCCCAGTGCGTGACGTGGTACTGGCGTTCCACCCACGAACGCGGGTAGCGCAGCGGCTCCTTCGGGTAGCGGGCGACGCCGGTCGGGACGGGCACGTACGGCGCCCCGCCGAGCCCGCCGTGCATGTGCTCCCAGTACAGCCGGGCTGACGACGCCGCCGTCCGCGTCACCCAGTACAGCATCACGTTGGTGATGAGCTGGTCGCGCGTGAAGCAGTTCTCGGGGTCGCCGTCGCAGTCGCTCCACGCGCGGAACTTCTCCACGATCCACGCGAGCAGCCCGCTCGGCGAATCGTCGAGGGCGGCGCCGAGCGTCTGGGGCTTGGTCCCCTGCTCGTTCGCATAGCCGGCTTCCTCGCGCATGAACGCCTGCATGGCTGCCAGGTCGGCCTGCTCCTCTTCGGTGAGCGGCGGCCCGTCCGGTGGTGCGGTGGCGACGGCCATGTTGACGTGGATCCCGGCGCAGTGCCCCGGGTCGAGCGAGCCGATCCGCGTCGTCACCTGCGCGCCCCAGTCGCCGCCCTGGGCGCCGTAGCGCCCGTAGCCCAGGCGGGCCATCAGCTCGACGAACGCCCGGGCGATGCGCGCCACGTCCCACCCCCGCGTGCGCGGCGGCTCGGAGAACCCGTAGCCGGGCAGTGACGGCGCGACCACGTGGAAGGCGTCGCGCGCGTCGTCCGGGTGGGTGAGCAGCGGGATGACGTCGAGGAACTCGACCACCGAGCCGGGCCACCCGTGGGTCATCAGCAGCGGCAGGGCACCGGCGTGTGGCGACCGGGCGTGGATGAAGTGCACCGCCTGGCCGTCCAGCGTGGTGCGGAAGTGCGGGACGGTGTTGAGGCGGGCCTCCTCGGCGCGCCAGTCGTAGCGGTCGCGCCAGTAGCCCACCAGGTCGCGCAGGTAGGCGACCGGCATGCCGTAGTCCCACCCCGTGCCGTCGATGGCGTCGGGGAACCGGGTGCGCAGCAGCCGGGCGTGCAAGTCCTCGAGCACGTCGTCCTCAACGCGCACCTCGAACGGCTCGATCGCGTCGCCCACCGCGGTCAGCGGGCCGAGGCGCGGACCTGCGGCATCACCTCGGCCGCGAACAGGTCCTTCTCGGCCGGCGGGAGGGCAGTCACGAAGAAGTCGACGCCCATGCTGACGAGCTCGCCGAGGCGGTCGACCACGTACGACGGCGGCCCGCCGATGCCCATCCAGTCGCCGAACTCCTCGTCGCACACGGCGGTGTTGGGGTTCTCCGCGGGCGCGCCGGGATGGTGGAAGCTGTAGTCGTAGCCGTCACGGAGCACCGACGTGACGCGCCGCAGGATCTCGGGCTGCTGTGAGAGGTCGGTCCCCCTGCCGCTGCACATGTGCGCCCACGCCGCCACGCGCGTCCGGATCGATGCTCTCCCTGATGGGCGGTCGCGCGTGATGGCGAGCGGCGCGAAGGCACCGACGCGGAGCTCGCCGCGGTCGCGGCCGGCCTCGGCAGCGGCGTCGTCGATGATGCGCAGCGCCCACGCCATGCGCTCGGGGTTCGTCCCGATGCCGAGGTAGATGCGGTCGGCGAGGCGGGCGGCGAGGGCGATGGCCCGCGGCCCGCTGCACGCCATCTGGATCGGTGGCGGCGGGATCGACAGGCCGGTCGCCCACTCGATACGGGTGGCATGGTCCCCGACCACGGCCTCGCCCCCGTGCAGGTAGGCGCGCAGGGTGGCGAGGTCGCGCGCCATGGCGTCGATGCGCTGAGGCCGCCGGCCGGCGGCCGACGCCGCCGAGTCACCGCTGGCGATGCCGCAGATGGCGCGGCCGCCGCTGATCACCTGGACCGGGAGCAGCGACGACGCGACGACACCGGGGTCGCGCGTGAGGAAGTTCACAGGGCCGCACATGAGGGCGATCCGGTCCGTCGTGCGCGCGGCGTCGCGCATCTCGCCGAAGCAGTCGGGGACGCGCGAGTGGTTCTCGCTGAAGCACTGGATATCGAAGCCCATCTCCTCGGCTTCCCGCGTCATGTCCGCGCCGGTAAAGGCCGGGTAGAACCCCGTCGTGCCGAACTCGACCTGTCGCGCCCCCTCTGCCATGGGCATCAGACCGTAGCCGCCGCCAGCCCGGCGACGACCTGCGCACCGGGGAGCTCGGCGAGCAGCGCGCCCGGCAGCAGGATCTTCGAGCGGCGCACGCCGGACCCGATGATGACGACGTCGGTTCCCACGACGCGCTCGTCGACGAGCAACGGCCAGCCCGCCGGGAGCCCGATCGGGGTGATGCCGCCGTATTCCATCCCGGTCAGCTCGACGGCGCGCTCCATGGGCAGGAACGACGCCTTGCGCACGTCGAGCAGCCTGCGCACGACACCGTTGACGTCGGCGCGTGTGGTGGACAGCACGACGCACGCGGCCAGCCGTTCGGCCCCCTCCCGCTTGCCGCCGACCACGACGCAGTTGGCCAGCGTGGCGGGGTCGAGGCCGAACTCGGCCTGCGTCGCCGCCGTGTCCGAGACGGTCGGGTCGATCTCCACGACGCCGACCCGGGCGGCCAGCCCGGTCCCCGTGAGCAGCTCCCAGGTCGACGGCGCCAGCAGGTCGGGGCGCTCGCCCGCGGGCACGGTGGTCAGGCGGCCGAGGGTGTAGGGCATGGCGACATGCTGCCAGTGCGCGAAGCTCGGCCCGTGGGGTTCCGCACGATCATCGAGCCCTTCCGCATCCACGCGGTCGAGCCCCTGCGCATGACGACGGAGGACGAGCGGCGTGCCGCCCTCGTCGCTGCCGGCTACAACCTCTTCTCCCTCCGGTCCGAGGACGTCCTGATCGACCTGCTGACCGACTCGGGCACCGGCGCCATGTCGCGCGACCAGTGGGCCGGGATCCAGCGCGGCGACGAGAGCTACGCGGGGTCGCCGTCGTGGTTCCGGTTCCGCGACGCGGTGCAGGAGCTGTTCCCCTTCCGCCATGTGATCCCGACCCACCAGGGCCGGGCCGCAGAGAAGATCCTCTTCACGTCGATCGCCGGGCCGGGCATGGTCGTGCCCAACAACACCCACTTCGACACGACGCGCGCCAACGTCGAGGCGACGGGCGCCGAGGCCGCCGACCTCGTGGTCCCCGAGGGGCTCGACCCGGCGTCGCTGCACCCGTTCAAGGGGAACATGGACCTGGCGCGACTCGACGCCCTCCTCGCTGCGCACCCGGGCGCCGTCCCGGTCGTGTTCGTGACGGTGACGAACAACTCGGGCGGCGGGCAGCCGGTGTCGCTCGACAACCTCCGCGGCGTGCGGTCGGTGTGCGACGCCCACGGCGTGCCGCTGTTCCTCGACGCGTGCCGCTTCGCCGAGAACGCCTGGTTCATCCACGAGCGCGAGCCGGGCCAGGGGGACCGCAGCGTGCGCGACATCGTGCGCGAGATGGCGTCGCTCGCCGACGGGATGACGATGAGCGCCAAGAAGGACGGCCTCGCCAACATCGGCGGCTGGCTCGCCATGCACGACGACGACCTGGCCGAACGCTGCCGCAACCTGCTCATCCTCACCGAGGGGTTTCCGACGTACGGGGGCCTGGCCGGGCGCGACCTCGAGGCCATCGCCCAGGGCCTGCGCGAGGTCGTCGAGCACGACTACCTGCGCTACCGCGTGCGGTCGACCGCCTACCTGGGCGAGGCCCTGGTGAAGGCCGGCGTCCCCGTCGTGCAACCGATCGGCGGCCACGCCGTGTACCTCGACGCGCGGGCGCTGTTGGCGCACGTGCCGCCCCTCCACTACCCGGGGCAGGCCCTCGCTGTCGCCCTCTACGAGGCCGGCGGCGTGCGCGGGTGCGAGATCGGCACGGTGATGTTCGGCCTGCGGCCCGACGGCACCGAGCAGCCCGCCGCGCTCGACCTCGTGCGCCTCGCCATCCCTCGGCGCACGTACACGCAAAGCCACATCGACTACGTGATCGAGGTCTGCGTCGAGGTGGCCCGGCGGGCGGCTGCGCTCCCCGGCTACCGCATCGTCGACCAGCCACGCGCCCTGCGGCACTTCACGGCCAGGTTCGAGCCCATCTGATGGCGACGGTCTGATGGCGACGGTCGAGGTCGCCCCGTCGGCGAGCGCCATCGGTGCGGAGGTGCGGGGCGTGGACGCCCGCCACGCCGACGAAGCGACGTTGCTCGTCGTGCGCGATGCCGTGCTGCGCTACTCGGTCGTCGCGCTGCGCGGCCAGTCGCTTGCCCCCGCGGACCAGGTGGCGTTCATGCACCGCATGTACCCGCTGCGCCCGCGCGTGGTCAACGACTACGCCCTGCCCGGTCACCCGGCCATCACGGTGATCTCGAACATCGTGGAGGGCGGGCGCCCGATCGGGATCAACGACGCGGGGATCCTGTGGCACACCGACACGTGCTTCCTGAAGGACCCCGACCTGTTCGCCAGCCTGTACGCGATCGAGGTCCCGCCGGTCGGGGGCGACACCCATTTCGTCAACGCCGCCGACGCGTACGACGCGCTCCCGGACGCGGAGCGACAGCGCCTCGAGGGGCTGCGGGTGGTGCAGAGCTACGCCAGGTCGATCGAGCGGATGCGCGACCGGGGCCTGTTGCGGCGCGCCCACAGCGTCGAGCACGCCCGGGCCACGATGCCCGATGTCGCCCAGCCGCTGGTGAAGGTCCACCCGGTCACCGGGCGCAGGGTGGTGTACGCCAACGAGGCGTTCTCGTCGTCGGTCGAGGGGCTGGGCCCCGAGGAGGGGGAGGCGCTGCTCGCCCGGCTCTTCGCCGCGGTGACGTCGCCGCCGTACGGCTACACGCACCGGTGGCGGCGTGGGGACCTGCTCATCTGGGACAACATCTCGACCCAGCACCTGGCCACGTTCGACTACGGCGACGAGCGGCGTCTGTTGCACCGCTGCAGCACGGCGGGCCCGGCGGCCCGCTGACGGGCGGTGGGCGCCCGCCGCCCCCGCGTCACACCGAGGTTCGTCCCGCCCGTGCTGCCGCGGCCCGCCGCCGGCGGCGGAGCTCGACCGGGACGGCGACCACGGGCGGGAGGAGCGCGAGCGGCCCCACGATGAGGGGCACGACGCCCGGCGCCGCGGTCGTCGTCGTGCTGGTCGTGGTCGTCGTGGTCGGTGCGGCGGTGGTCGTGGGCGCGTCGGTCGTGGTCGGCGCCGCAGTCGTCGTTGGCGCCGCAGTCGTCGTTGGCGCGTCTGTCGTGGTCGTCGGCACGTCGGTCGTGGTCGTCGGCGGTGGCGGGGGTGGAGGTGGAG
>Ga0070741_10004829_pt1 | contig 30943 bp, 30 predicted proteins | sample Coa_R1_4_FD_66440 | JGI IMG/M metagenome (GOLD analysis project Ga0070741, IMG submission 66440) | Surface soil microbial communities from Centralia Pennsylvania, which are recovering from an underground coalmine fire - Coalmine... | ecosystem: Environmental > Terrestrial > Soil > Unclassified ... | reverse complement strand
ACAGGTCGGCGGCCGCGATCTGCGCCCGCTTGAGGAAGGGGACGGGTATGCCCTCGTACTGGGAGGTGTCCTCAAAGCAACACCACCGAGCGAGCGTCGTCACGAGCGTGGCGGCAGAGCGCGCCGCGCCGTCGATCACCGCACCGAATCGACCGTCGTAATCACGGCCGATGTGGTCGCCCAGGTCGCGCAGCGAGCGAGCGAACAGCCTCATCAGCTCATGGCCGGGGTCCTGCCCCAGCACAGCCGCGAGCTGCTCCGCTTCAATCGTTGCGAGCTCGGGGGCGGTCCAAGGACCGTTCTCTTCAAACCGCTCCCGTATGCCACCGGCAACGGTGAAATAGCCGGACCGCCCTTCGCGTTTGCGCAGCGTTGGAAACCAGCCGGACCCGAAGTTGATCGCGTCCAAGGTCAGCCAGAAGGCGGCTAACTCCTCGCGACTCCCTCCGACGAGATGCACATCGGGATCCGGCGCGCCGGGATCGCGCGAAAGCGAAAGCGCGGCCGCGTAGCGACCGATCGCTTCTCGATCGATGGTCACGTGGCGAGCGCGCCGCGCCACCTCGGCGCAGGCCGAGCGCAACTCGGTCAACGGGTCATCCATCGCTGGGGAGCCTATGCTGGCGCCGTGATTCCTGAGCTCGTGACCGAGCGTCTGTTGCTGCGCCGGCTCGAGCTGTCGGACTTCGATGCGTACGCCGCGATCTGCGCTGACCCGGAGGTTAGGCGCTATCTAGGAGACGGTCGCCCGCTCGAGCGGCCGGCGGCGTGGCGCGAGATGGCGTTCCTGCTTGGCCACTGGGAACTCCGTGGGTTTGGACAGTGGGCCGTGGTCAAGCGAGACAACGAGGAGCTCTTAGGCCGCGCGGGGCTGTGGCAGCCCGAGGGATGGCCCGGCCTGGAGGTTGGGTGGGTGTTCGGGCGTCCGTATTGGGGACGGGGATTTGCTACGGAGGCCGCCCGCGCGGGGCTGGACCATGCCTTCTCCGCTCTCGGAGCCCAACGCGTGATCAGCCTGATACATCCCGAGAATGAGCGCTCGATCCGCGTCGCGCAGCGCCTCGGCGAGCGCTACGAGCGACACGTTGAGCTGTCGCGAACCCCTCATCATGTGTACGGGATCGAACGCAGCAGCTGGGAGGGTTGAGGGCTCCGAGTATCGCGTCGGCAGACCCCGGTCACGACGTCTGCGGCCGCTACCGTTGACCTTCCGATGCCGGAGACGACGATGGAGCTCGAGACGCTGCTGGCCGGCCTGAATGGGCCGCAGCGAGAGGCAGTCGCGTTCGGCGAAGGTCCGCTCCTGATCCTGGCCGGCGCCGGGTCGGGAAAGACGCGAGTCCTCACCCACCGCATCGCATACCTGGTCGGCACCGGGGCCGCGCGCGCGAACGAGATCCTCGCCATCACCTTCACGAACAAGGCGGCCGGGGAGATGCGTGATCGCGTGGAGCTGCTCGTCGGTGGCCGCATCCGCACGATGTGGGTCATGACCTTCCACGCCGCGTGCGCGCGGATGCTGCGCGCCCACGCCGATCGGCTCGGGTATACGCGGCGGTTCACGATCTACGACCAAGCCGACTCACGACGCCTCATCAAGCGCTGCCTCGACGACCTGGGGATCGACCCGAAGCGCTTCACTCCGGCGGCGGTCCAGGGGCAGATCTCAGACGCCAAGAACAAGCTGATCGACGCCGACGGCTACGGGCAGATCGTGGGCTCCTTTTTCGAAGGGACGGTCGCGGAGGTCTATCGCCGCTACGAGCGGGAGCTGCACCGCATGAACGCGATGGACTTCGACGATCTGCTGTTCCGGGCTGTCGACGTGCTGACGATGTTCCAGGAGATCCGCGACCGCTACACGGAGAGCTTTCGCCACGTGCTGGTCGACGAGTACCAGGACACCAACCACGCCCAATACCGCTGGCTCAAGCTACTGACGTCTGAGCGGCGAAACGTGATGGTGGTTGGCGACGATGCCCAGTCGGTCTATTCCTTCCGGGGGGCGGATATCCGCAACATCCTCACGTTCACCGACGACTATCCGGACGCCCACGTCGTAAAGCTCGAGCAGAACTACCGCTCCACCCAGACGATCCTGGATGCGGCCAACGCCGTGATTTCCAACAACCGGCAGCAGAAGCCCAAGCACCTGTGGACCGAGCTGGGCAAGGGGGACCCGATCAAGGTGCGCGAACTCGACGACGAGCACGCCGAAGCGCGATTCGTCGTCGCCGAGGTCGAGCGGCTCCTCGACGAGGGCACTTCGCCTGCGGAGGTCGCCGTCTTCTACCGCACCAACGCCCAGTCGCGCGTGCTCGAGGACACGCTCGTGCGGGCGGGGATCTCCTACCAGGTCATCGGCGGGACCAAGTTCTATGACCGCGCCGAGATCAAGGACGCAATCGCGTACCTGATCACGCTGGTCAATCCTCTCGACGCGGGTGCGTTCACGCGGATCGTGAACTCTCCGCGCCGCGGTATCGGGAGCACCTCCGTATCCCGGCTGCTCGGCTTCGCGAACACCACCGGCATGGCGATCTGGGATGTGGCCGCAGCGCCTGAGCAGGTTCCCGACCTCGGTCCGCCGGCGGTTAGAGCACTGAGGCGGTTCATGGCGAGTATGGACGGCCTACGGGAGCGTGCCGAGTCGGGCTCCGAGATCGCCACGCTCGTTCAGGCGGTGCTGCGCGACACCGGCTACCTGGAGGCGCTTGAGGCCGAACGGACGATCGAGGCGCAGGGTCGGATCGAGAACCTCGAGGAGCTCGTCAACGTAGCCGCCGAGTTCGATGCCTCCGTTCCGGACGACGGCGTCCCGCCGGCCGCCGGCGAGGGACAGACGAGCCGACTTGCCGAGTTCCTGCAGCAGCTTCAGCTCTTGTCGGACGCCGACGAGCGCTCCGACGAGACCGGACTCCTGACGCTCATGACTTTGCACAACGCAAAAGGCCTCGAGTACCCGATCGTGTTCATCATCGGCTGTGAGGAAGGGGTCTTTCCCCACTCGCGGGCGCTTGAGGAGGGGGGCCTAGAGGAAGAGCGCCGCCTGTGCTACGTGGGCATCACCCGGGCAGAGCGCGACCTCTACGTGACGTCGGCTCGCTCGCGCGGGGTGTTCGGGACGCGCAGCTATGGCGTTCGCAGTCGCTTCATCTCCGAGATTCCCGTCGAACTCACCGATCGAGAAGAACTCCCTCCGCGGCCTCGCGCCATCTCGTGGTCGGGCGCCGCGAAGCGCGAGTGGACAGGGGAGAGAAACGACGCTCCAGCCGCGACCTTTGGTCTGGGCGATGACGTGGTCCATCCTTCCTTCGGCGACGGCGTGGTGACCGGGGTTGAGCCGGGCGGGATCGTGGTAATCCGCTTCGCCGCGGACCGTTCTGAGCGCAAGCTGCTCGCCGAGGTCGCCCCGATCTCGAAGCGCTAGCTTGCGGGTGCGTTGCAACGCCTTCGCCACCAGAGCCCTCGGCGAACAGCGGCGATGGCGCTTGCGCTCGTCGCGGCGGTGGCGCTCGGCGTGGGAATCGGATTTGCAACCAGCGGCTCCTCGCGATCAACTCACCGCCCCGTGACGCAAGCGGGCGCTGCGCCGGCAACCTCTCCGCACGCCCCGGTCACCACACGAACGACGGCGACCGGTCCTTCCGTTGACCTGGCGCGTCTCGTCGGACAGGTGGTGGTTGGCCATTACGCCGGCCCTCGGCCGAGCGCGGCCTTCCTGGCACGCGTTCGCGCCGGTGAGCTCGGGAGCGTCATTCTCTTCGGCGATAACACGGCGGCTGGACTGGCGATGACTCGACGCGCGATCGCCGAGCTCCAGGCCGCCGCGCGTCGGGGAGGCAATCCGCCGCTTCTGGTCATGACCGACCAGGAGGGCGGAGAGGTCCGCCGCCTTCCGGGTCCGCCCGAGCTGGCGCCGGCGGCTATGAGCTCGGCGGCCGTCGCGCACGCACAAGGGGTCGCCGCCGGCCGGATGCTGCGATCGGTCGGCGTCAACGTCGATCTGGCGCCGGTGGCGGACGTGGAGCGGGCACCGAACTCCTTCCTGGGCACACGGTCGTTCGGCTCCGATCCGGCATCGGTGGCCGTGCGCGCCTGCGCATTTGCCCGGGGGCTGAGCTCGGTGGGCGTCGCTTACACGCTCAAGCACTTCCCCGGCCTGGGCAGGGCCGATGCCAGCACCGACTCACAGCAAGTGACGATTCCGGCCCCAGCCGCGGAGCTGCGGACCGACTACGCTGCCTATCACGCGTGCGGGTTCTCGCCGGACGCGATGGTCATGATCTCGAGCGCCAGCTATCCGAGCCTCATCGGGTTCGCGCCGGCGGTCCTCTCCCCGAAGACCTACACCCATGAGCTTCCCCTCGCCCTCGGTCATGCCGGTCAGCTGACGATCAGCGACGCGCTCGACACGCCGGCGCTTGCGGGGCAAAAAGCGCCAGCTTTGCGGGCGATCGATGCGGGTTTGGACCTCGCGCTCTTCCCCGGCAGCGAGCAGGAGTCGGCGACGGCCTACGGGCAGCTCCTGTCCGCCGCGCGCCGGGGCTCGCTCCCGCAGAGCCGCCTGCGGTCAGCGGTGTATGCGATCGAGGCGCTCAAGCATCGCCTGCGGTAGGCAGCGCCGATCGTCTAGGTTTCGCGCACCATGACTGCCAGCGTCATCGACGGTCGCGCAGCGGCGCAACGCGTCCGCTCCGAGGTCGCACGCGATGTCGAGCGGCTCGTCAGCGAAACCGGTCGGCGTCCGGGGTTGGCGACAATCCTTGTGGGCGACGACCCCGCATCGGAGATCTACGTCCGCAACAAACGGCGGGTCTCCGAGGAGGTAGGGATCGGCGACCACCACCGCCAGCTCTCGGCACAGGCCACCCAAGCCGAGGTTGCCGGGGTGATCGATGGATGCAACGAAGATCCCGATGTGAGCGGGATCCTGCTCCAACTGCCGGTGCCCGAAGGTCTCGATGGTGCTGCGTTGACCGCCCGGATCGCGCCGGCAAAGGACGTGGACGGACTGACTCCGGTGAGCGCGGGCCGCCTGCTTCAGAACGCGGCCGGCCTGCGGCCCTGCACGCCGCTCGGAATCCTCGACCTGCTCGACTCTCACGACGTGTCGCTGGAAGGCGCGGAGGTGGCTGTTGTGGGGCGCTCGAATCTCGTGGGCCGACCGGTCGCGATGCTCCTACAGCACCGCAACGCGACAGTCACGATGTGCCATTCCCGCACCCGAGACCTCCCAGGCGTCTGTGCGCGCGCGGACGTCCTGATCGCGGCGGTCGGCGTCCCGCGGCTGATTGGGCCGGACTACGTCAAGCCCGGAGCCACCGTCATCGACGTCGGCATCAATCGAACGGAGGACGGTCTCGTCGGCGACGTCGACTTCGAGCCCGTGAGTGAGCGGGCCGGCCTGATCACGCCCGTGCCGGGAGGAGTTGGACCGATGACGCCGGCCATGCTGTTGCGCAACACCGTTCAAGCGGCGCGCGTCCAGATCGGGAAGAGCGCGCACGCTTAGCGGCGTTCGGCAGGCGGCTGCCGGGGGATACCATCATCTCGTGCAGACCTGGATCCTCACCGGCTCGCCGGAGAACTTTCAAGCCACAAAGGACCGCGGCTTCGCGCTGATTGGGCTCAAGGAGCGCAACCGCAACCGTGCGCTGGAGATCGAGGTGGGGGACAGGATCGTGCTCTACCTCACGCGCGTGATGGCGTTTGCGGGCAGTATCCGCGTCGAGGGCGAGCTATGCGAAGATCGCTCAAAGGTCTGGCCCGGTAAGCCGGGGAAGGCCGACAGCTACCCGTGGCGCTTTGAGACCTCTCCCGAGGTCATCCTGGAGGAGCCCGACTGGGTTCCAGCCGTCTCGCTGGTGGACGACCTCGACCACATCCGCAAGTGGCCCCGCGAGCACTGGAAGCTTGCCTTCCAGGGGCAGATCCGAGCGGTCTCAGAGCATGACGCCGAAGTCCTGGGTGAGCGCATGAAGGTAGGCGCCACCCTGTGAGCGTCGATATTTCGCGCCTGCGTGCGGGCGAGGTCGCCGCGGGGCTGAGCGGAGGAGCGCTCGTTCTGAGCCGGCCGCGACGACGCGAGGCGCGCGTTCTCCGCTGGCTGTCGCTGATCACTGGAATCTCGGGACTCGCGTTGGCGTACACCCAAGCGACGCGGCGTGCACCCGCGTTGCCGGTTGCGCTCAGCGTGGTTGCCACCGCACTCGGCGGGACGACGGCGGCAGGGCTACTGCGCCGCGCGTTTGTCAGCTCTGGCGCGGCTCGCCTTCGTCTCTTTGCGGCTCTGGGTGTCGCCGCCGGCGGCTACGCGTCGATGCGCCGGGAGAGCGGCACGGACCTAATGGAGCTCGGGGAGCTGGAGACGATCACGCTTGAGCCGTAGCAGGGGCTCGGCCGGCGAACCCGCCATGACGCGCCACAAACTCGCGAATCAGGCCGGCGACCAGCTGCGGGTCGTCCCAGGTCGGCACGTGCCCGACCGCCTCGAGCACGCGGAACTCGACGGCGGGAATCTCGGCGCGGAAACGAGCAGCATGCCGTGCCATGGGCAACATGCGGTCGTGCCGGGGCCAGGCGATCAAGGTCGGCGCTGAAATCTGCTCGAGATCGGTGACGCGTGCGTGATCGGAGCGCAGCGCATCGATCACGCGCGGGAAGATCGGGCAATGAAGCGACGCCTGCATCATCTGGACCACGTCCGCGGGCGGTACGAGCTCGCCGTGACGCATGACGTCGCGCATCGCGAGCCGCCGCACCGAGGCGCTCTTGATGACCGCCGGGACGATGGGTCCAAAGACCCGGGCGAGCCGGCGCTGGCGGGCGAACAGGCGTGCCAGGCGATCGGCTTCGCCGCTGTCGGGGGCCCAGCCGCCACCCGGAGCGATCGCGACCACGCTGAGAGCCCGGCCGCGCTTGGCGAGTTCCAACACCAGTGCGCCGCCCATCGAATTGCCCACCAGATGCGCTCGGCCAACGCCCAGTTCGTCCAGGTGCCGCTCCATGGCGTCGCCGGCCGCGGCGAGGGTGTTCTCGTCCTCCTCATAGGCCGGGCCGCCCAGGTGACCCGGGAGAGTGGGCGCGATGACTTCGAAGTACGGGACCAGGTCGGCCAATACGGGCCGCCACTGGTGCCAGGCGCTCATGAAGCCGTGCAGGATCACGAGCGGCTCACCCTGTCCGGCACGGTAAAGGGAGGGGGAGATCTCGGGGCGATGGTCCACCTAGAATCGATCTCGGATGCTAGTCCCGCTCCCGTCAACAATGGCCCAGGTGGGCTGCAAACGTTCCCGCTCGTGCCGATAGATCGCGAACAGGTTTTGCACGTTGCGCGGCTCGCCCGGCTTGAGCTGACCGGCGACGAGCTCGAGCGGATGCAGCGCGAGCTCTCTCACGTACTCGAGCACATCGAGAAGATCCGCGAACTCGACCTTGAGGGGGTGCCGCCCACCTCGCACGTGGTCGACGTGCCCGCGCCACTACGACCGGACCAACCCGAGCCATGCCTGCCGCGCGAGGCGGTGCTCGCCAGCGCCCCCGAGCCGGTCCGCGGAGGGTTTGGGGTTCCCAGCCCGGGCGCAGCCGGATGAGTCGCGCGGCCTTCATTAAGCGAGCCCGGATGGCGAGCGAAGGCCGGGCGCGAGCCGCATGACCGCTGAGCTGATCGAGCTCACGGCCGCCCAGGCGGCCGACGCGGTTGGCTCGGGCGAGATAGATCCCGGCGAGCTGTTTGACGCCTACCGGGAACGCGCGACGGCCGACGAGCTCAACGCGTTCACCTGGGTCGCGGACGGCCCGCCGCGCCTACCACCCGAGGGCCACGGACCATTGAAGGGCGTACCCGTCGCGGTCAAAGACCTTTTCTGTACCGAGGGGATTCCCAGCCAGGCCGGTTCTCGAATACTCGAGGGGTACCGGCCTCCGTATACCGCGACCGTCGTTCGGCGGCTGGCTGAGGCCGGAGCTCCGCTGCTCGGTAAGACCAACCAGGACGAGTTCGCGATGGGCTCGTCAAACGAGAACTCCGGGTTTGGTCCCGCGCTGAACCCCTGGGACCGCCGGCGCGTGCCCGGCGGTTCATCTGGCGGCAGCGCGGCGGCCGTCGCCGCGGGCCTGGCGCCATGGGCGATTGGCACCGACACAGGCGGTTCGGTTCGTCAGCCGGCCTCGCTGTGCGGAGTCGTCGGTCTCAAGCCCACCTACGGAGCTTGCTCGCGCTACGGCATGATCGCGTTTGCCTCCTCGCTGGACCAGGCCGCCCCGCTCACCCGTGACGTAACCGACGCAGCGCTGCTGTTCGGGCAGATGGTCGGCCGTGACCCGTCTGACTCGACGTCGCTTGAGTTCCCCGAGGAGGTCGTGCGGCCCCGGAGCGAGAGCCTGCGCGGAATCCGTCTGGGCATCCCCGAGGAGCTGACCGGGCCAGAGGGCGCAGTGGAGGAAGGGGTGAGAGCCTGTTTCGAGCAGTCGCTTGCGCTGGCGCAGGAGCTCGGCGCGTCCGTGGAGAACTGTCGGCTGCCTCACGCCGCGCACGCGCTATCGGCTTACTACGTGATCGCACCGGCTGAGGCGTCGGCCAACCTGGCGCGCTTTGACGGCGTCCGCTACGGCCTGCGCGTCGACGGCGATGCCGACCTGCTCACGATGTATACGCGCACGCGGGCCGCGGGATTCGGCCCGGAGGTCAAGCGCCGGATCATGCTTGGCACCTACGCGCTATCGAGCGGCTACTACGAGGCCTACTATGGCGCCGCGCAGAAAGTGCGCACGAAGATCGCGCAGGACTTCCGGGCGGTCTTCGAGCGGTTTGACTTCGTCGCCACCCCGACGAGCCCTTGGGTCGCATTCGAGCTCGGAGCGAAAACAGACGATCCGCTGCAGATGTATATGAACGACTTCTGCACCGTGCCGATGTCGCTCGCTGGGATTCCCGCGATCTCGATTCCGTGTGGCCTGAGCGAGGACCTCCCGGTGGGCTTTCAGCTCGCTGGGCCGGCGTTCTCTGAGAACCGCCTACTTGAGGCAGCCTTTGCGCTCGAGCAGGTGTTCGGATTCGATGGGAGCCCTGCGCGTGGCTGAGAACACCGACTACGAGCCCGTGATCGGCCTGGAGGTGCATGTCCAGCTTTCAACCCGCACCAAGATGTTCTGTGGCTGCGAGCTCTCGTTCGGCGACCCGCCCAACACCCACACATGTCCGGTGTGTCTGGGACTCCCGGGGGCGCTACCGGTCGTCAATGAGCGGGCTGTCCGCTTTGGGGTGATGATCGGGCTCGCGTTCGGGTCGCAGATCGCCCGGCGCTCGCTGTTTCACCGCAAGAACTATTTCTATCCCGACAGTCCCAAGGGCTACCAGATCTCACAGTACGACGAGCCGCTGTGCCTTGGCGGCGGACTGGGCGGCGTTCGCATCCAGCGCGCCCACCTGGAGGAGGATGCCGCCAAGCTAGAGCACCTTTCGGCAAGCGGCAGGATCCATGGGTCGGAGCGTTCGGTGGTCGACTTCAATCGCTGCGGTACGCCTCTGGTGGAGATCGTGAGCGAGCCGGACCTTCATTCACCGGAGCAAGCGCGCGAGTGGCTGACACTGCTGCGCGCGACGCTCAAGGTACTCGGAGTTTCAGACGTGGACATGTCCCAGGGCTCGCTTCGAGTAGACGCCAACGTCTCAGTGCGCCCACGGGGCTCCGCCGAGCTGGGGACGAAGACCGAGCTCAAGAACATGAACTCGTTCAGGTTTCTCGAGCGAGGGCTACGCGCCGAGCTGGATCGCCAGCTCGAGCTGGTCCGAGCCGGCGACACGGTGGTGCAGGAGACGCTGCATTTCGATCCGGTGACCGGACAGCTGTCTCCGCTGCGCTCCAAGGAGGAAGCCCACGACTATCGCTACTTCCCCGAGCCAGATCTGATGCCGCTGAGCGTCTCAGACGAACTGCTGCAGGCGGCTTCCGAACAGCTGCCGGAGCTGCCCGCCGAGCGCGCGGAGAGGTTCGAGGACGAGCTTGGATTGACCGCCGTTCGCGCCCGCGAGCTCGCGTTCCGTACCGAGCTGGCCGACTACTTCGAACGGGCGCTTGCGGCCGCGAATCAGGTTTCCGCGGCGGAGCTGGCCAACTGGGTCCCTCTACTGGTCGAGCGGATCGGGTCGGACGCCGATCCGGCCGGCTCTCGTGTTGGTCCCCAGAGCCTGGCCGCCCTCGCCGCGATGGTCAAAGAGCGCAAGGTCAGTCGCGACGCGGCTCGTACGGTGCTCACCCAGATGGTCGCCACGGGGGATGAGCCTCAGGAGATCGCCGAGCGCGAAGGTCTGATGGCTCTAGAGGGGGGAGACGGGCAGCTGGCTGTGATCGTCGACCGCGCGATCGCGCAGGACCCCGGCGCCGCCGACCAGGTACGGGCCCAAAACATGAAGGCGATCGGCCCGCTGGTCGGGTACGTGATGCGCGAAACGAGAGGCAGAGCCGATGGCGGAGAGGTCAGGCGGCTGATCCTGGAACGGCTGGGTCAAGGCTAGGTTCCGCCGGCGGGCAAGTTTGGATGCGGGCGTAGCATTTCGTTGCAATTCACGATCCTCGCCAGGAGGTCACGCACATGTCTCGTCTCATCCGCATGGACCAGACCGGGCACACCACGCTCGCTGAGTGGACGGCCGAAGATTCCGACGCGACAGATGCGGCCGTTGCAGCCTTCAGAGCCGAGCTCGACCAGGGCTACTACGCCGTCGTCTCCGACGCCGACGGCACTGCGTCGCACGTGCGCGAGCTGCCGGTTGACGCCTCGCTGGTCATCCTGAGACGCCCCATCGCGGGCGGTTAGAGGTGACCGATGCGCTTGCGGGTCGCCGGGCACGCGTGGCAGCTGCGGACGGGCTCCCCGAACTCGCCACGGTGTGGTGGCGTCCCCGCACCGACGAGAACTCGATCCGGCGGACAGAGCGGCGGTGGCTAGCCTGGACGGTGACGCAGACTGCTCCGTTCCTCGCGGTCGGCGCGCTGCTCGTCGCTCTCAAGCCGCTCCTCTTACCGATGTCACTACTGGCAGTCGCGCAGGCCTGGATCATCGCGGAGCTTTACGCGGCGCGCGGGGCCGCGGTAGTCCGGCCGCGTCGGCTCTCCGGTTTGGCTGCGGGCGCGCGGAAGACCGCCGAGCGCACGGCCCTGGGGCTGCTGGGGGACCTGCTCGACCACCGCGGCCGGGCGCTTCATGACAGCACCGGACTTGTGCTGGAGCGCGGTGCGCTTGGAGCCTGGGTGCTGGGAGAGGCCGGCGCGATACTCGTGCCGCCCGGCGGCCGTCGCGCTCATTGCTATTGCGTTAAGCCCACGGACGCCGACTTACCCCACGCCGACCGCGTCGCGCACCTACTACTCGCCCTTCGGGCCGACGAGACGGGATTTGCCACGCTGGCTAACCTCGCCTTCTGCGGAGCTCGGTGGCGGGTGCGGCGTCGTCTCGAGCGCTCTGCACGCGAGGCGCTTGATGCCGCCGTCGAGGCCTCAGCGCTGCGCTACGCTTGAGTCGTGGAAGCAAGTGAACTGAAGGAAGCCCCCAAGAGGCCCTCAATCCTCCGCCGCGCACTGGCGGTGCTGGTGATCATTGCAGCGGCTGCGCTGATCATCCATTTCATCGCCGGGCTGATCATGGTCATCTTCTATGTGGCTCTGGCAGTGGCGGTTCTGATTGCGGTTGTCTGGGCGCTGAACACAATCCTCTAGTCGAGGACTCCCTATGCAGGACCTCGGGTATCTCTCGATCGCGGTCCTGTTTGGGCTGATCGGGGGCTTTGTGGGCAAGGCGAAGGGCTCGTCGTTCTTTCTGTGGTTCCTCGTGTCCGCTGCGGTACCGGTGCTCGGGCTGATGGCCGCGATCTTCTATCGCTGGGACAACCACGAGTTGCGCCGCCGGTGCCCCGGTTGCGGGCGGATCATCAAACTCCACGATGCGCTGTGCATCAATTGCGGAACTGAGCTCGCCTTTCCCGAGCAGGCGATCGCCTCGAAGGCTCAGGTGCGCAGTCGCGCCGGCTGAGGGTCGCGGCTAGACTCGCCGATTTCATGCGCGCGGTAGACGCTGTAATGGAATGTCTGAAGGCCGAGGGCGCCGAGGTCGTGTTTGGCTTGCCCGGTGGCGCCAACCTGCCCACTTACGACGCCTTCTACGACGCGGGGATCCGTCACATCCTGGTCCGGCACGAGGCCGGCGGCGGCCACGCGGCAGAGGGCTATGCCAAGGCCACCGGGAAGACAGGCGTGGCTGTCGCGACCAGCGGCCCCGGCGCCACCAATCTGGTCACGCCGATTTGCGACGCGATGATGGATTCGGTACCGGTGGTGTTCATCACCGGGCAGGTCCGCACCGAGTTGCTGGGAACAGACGGCTTTCAGGAGGCCGACACGATCGGGATCACCATGCCGATCGTCAAGCACAGCTTTTTGATCCAACACCCGCTCGAGATCCCGCGCTCCATCCACGAGGCCTTTCACATCGCCCGCACCGGCCGGCCAGGTCCGGTTGTGGTCGACATCCCCCAGGATTTGTCGCGAGCAGACATCACCTACGAGCCCGTCACCGATCTGCGTCTTCCGGGCTATCAGCCGACTACCGAGGGTAACCAGAAGCAGATCCGGCTGGCCGCAAAGGCGCTGGCGAACGCCCGGCGCCCGGTCATATATGCAGGCGGGGGAGTGATCAGTGCCGACGCCGGGCCGGAACTGGTCGAGCTCGCCACCTCGGATCGGTTCCCGGTCACCTGCACAGTGATGGGGCTGGGCGGCTTTCCTGCCCCTCACGAGCAGTGGCTCGGGATGCTCGGCATGCACGGGACCCGTTCCGCCAACTACGCCATCGACGAGGCCGATCTCATCTGCGCCATAGGCGCGCGCTTCGACGATCGCGTCACCGGCAAGCTGACCGAGTTTGCGCCGCGCGCCAAGTTCATTCACATAGATGTCGATCCCGCCGAGATCTCGAAGAACGTGCCGGCTCACATCCCGATCGTGGGCGACGCGCGGAACGTCCTCCCGCGCCTGACGGCCGCCTACCGGGCACTGGCGCCCGATCCAGCTCGGCTGGACGAATGGTGGTCGCGGATCCACGCCTGGCAGCAGCGCCATCCGCTGCGCTACGAGGACAGCTCAGACGCCGAGATCAAGCCGCAGTACATGATCGAGGCGCTATACGAGGCAACCGGTGGCGACGCGATCGTCTCGAGCGACGTGGGCCAGCATCAGATGTGGGCCGCGCAGTACTTTCACTTCTCGCGGCCGCGGCAGTGGATCAACTCCGGGGGACTGGGCACGATGGGCTTCGGGCTCCCGGCGGCGATGGGCGCAAAGGTGGGCTGTCCGGACAAGACGGTCGTTTGCATCGCCGGCGACGGCTCGATTCAGATGAACGCCCAGGAGCTGGCGACGTGCGTCCAAGAAGGGATAGCGGTCAAGGTCTTCGTGATGAACAACGGTTACCTGGGAATGGTCCGCCAGTGGCAGGAGCTATTCTGGGATGGGCGCTACAGCCACGTCGAAACCGGCCCGTGGCCCGACTTTGTCAAGCTGGCCGAGGCCCACGGCGCAACCGGAATGAGATGTGCCGACAAGCGGACCTTGGTCCCCGACATCAAGGAAGCGCTGGCGACCGAGGGCCCCGTGCTGGTCGATGTGCGCGTCACGCGCGAGGAGAACACCTTCCCCATGATCCCTGCCGGCAAGCCGGCCCGGGACATGGTCGGCTAACCGGCGTCGGACTCGGTCCAAGCGCTCATGGGTGAACCCGCCACTAAGGAACTCCTCTCGCTCGACCAGCTCGAGGCGGCCGGTCAGCTGCGCACCGGTCGCAAGCACATCCTGTCGATCCTGGTGGAGAACAAGCCGGGCGTGCTGTCTCGGATCGCGGGCCTCTTCGCACGCCGTGGGTTCAACATCGACACCCTCGCCGTCGGGCCCACCGACGACGAGCGGATATCGCGCATCACGCTGACGCTGGACGGCGCCAAGCACCCCATCGACCAGGTCACAAAGCAGCTGCACAAGCTCGTCAACGTGATCAAGATCCGCGATCTCGAGCCTGAGGAGACGCTCTCGCGCGAGTTGGCGTTGTTCAAGGTCTCGGCGGACGGGGCGAGCCGGTCCGAGGTGATGCAGATCTGCGAGATCTTCCGCGCCAAGATCGTCGACGTCTCCAAGCGCTCGGTGGTCGTCGAGGTGACGGGCGACTGCGACAAGGTAGACGCCTTCGAGCGGCTCGTGCGGCCGTTCGGGCTGGTCGAGATGGCGCGCACGGGCGAGATCGCGATCGCCCGCGGCCGCAGCGAGACGTAGAGCTACCCTCGGCCTGATGGCCCAGGTCAGGACCCGCGGGCCGGCGCCGGAGTGGCTCGACGCCGCGGCCCAGTCACGCCTAGAACGCCGCGTCGCGATAGCGCTGCGCCGTGCGCGCGCCTCGGGGTCATCGGTACTGGCGAGCGTCACCGCGCCTCTGTCGCAAGCCGTCGACCCGTCCGCCACGGTGGCAGCGTCGCGCGCGCCCGCAGAGCCCTGGTTCTGCCTCGAGCAACCCCAGCGCGAGGGATTTGCCCTCGCGGCGCTGGGCGCGGTATGGAGGCTTGAGGCCCGCGGGGGCGATCGCTTCTCTGCGCTTGATCGCCGCTGGCGAGGGTTGGCGGGCGCCGCGGTCGCCGAAGAGCCCGGAGGGCCGGCGGGCTCGGGAGTGGTCGCGGTGGGCGGTTTTGCTTTTGCTCCAGACGGCGGCTCGTCATCCGCTTGGACCGGGTTTGCTCCGGCCTCACTGGCGGTGCCTGAGATCTCCATCTACCGGCGGGGTGACGACGCGCGCCTGACCGTCAACGTCGGCGTGCAGCCCGACGACACGGCCGCCGACGCTCTCTCCAGAGTCCACCGCTCGCTCGCGCGATTGCGCTCCGCACCGCTACCCCTGCTCGATCCCGCGCCCACGGGCACCTTTCGTGTCGCCAGCGCGCTGCCTCCCAGCCACTACGAGGACGCGGTAGCGCGGGCGGTGGAGAGGATCCGGGCTGGGCGGCTCGAGAAGGTGGTGCTGGCGCGCGAGGTCGAGGTCCACGCGCCCTCGGATCACGATCCGGCCGCGATCCTCGGCGTGCTGCGTGAGGGCTTTGGCTCCTGCTACGTGTTTGCGGTGGGGCGTGGTGATGCCGCGTTCATCGCAGCGAGCCCCGAGTTGCTGGTTCGCTGCGAGGGCCAGCGTGCGAGCACGGTCGCGCTGGCGGGCTCCGCTCGCCGCAGTGCGGATCCCGCCGTCGATGACCACCTCGGCGAGCAGCTGCTGCGCAGTGACAAGGACAGGCAAGAGAACGCGATCGTCGCCCGCCGCATTGCCCGCACGCTGCACTCGCGCGCCCTCTGGGTGACCGCGGCGCCGGAGCCCGTGTTGATCCGCGTGGCCAACATCCAGCATCTCGCGCGCCCGATCCGTGCCCAGCTCGCAGAGCCGATCGGCGCGATGACGCTCGCCGGGCTCCTTCACCCCACCCCGGCGGTGGGTGGCGAGCCGTATGCGGTCGCCCGAGAGCTGATCCCCGCGCTCGAGGGACTCGACCGGGGCTGGTATGCCGGAGCCGTCGGTTGGACCGACCTCGCCGGCGACGGTGAGTTCTGCGTCGCCCTGCGCTGCGCGCTTTTGCGGGGCCGCGTCGCCCGTTGCTACGCCGGCGGCGGGATCGTCGCTGACTCGGACCCGGCCGCTGAGCTGGCCGAGACCGAGGTCAAGCTGGAGGCGCTTCTGCCAGTGCTTGCGGCGTAGGGCGGGGCCTAGGGCGATCGCGAGGGCCAGGGTCGGAAGCTCGCCGCGGGCCGGCTCGGCTAGTTGAGCGCCGCCTGCACGGCCTCGGCCACCCGGCGATGCAGAGCGAGATTGCGCTCGCGGTCGGTGCGGACCTCGATGATGGTGCTGTTCTGCGCGTCGAGTGCCCGCTCGAGTGCCGCTTGGAGCTCCCCAACCGCCGCGGGTCGCTCGTAGCCGCAGCCGTAGAGCGCAGCTGCCCGCGAGAAGTCAAGCCCATGCGGCGTGGCCACGTGCTCGACGAATGCTTCTCCCTCGCTGGCAATCGGCAGGAAGTGGAAGATCCCGCCGCCGTCGTTGTTGAGCAGCACGATGGTCAGTCTCAGGCCGAGCCTGCGTGCCGCCAGCAGCCCGCCGACGTCGTGGGCGACCGCGACGTCGCCTGTCAGAAGCACCACGGGGCCCTCGCTTACCGCCGACGCGCCGAAGGCCGACGAGACCGTGCCGTCGATCCCGTTCGCCCCCCTGTTGGAGAGCACCCGCGGGGGGTTCGCGCGGGTGGGTATGAACAACTCGGCGTCGCGGATCGGCATCGAGGACGCGAGGTAGAGCGTCGCATCCGCACCGAGAGCCCGTGGCACTTCGCGCGCGGTGAGCGGCTCGGACAGCTCGTCGGCCAGCACGCCGACGATCGCTTCCTCGGCACGGTCGTCGGCCTCTCGCCAGTTCGCCAGCCAGCCCGCATCGACCGGCTCGAGGTCCTCGGGCAGCGGCAACGCACCGATCCGCGTGCCCACCACGCCGTCGGGGTCCCGCCATGTGCCATGCGGGTCGACGGCAATCTGTGCGACGTCGAGACCGGCCAGCCACGCGCGCAGCGGTTTGGACGTGGGCAGCTCGCCGGCACGGATCAAAAACTCGGGCCGGTGGCCTTCAGCAAAGGCGCAATCGCGCAGGATCAGGTCGTAATGGGCGACCGCCGCTGGGCCCCGCCGCGCCCCCGAAAGCGGGTCGGCGAGCAACGGAATCCGCTTCTCAGCGCAGAACCTCGCCAACGCCTCTGGATTGTCTGTCCCGCCGCCTGCGACGACGGCAATCTTCCCCGATGGGTGTGGGCCCGGTCCCTGCGCAGCAGTGGACGCCGCCGACACGCGACGCACCCACGGTGTGCCGTCGCCGCGTCCCGGCACGGGGTCGTCGGGGAGGGGGCTTTCGACGACGAGCGGCTCGCGCAACGGGAAGTTGAGATGGACGGGGCCCGGTCGATCCGCGAGTGCCGTCCCGTACGTCCTGCACGCGAGCGTCCGCATCCAGCGTACGCGCTCGACCGTGGCCTCCTGGACTCCCACATCGAAGAACCACTTGACCGCATTACCGTAGAGCTTGAGCTGGTCGATCGTCTGACCGGCTCCCACCTCGCGTAGCTCGGGTGGCCGGTCGGCTGTGAGCACGATCATTGGCACGCCGGCCTGGTGGGCTTCAATCACTGCCGGAGCCAGGTTCGCCGCCGCGGTCCCCGAGGTGCACGTCACCGCGACCGGCCGTCCCGACGCCTTGGCCGCACCCAGTGCGAAGAACCCGGCGCATCGCTCGTCGATGTGGGAGAAGCAGCGGATTCGTTGCTCCCGTACAAGCGAAAGTACGATCGGCGTGCAGCGCGACCCAGGCGATGTGCAGGCGTGGCGCATCCCGCAGCGCGCGAGCTCATCGCAGAAGGCGCGCAACAGGAGGTAGGCGTCGGCGCCTGCCGGGACGTCGGTTCGGTCTGGCGAAACGGTGGCGGGAGTAGTCATGATTTTCGTTCAGTGGCGCCGGCGGTCGTCCTACTTCACGGCTTTACCCACACCGGGCGCAGCTGGGACGGCGTCGCGCGGGCGCTGCGCGAACGCTACCGCCCGGTCGCCCCCGACCTCCGTGGACACGGGTCCGCGGGCGGCGCCACGCCGGTAACGCTTGAAGCAGTCATCTCAGACCTCGATCGGCTGGTGGCTGGAAAGTTTGTGCTCGCTGGCTACTCGATGGGGGGCCGTATCGCGCTTCAGTACGCCCTCGCGCGACCCGCCCGGGTGAGGCGGCTCGTCCTGATTGGAGCGACCGCGGGAATCGCGGATCCCACAGAGCGAACTGCCCGGGTGGACGCGGATCAGCAACTCGCGCGCGAGATCGAGCGGATGCCGATTGAGGAGTTCGGGGCGCGCTGGGCGCAAACGCCCGTACTTGCCGGCCAGCCGCCGGAGGTCGCTACGCGGGTGCACGCCGATCGACTGCGCAACAGTCCGCAGGGGCTCGCGCGGGCCCTCCGTGGGCTTGGTGCAGGTGCGCTGCCATCGGTTTGGCACCGCCTGGGTGAGCTGCAGATTCCCGTGCTGCTCGTCGTCGGCGAACGCGATCAGAAATTCCTCGAGATCGCGCAAGCGATGGCCGACGAGATCGCGAGCGCCCTGGTCGAGGTCATCCCGGGCGCGGGTCACGCCGTTCACCTCGAGCGTCCCGAGGCGGTAGCTGCCGCGATCGCGCGAGAGTGAACTCTCGGGCCCGCCGGACGCTCGGGCGGGCCGAACCCTCGGGGCGGGCTAAAGCTCATACCACTCGCGCAATCCCTCCCCGAGCCCGGGAGTCGATGGCACGGAGATCCGACCGCCGCGCGCGGGGAGAGGGTCGGCGCGGTCGGCGAAGACACCAAGCGTGGCGAGGCCGCATGGCAGCTCCGGTCTGATCGCGGCTGCGGCGTGGAGCGCTGCGGCGACCGCCAGCGGGCCATCGAGAGTCGATGCCAGGTAGATGCGATAGCCGGCCGCGCGGGCCCGGGCCGCGCTGTTAAGCAAGCCGGTGAGTCCGCCCGAGCGGGCGACCTTCAAGCACACGGCATCGCAGACGCGACGCTCAAATGCGCCGGGCACGGCCGCCGTCTCGTCGAGGGCGATTGGGATGGGGCTCGCCGCGGCGACCCTGGCGATTTCGTCGAGGCCATGCGCAGGCTCCTCGCACATCTCGATCTCAAACTCCGCGAGCGTCTCCAGCTTGGCGACCGCCTGGTCGAACGACCAGGCTCCGTTGGCGTCGATCCGGATCGCCATCTCCTCGCCGCCCGCCGAGCGGGCTGCGGCGAGCCGGGCGACATCATCCCCGAGGGCGACTTTGACCTTCACGCAGCGAAAGCCGGCCGCGCGCGCTGCCGCAACCCGGTCGGCAACCACGGCGGGATCCTCGGCCGCGATGGTCGCGTTGACGGGGATGCCGGGTGGCTGTTGAGGAACATTGGGATATTGCTCGGAAATATTCCGGGTGATATCCCAGGCCCCCTGAGCCACGAGCATTTGCCACACCGGCCTCCCGTATCGCCGACCTTCGAGGTCCCAGAGGGCGAGGTCCACGGCTGCCAGGGCCTCGGATACGTCCGATGCCGCGGCGCACGCGGCCAGCAGATCGGCGCGCGGGGCGTCGGAAGCGGCGGCCAAGACACCGTCGTAACGGTGAAGCGCCGCCTGGACTTCCTCCAAACCCGCGCAGCCATAACCCGGGAGCGGCGCCGCCTCACCCCAGCCGACGGTGCCATCGTCGGCCTCGAGCCGCACCACCACTATCTCCCGTTGGCCGATCGTTCCCCACGCGGCGGCGAAGGGCGCTTGCAGGCGCGCGCGCACCGGCTCGAGTGAGAGCTTCACCGGCTGATGAGAAGGCCCGCTGATAGCAGCATGCAGAAGGCGAGCTGAAGCATGCCGGTCTGTGCGAGCGCGCGGTTCAGGCTGGGGCCGTCGACTCGGTTTCGGACCTCGCGGACGATTTCGGCGCCCACCGGCATCGTCAACCAGGGCAGCATCACCCACGCCGTCAGGGGCCCAAAGATCCACGTTACGACCAGCAGCACGTAGGCCGCGTAGATGGTCACGGCGAAGAGCCCGCGCGCACGACGGCGGCCCAGCCGCACCGCGAGCGTGCGCTTACCAGCCCGCCAGTCGGTTTCGATGTCGCGAACGTTGTTGACCATGAGGATCCCCGCCGCCACCAACCCGACCGGTACCGCCAGGGCGAACGCCTCCCATTCGAGGTGTTCGACCTGGACGAAATACGAGCCCGCGACAGCGACGATCCCGAAGAAGAGGAACACGAAGACCTCGCCGAGGCCCTCGTATCCATAGGGGCGCGGCCCGCCCGTGTACAGCACGCCGGCGAGGATCGAAGCCGCGCCGACCAGTAGCAGCTCCCACCCGGCGACCGCGATCAGGTAGGCGCCGGCCGCCACCGCCACGCCGAAGGAGAGGTATGTCGCGAGCAGCACCTGGCGGGGCGGGACGAGACCTCCCGCCGTGATCCTGACCGGTCCAAGCCGGTCTTCTGTGTCCGCGCCGCGCCGTGCGTCTGAGTAATCGTTTGACAGATTCGTGCCGACCTGAATGAACACCGCGCCCACTAGCGCCGCGAAGAAACGCAGCGGGTGAAACACGTCCTGGTAGCCGGCCAAAGCGGTACCTACCAGGACGGGGCCGATCGCGGCGGGAAGCGTCCGGACGCGAGCCGCCATCAGCCAGATTCGGGGCGAGCTCGGCGCGGCCGCCGACAGCGGGTCGCGCGTGCGGCGGGAGCGGGGCACAGTGCTCGACACGAGAGACCTCAGATGGGACCGCTAAGGCCTTCGCGGAAACCGCGAGAAGTCGGGCTTACGTTTCTCGACGTATGCATTGCGACCCTCCTGTGCCTCCTCCGACATGTAGAAGAGCAGGTTGGCATCGTGGGCGAGCTGCTGGAGACCGGCCAGCCCGTCTTCGTCGGCGTTGAAGCTCGCTTTGAGCAGGCGCAGCGCGAACGGCGACATTTGGAGCATCTCGCGGCACCACTGAACGGTCTCCTCCTCGAGGCGATCGAGGGGGACGACGGCGTTGACGAGTCCCATGTCGAGCGCCTCCTGGGCCGAGTACTGTCGGCACAAGAACCAGATCTCCTTGGCCTTCTTGGGGCCGACCAGGCGTGAAAGCACGCTGGCGCCAAAGCCTCCGTCGAACGAGCCCACCCGTGGCCCGGCCTGACCGAAGCGGGCGTTGTCGGCCGCGATCGTCAGATCGCAAACGACGTGGAGCACGTGGCCCCCGCCGACGGCGTATCCGGCCACCATCGCCACCACCGGCTTGGGCATGCGGCGAATCTGCACGTGCAGGTCGGTGACGTGGAAGCGCCCCACGGCGGTCTGCCTACCGGCCTGGCCGGGGTCGGCTCCCGTCACGTAACCGCCACCGCTGCCGCTGCGCACGCGCTGGTCGCCGCCGGAGCAGAAAGCCCTGGGTCCCTCGCCCGTCAGGACGATCACGCCAACGTCGGGGTCCTCGCGCGCCTTCTCGAACGCGTCGGAGAGCTCGACCACAGTCTCAGGCCGGAAGGCGTTGTGGACCTCGGGCCGATCGATGGTGATCTTGGCGATGCCGGCGTCCCCGCCCGACCCCTTCTCGTAACGAATGTCGGTGTACTGCGCCGCCGCCTGCCAAGTGGTGGGCAAGGGATCCTCCTCGATGAGCCGGTTTCTCACTTGGGCCCACTTCGCGCGGGTCCCGTCAGGGGGTACCTGGCGGCTGAGACTACCGTGGCCTACCGTTTTGCACATGGTCCCATGGCTCATTCGCGCCGCCGCCGTCCGCCCCGACCACCCCGCGCTGGTGACCCCGACCGAGCGGCTGACCTACGTTCAGCTGGAGGCCCGCGCGCGCAGCGCGGCAGGGGCCATGACGGAGCGAGGTGTCCGCGCGGGCGACCGCGTCGCCCTTGCGCTGCCCGCCGGCGCGGACTATTGCGCGACTCTGCACGGCTGCCTCTTGCTGGGCGCGGTCGCGGTGCCGATCGACCTTCGCCTGGCACCAGCCGAGCGCGAGATGCGCCAGCATTCGGCGAGGATTGTGGTGGAGGGTCCTCTGCACGGACCCACGCTTGAGGGGGTGCCGCGCGTAGAGACCGACGACGTCGCAACCCTCATGCATACCTCGGGTACAACGGCGGCGCCCAAGCCGGTCCCGCTCTCCTACGGCAACTGGCTGGCGAACGCGCTCGGGTCGGCGGTCGCGCTGGGTCTCGACCAGCAGGAGCGGTGGCTATGCCCACTCCCGCTGGCGCACGTAGGCGGCCTGTCCGTACTGATCCGCAGTGCCATATACGCCACCACCGTCGTGCTCGGACAGGGGTTTGATGCCGAGGCGGTCGCCGCCGCACTGCGCGACTCAAGCGAATCGATCACGCTCGTCTCCGTCGTCGCAACAATGCTCGAGCGCATGCTCGACGCCGGTCTCCGCGGCCCGCCGACCCTGCGGTGGGCGCTGCTGGGCGGTGGACCAATACCGGCCGGACTTCTCGAACGCGCCAATGCCCACGGCGTGCCCGTTGCGCCGACTTACGGAATGACCGAGGCCTGCTCACAGATCGCTACCTTTGGCTTTGCGCTTCCCGAGACAGAGCTGGCCGTCTCGGGCGACGGTGAGATCTTGGTCCGTGGGCCCACGGTGTCGCGGGCCGTCTTGTCGGCCGACGGCTGGCTGCACACGGGCGACCTCGGCGAGCTGGACGATCGCGGCAGGCTGTCGCTCGCGGGACGCCTATCCGACGTGATCGTGTCGGGTGGTGAGAACGTCGCACCCGTCGAGGTGGAGGAGGTCCTGCTCACTCACCCGGCGGTGATCGACGCCGCCGTCTACGGCCGTCCCGACGAGGAGTGGGGCGAGGTCGTCGTCGCGGCTGTGCTGCCTCGCGACGGTATTCGCGTGGATGCCTCGGAGCTGCGGGCACATTGCGCGGAGCGGCTCGCCCGATTCAAAGTGCCCAAGTCATTCCAGTTCGTGGATAAGTTGCCGCGGACGGCGTCGGGGAAGCTACTGCGCCGGCGGCTCGGCCAGGACTTGGCCATCTGATCGCCCTGAAACGCAGACGTCACATCGGCTGACGTCACATCAAATGCCGATATCATTGGTCCGTGGGGACTTTCGACGACGGGCAAGACGCCGCGGATGCCTCGCCCAACCGGCTGACGATCGAGCAGCTTGCGGCAAAGTCGGGCATGACGGTGCGCAACATTCGCGCACATCAGGCCCGCGGACTGCTCTCCCCGCCCGAGGTCCGGCTGCGCGTCGGTTACTACGGTCCCGAGCACGTGGCCCAGCTACGGCTGATTCGTGACCTGCAGAACGAGGGATTCAACCTGGGCGGGATAAAGCGGCTTCTGGACGACTCGGAAGGAACCGCACAGCGGCTCATCCAGTTCCGCCATGCGCTCACCGAAAATCATCGCGAGCCGGCCGAGACGCTCACGCGCTCGGAACTTGCGCGGCGATTCCGGGTGGGGGGCCGAGAAGGGGTACGCGTGCTGGCCCGCGCCGAACGCCTCGGGCTGCTGCATCCGGTCGGCGGTGACGCTTTCGAGACACCGAGCCCCTCGCTGCTCGCCGTGGCGGAGGAGGTGGTGGCCCAGGGGATCTCGCTCGATGCCGCTCTCGGCGTTTTCGAGGAGATCGAACGCAACTGTGACGACGTCGCGCGCGCTTTCGTCAAGGTCTTTGTCAATGAGGTCTGGCGGCCCTTCCAGCGCGCGGGGATGCCGTCGGCGCGCTGGCCGGAGATCGATCGCTCGATCGAGCGTCTGCGCCCGATCTCGTCGCAGGCGATGCTCGCTATCTTCGGGCGACGCATGAGCGCGCAGATCGACGCGGCATTCGGCGATACGGCAGAACGTCTCGAGGAACGGCGCCCGGCGGCGACCGAGTCGACCCGGGCGCGCGCCTCCGGGCGGTAGCCCGTGGATCCGCTTGACCTCCGTTCCGAGCAGCGGGCACGCTGGGAACAGGCCGCGGAGGGGTGGGGCAGACGTGCGGACCACATCCGTGAGGTATCCCTGCCGCTCTCCGAACGGATGGTCGAGAGCCTGGGGCTGACTTCGGGCCAGCGGGTCCTCGAGCTCGCTGCGGGACCCGGTGACACGGGGTTCCTCGCGGCCAAAGAGATTGCGCCGGGGACGCTGGTCACCAGCGACGGGAGCGAGGCGATGCTGGAGGTGGCGCGGGCTCGGGCCAGGGAACTGGGCATCGACAACGTCGAGTTCAAGACCCTCGAGCTTGAGTGGATCGACCTCCCGACCGCGAACGTGGACGCGGTTATATGCCGGTGGGGGATCATGCTCTGCCTGGACCCCGCGACAGCCGCGTCCGAGATTCGGCGCGTGCTGAAGCCAGGCGGGCGCCTCTCGGCGGCGGTGTGGGACAGCGCCGATCTCAACCCCTGGGCGACTCTCGATTGGCAAGCCGTCATCGAGCTCGGCCACATGGAGCCACCCGATGAGGGCGGGCCGGGAATGTTCGCGCTCGCGCCCGCGCCGCGGCTACGCGAGCTGCTGGAGAACGCCGGCTTTCTTGACGTCCTCGTCGACGGCCTCGAGCTGGACCGGCCCTATGCCGACGTCGAGGAATACCTCGCCGAGAGTCTCGAGCTCTCACCGACATTTTCCGAGGTCTGGGCGAAGCTCGACGAGGCCCAACGCTCAGAGGTGATTGAGCGGACCGGAGTACTGGCAGCGCCGTATCGGAGCGCCGACGGATCGCTGCGCCTCCCGGGGCGGTCGCTGATTGCGGTCGCCAGCGCCTGAACGCTAAAGGGCCTGCATCCCGCTCCGGACGCAATCGCGTGCAGCGCAGTGGCGTCCGGAGTGGGATGCAGTGCCCTGCCTCTGAAACGAAGCCTGCATATTGGGACGCCCATTGCAGGTGTTCACGCGGCGGGGCGGCTTAGAAAAACTGCCTCGCCATGCGACTGAGAACGATGCTCCCTGTGGCCGCCACAGTTTTGCTGGCCGCCCCCGCCGCCGCCCAGGCCGACTTTATGCACACAGTAATGCCGGGCGAGACCCTCACCGGGATCGCGGCCACAGACGGGCTGTCGGTCGCTCAGCTCGCCGCGGCGAACAACATCTCGCCGTTCACGAAGCTGATCGCCGGCTCGACGCTCGCGATCCCGCCGAAGGGGGCCCCAGCCTCGGCCACCGCGAGGGCATCGACGAGTTCGACCAGAGTCTGCGACGGAGACAATGATTCGGATGACGTCGGCTGTTCGACCGCCGGCGCTGCCCCGAGCTCTTCGGCGGGTGGCTCATACCTGGTGCGGCGTGGCGACACGCTCTCTGGGATCGCCGCTCGCGCAGGGACTACGGTTTCCGCGCTCGCGGCACTGAACGGTCTCAATCCCAGGCACTACCTGCTCTACGGCACCGTCTTGAGGCTCCCCGGCGGCAGCACGACTCCGACGAGTTCAGTGGCCGGCTCGGAACCGATCGGCGCCGCCGCCACCGGTTCGCTCAAGGCGCCGCCCTACCCAACTCCGCAACGCGTCACCGCGGGGCAGATCGGTTCGATCGCGGCGGCCAACGGCGTGCCGCCATCACTCGCGCAGGCGATCGGCTGGCAGGAGAGCGGGTTCAACAACGATGCCGTCTCGCCTGCAGGCGCTCGCGGTGTGATGCAGATCATGCCCGGGACCTGGAACTGGATCGGCTCGGATCTCAACCGTGGGGGTACCCCGCTGTCGCCCGCGTCGGCGCTCGACAATGTGCGAGGCGGAGTGATCATGCTCCACGCGCTGCTCGGTGCCACTGGCGGCAATGAGGCCGAGACGGCCGCCGGCTACTACCAGGGGCTTGGATCGGTCCAGCGATACGGGATGTACTCCGATACCAAGCAGTACGTCAGGGACGTGCTGGCGCTGAATCACCGGTTCGGCGGCGGATAGGCCTTCATAGGTCGGGGGCGCGCATGCGCGCCCCCGCCGCCCGCGCATGCGCGGGCGGGGCCGGCGCACATGTGCGCCGGCCAACACATCTTTGTAGCCTGCAACGTCCATGTTCTATGACGACGACGCCGACATCAGCTTGCTGGAAGGAAAGACCGTGGCCATCATCGGCTACGGCTCGCAGGGTCACGCGCACGCTCTAAATCTCAAGGACTCCGGGGTGGACGTGGTGGTGGGGCTTCGAAGCAGCTCGAGCAGCGCTGAGAAGGCCCGCGGGCACGGGCTCGAGGTGCTCGAACCGGCCGACGCGGCCGGCCGCGGAAACGTCGTGATGATGCTGGTCCCCGATGAGCGACACCGGGAGGTGTGGGAGTCCGGCGTGGGCGAGGAGATCACGCCCGGCGATCTGCTCCTGTTCGCCCACGGCTTTTCGATCCACTACGAGCAAATCGTCCCGCCGCCCGACGTCGACGTCGCCTTGGTCGCGCCCAAGGGCCCGGGACACCTTGTCCGCCGCCAGTTCCTGGAAGGCTCAGGGGTGCCGGGGCTGATCGCGATCCACCAGGACGCTTCGGGCGAGGCGCGTCGGTTGACCCTCGCTTACGCCAAGGGCATCGGGTGCACCCGCGCCGGCGTGATCGAGACGACATTCAAGGACGAGACCGAAACGGACCTCTTCGGCGAGCAGGCCGTGCTCTGCGGCGGGGTCACCGAGTTGGTCCGTGCCGGCTACGAGACGCTGGTGGACGCGGGCTACGACCCTCGCCTCGCCTACTTCGAATGCCTCCACGAGCTCAAGCTGATAGTCGATCTGATGTACGAGAAGGGGATCGCGGGAATGCGCTACTCGATCTCCAATACCGCCGAATATGGCGACATGACGAGGGGGAGCCGTGTGATCTCCGACGAGTCGCGAGCGGCGATGAAGAAGCTCCTGGCTGATATTCAGTCGGGGGACTTTGCCCGCGAGTGGATTGCGGAGAACCGGGCCGGGCAGGAGAATTTCGAGCGCATGCGCGCCGAGCAGGCCAACCACCAAGTCGAAGTGGTGGGGCGGGAGTTGCGATCTCACATGGCGTGGATCGATACTCAGTTCGATGAGTAGCGCGCAGACTGCGCCCGCACTGAAGATCCCCGACGACCTGAAGCCTGCTGATGGTCGATTCGGCTCGGGCCCTTCGCGGGTGCGGCCGGCGCAACTTCACCGCCTCGCCCACGAGGGCGCGACCGTGATGGGGACCTCGCACCGCCGGGAGCCCGTCAGGCGGCTGGTGGCGCGCATCAAGTCGGGTCTTAGCGAGCTCTTCACGCTGCCAGACGGTTACGAGGTCGCGCTTGGTAACGGCGGCACCACGGCATTCTGGGATGCCGCCACCTGCTGCCTGGTACGCGAGCGATCGCTCCACCTCGCCTACGGGGAGTTCAGCTCCAAGTTTGCGGCGTGCACGCGCGCGGCGCCGTTCCTTGCCGCCCCGATCGTGGTCGAGGCACCCCCAGGAGACGCTCCTGCGCCGCAGTCCGATCCAAGCGTCGACCTGATCGCGTGGGCGCACAACGAAACCTCGACGGGCGTAATGGTTCCGGTACAACGCCCGGCCGCCGCCGGCGCCGAACAGCTGGTCGCAATCGACGCCACATCCGCTGCGGGCGGACTGCCGGTGCCGATCGGTCAAGCAGACGTTTACTACTTTGCGCCACAGAAAGGTTTCGCCGGGGACGGAGGCCTGTGGCTCGCGGTCCTGAGTCCTGCAGCGATCGCCCGGATCGAAGAGCTGAGCCGCACGCTGCCCGGGCACGGCGCGGCTGCTCGTTGGATTCCTCCATTCCTCTCGCTAGACACAGCGCTTGAGAACTCGCGCAAGGACCAGACCTACAACACGCCGGCGATCGCCACCTTGCTGCTGCTCGACGGCCAGCTCGAGTGGATGCTCCAGGGCGGCGGCCTCGACGCGATGGTCTCGCGCACGAGCGCGTCGTCGGCCCATCTCTATGGATGGGCGGGCAACCACAGCCACGCGCGGCCATTTGTCGCCGACCCCGCCAAGCGCTCGCTCGTGGTGGGAACGATCGACTTTGACGACCAGGTCGACGCCGCATCCCTGGCGGCGAGCCTACGCGCCAACGGGATCGTGGACGTCGAGCCCTATCGCAAGCTGGGGCGAAACCAGCTGCGCATAGGCATGTTCCCGGCGGTGGAGCCGGCCGACGTGCAGGCGCTCACCGCCTCCATCGACTGGCTGCTCGAGCGCCTGTGATGGCGGAGGTAACGCCCATAAGCGGTGACGCACAGATGGCGCTGGCATCGGCTCGGCCGCTGCGGGTGCTCGTCGCAGAGAACATCGGGCGGTCGGGAGTGGAGCTGCTGCGCGAGTACTTCGAGGTGCAGGAGGGGGCCGGCTGGAGCCGTGATGAGCTGGCGCAGCGGATCGGAGACTACGAGGGGATCCTGATCCGCTCCGGGACCGAGGTCGACGAGCAGCTGCTCGCCGGGGCCTCCCGGTTGCGCGCGATCGGCCGTGCGGGCGTCGGGGTCGACAACGTGGATGTCGGCGCAGCGACCAAGCGCGGGATCCTGGTAGTGAACGCGCCTCAGTCGAACGTGATCACCGCCGCCGAGCACACGATGGCCCTGCTGCTGGCGCTGGCGCGGAATATTCCACGTGCACACGCCTCGCTGACGGGCGGCGCATGGGAGCGATCGAAGTTCTCAGGCGTGGAGCTTCACGGCAAGGCTCTGGGCATCCTTGGCTTCGGCAGGATCGGACAGCTGGTTGCGCAGCGGGCGCGGGGGTTCGGGATGCGTGTGGTCGCTTTCGACCCCTACGTGTCGGCTGAGCGCTATCGCGAACTCGGCGTAGATCGAGCCCAATCCATCGACGATGTCTATCGGGCGGCGGACTTCCTCACTCTTCACCTTCCAAAGACAGCTGAGACGGAGGGGATCCTGGACGCGGCGGCGCTCCAGAAGTGCCGAGACGGCGTGCGGATCCTCAATGTCGCCCGCGGCTCGCTGATCGTCGAGGACGACCTGAAGGCGGCGCTTGACGCGGGCAAGGTTGCGGGGGCGGCGCTCGACGTATTCAGGTCGGAGCCCGTGACCGAACATCCGCTGTTCGGCTACCCCAACGTGATCGTCACTCCGCACCTGGGCGCATCCACCGCCGAGGCGACCGACCGCGCGGGGTTCCAGGCAGCCGAGCAGGTGGTCGCCGCGCTCACCGGTGGAGTCGTCACGAGCGCGGTCAACCTGCCCACGATGGCGGCCGAGGACGCAGAGCTGCTGGGACCGTTTGTCCCGCTGTGCCGCGCACTCGGCACGATCGCGGCGGCACTCGCCGAGGGCGCATCGATCGACAGGGTCGAGACCGAGTTCCTGGGACGGATCGCCGAGCGCGACACGCGACTGCTGGCCATCCAGGTCTTACTCGGCGTGCTCACCGGCCATACCGAAGAGGACGTCGGAGTGGTCAACGCGCCCGCACTTGCCGACGACCGCGGCATCGAGCTCGCCGAGATCAAGCGCACGACGGTGCGCGACTACGCCGATCTCGTACGCGTGACGATCGTCTGCGGCGCGGGGCGAGTGCGCGCCGCGGGCACCCTCATCGGAAGGCGAAACCGGCCCCACCTGCTAGAGGCGTGGGGTCAGAGGTTCGACGTCCAGCTGGAGGGTCATCTCACGATTTTCCGCTACCGCGACGTGCCGGGGATGATCGGTCGCGTGGGGACGATCTTCGGCCAGCACGGCATAAACATCGTCTCCGCCGCGGTGGGCCGTCAGCCATACGAGGGAGCCGTTAGCGGCAACGGGGGGCTGGCGGCCATGGTCATCACGACTGATGCCGCCGTCCCCAGGCAAGTACTCGACGAGATCACCGGGTGCGAGGGGTTTGTGGCCGGCCGCACGGTGAGCTTGTAGCGACGCGATCGCCTGCGTTGTCAATCTGCGGCGACCCGCTCGAGTTCCATCACCCAGTTCAGCTTCCAGGTCCGACCACCATCGTGCGAAAAGGACTGCTGCCAGCGGGGAGCGTCCTTGTCTGCCGTGAGCCACTCGAATCGTATGAGCACGGAGCGACCGCCGACCTCGTGCTCACATTCGAACATTCCATGTTCCCCGTCAAACCCGCCCTCGACAGGGGGATCGAGCACGCCCGGAGCCCGCGTGGAGGACCACCAGATCTTCCACGTCCCGCGGGCCGGGTCAAAGAGCCGCAGAGTGAACCCTTCGAAGCTCTCGCCGTCCGGTGGATCCTCGACGTACATACGATCGAGGTGCCCGTACCGGTCGAGAATCGGGAACGCCTCGCTGGAGGCGTCAAACTCGACCCAGTCATCGCACGCGGGGTCGGTGACATCGACGAGCTTTCGGTTTCGAACGATCCAACTGCCGAATATGAAGTCGAACTGCCCGCGCCCGTCATCCGCCATTGCGCAGGATGGTAATCGCGCCTCAGGTCGGTTCGGCGCTTCGATCTAGTCGCTGCTACTCTGGCCTGCACATGTCGCTACAACTCGACCTGCGACTTCTTCTCCTCCCCCCGCGGGGGGAATAGCACGCCGGCGGCCGGCCGCGGCCGCACACCAGCACGAGAAGAGTTCCAGTCGAGATTTGAAGGAGTGACATGACCGAGCAACGAGAACCCCACCGGGTACTGATCTTCGATACGACCCTGCGCGACGGCGAGCAGTCTCCCGGCATCTCGCTCAACGCGCAGGAGAAGGTCGAGATTGCGCTGCAGCTCGCGCGCCTGGGCGTGGACGTGATCGAGGCAGGCTTTCCCATCACCTCTCGGGGCGATTTCGACGCCGTCCAAGCGATCGCCCGCAACGTCGAAGGTCCCGTGATCTGTGCCCTCGCCCGCACGGCCGCAGGAGACATCGATCGCGCCTGGGAGGCGGTACGAGAGGCAGTGCGGCCACGCATCCATACCTTCATCGCCACCAGCGACATCCACATCCGCCACAAGCTCAAGACCACGCGCGAGGACGTCCTGGGGCAGGCGCGCGCCGCCGTGGCCCATGCGCGCAGCTACACGGACGACGTCGAGTTCTCGCCCGAGGACGGGTTTCGCTCCGACCGGGAGTTTGTCGCGGAGGTCATCGCCGCTGCGATCGAGGAAGGCGCAACCACCATCAACGTGCCGGACACCGTCGGCTATGCGACACCGGAGGAGTACGGCGCCATGTTCCGCGAACTGTACGAGCTGGTGCCGGCGCTGAGCGGGGTCACCGTGTCGGTCCACTGCCACGACGACCTGGGCCTCGCGGTCGCAAATTCGCTGGCGGGCTTGCAGGCCGGCTGCCGTCAGGTGGAGTGCGCGATCAACGGGATCGGGGAGCGGGCCGGAAATGCCTCGCTCGAGGAGATCGTGATGGTGTTGCGGACGCGCGCCCCTTACCTCGGGCTGACCAGCGGTGTCGACACGACAGAGATCGC
>Ga0070741_10004828_pt1 | contig 30945 bp, 29 predicted proteins | sample Coa_R1_4_FD_66440 | JGI IMG/M metagenome (GOLD analysis project Ga0070741, IMG submission 66440) | Surface soil microbial communities from Centralia Pennsylvania, which are recovering from an underground coalmine fire - Coalmine... | ecosystem: Environmental > Terrestrial > Soil > Unclassified ... | reverse complement strand
CCACCCGGGGCCGGGAGGCGAGGTCGTCGACGAGGGCGGCCAGCTCGCCGGCGGTGAAGCGGCTCATGCCCACCTGGCGGAGCCCTTCGGCGCCCCGGCGGGCCCGGATCATCTCCGCCGCGTTGAGGATCGTCCCCGAGCTGCCCACGGCCACCTCGAAGCCGCCGGCCTCGGTGACCATCTGTTCCACCCGGGGGAGGTAACTCCGCACGAACTTGCGGGCGTCGTCGACCGCCTTCTTCTTGACCGGCTCCTTGTTGAAGAACCGCTCGGTGAGGCGGATGGCGCCGACCTTGAGGCTGCGGGCGGCGAGGACGTCGCCGCCCTTCCCGACCACGATCTCGGTGCTGCCGCCGCCGATGTCGACCACGAGCACCTGCTGGTCGAAGACCGGCACCGCCTGCAGCACGCCCAGGTGGATGAGCCGGGCTTCCTCGACCCCGGAGATCACCTCGATGCGGACGCCGGCCTTCTCGAGGGCGGCCTCCAGGAACTCGTCGCGGTTCTCGGCCTCCCGCACGGCGCTGGTGGCCACGGCGTGGACCTCGGCCCCGAACGTGTCGGCGACCCGGCGGAAGCGGCCGAGGGCGGCCACGCCCCGCTGCAGCGCCTCGGCCGTCAGCTCCTTCATGTCGCCCGACCCCGAGCCGAGCCGGACGACCTCCTTGTCCCGGGCCAGGATCTCGAAGCGGTTGTTGCCGGTCGGACGGGCGACGACGAGGTGGATGCTGTTGGTGCCGATGTCGATGGCGGCCACCGGGGTGGCCGACTGGGGGGCGTCCGACACCACGGCCCCAGGTTACCCTCCGGGGTCGTGACCCCCTCCGTTGCCTCCACCATCGCCGGCGAGCTCGGCGTGCGGGAGCGCCAGGTGCAGGCGGCCGTCGACCTGCTCGACGGCGGTGCCACCGTCCCCTTCGTCGCCCGCTACCGCAAGGAGGCCACCGGCGGCCTCGACGACGCCCAGCTCCGCACGCTGGAGGAGCGGCTCGGCTACCTGCGGGAGCTCGAGCAGCGCCGGGCCCAGGTGCTGGAGTCGATCGAGGCCCAGGGCAAGCTCGACGAGCCGTTGCGGGCCGCCATCCTGGCCGCCGACACCAAGGCCCGCCTCGAGGACCTCTACCTCCCCTACCGGCCGAAGCGCCGCACGAAGGCCCAGATCGCCCGGGAGGCGGGGCTGGAGCCGCTGGCCGAGGCACTGCTGGCCGACCCGTCGCTCTCGCCGCCGGCCGCCGCCGCCTTGTACGTCGACGCCGAACGGGGCGTGGCCGACGCCGCGGCGGCGCTCGACGGCGCCCGGGCCATCCTCGTCGAGCGCTTCGCCGAGGACGCCGACCTCGTCGGCGCCCTGCGGGAGCGGTTGTGGCGCACCGGCGGGCTGGTCTCGGCGGTGCGGGCCGGCCGGGAGGCGGCCGGGGCCAAGTTCGCCGACTACTTCGATTTCTCCGAGCCCTTCACCACGCTGCCCTCGCACCGGATCCTGGCCCTGTTCCGGGGCGAGAAGGAGGAGGTGCTCGACGTCTCGGTCGACCCGGGCGAGCCAGCCGACTACGAGGCGGCGATCGCGCTCCGCTTCGGGATCGCGCTCGACGGGCGCCGCCCGGGCGACGCCTGGCTGGCCGAGACCGTGCGGTGGGCGTGGAAGACGAGGATCTCCGTCCACCTCGGCATCGACGTCCGCAGCCGGCTGCGCCAGCAGGCGGAGGACGAGGCGGTGCGGGTGTTCGCCGCCAACCTGCGGGACCTGCTGCTGGCCGCCCCGGCCGGCGCCCGGCCCACCCTCGGGCTCGACCCCGGCCTGCGGACGGGCGTCAAGGTGGCCGTCGTCGACCGCACCGGCAAGGTGGTGGCCACCGACACGATCTATCCCCACGAGCCCCGCCGCCAGTGGGACGAGTCGATCGCCCGGCTGGCGGCGCTGGCCCGGACCCACGCCGTGGAGCTGGTGGCCATCGGCAACGGGACGGCCTCCCGGGAGACCGACCGGCTGGCCGCCGACCTGATCCGCCTCCACCCCGACCTGGGCCTGACCAAGGTCGTCGTCTCCGAGGCGGGGGCGTCGGTGTACTCGGCCTCGGCCTACGCCGGCAAGGAGCTGCCGGCGCTCGACGTGTCGCTGCGGGGGGCGGTGTCGATCGCCCGCCGGCTGCAGGATCCGCTGGCGGAGCTGGTCAAGATCGACCCGAAGTCGATCGGCGTCGGCCAGTACCAGCACGACGTGGCCGAAGGGAAGCTGTCCCGCTCCCTCGACGCCGTGGTGGAGGACTGCGTCAACGCCGTCGGCGTCGACGTCAACACCGCCTCGGCGCCGCTGTTGGCCCGGGTGTCGGGGATCGGGGAGGGGCTGGCCGAGGGCATCGTGCGCCACCGGGACGAGCACGGCCCGTTCCGGCGGCGTTCGGCGCTGCGGGACGTGCCCCGGCTCGGCCCGAAGGCCTTCGAGCAGTGCGCCGGCTTCCTGCGGATCGCCGACGGCGACGACCCGCTCGACGCCTCGGCCGTCCACCCCGAGGCCTACCCGGTGGTGCGCCGGATCGTGGCCGCCGCGGGGTGCGACGTCCGCTCGCTGATCGGCGCCACCGCGGTGCTGCGGGCGCTGCGCCCGTCCGACTTCGTCGACGAGCGGTTCGGCCTGCCGACCGTCACCGACATCCTCCGGGAGCTGGAGAAGCCGGGGCGGGACCCCCGCCCGGCCTTCAGGACGGCCACGTTCGCCGAGGGTGTGGAGAAGATCGCCGACCTGACGCCGGGCATGGTGCTGGAAGGCGTCGTCACCAACGTCGCCGCCTTCGGGGCCTTCGTCGACGTCGGCGTCCACCAGGACGGGCTCGTCCACGTGTCGGCCATGGCCCGGCGCTTCGTGAAGGACCCCCGGGAGATCGTGAAGCCCGGCGACGTGGTCAAGGTCAAGGTCCTCGACGTGGACGAGGCCCGCAAGCGGATCTCCCTCACCCTCCGGCTCGACGACGACATTCCCGAAAAAGGCGCTCAAGCCGGACGGAGGACGCGCCGATAACCGAAGTGTGGGGAACTATGACGAGTTGGACACGGCCCGCCTGACCTGGGTCGTCCTCGACCGGCTGGTCCCTCCCGACGACGAGCCCGCCGCCCGGGCCGCCCTCGTCGACCGCGACCCCGAACTGCGCAGCCTGGTGACCCGCGGCCAGCTGACCGAGGACGAGGCGGTCGAGATCCTCCGGACCCGCCAGAGCCGGTACGGCGCCGGCGGACGGGGCGTTCGTCCGTACTCGCCCTGGGCCAGGCGGGCGGTGCTGGTGGCCGGCGCGGCCGCCGTCGTCACCGTGCTGTCCCACGTCGTCCGCTGACCGGCGACCGGCAACGGCCCGGCGTCCTGCGGATCATGGTCCTGTCTCGTCGGTGCGTACGGCCGGAGCCACGCCCGTTTCGGCGTTCCTGAGGAACACCCCCTGTTCCTCAGGAGCGCAGGTTGGCGGACCCGCTGGAATGCCGGGCCCCGGGCGGGCCGGGACGGGTCAGGCGAGGATCGAACGGCCGATGATCTCCTTCATGATCTCGGTCGTGCCGCCGTAGATGCGGGTGACCCGGGCGTCGGCGTAGGCCCGGGCGACGGGGTACTCGGTCATGTAGCCGTAGCCGCCGTGGAGCTGGACGCCGAGGTCGGTGATGCGGCCCTGGAGCTCGGTGCACCACCACTTGGCCATGGCCGCCTCCTCGGCCGAGAGCCGGCCGGCGTTGTGGGCCAGGATCGCCTTGTCGACGAAGGCCTCGGTCACCGCGATCTCGGTGGCCATCTCGGCCAGCTTGAAGCGGGTGTTCTGGAAGGCGGCGATGGGCTGCCCGAAGGCCTGGCGTTCCTTGACGTAGGCCAGCGTCCAGCCGTAGGCCGCCCGGGCGGTGGCCAGGCCGGCCACGGCGATCGACAGCCGCTCCTGGGGCAGGTTGGTCACGAGGTAGCGGAACCCCTCGCCCTCGGCACCGAGGAGGTTCCCGGCCGGGACCCGCACGTCGGTGAAGAAGAGCTCGGCGGTGTCCTGGGAGTGGAGCCCGATCTTCTCCAGGTTGCGGCCCCGCTCGAAGCCCTCCATGCCCCGCTCGATCACCAGCAGCGACATGCCCTTGTGCTTCTGGGTGGGGTCGGTCTTGACCGCCGTGATCACGAGGTCGGCGTTGATGCCGTTGGTGATGAAGGTCTTGGAGCCGTTGACGACGTAGACGTCGCCGTCCCGGACGGCGGTGGTGGCCATCGAGGCCAGGTCGGAGCCGATGCCCGGCTCGGTCATGGCGATGGCCGTGACGAGCTCGCCGGAGCAGATGCCCGGAAGCCAGCGCCGCTTCTGCTCTTCGCTGGCCAGGTTGAGGAAGTAGGGCAGGCAGATGTCGTTGTGGAGCGTGATCCCGAACCGCTGCCGCCGATGGCCGTCTCGGCGATCTCCTCGATGATGACGGTGTTGTAGCGGAAGTCCTTGACCCCGCCGCCGCCGTACTCCTCGGGCGCCTCCATGGCCAGGAATCCCGCCGCCCCGGCTCGGGCGAAGATCGCCCGATCCATGATGCCGGCCCGCTCGAACTCCTCCGTCCGGGGGACGATCTCCTTCTCCAGGAACCGCCGGAAGCTGTCCCGGAACATGTCGTGCTCGGCTTCGAAGAGGTCTCGTTGCATGGGCCCGATCATAATCTGTGAACTTGGAGTCACATCTGTTGCGGCTGAACCGCCGTGTATCACGGTATTGAGGACGCGTTTGTAGATTGCGTATCACATAATCTTGGCCAAACACCTCGGCCAACCGCGACGAGGCGGCCTTCGCCGCGCCGTCCACCCTTCACAAGCGAGTCTTCCGGAATTGCCAGAGCCTTCTCAGCTTCCGCTCCGATGGTGACGGGGACACGACGCGAAAGGAGCCGATCGAATGCGGGCCATCGTCGTCACCATCTTCGCTCTCGTTGCGGCCATGATCCTGATGGCACCCCACACGCCGGACCCCGAGCCGATCCCTGCGGCGACGGTGACGGTGATGAATGCGCAGACGTTCCCCACGCAGGACTGCATGAACGCCATCGCCGGTGCCGACGGCTCCGACGCCCCGACGCAGGACTGCCTCAGCTCGCTGTAAAGCACCGCCGAGGGCGGCCGGCCACCCAGCCGTTCGCCCCTACTTCGGAGGCATCCGGATGCCGCCGTCGACCCGGATCGTCTCGCCGTTCATGTAGTCGTTGGTCAGGCACTCGACGACCATCGAGGCCAGTTCGTCGGGCGTCCCCAGCCGGTGGGGGAACAGGACGTTCTCGCCGAGCCGGGCCTTGAACGCCTCCGCCTTCTCCCCCGTCCCGTAGATCGGGGTGTCGATCAGCCCGGGGGCGATCGTGTTGACCCGCACGCCCTGCGCCGACAGATCGCGGGCGGTAGTGAGCGTCATCCCGATGATCCCGCCCTTGGAGGCGGAGTAGGCCGCCTGGCCGATCTGGCCGTCGTAGGCCGCCACCGAGGCGATGTTGACGATCGCCCCCCGGGTGCCGTCGGCGTCGACCGGCTCCATCTTGGCCATGGCCGCCGCCGCCAGCCGCAGGCAGTTGAAGGTGCCGATGAGGTTGACCCGGATGACCTTCTCGAAGTGCTGCAGCGGCAGCGGGTTGCCCTCCCGGTCGACGGTGCGCCCGGGGGTGCCGATGCCGGCGGAGTTCACCGCCGCCCGCAACGGCGCCATCTCCACGGCGGCGTCCACCGCCACCTGCACCTGCTCGGCGTCGGCGACGTCGGCCCGCACGTACAGCCCGCCGAGCTCCGAGGCCAGCGCCCCGCCCAGTTCGTCGTTGAGGTCGATCAGCACGCAGCGGGCCCCCCGCTTGGTCAGGGCCCGGGCCGAGGCGGCTCCGATGCCGGAGGCACCCCCGGTGACGATGGCGGACGTTCCGGCCAGTTCCATCACGGTTCCCTTTCGTTCAAGAGCGCGGCCAGGTTGCCCTCGAGCCGCTTCAGGATCTCCGACAGCTGGCGGCGCTCCGCCCCGCTGATGCCGGTCCAGAGTTTCTCCCGCACGGCGACGTCGACGGCCGTGACCTCGGCCACCACCGGAGCGGCCCGCTCGGTACTGGTGACCAGCCACACCCGCCGGTCGCCGGCATCGGCGCTCCGCTCCACGAGCCCCTTGCGTTCCAGCCCGTCGACCAGCGCGCCGGTGGCGGCCCGGCCGAGCCCGAGCCCCTCGGCCAGCTGCGTCTGGCTCATCGGGCCGCGGTGGTGGACATGGGCCAGCAGGTAGGCCTCGGAGATCTTGAGGCCCACCCCGGCCAGGCGGCTGTCGTAGGCCCGCCGGAGGCTGCGCGCCGCGGCGATGATCAGCGACTCCGTCGTCTGGCGGGGTGGCGCCGCCCGCACCGCTAGGACGCCGTCGCGTTGCGCAGCAGCGTTCCGGTCCCGAGGCCGCCACCGCAGCACATGGTGACGATGGCATGCTCGCCGCCGCCGCGCTCGAGTTCGTGGACGGCCTTGGTGAGGAGAATGACGCCCGTCCCGCCGAGCGGATGGCCGATGGCGATGGCGCCCCCGTTGGGGTTGACCCGGGCCCGGTCGGGCTTGAGCTCCCGCTCCCAGGCCAGCACCACGGACGCAAACGCCTCGTTGATCTCGAAGACGTCGATGTCGTCCACGGTCAGCTGGTTGTCGTCGAGCAGCTTACGGGTGGCGGGGATCGGGCCGGTCAGCATGAGGACGGGGTCCGCGCCGACGAGGCAGACGTCGACGACGGTGGCCTTCGGCTGCAGCCCGAGCGCCTCGGCCTTCTCCTTCGTCATCATCAGGACGGCGCCGGCGCCGTCGGCGATCTGCGAGGACGAGCCGGCGGTGTGGACGCCGTCGGGCCGCCCGGTCGGCTTCAGCTGCGCCAGCCCTTCGAGCGTCGTCTCCCGCAGGCCCTCGTCGCGCTCGACCCGGTGGGTCGTGCCGGTCGGCTTGCCGTCGTCGTCGACGTCGGGGGCGTCGATGGGCAGGACCTGGGACGTGTAGCGACCCTCGGCCCAGGCCTTTTTGGCCCGGTCCTGGGACAGCTTGCCGAACTCGTCGCACTCGGCCCGGGTGATCCCCCACTGCTCGGCGATGCGCTCCGAGGCCTCGAACTGGGTGGTGAACTCGTGGTGCTGCCAGTAGCGCTTGTTGATGGGCTTGCCGAAGGCCTGGTCCTTCGTGGTCGCCCCCATCGGGACCCGGCTCATGACCTCCACCCCGCAGGCCACGGCGGCGTCGACCACGCCGGAGGCGATCAGGGCGTAGGCCAGGTTGGTGGCCTGCTGGGAGGAGCCGCACTGCGAGTCGACGGTCGTGGCCGCCACCTCGATCGGCAGCCCGGCCGCCAGCCAGGCGTTCCGGGTCACGTTCATGGCCTGCATGCCGATCTGGCCGACGCAGCCGCCGACCACCTGGCCGACCTCGAGGGGGTCGAGGCCCGTCCGGATGAACAGGTCCCGCTGGAGCGCGCCCAGCAGGTCGATGGAGTGCATGGCGGACAGGCCGCCGTGGCGGCGCCCGGTCGGCGTCCGCACGGCCTCGACGATCACGACATCCCGCACGGGGGCTCCCTTCGAAGAGGTCTGGCCAGGGCGTCACACTGCCATACTGTATGGCAGCGTACAAGTTGACCTTCGCCACACGATCGTCACTGGATCGTCATGGCGAGCCCCGTGACGGATCCGGAGGTTCGGCGAAGGAAGGGCAGGGCCGGTCGTGCCGGTCCCGGAATCGAGCCTCCGCCCGGGATCCGGGCCGCTGTCGAAAGGTGCCTGATCCCTGTGCGCGCCCGCCCTCCCCTTCGCCGCCCCGCCGCCGTCCTCGCCGCCGTCCTCGCCACCGGGCTCGCCGCCGTCGGGCTGGCTCCCGCCGTCCCCCCGGCGGGGGCGTCCGCCCCGCCGGGACCGTCGCTGACCCTGAGCGCCGCCACCGGCAGCCCGGTCCACGGTGACATCGAGTCCGTGACCGCCACCGCCACCGCCGCCGACGGCTCCCCCGTTCCGGACGGGACACCGGTGTCGTTCCGAATCGCCCAGTCGAGCCCCTGGACCCTCACGGTCGGCTCCCCCGCCGTCGACCTGGCGGTCGTGCCCGGTGGCGCCGGCGGATGGCTGCTGCGGGCCGACGGCTCGGTGACGGCGCTCGGCGACGCCCCCGCCCTCGGCGACGCCCAGGGCCGGCTGCCGGCGGCGGCGGTGGCCCTGGCCGCCACGCCGTCCGGCGCCGGCTACTGGCTGGCGGCCGCCGACGGCACCGTCCTGCCCTTCGGCGACGCCGCCCGCTACGACGTCGCCGACGGCGGTGTCATGCCCCCGGCGGCACCGGTCGTCGACCTCGTGCCGACGCTCTCCGGGCACGGCTACTGGCTGCTCACGGCCGGGGGGACCACGATCCCCTTCGGTGACGCGCTGCTCTTCAGGAGGCTGAGCGGCCCCAAGGGCAACGGCACCGGCGTGGCCATGGCCGCCACCCCCTCGGGCGCCGGGTACTGGGTCCTGCGGGCCGATGGCGTGGTGGTGGCCTATGGCGACGCCGTGGCGGCCGGCGACCCCTCGGCCCAAGACAGCGCCCAGAGCCGGATGGTGGGGCTCGCCCCCACCGCCACCGGTCGGGGCTACTGGGTCACGTCGAACGACGGTCGGGTCTACGGCTTCGGCGACGCCGTCGCCCTGGGCACCTCGACCGCCATGCCCGCCTTCGTGGTCGGGATCACCCCCGGCGGATCCGGCCCGGGCTACTGGCTCACCGGGCGCGACGGCCAGGTCTACCGCTATGGCGGCACGCCCGACCTCGGCTGGCCCGGCAACGTCGTCCCCACCGTGGGGGGACGGGCCACGGTGCAGTTCTCGTCGTCGGCCCCGGTGACGAGCACCGTGGTGGCCACCATCCCCGACACGGCCGGCGGGGGCGTCAGCCCGCCGCTCACCATCCGGTGGCGGAGCGGTCCGCCGGCCACCATCAGCCTGTCCCCGGCCGATCCCGCCAGCTACGTCGCCATCCCGGTGAGCTTCACCGCCACCGTGACCGACGCCGGGGGATTCCCCGTCGACGACGGCACCCCGGTGGCGTTCCACGCCGCCGGCACCGGCGGGGAATCGCCCCCGTCGGGCTCGGTGGTGACGGCGGGCGGGATGGCGGCCGTCCGGCTGACCTCGACCAGCCCGGGACGGTCGACCGTCACCGTCGGCGCCGGCGCCGCCTCGGCCACCACGTCGGTCACCTGGTGGCCGGCCGATCTCAGCCTCTGGCTCGGCACCGGCGGGCCGGTCTCGCTCGGCAGCCCCGCCGTCTTCACCGCTCAGGTCACGGCCGTCGGCGGCCAGCCGACGCCGGCCACGCTGACCTTCACGCTGCCGCCCGACACGCCGGCCACCCTCGACCGGGGGGCCTGGGCCTGCGATGGCGGGGTTGGGACGTTCACCTGCCGGGCGGTCGTGACCCCCAACCAGCCCGCCACCCTTCAGTTCCACATCCGGCCCGCCACCGCCGGAGTTGCCACGGTGACCGGGACGGTGTCGGCCGACGCCGGCCCCGACGGCAACCCGTCGGACGACACGGAGACGGCGACGGCCACGGTCGGCCCGGAGCCGGAGCCCCCCGTCCTCAGCCAGACGGCCGGCACGGAGGTCATCGGCGCCACCCACGTCGTGACCGTGCAGAGCGACGCCACGGCCGGCACGCCGGTGACCTTCGGGATCGACGCTCCGGCCGAGCCGCTGCCCGGCGGGCCCTGGACGGCCTTCGCCGGCACCCCGACCGGTGACGGCTACTGGCTGGCCTCGGCCGCCGGAGCGGTCGTGGCCCGGGGCACGGCTCCCGATCTCGGCGGCGCCACCGGCCCGCTGGGGGCGCCGGTCGTCGACCTGCGACCGACGCCGACCGGCAACGGCTACTGGCTGGTGACCGCGGGCGGCACGGTCATCGCCCGGGGCGACGCCACCGACGCCGGGTCGCTGAGCGGCCCGCCGGCCCACCCGATCGTGGGGATGGCCGTGACCGGCAGCGGCGACGGGTACTGGCTGGCCGACTCGGCGGGCACGATCTACCCCTTCGGCGACGCCTTCCGGCCGGCCGCCACCGCCACCGTTCCGCCCGGAGGCGTCGTCGACATCGAGGGCTGCCCGGCCGGCGACGGCTTCTGGCTGCTCGGCGCCGACGGCAGCGTGCAGGGGTTCGGCGTGCCGGCGTACGGCGACCCGCGGCCGGTGCCGTCCTCGTTCGGCTCGCCGGGGGTGGTGGCGATGACGGCGACCCCCACCGGGGCGGGCTACTGGATCGCCTACAGCAGCGGCGCTTTCGGAGCCTTCGGCGATGCCCGGTGGCTGCCGTCGAGCGTCAACGTGACTCCGCTCGGGGGCGCGCCCACCGTCGCCCTCGACACCGCGTCGGCATCGGGGGTCTGGACGATGGCCGCCGACGGGTCGCTCCAGGTCGCCGGCAGCGCGCCGTTCTACGGTCCGACGGCGGTGGTGCCGCTCACCGGGAGCGGGACGGCGCAGCTGAGCTACACCGCCGCCCACGCCGGCCCGATTGCGGTCCGGGCCTCGGTGCCCGGCACGGCGGGGCCGATCGACGCCGAGGCGTTGTCGACCGCCTGGACGCCGGCCGCCGCGGGCTCGATCCGCCTGTCGCCGGACGGGAGCACCCTCCCCGCCGGCACCGAGCGGCGGATGGCGGCCCTGGTGCTCGACAGCGCCGGTCTGCCCGTGGCCGACGGGACGCCGGTCAGGTTCAGCGCCTCGGGCACGGGCAACGAGGACCCGGCCGGGGCGACGGCCACCACCGCCGGGGGGCGGGCCACGTTCGCCTTCACCTCCGGCGCGCCGGGGACCACCACGGTGAAGGCCACCGCCGGAACGCTTTGGGCGACGACGACGGTGCGCTGGACGGCGCCGGCGCGGCCCCTCCCGCCGTCAGCGCCGCAGCACCTCGACGCCAGCGTCGGCAACGGCGGCGTCGTCGTGATGTGGGGTCCGCCGGCTTCGGCCGGCACCAGCCCGATCACCCGCTACACCATCACCGCCTCGCCCGGCGGGCACACCGTCACCGCCGCGCCGGGCAGCAGCCTCATCTGGGTCGACGGGTTGACCGACGGCGTCGCCTACACCTTCACCGTCACCGCCTGGAACGACGCCGGAGCCGGGCCGGGGGCGCACGTCGGGCCGATGACGCCCTCCCGCCCGGACGACGCCGGTTCCCCCGGCGACGTCGGCGGCGGCAGCAGCGACGTCGGCAGCGGCAGCGGCGGCAGCGGCAGCGGCTCGGCGGGCGACAGTGGGGGTGCCGGCCCGGCCGGCGGCGGCAGTGGCGCCACGGGCGCCGGCCGCAGCGCCGGCTACTGGATGCTGGGCCGCGGCGGCGCGGTGTACCCGTTCGGCACCGCAGCCGACCTCGGCGGTCTCACCCTCCCGGCCGCCGTGAACGCCGTCGACCTGGAACCGACGCCGTCGGCCGCCGGCTACTGGATCCTCGACTCCCGCGGCGTCGTCCATCCCTTCGGCGATGCCCGCCCCTTCGGCGATGTCGACCTCGGCCGCCTCGATCACGGCGAGACGCCGGCCAGCCTGTCGGCGACGCCGACGGGAGCCGGCTACTGGGTCTTCACTTCCCGGGGTCGCGTCCTGCCCTTCGGCGACGCCCGGTTCTTCGGCGACCTGTCGAAGGTGACCCTGAACGGGCCCGTCCTCGACTCGATCCCCACGCCGACTGGTCTCGGCTACTACATGGTGGCCTCGGACGGCGGCATCTTCGCCTTCGGCGACGCCCACTTCGCCGGGTCGATGGGCCAGACGAAGCTGAACGCCCCGGTCCGGTCGCTCGTCCCCGACAGCGATGGTTCGGGGTACTGGCTCGTGGCCTCCGATGGCGGCATCTTCGCCTTCGACGCCGGGTTCCTGGGCTCGATGGGCGGCACGCCGCTCAACCAGCCGATCACCGGCATGGTGCGCTACGGCAACGGCTACCTCATGGCCGCCAGCGACGGAGGCGTCTTCGACTTCTCCGACCTTCCCTTCGCCGGCTCCCTGGGCGGCCGCCCACCGGCCCGGCCGGTGGTGGCGGTGGCCGCCGCCTGACGGCCGGCCGGAGCGCTACTTGATCGTGTAGTCCCGCAGCAGCTTGTTCATCTCCAAAAGGTGCATCTCCTCGGCGCCGATCTGCGTCCGGGCGTACTCCTCGAGGTAGACCGACTGCTCCGTCACCGCCTCCAGCAGCTTCCGGTAGAGGCGCAGCGCCGTGCGCTCGTGGGCGATCGACTCCCGGAGGATCTCGTCGATGTCGTGCTCGTGGCTCTCCTCGATGGGGGCGATGCCCTGCTCGGGATGGCCACCGAGCCCGGTCAGGATCTCGCCCGCCTGCTGGGCGTGGAGCAGCGACTCGCTGGCCTGGGCCTTCATGAACGTGACCAACGGCAGTCGGTTGGGCCCGGTGATCACCAGCGAGTAGTGGGTGTAGCGCACCACCCCCGAGAGCTCGGCCTTCAAGATCTCGTTGAGGACGGCCACGGTGCGCGGCACGTCGATCAGGTCGTCCATGCGCCTCCAGCCCTTCACAAACCCGAAAGAACCGGCTTAGGCTATCCGAAGGCGCCGGACGGGTGCCGGTGGGGGCCGGTGAGCGTGGGGACCGTGTACGTCTGCCGCAAGTGCAAGCACTCCAAGGTCCTGCAGAAGGCCATCGAAGGCGGCAGCGACGCCACCGTGAAGCTGGTCGGCTGCCAGGACATCTGCCGCCAGCCGGTGGCCGGCACCCGGGTCGACGACCGGCTCGAGTGGTTCGGCGGGCTCGACAAGCCAAAGCGCCGGGCGGCCCTCCTCGAGCTGCTCAACGACCCGCGGCCGCGGCGGGTCCCCAAGGCGCTGGCGAAGGTGCGGGCACCCAAGCGATCCGGCAAGGACCCCCGCTGACGGTCGCCATCGGCCTGCTGGGCTTCTTCACCGCCGAGACCGCCCCGGTGCCCGACGTCGCCCGCCGGGCCGAGGACGGCGGCGTGGAGTCGCTGTGGGCGCCGGAGCACACCCACGTCCCGGTGGCCTTCTCGAGCCCGACCCCGACCGGCTTTGCGCTCCCCGACTACTACAAGCAGCTGTTCGACCCGTTCCTGGTGCTGACGGCGGCGGCGGCGGTGACGACCCGCATCAAGCTGGGGACGGGCATCGCCCTCGTGGCCCAGCACGACCCGATCACGCTGGCCAAGCAGATCGCCACCCTCGACCGCCTGTCGGACGGCCGGTTCCTCCTTGGCGTCGGCGCCGGCTGGAACAAGGAGGAGGTCGAGAACCACGGTGTCGAGTTCGAGACCCGCTGGCGGCGGGCGGTCGAGCACGTCGAGGCCATGCGGGCCATCTGGACCGAGGACGAGGCCAGCTTCGCCGGCCGCTGGGTCCGCTTCGACCGGATCTGGTCGTGGCCCAAGCCCGTCCAGAAGCCCCACCCGCCGATCCTCTTCGCCACCCTCGGCCCCTCGCCGCTGGTGATCCGCCACGCCGACGGCTGGCTCCCGCTGTCGGCCAAGGACCCGGATGCGCTGCCGGAGCGGATCGCCGGGCTGCGGGCCCGGGCCGCCGAGGCCGGCCGCGACCCGGCGGGGCTGGAGATCACCGTGTTCAGCCTGGAGCGGACGCCGCCCGAGCGGGTGGCGGAGTACGCCGCCATGGGCGCCGACCGGGTCGTCCTCCGGGCCCGTCTCCGCACCCTGGACGAGCTCTCGGCCCAGCTCGACCACTACCGCGACCTGCTCCGCCGCTGATCGCTCTCCGCTTCTGCCCCACCGGCGGCGATGGCCTCGGCCGGACCCCCGCCGGACCCACTCGCCGATGACCCGCATATCAAGCATTCCCGTGCCGTCCGCCAACCGGCGTTCCTCAGGAACAGGGGGTGTTCCTCAGGAACGCCGAAACGGGCGGCCGCCTCGTTCGTCGGGAACCTGCGCTCCTGAGGAACGACAGGTGTTCGTCAGGAACGCCGCAACGAGACGGCGCCGAGGTGTCGAGCGAGGCCGGGCGGAGGCGGGGGCATTTGGCGCGGGAATGCGGAGATCCGGCGAATGTTCGTGCCGGCCCGCAGGGATGGGCCGCCGGCCTGCCGTAGAGAACGGGCATGAAGCACGTGCGGCCCGTCGTCTGGGAGATCCTCACCCTCGTGGTCGTCCTCGGCCTCTTCCTCGTCGCCTTCTCGCTGGCCTTCCCGACCACCGGCGGCTAACGCTCGGCGGGGCGGAAACCCTTCCGCAGCGCCTGGCGGGGCATCTCGGAGAAGCGGGGGGCCTCGCTGCGGGCCAGCGCCCGCAACAGGCGGTGGGTCAGCATGAACACGACGACCGGGACGACGATGACCGCCGCCCGGAAGGCGTTGGTGACGTCGGCCACCGGGACCTTCAGCCACTTGGCCACGAGGTCGTTGGAGGCGGCGAAGAACAGCACCGAGTAGAACGACAGCGTCGACGTCCCCAGCGCGCTGCGGAAGGGGTGGTCCCGGGGCCGGTCGAGGAGATGGTGGACGTCGTGGTCCTTGGTGAACCACGCTTCCACGAACGGCCAGATGTAGAGGCCGAGGAACGTGATCCCCCCGAGGAACACCGCCGGGAAGAACGGGTTCGGGATCTCGAAGCCGAAGGCCCGGATCTCCCACGGCGGGAAGAGCCGCAGGGCGCCCTCCAGCCAGCCCATGTACCAGTCGGGCTGGGCCGGCGAGCTCACCTGCGGGGCGTGGTAGGGGCCGTAGAGCCAGATCGGGTTGATCTGGAACAAACCGCCCAGCAGGCACAGCACGGCGGCCACGGCGAAGAACAGCCCCAGCGACTTCATGGCGTACGTCGGCCAGAGCTTCGGGCCCTCGACGGTGTCCTCGGTGTGGCCGTCGCCGGGGAACTGCGTGTGCTTCTGGCGCCACACCATGGCCAGGTGCACGCTGATCAGGCCGAGCAGCAGCGCCGGGACGATGATCGTGTGGATGGCGAAGAGCCGCCCGATGATGCGCTCCGACGGATACTCGCCGCCGAAGAGCAGGAAGGCGATCCAGGTGCCGATCACCGGGATGGACTCGGCGATGGAGAAGGCGATCCGCAGGCCGGTGCCCGACAGCAGGTCGTCGGGCAGCGAGTAGCCGGCGAACCCGTTGAAGATGGCCAGGATCAGCATCGTGACGCCGACGATCCAGTTCAGCTCCCGGGGCTTGCGGAACGCACCGCTGAAGAAGATCCGGCACAGGTGGACGACGATGGCGGCGATGAAGACCAGCGCCGCCCAGTGGTGCACCTGGCGCATCACGAGGCCGGCCCGCACCGAGAAGCTCAGCTCCAGGGTCGAGCGGTAGGCGTCGGACACGTGGGCTCCGACCAGCGGGTGGTAGGCGCCGTGGTAGACGACCTCGGTCGAGGAGGCATTGAAGAAGAACGTCAGGAAGATGCCGGTGAGGACCAGCACGATGAAGCAGTAGAGGGCGATCTCGCCGAGCAGGAAGGCGTAGTGGTCGGGGAAGACCTTGTCGAGCGACGAGCGGACGAAGCGCGACACACTGAGCCGCTCGTCGAAGAACGACACCGTGCGGCGGATCGCCGGTTCCTGTCTGCGACGCCGGCTCATCGGTCGCGGTTCCAGAACCCGGGGCCGATCGGCTCGTGGTAGTCGCTCTGGGCCACGACGTAGCCGTCGGTGTCGAGTGTCAGCGGCAGTTGCGGCAGCGGCCGGGTGGCCGGCCCGCTGGTCGGCTCGGCGGCGTCGAGGACGGCGAAGACCGACTGGTGGCAGGGGCAGTACAGCCGATGGGTGTCGGCCTCGTAGAGCCCCACCGGGCAGCCGGCGTGGGTGCAGACCTTGGAGAAGGCCACCAGGTCGCCGACGGCCCAGTTCTCCCGGCCGGGCCGGGCCTGGTACTCCCCCGGCCCCAGCTTGATGAGCAGGGTCTGCGAGTCGGCCGATCCGGCCTTGCCTTCCGGGTAGACGGTGAGGACGCCGCCCACGTCGAGGTCCTCCGGGCGGACGGGCTTTTCGTTCTCGTCGACCGCCCGCGACCCCCGGTTCCAGCCGGTGAAGAACAGCGACCCCCCGGGGCGCGACCCGAGCGACCGGACGGGGAACACCAGCGCCGCCCCGAGCGCCACGAAGGCGCCGGTCATCAGCCGGATGAGGAGCCGGCGCCGCTCCAGGTCCTCCGCCCCTTCCTCGAGGGTCTCGGCCGCCTCCTCCTGTTGCACCTCCCCCTGGGTCAGCGGGTGGCGCTCCTGGACGTAGGGCCCCTGAGGCAGCAGCGTCCCGCCCCAGGTGATGAACCCGGCGGCGATTCCGCCGAAGGAGAGGAACAGGAACGTTCCCTCCAGCTGCGGCTGGCCGCCGAGGGCGTAGACGACGCCGAGGGCGATCGAGGCGAGGAGGCTGACGGTGAAGGCGAGGGCGATGGCCCGGCCGCCCGACTTCCCGCCGGTCGGCTCCGGCTGCAGCTCGGGCTGCGGCCTCGGCCGCTGCGCCAGGCTCTCCTCTCTCGGCTCCGTCTGGTCGCTCATTCCGGAACCTCTCCCTTCGGTGGCGGCTCCTCCCCGCTGCGGGTGCCGATCCAGCGGGTCACGGCGATGAGCAGGCCGAGCCCGATCAGCCAGCCGACGGCGCCCTCGGTCACCGGGCCGATGTGGCCGAGGGTCAGGCCACCGGGATCGGCCGTCCGGCCCAGGTACTTGACGTAGGCGGCGATGGCGTTGACGTCGTCGGCGGTCAGCGTCTTTTCGCCGAACACCGGCATCGTGCCCGGCCCGACCCGGATGGCCTCGGCCACCTCCTGCCGGGTCGAGGACGTGATGGCCGGGGCGAACGGCTCGGGGCCGGAGGGGCTCACGGCACCGGCCTGCTGCGCCGCCGACAGCGTGCCGCCGATGCCGGTCGAGGAGTGGCAGGCGGCGCAGTTGGCCAGGTACAGCTCGGCGCCCTGCGACAGCGGCGGCGGGTTCGGCGACAGCACCGGCAGGGGCGGGCCGGCCTGGTCCAGCGTGGCCAGATAGCCCACGATCGCCTCCCGGTCGCGGTCGGAGTAGGCCGTCGTCGCCCCGTTGCGGCGCATCGGGTCGTCGGGCTTGCGCAGCGGCATGCGCCGGGTGCGGAGCACGAAGTCGACGTCGGCCGGCCCCCTCGTGCCGGAGCGGAGATCGGGCGCCCGGGGCGTTCCCTCGGCCTGGGCGCCATGGCACCAGGCGCAGTCCCGCAGGTACAGGACCTTCCCGGTGTCGCCGGGGTGGCCGGCCTGCTGCGCCGCCGGCATCGGCGGAACGGAGGCGTGGAAGGGCCCCACGTCGTGCTCGGTGCAGGCGACGCCGGCGCCGAGGAGCAGCGAGCCGACGGCGAACGCCGCCAGCCATCGGACCTTCACCGTTCGACTCCCAGCAGCGCCGCCGCCTCCGCCGCTTCGGCGGCGATCGTCGCTTCCCGCCGCAGCCGGCGGGCGCCGACGTCGCGCAGGAGCCGGCGGAACAGCGCCAGCAGCGTGACGAAGTAGACGACGTCGGCCGGCACCCACATGATCACGCCCGCCAGCTGCTGGTCGGCCAGCGCGGCGTCGGTGCCGTGGGCGGCGTAGGCGGCGTAGAGCGGCGTCGTGGCGAAGGCCAGCGCCGCCGACAGCCAGATGTTGGTCAGCATGGCGGCGAAGACGAAGCCGCACGTCGCCCCGAGCCCGAGGCGGCGCTTCGGCCCCGGGTCGAAGACGATGGTCCAGAAGAGGAACCCGCCGGCCAGGAACGTGACGTGTTCGAGGCCGTGGACGGCGTCGTTGTGCAGCGCCGCCTCGTAGAGCCGGGGCAGGTGCCAGACCCAGAACCCGCCGACGGAGAGGGTCAGGACCACCACCGGGTTCGTGCCCAGCCGCCGGGCCAGCCGCCAGCCCGGCCGGTGCAGCGTCCGCCCCAGCCGGGCCCGGGCCGGCACCGGCAGGGCCTCCATGACCAGCGCCGCCGGGCGGGCGGCCACCAGCAGCGGCGCCGCGGCCAGGATCAGCAGCACGTGCTGAGCCATGTGGACCGAGAACCGGCGGGCGGCCGCGCCGTCGAGCGGCGGGGAGAGGGCCACCGCCACCACGGCGAGGCCGGCGGCGAAGTACGCCGCCCGGCGCCGTTCCCGGCTCCCGTTCGGAAGCATCCCGTTCATAGGGGCGACTGGCAACGCTTGAGGATCAACGGCGGGGCGAAGCCCACGACGATGAGGAGCAGGAACACGATGCTGTTGGCCATGCCGGCCAGCGCCATCCAGTGGGCGACGTCGCGGCGGTGCTCGGTGGTGCTCACGCCTCCGACCGGCACGACCGACGTCCGCCGCCACGCCCGGACCGACGTCGCCAGGGCGGCCAGCACCACCAGCGTGACGGCGGCGTCGACCAGCACCACCCAGACCCGCACGTCGAGCCCGAGGATCAGCCCCCGGTGCGTGGTGTTGGACGGGCTGCAGGCCAGGAACTCCTCCCACTGGTAGTTGAGGTTGAGCTGGCCGAACCACAGCATCGGCCCGGCCAGGACGCCGAACCACAGCGACTTGGAGCCCGACAGTCCGGTGGGCATCAGAGCTGCGGGGAGAGGTAGAGGGTGGTCAGGACGAAGAGCCACACGATGTCGACGAAGTGCCAGTACATCGTGAAGTTCTGCACGCTCACGTGGTGGTGGCGGTCGAACGCCCCCTGCCAGGCCCGCAGCTGCACCCAGGCGCTCATCAGCAGGCCGACCAGGACGTGGGCGCCGTGGAGGCCGGTGATGGTGAAGAACAGCGAGCCGTAGGCGTCGGTCCGGGGGGTGAACTCGTGGCGGGCGATGTCGGGGTACTCCTGGCCGAGCTGGAGGGCGAGGAAGATCGCCCCCAGCACGAACCCGATGGCCAGGTAGATCTTCAGCCTCTTCACGTCGCCGTTCTTCTTGATGGCGTGGTGGGCCATGTGCACCGGATAGCTGGAGCTCCACAGGACGGCGCTCATGATCAGCACCAGCTTGAGCTTGGGGTTCTCGATGCCGTCGGGGGGCCAGACCGGCCCCGAGCGGAAGCGGAGGTAGAAGTAGCTGACCAGGAGCAGGGTGAAGAGCGTCGCCTCGACGCCGATGAAGAGGACCATCCCCCACCAGCCGAAGTTCTTGGTGCCCGACCCGGTGGTGGGCAGGAGCTCGTCGGGTTGCCCGGTGGGGACCAAGAGCTCGGCCATCAGGTCTCCTGCGTCTGGTTGCGGGGCCAGAACCATCCGGCGGTGCTCACCACGCCGGCCAGCGCCGCCACTCCCCAGAAGAACGGGGACCGGATCACCAGCCCGAGGAAGACGAAGAAGAGGGCGATCGTGAGCAGCAGCGGCCACGGCGACTCGTGGGGCATCGGCACGACGACCTCGGGCTCCGCCTCCAGGAGGCTGGTGCACAGCGTGTTGTGGCCGCCGCCGAGCCCCCGCCCCCCGGCCTCCACCGGCTGGCCGTGGGCGCCGAGCTCGGGCTGGTCCCACATCGGTTCGCGGCTGCGGATCGTCGGGATGTTCTCGAAGTTGTACTCGGCGGGCGGCGACGTCGTGGCCCACTCCAGGGTGTCGCCCCGCCAGGGGTCGTGGCCCGCCTCCTGCCCCCGCTTGGCGCTCCAGACCCAGTTGATGAACGTGATCAGGATCCCCAGCGCCAGGACGAAGGCCCCGATGGTCTCCAGCAGGTTGAGCGAATCCCAGCCGTGCCCCGGCTGGTAGGTGTACATGCGGCGGGGTTGACCCCGCAGCCCGAGGATGTGCATGGGGAAGAACAGGGCATTGAAGCCGATGAACATCGTCCAGAAACTGACCTTGCCCCAACCATCGTGGAGGAGGCGGCCGGTCATCTTGGGGGCCCAGAAGTAGATGCCGGCGAAGATCGGGAACATCGCCCCGCCGACCAGCACGTAGTGGAAGTGGGCGACGACGAAGTAGGTGTCGGTCACCTGCTGGTCGAGGGGGATGGCGGCCAGCATCGGCCCGGACAGGCCGCCGATCACGAACAGGACGATGAAGCCGAGGATGAACAGCATCGGCGTCTTCAGGATGGGCTTGCCGGCCCACAGCGTCGCCAGCCAGGCGAAGATCTGCACGCCGGACGGTATGACCACCAGGAAGCTGGTCAGCGAGATGAAGCCGAGCCCGATGGTCGGCAGCCCGGTGGCGAACATGTGGTGGACCCAGACGCCGAAGCCGATGAGGGCGATGGCCATCTCGGCCAGAACGATGTAGGTGTAGCCGATCATCGGCCGCCGGCACATCGTGGGGATGATCGCCGAGGCGATGCCGAGCGCCGGCAGCACGACGAGATAGACCTCGGGATGGCCGAAGATCCAGAACAGGTGCTGCCACAGCAGCGGCTGGCCGCCCTTGTCCGGAGCGAAGAAGTGGAAGCCGGCCCGCCGCTCCAGCTCGAGCAGGAAGTTGGCCAGCGTCAGCGCCGGCAGGGCGAAGACCACGGTCAGCGCCATGGCCAGCTCGCCCCAGACGAAGATCGGCATGCGGTCGAGCGACATGCCCGGTGCCCGCATCTTCAAGATCGTGACGATGAAGTTGATCGACCCGGCCGTCGTCGATATCCCCATGAAGATCAGCCCCAGGGCGTAGAAGTCGACGTTGGGCCCGATGGAGTAGACCGAGTCCGACAGCGGCGTGTAGTTGAACCAGCCGGCGTCGGGCAGCTTGTGGACGACGAACGAGGAGTAGAAGAACACGCCGGCACCGAGGAAGACCCAGTAGCCGAAGGCGTTGAGCCGGGGGAAGGCCATGTCCCGGGCGCCGATCATCAGCGGCACGAGGTAGTTCCCGAAGCCCGACAGCACGGGCGTGGCGAAGAGGAACATCATCGTCACGCCGTGCATGGTGAAGAGCTGGTTGTACGTCTCGGGGTCGAGGACGTGCAGGTTGGAGTGGGCCAGCTGCACCCGCATGAACAGCGACTCGACGCCGCCGAGGACCAGGAACAGCAGCCCGGTGTAGAGGTAGCGCTTCCCGATCCGCTTGTGGTCGACGGTGGTGAGGAACGATCCGAGCCCCGGTTCCTCGTGCCACTCCTCTTCGAGCTGCTCCGCCGAGGCGAGGCCGGCGATCGTGGCCATCAGTGCCGCCGTTCCATCAGCGCAGGCCCTCCAGGTAGGTGACGAGGTGGTCGAGCTCGGAGGCGGACAGCGTGGTCGGCGGCATCGTCACGCCCGGCTTCACGCCCTGGGGGTCGGTGATCCAGCGCCGCAGGTTGGCCGGTGACAGCGTCAGGACGCCGGCGCCGATGGTCGCCCGTCCGCCGAGGTGGGTGAGGTCCGGGCCCACGGCACCCTGGGCCGAGGTCCCCCGGATGCGGTGGCAGCCGGCGCAGGTCTGCGTCTCGAAGATCCCCCGCCCTTCGGCGTCGGACGGCGCCGCCGGCTCGGCCTGGGCGGCCATCCAGCGGTCGAAGTCGCCGGGCGTGTCGGCCACCACGCGGATGATCATGTTGGCGTGCTGGAGCCCGCAGTACTCGGCGCACTGGCCGCGGTAGACGCCGGGCTCGTCGGCCTCGAGCCACAGGTCGTTGTGCATCCCGGGGATCATGTCCACCTTGGGCCCGAGCCGGGGGACCCAGAAGCTGTGGATGACGTCCCCGCTGTCGAGCGCCAGCTTGACCTTCTGCCCGGCCGGGATGTGGATCTCGTTGGCCGACACCGCGCCGTTGGGGTAGCGGACCTCCCACCACCAGTCGTGGCCGATGACGTCGACGGTGAGGCTGGTCCGGCGGCCGGCGTCGCTCAGCGCCTGCGTCCGGGCCAGGGAGAACAGGAAGAACCCGACGAGGATCGCCCCCGAGATCCCGACGCCGGCGATGACGATGAACGGCTCGCCCCAGCGAGGGGTGACCTTGGCCTCGTCCTCCGTCTTCCGGCGGGCCCGGGCGGCGGAGAGCAGCAGCATCCCGGCCACGAAGGCGAACACGGCGGTGGCCACGATCAGCATCGGCCACCAGATCCCGGTCACCGACCGGGCGGCGGGGCCCTTCGGGCTCACGATCGACGAGTCGCCGGTGCAGCCGGTGGTGGCCAGCGCCGCTCCGGCAGTCAGGAACACGACCGGCGTGGACCAACGCCCGGAGCCCACCCGACCGGTCGACACGCGCTCCAACTTCCCCCTTCCCGGGGGCTCCAAACCGGCTCTTTCCGGGTAAGGACCGGGATACGAGACGAACAGAGGAGGGACGGATGGCCGCAGTCAACGACGGGCGAAGCTTCGACACGCCGTTCAACGTGGTGGCGGGATTCCGCAGCCGGGCGCAGGCCGAGACGGCGGCCCGGCAACTCACCTCGGCCGGCCTGCCGGCCGGCAGCGTCGAGGTCGGGGCCCAGCCCGATGCCGGCGGGCCCGTCGAGACGGCCGAGCTGCGGGCCGAGATGCAGAGCGAGCTCAACGGCAACTGGGGGCTGGTCACCGGCCGCCAGGTCCAAGGCGCGCTGATCGGCACCGGCGCCCTGGCCGTGGTCGGCCTGATCGTCGGCGGTGTGATCGGGCTCATCCTCGGCCTGGCCCTCTCGATGTCGCTCGGGCCCACGATCGTGATCGGAGCGGTGATCGGGCTGCTGGCCGGGGCCACGGTCGGGTTCGTGGCCGGCGGCGGGGCGGCCCCCCGGACCGGCGCCGCGACGGCCACCGCCGAAGGCTTCGACGACCCGGCGCCGCTGGCGGAGCGCGACGTCCTCCTCGCCGTCCACGCCACCGAGGCCGAGATCGCCGAGCGGGCGGCGAAGATGCTGCGCGACGACCTCCACGCCGACCGGGTCGACCTCGTCGACGCCACCGGGACGCCCCTGCCGCCCCAGCACGACTCGCCCCGTCCGGCCGATCCGGACGGCTACTGGTGGAAAGAGGCCGGGAGCGGCTGAGGGAGGTCCCGGCCGGCGGCGAGCGTCAGCGTCACTGGCGGGCGAGATCCGTGACGTCGTCGAAGGCGGCCAGCCGGGCCGTCACCGCCGTGACCGCCCGTTCCGGCCGGCCCTCGAGCCGCACGACGGCGACGAGCCGGCCGTCGCGCTTCTCGACCGTCAGCAGCCGCACCGACACCCGGTCGAGATCGCGGAGCCGGCCGAGGACTTCATCCGGGACCGCACCCGGGGCCAGCGTCACGGCCAGCATCGTGTGGGAGCGGGCGGCGACGTGGTCCATCCACCGCCGCACCGGCCGCAGGGCGGCCAGGTAGCCGAGCGTGATGGCGGTGGCGACGCCGGCTGTGCCGATGTCGCCGACGCCGGCGGCGAGGCCGATGGCCGCCACCGTCCAGATGCTGGCGGCGGTGGTGAGGTTGGCCACCTCGCCCCGGTGCTTGAGGATCATCCCGGCGCCGAGGAACCCGACGCCCACCACCACCTGCGACGCCACCCGGGTCACATCGGCCCGGTACGTCGTCGTGTGCAGGTTCTGGAACTCGGTGAACCCGAGCGTCGAGATCGCGCCGAAGAGGGCGGCGCCGAGGCAGACGGCAATGTGCGTCCGCAGCCCGGCGGTCTGGCCCGAGATCTCCCGTTCGCCGCCGACGGCGGCACCGAGCGCCGTGGCCACCAGCAGCCGGAAGACGGCTTCGGTGTCGACGCCGTAGTGGTTCACGGCCCTAGCTGCGGGCCGACGCCTCGGCGGCGTTGTCGGACGTGCTCTCGTGCTCCTCGAGGCCGACCGCCGCCCGCAGCTCGGCGATGTCCTGCTTCAGGTCCCGGTCCGGAAGGCCGCTCTCGAACTGGCCCATCAGGTCGGACAGCCCGTCGGCGATGGCGTTGAGCTTGTGGTGGATGGCCTGATCATTGCGGGTCTGGCTGTTCTGCAACAGCGCCACCATCAGGAAGGTGATGATCGTCGTGGCGGTGTTGATGATCAGCTGCCAGGTGTCGATGCTCTTCAGCAGCAGCAGGCTCGGGACCCAGAGCACGATCAGCAGCACGCAGAAGGCGAAGAACGCCGCCCGGCCGGCGACGGCCGATGCGAGCCCGGCGAACCGGTCGAACGGGCCGACCCGGCTCGACACGTCGGTCGGCATCAAGACTCTGCGGTTCCGATCGGCCACGCCCGTCTCCTTGGACCTCGTGGTGAGGTGGTACCCATTTCCAGTCGTTCTTTCACACCTGGTGACGGGCGAGGTTCCATCATGGGCTCGAACGGGAAAGTGACGGGCCAGCAACGCTGACGATACGAGAGGTGGTCATGGCGGCGAAGTTCGAGATCCTCCAGCCGAAACCGGGCGAGTTCCGCTGGGTGCTGACGAGCCAGGGGCGGGTGCTGGCCCGCAGCCACACCTACCCCCGCAAGGCGTCGTGCCTGAGCGCCATGGAGTCGTTCCGGAAGGCGGCGCCCTCCGCCACCGTCGCCGACCAGACCGTGGCCGTGCCGGCGAAGGGCCCGGTGGGAAGAGGGGCCGGGGGACGGCGTGCGGCGGCGAAGCCGGCGGCGGCCAAGGCGGCCCGGACGGCCGGGCGCATGGTCGGCAAGGCGGCGGCCAAGGCGAAGGAACTCGTCGGAAGCGTCGAGGAGGCGGTGGCGCCGGCCCCCCGCCGGCGGGCCTCTCGCCCTGCCAAGGCGTCGCGCTGAGCACCTGAGAACGCCCGACACCCCGCCGGCGGGGGGCTGCTCTACCCTCCCGGGTCATGAGCGGGGACCAGCCGAACGGGCCGGAGATCACCCGGCGCCGCCTGCTGGCCGGGGCGGGGGCGGGAGCGGTCGGCCTGCTGGCCGGCGGGGCCATGTCGCGTCTGCCCTGGCCGGCGGCGTCGGCCTCGACCGTCGGCGGGGAGCCGGGCCCGGCCGGCGACGGGCGGGCGATCGAACACATCGTCGTCGTGATGATGGAGAACCGCAGCTTCGACCACTTCCTCGGCTGGCTGCCGGGGGCCGACGGCGTGCAGGACACGGTCACCCCCCGCTTCCCCGATCGGCTCGGCAGGCTGCGGGCCAACCACCACCTGACCGACCCGATGGGCTGCGGCCACCCCGACCCCGACCACTCCTACAACGGTGGCCGGTTCCAGCGCCACGGCGGCGCCATGGACAACTTCGCCCGGGGCCACAACGACGAGTTCGCCATCGGCTTCTACACCGAGGCCGACCGGCCGTTCATGGCCGCCCTGGCCCGCCACTACACGACCTGCGACCGGTACTTCTGCTCCATCCTCGGGCCGACGTTCCCCAACCGGCTCTTCCTGCATTCGGCCCAGACCGACCGGATCCGCAACCGGTTCGCGCCGGCCACCATGCCCACGCTGTGGGACCAGCTCAACCGCGCCGGCGGCCCGACCGGCCGGTACTACTACAGCGATGTGCCCTTCCTCGGCCTGTGGGGCGCCCGCTACCTGGCGATCGCGGCGCCGTACGAACAGTTCCTGGCCGACGCCGCCGCCGGCCGGCTGCCGAACGTGTCGTTCGTCGAGGCGTCGTTCCTCGGCATGGGCGAAGGTCACGGCAACGACGACCACCCCCACGCCCCCATCGGCGCCGGCGACGCCTTCCTCTCCGAGGTGTTCCACGCCCTGGCCGGCGGGCCGGCCTGGGAGCGCACGGTCTTCATCGTCACCTACGACGAATGGGGCGGGTTCTACGATCACGTCCCCCCGCCCCGCGTGACGCCCGGCGTCCCGGTCGGCGCCGACCCCCGCTCCGGCGTCGACCACGACCTCGTCGACGGTCAGGTGCTGCTCGGCTTCCGCGTTCCCTGCATCGTCGCCTCGCCGTTCTCCTGCAGCCCCGACCCTGGCCGGCCCACCATCGACCGTGTCCTCCACGACCACACGTCGATCCTCCGGCTGATCGAATGGCGCTTCGGGCTGGCTCCGCTCTCCGCCCGTGACGCCTCGACCCGCCCCCTTGACCCGCAGAGCCTGCTGTCGACGCTGCGGTTCGACTCCCCCAACCCCGACGTCCCCGCCGCCATCCCGCGGGTCGACCCGCCCCCGCCGTCCTCGACCGGGTGCCCCCCACAGGACTCCCAGGCGGAGACCTCCGCCCCCGACGAAGACCTCTGGCGCCCGCTCGCCGCCGTCAGCGCAAGCCACGGCTGGCCCGTCCGGCACCGCTCCTACTAGGGCACGATGGTGGGCGCCGTCCTCAGACCGGATAGACGCCGTTGCGGCGTTCGGCGGGCGGGGCCGGGCGGCGGGAATAGGCGGCGAACCGGGCGATGAGCTCGTCGCGCAGGCGGGCGACGGGGACGACGGCCTCGAAGGCGTTCTCCGACGCCACCTTGAAGACGTCGATGTCGGCCTCGTAGGCGGCCCGCTGCTCCTCGACCCAGGCGGCCCGCTCCACCTCGTCCTCGATGGCGACGATCCGGTTGTAGTGGATGGCGTTCACGGCGGCGGCCGGGCCCATCAGCGCCACCTTGGCCGTCGGCAGGGCCAGCACGGCGTCGGGATCGGTGGGGCTGCCCGACATGGCCAGGTAGCCGCCGCCGTAGGCCTTGCGGACGATGACGGAGATGCGGGGCACCGTCGCCTGGCAGACGGCGAAGAGCATCTTGGCGCCGTGGCGGATGATCCCGCCCCGCTCGACGTCGGCGCCGATCATGTAGCCGGCGTTGTCGGCGAGGAACAGCAACGGGACGTTGAAGGCGTTGCAGATCCAGATGAAGCGGGCCGCCTTGTCGGAGCTGTCGGTGAACAGGACGCCGGCCTTGTGCTGCGACTGGTTGGCCAGGATCCCGACCGGACAGCCGCCCAGCCGGGCGAAGCCGCAGACCAGCTCGGGGGCGAAGAGGTCCTTGTAGGGAAAGAACGTCGCCTCGTCGACGATGGCCTCGACGAGCTCGTTGACGTCGAAGGGGACGTCCTCCCGCAGGGGGACGATCTCTTCCAGCGGCCGGACGGGCGGCGCCGGCGGCAGGGCGTTGGTGACCGGCGGCGGCTCCCGCCACGACGACGGCAGGTACGACAGCCACACCCGCACCGCGGCGATGGCCTCGGCGTCGTCGTCGACGAGGACGTCGCCGAGGCCCGAGACCGAGCAGTGCATCTCGGCGCCGCCCATCTCCTCCATCGTCACCCGCTCGCCGGTCACCATCTCGGCCAGGCGGGGCGAGCCGAGGTAGGCGGTGGCGTGGCCCCGGACCATGATCACGACGTCGCACAGCGCCGGCACGTAGGCCGACCCGGCCGGGGAGGGCCCGAACAGCACGCAGACCTGCGGCACCCGGCCGGAGAACCGGACCAGATTGGTGAAGATGTTGCCCCAGGCGTGGCGGCCGGCGTAGCTGTCGAACTGCTCGTCGATGCGGGCGCCGGCGGCGTCGACCAGGTAGACGACGGGGATCCCGACCTTGTCGGCCCGCTCCTGCAGCAGGGTGATCTTCTCGAACGTCCGCCGCCCCCACGTGCCGGCCTTGACGGTGAAGTCGTTGGCGATGACGGCCACCGGCCGGCCGTCGACCCGGCCGACGCCGGTGACGACGGCGTCGGCGGCCAGGTCCTCCTCGCAGCGGGCCAGCAGCCCGTCCTCGAAGCCGAGCTCCTCGTCGAGGAGGAGGGCCAGCCGCTCCCGCACCAGCAGCCGGCCGGCGGCCTTCTGCTTGTGGCGGGCGGCCTCCGAGCCGCCGAGGCGGGCCCGGGCCAGCCGCTCGTCGAGCTCCCGGTGGACGGTCACCCGGCGCTCGCGGCGATCGGCTCCACCACCACCAGCGGCTCCCCGGCCCGGACGGCCTGCCCCGGCCCGATCCGGACCTCCGACACCGTTCCTCTGACGCCGCTTCGGAGCACCGTTTCCATCTTCATCGCCTCCACGGCGCAGACGGCCTGTCCCGCCTCGACAGAGTCGCCCACCCCGACCAGGACCCGCACCACCGTTCCCTGCATCGGGCTGGCCACGAGGCCCGACCCCGGTTGGGGGCCCCGCTCCCCACCGTCGAGGCGACGCCGCGGCGCCCGGCTCTCCAGCCCGGGGCGGGGAATGGAGTACCAGCGCCTCCCGACCCGGACCTCCTGCGACCGCTCGGGGCCGGCATCGTCGCCGGCGGAGGCGTCGGTGCCGGGCAGCGACAGGCGCTGCTCGAGCCACACCGTCGAGTGCGAGGCGGCGACGAAGTCGGGGTGGGCCAGCACCGCCCGCTCGGCGGGGATCGTCGTCGGCACGCCTTCGAGGCGGAACTCGTCGAGCGCCGCCGCCATGCGGGCCAGCGCCGCCGGCCGGTCGGGCGCCCACACCACGAGCTTGCCGATCAGGTTGTCGTAGTACGGCGGTACGTCGTCGCCGGCCTCGTAGCCGCCGTCCCACCGGACGCCGGGGCCCTCGGGCGGAACGAGGGCCGTGATCGTCCCCGGCGAGGGGACGAACCGGCCGCCGGCCGGGTCCTCGGCGTTGATTCGGCACTCCACGGCGTGGCCCCGCCGGCGGCGCAGCACGTCGTCCTGCGTGAACGACAGCGGCGCACCGGCCGCCACCCGGATCTGCTCCACGACGAGGTCGAGGCCGGTGACGAGCTCGGTGATCGGATGCTCGACCTGGAGCCGGGTGTTCATCTCCAGGAACCAGAAGTCGCCGTCCTCGTACAGGAACTCCACCGTCCCGGCGCCGACGTAGCCGGCCACCTCGGCCACCCGCACCGCCGCCTCGCCCATGGCCCGGCGCACGTCTTCCGAAAGCCCGGGGGCCGGTGCCTCCTCGATCAGCTTCTGGTGGCGGCGCTGGATCGAGCACTCCCGCTCCCCGAGCCAGACGCAGCGGCCAAAGGCATCGGCGAAGACCTGCATCTCGATGTGGCGGGGCCAGGCCAGGTAGCGCTCGATGTAGCACTCGGCGTGCCCGAAGCTCTGGTGGGCTTCCGAGGCGGCGCCGGCGAAGGCGTCGCGGGCCTCGGCCGGCGAGGCCACCACCCGGATTCCCCGTCCGCCACCGCCGAAGGCGGCCTTGACGGCCACCGGCCAGCCCAGAGCCTCGCCGGCGGCGACGACGTCGGCGGCGTCGTGCAACGCCACCGTGGTGCCGGGCACGGCGGCCACGCCGGCCTTCTCGGCCGTCAGGCGGGCCGAGAGCTTGTCGCCCATCATCTCGATGGCCGCCGGTGGCGGGCCGACGAAGACGGAGCCGGCGGCGGCCACGGCCCGGGCGAAGGCGGCGTCCTCCGACAGGAAGCCGTACCCCGGATGGACGGCCTCCGCCCGGCCGCGCTGCACCGCCTCCACGAGCTGGCCGGCGCTCAGGTACGACTCGGTGGCGGTGCGGCCGAGGAGGGGCAGGGACTCGTCGGCCAGGCGGACGTGGCGGGCCCCGGCGTCGGCCTCGGAGAAGACGGCGATCGACGTGATGCCGAGCTGGCGGCAGGCCCGGATCACGCGGACGGCGATCTCACCCCGGTTGGCGACGAGCAGGCGGGAGAACGGCGGCGGTGTCAGGGCCCGGATGCTACCGACGACAGCGTCGGTGAACCCGCTCCGGTGAGGCGGGCGGCGAGCCACGGCAAGGCATGCCGGAAGGACTCGCTCCAGAACGTGAAGTTGTGCCTGCCGGGCCGGATCACGAGGTGCGTGGCCATCCCGGCCCGGGTGGCGGCGGCGTCGAGGCGCTTGGCCGCCGCCAGCGGGCCGCGATCATCGGAGCCGACCTCGAACCAGGCGCCGTGGTTGTCGAAGCGGCGCCGGCTGAACAGCGTCAGCGGGTCGTGCTCGCGCCAGGCCTCTTTCGAGCCGGCGAAGAGGAGCCGCATCGTGGCCGCCCGGTTGTGGCCGAGGATGGGGCCGGGCTCCCCCGAGAAGTCGGCGAAGGCCGAGAAGATCTCGGGGTGGCGGGCGGTGAGCAGGGCGGCGCACATGCCGCCCTCCGACAGGCCGGCCACCGCCCACTGCGGCGGTTCCGATCCGAAGAGCGCCACGACGTCGGCCGGGACGTCCTGGGTGAGGTAGGTCTCGGCGTGGCCCAGGGGGCTGTCGACGCACTCGGTGTCGCCGAGGTTCGACCCGTTGGGGTCCGGGAAGACGAGGATGGGCGCCCAGCCGTTGTGGGCGGAGGCGTAGGCGTCGGCGATCTGGTCGGCGTGGGCGGCCCGGGTCCAGTCCGACACCAAACTCGGGGTGCCGGTCAGCATCATGATCACCGGCAGCGCCGGCCGGGGAGAGCTGAACCAGACCGGCGGCAGATACACGACGGCGTCCCGGTGCACGAACCCGGAACGGCGGGCGGGCAGGTCGACGGTGATGACCGCGCCGTGCGTACGCCGCGCCGGGCGGGCCGCCTGGCCCAACGGGGCCGCCAGCACGGTGGCCGTGTTGGTCTCGTCGGCGGTCGGCACCTTGATCTCCGGACGCTCCGCCGACACCGGCCGCATTCTCAGGATGTGGCTGGCCGGGACCTCGTCGACGGCGACCTGGCCGAAGAGCGAAGCCGGCGTCGGGAAGTAGGCGTAGTGCTGGTTGATCAGCGTGGCGGCCATGGCCAGGGTGACCACCACCGACAACACCCCGACGAGCCGGGACCACCAGGCCGAGCTTCGCCAGCCGAGGGCGGCGACGCCGCCGGCGAAGAGCACGAGCCCGACCCAGGCGTAGAACGACGTCGGCCAGGTGTAGTCGGACAGTTCCAGGCGAGCGATGAGGACGGCCGCCGAGGCCATCACGGCCGCCACGACGAGGGCGACGCCGCCGAGACGCCGCCACCGGCGCCGGGCCGCCCACAGCCCGGCGGCCAGCGTCGCCACGGCCAGGACGATCACCGCGTCGGGGAACCAACCGTCGATCAGCGAGACGCGGTCGATGATCCCCACCTACGCGACCTTCCCGGCCCTGATCACGAACTCGCCCCCCTGCGGCCCTGCGCACCCTGTGACCGGCCAGTTTAGGATCCGGCGGCCGCGTCGGCACCGCGGGGGCGGACCGCTCTCAGCCCGCCCACACCGGCGGCTGGCTCAGACCCGTTCCAGCAGCGTGGCGATGCCCTGCCCGACGCCGATGCACATCGTCGCCGCCCCCCGGGTGCCGGCCGGGGTGGCCCGCAGCTGGTTGACCAGCGTGGCCACCAGCCGGGCGCCGGAGCAGCCGAGCGGG
>Ga0070741_10004827_pt1 | contig 30948 bp, 29 predicted proteins | sample Coa_R1_4_FD_66440 | JGI IMG/M metagenome (GOLD analysis project Ga0070741, IMG submission 66440) | Surface soil microbial communities from Centralia Pennsylvania, which are recovering from an underground coalmine fire - Coalmine... | ecosystem: Environmental > Terrestrial > Soil > Unclassified ... | reverse complement strand
GATGAGCCCCTCCGTGTAAACCGACGAGAGCTCCGAGGGCTGGCTGCCTGCGACCGCCGTGCTGCCGACGCGTGATTCCACGGCCATGACGCGCTCCTTTCTCGGCCTGGTTACGGCCGAAGGCGTCGTCTATCGGCGAGCTGTACGCCCCGACCGCAGAGCGGTCAAGCCGGTTTGACCGCAGAGCGGTCGAGCCGGTTTTCCCGCGGGGCGTGCTCACCCGGTGCGCCGCGTCGCGAGCGCCGCCTGGACGCGACCGACCGGCCCGGTGAGCTTATGCTGTGCGGCGAGGCGAGCGAGCGTCCGTGGATGCGCTGCGTCGGCGGGGAGCTCGAGCGAGACGCGCCCGAGCGGCACGTCGGTCACGGGAAGGACGACGCGACGGGCGGCTGCGAGATAGTCGCGGGCGGCGTCGAGACGTCGGGCGATCGCCGCCGGAACCGTTCGGCTCTCGAGGAGCTTTCCGATCGAGCCGTACTCGGCGATGAGACGCGCGGCGGTCTTCTCGCCGATCCCCGGGACGCCCGGAAGTCCGTCGGACGGGTCGCCGCGGAGGAGCGCGAAATCGCCGTAGGCGCGACCCGGGATGCCGTAGCGCCGCGCGATCTCGGCCTCGTCCACCTCGAGGAGCTTGGTCACGCCCGTCAGCGGGTAGAGCACGCGGACGTCGGGATCGCGCACGCACGCGAAGAGGTCACGGTCGCCGGACACGATCTCGACCGCCTCCCGGGCGTGCACGGCGAGCGTCGCGATCACGTCCTCCGCCTCGAAGCCTTCGGCGCCGACGACGGCGATCCCGAGCGCCGCGAGTACCTCGCGCCCGAGCGCCTCCTGCGGCTCGATCGGGTCCGGCTCGTCCGAGACCCGGTGCGCTTTGTAGGACGCGATCGCGTCGACGCGGAACGCCGGGCGCCAGTCGTCGTCGACGGCGACGGCGAGACGGTCGGGCCGGCGGTCGGTCACGAGGCGGGCGAGCATGTTGAGGAAGCCGTAGACCGCGTTCATCGGCACGGTGTCGGGAATCGTGTGGAAGGTGCGGAACAGGAGGCTCGAGTAGTCGATCAGCACGAGCATCGCGGCGTCGGGCTACGTGGGCGTCCGCCCGATTGCAAGCGATGCCGGAGACCATCTATGACCGGCGACGACTCTCGCGATGGCGAAGCGGCAGAAGCGCGTCTTCATCCTCGGCGGCGGCGCCGCGCTCGGGGCGCATCACGTGGGCGCGCTCCGCTTCCTCGACGAGCAGGGCATCCGCCCGGACGCGATCATCGCGAGCTCGATCGGCGTCATCAATGCCTGCGCGTACGCGTCGGGAGGCCTCGACGCGCTCGAGGACGCATGGCGGAACTTCAGCTCGATCCCGCGGATCGTGTCGCCGAGCCTCCGCCACAACCCGGTCGTCGGCGTCTCGCTCTTCTCGATGGACCGGCTGACGAGCGCGGTCGAGCGCTTCATCGACTTCGAGCGGGTCTACGCGAGCGCGCTCGAGCTCGAGTTCGTGCTGCTGAACCTCTCGCGCGGCCGCGGCGAGGTACACGCGAAGTCGGAGTGCGCCGACTGGCGCGAGCTCCGCACGATCTCGCGCGCGGGCTACGCGATCCCGATCCTGTTCCCGCCCATCCAGTATCGGGGCGACTGGTACGTCGACGGCGGGTTCGCGTGGAACGTCCCGCTCGACCGCGCCATCGACCTCGAGGCGACCGAGATATACCTGCTCGCGCCGATCGCGAGCCAGCTGCCGTACGCCGGCCGGTTCCGCACGATGGTCGGCTTCGTCCAGCGCCTCCTCGACGTGATGTGGCGGACGATCGGCAACATGGGCTACCTCTACGCGCGCCTCGACAGCGGCCGCTTCCACGGCGTGCCGGTGACGATCATCGAGCCGGGAGAGCAGTGGAGCGGCTTCGGTCCCCTCGCGATCTTCAGCGCGCACCCGCGGAAGAACGCGAACCTGATCGCGGCCGGGTATCGCGACGCGAAGCGCGCGCTCGCCGTGCGAAAGCGGCTCGAGGAGTCTCGTGCGGGGCGGCGGCGCGAGGGGGAGCAGGGCGCCGACGGGGGCAAGGTGGTCGTACTGCACGGCAGCGAGACGTCGCGCGAGTCATAGGGCCGCGTCACTTGGGGCCCCGTCACTTTTTCCCTTGACATCGTTTCGGTGCGCACGCTAGCCGCGGGGTCAGGAGGAACCATGCGCACGATGTCCGCTTCGGTCGTCCGCGTCGCTCTCGGCATGCTGCTCGTCACGTCGGCCACCCGGCCGGCTCTGGCCAACCGTTGCGGCAATCAGAACCCGCCGCGTTGCGGCCTCGACTCGCAGACCGATCCCCCGAACCCCACGCTCGGTGGAACGGGGGGCTGCACGGAGGCAAGCCTCGCGACGCTCCCGCTCTACAAAGGGACGGGCCAGTGCCGCCCCGGGGACACCGAGGTGATCTACGACCTCGGCACGGCGTTCCCCGACAACGGCGTCCCGGGTGACCACGACGTCGCCGGCACGACCAGCTTCATGACCCTGCGCGCCAAGGACGACTCCGCGTGCGCCCACATGGTCGACACGGTCGATCCGAAGCCGTGTCCCGACCCACAGGAGTGCCCCGACCCGATGGCGCCGCAACCCGAAGGCGCACTGAAGGTTCCGATCACCGGGTACATCGTCGGGTGCTGGAGCCCGATCGACCACGACGGCTGCCGCGACCTCGCGGTCTACACCAAGTCGATGTGCCTGCACGTGCAGGACGAGAAGCTCGGCGCCGGCTGCACGCAGGCGGACGACGTCGATTGTCCGAACGTCTCCGCCGAGCAGATCGGGATCGACGTCCCCGGCGCGAAGAACCGCCGCCTCTGTCCCCCGCCCGATCCGGCGACGTCGTGCCGGGGCACCGGTCGCAACGGCGATCCGCGTCTGCGCTTCTGGATCGGCGGCGTGTGCACCACGAACAACTGTGCGAACCCCGGCACGGCGCCCGAGGTCGACGACGAGAAGACCTGCAAGGTGAGCTGGGGCGCGACGAAGCTCGGCTACAACGTCCCGCCGACGAAGGGCATCAACCAGCCCGGCTGGTACGACTGGAAGACGGGCGCGTTCAAGGTCGAAGTTTCGAGCCCGAAGCCGTCCTGCGGCGACCTCGGGAAGTGTCTCGGCGAGCGCACGAACACGTTCTACGACCTCCGGCTCGTCGCCGTGCCGCGGGCTGGGCAGTCGCCGCCGTGCATGGGCGACACGAACGCGTGCACTGCGCCGGGCTGCTTCCCGTGAGCCGCTAGAGCGTACCGGAGAAGCTCAGGCGATCCGCGTCCGGGATGGACGCGGGACTCGTTTCGCGCGATCGTCCGGGTCGCCCGCCCGATGACCACTGCCGCCCGCGCACGGCGTATCGCGCAACGCCTCGCCTGGGCGGCGCCCATCTTCCTCGTCGCGCTCGTCGTGCGTGTGCTGTACGTGCTCTCCGTCCACGACGCGTACTTCTTCCATCGGTTACAGACCGAGCCGCTCCGCTACTCGCAGTGGGCGACGCTGATCCTGGCTCATCGTCCGCCGGCACCGCCGTTCGACGAGCCCCCCGGCTACCCATACTTCGTCGCCGCGACGTATGCCGTCTTCGGACGCAACGTCACCGCGGTCGCGCTCGTGCAGACCGTGATCGACGCGGCGACGTGCGCGCTCGTCGCGCTCGTCGGCCGACGCTGGTTCGGCCCGCGGGTCGGTTTCATCGCCGGCGTGCTCGCGGCCTTCTACGGTCCGCTCGTGTATTTCACGGGCGAGGTGGAGCCCGCGACCGTGTTCGTCTTCACCGTGATGCTCGCGATCGCGGCGGCGAGCGCGGGCGTCGGGTCGCTGCTCGTCGGGTCGCTCTGGGCGCTGTCGACCGTCGTTCGGGCGGAAATCTTCGTCGCGCTCCCGATCGTCCTCGGCGATGCGTGGCGGCGCGGCCGGGGACGCGCCGTCGCCGGAGTGGCGGCGCCCGTCGCGCTGCTGCTCGCGATCTTCGTCGGGCTGAATGCCGCGCACGCGAAAGAGCCGATTCTCTTCACGACCGGCGGCGGCCTGAACCTCTGGCTCGGGAACAACCCCCGCGCGGACGGCGTGACCCCGTTCATCTCCGATGCGCTCGCCCCGACGATGACCGCGGTGAGCCGACGCGCCACCGACGCCGCCCAGGCCGACGCGATCTTTGCCCGCAAGGCCCTCGCGCGCTGGCGGCGCGCGCCGCGCGAGGCGGCGGCGCTCGCCTGGAAGAAGTTCGTCTGGACGTGGACGGACCGTGAGCTGCCCAACACGGCGGACATCGACTGGCAGACGGCGCACAGCTGGCTGTTCCGGTCGCGGGTCTTCCCGCTGCCACTCGGCGCGATCTTACCCTTCGCGGTGGCCGGAGCGTTCTTCCTCCGCCGGCGATGGTCGCACGTGCCGCTCCTCCTCGCCCCGCTCGCGATCGCGGTCGTGACGTCGGTCGTGTTCTTCACGAACGCTCGCTTTCGGCTCGTCATGGTGCCGTCGCTCGTCCTGCTGGCAGCGGTCGGCGTCGAGCGCATCGGACGGATGCGGCGCCCGGAAGCGCGGACGGTCTTCAACGTGTCGTTGGCTGCGACCGGGATCGCGATCGGACTCGTGGTCGCATGGGGCGGCTTCTACGGCGTCGGGGCGTACGAGATCCCGGAGATCACCGTGAACACCGGCATCGTCGAGCGCGAAGCCGGAAACTTCTCGAGCGCCGTCCGTCTCCTCCGTGCCGGGCTCGCGGAGAGTCCGCGGGACACGATCGCGTGGAACGAGCTCGCGCTGGCCCTCGAGCAGGAAGGCGACGTGCGCGCCGCGCTCGCGACGCATCTCGATGCGCTCGCCCGCGTGCCGGAAGATGCGTCGGTCCGCGTCGAAGCCGTGCGGTTCTTCCAACGCCACGGTCTCGACCGTACCGCGCTCGCGCGGTACCTGACGGCGCCCGGCGTGGACGCCCGGCGTGCGATCGCCGACGCGCTCGTTCGCGATGCCCCGCCCGCCGCCGATCAGTGACTGCTCTCGGCATGGCGGCGGAGTTGCTTGGCAATGCCGACCCGCCCGCTGTTCGCTGGTGCGATATTGCTCCTGACGCAGGTGGCGCTCGCAGCGACCCCGCTCACGTTCACACGGCACGACATCGATTCACGCAATCCGGGCCAGGTGAGCGAGGGCATGAACGTCGGCGACCTCGACGGCGACGGCCGTCCCGACATCATCGAGGGCGGTGAGGACGCCCTGGTCTGGTATCACGACCCCGACTGGACGCCGGCCGTCATCGGTAGCGGATTCCGATACTCGGCCGGCGCGATGGTCTTCGTCCGCGACATGGACGGCGACGGCCGTCTCGACGTCGTGACCGGACGGTACCCCGTGAACAATACGGGGGCACGCGAGACGCTCTGGTTCGGCAACACCCCGGGCGGATGGGTCGAGCACCTGCTGTCGCCGACCGCGTTCTGTCACGACCTCGCCTTCGCCGACTTCGACGGCGACGGCCACGCCGACGCGGTGTGCGACGATCAGTTCACGGCGACGATCGACATCCTGACGTCGCCCGCCGACCCCACGATGCCGTGGACCAGCACGGTGATCGACCAGCGCCATCCGATGGGCGCCGCCGCCGCCGACATCGACGGCGACGGCCGGGCCGACGTCGTCGTCGGCCGCGCGTGGTACCGGAACGAGGCGTCCGGCGCGTGGACCCGCTATCCGATCACCGACCTCGTCCCGCAGACCGACACGTTCTTCGTGGACCATTCGAAGATCTCCGTGCTCGATCTCGACGGCGACGGCCGTCCGGACGTGTTCGCGACGATCTTCGCGGACAGCCGGGAGAGTCATGTGTTCGCCTTCCTCGCGCCCGTCGATCCGCTGCGCCAGCCCTGGACGCCCGTCGAGGTCGACGCCGGCCCGCTGTGGGGCGTCCACAGCCAGGGCGTCGGCGACTTCGACGGATCGGGCGCCGTGCAGATCATGGTCGGCGAGCCGTTCAGCGCGGGGTTCGGCTTCGGCAACAACCCGTCGCCCGAGGTGTACGTCTACCGGCTGCTCGGATCGGCGCGGGACGCGGGCGCGTGGGAGCGAACCCTCGTCGACCGGATCGGCACGTTCGAGGCGCAGGTCACCGACGTGGACGGCGATGGCCTCTCCGACATCGTCGGGCACGAAGGGAATCCGGCCGTGCAGCCGGATCCCCGCGCGCAGGGACGCATCAGCTGGTGGCAGAGCACCGTGCCGCGGCCGTCGGCGCCGCCGCCGGGAACGCCGCCACCGGGGTCTCCGCCGCCGGCGGGCGGCTCCGGGCGGTGCAGCGGGACCTCGATGGCGTGCGCGTGCACGGGCGACGGTGTCGCCGGCTGCGTCGGCGAACGGTTGCCGCGGCCGGTCGCGCGTTCGCTGCGGCACGCGTGCCGGCTCCTCGGCCACGCGTCGGGACGCGCATCGGTCCGGCGACGGATGACCCGAGTGCTCGGCGCCGTGGCGTGGCGCGCGGAGAAGGCGTCGCGACGCGGGCGCCTCTCGCCGCGGTGCACGCACGCGATCGTCACGCTCGTCGGCGCAGCCGGCTGATCAGCGGCGGGCCGCGCGGCGGTCGATCCAGCGGTCGGCGTTCCGGAGCGCCATCGCGACGATCGTCTCCTGCGGGTTCACGCCGATCGACGACGGGAGGACGCTCGCGTCGGCGACGACGAGCCCGTCCGTATCGAACACGGCGCCGCTCGGATCGACCGCGCCGCGGCTCCCGTCGGTCGCCATGCGCGTCGTTCCCATGATGTGGACGGTCATGAGCTCGATCGTGTCGGCGACGCGCGGCCGCTCGGCGATCCGGCGGAGCTCGTCGGGCCCGGCGAGCTCCGGCAGGTCCGCGAACGGCAGCAGCACGCGCCGCGCGCCCGCGGCGAAGAGGAGCTCGGCGGTGAGCGCGACACCCCGGTGGACCGTCTCCAGATCCTCCCGCGACAGATCGAACAGCATGTACGGCTGACGATCGGGCCCGAGAACGACGCGCCCTTCGCCGCGATCCTCGATGAGCGCGGCCGCCGTCAGCATGTGGTTGTACTGGCGCATCCAGCGCGCGTTCTCCGCCCCGACGCCGGGGAGCGCGACGGCGAGGAGCCCCGGCGGCACGGCGGCGTAGCCGATGAGGACGCCCTGCTCGAGGAAGTGGTGGACGTGAAACGCCTGGTGGGTCCCGATCCACGGATCGATCGGCGCATCGAAGAGCCCGACGACCTTCGCGTTCGGATGCGTGTGGAGCCCGCGGCCGATCATGCGGGCGCGGAGGCGGCTGCGCTTGAGAATTCCCGGTGTGCACCGTGCCCCCGCCGCGAGCACGACGAGCGGCGCGTGAGCGCGGAAGCGGCCGAGCCGACGCCCGTCGTCGGTGACGAACCGTCCGCGCACGCCGACGGCGCGCCGTCCGCGAAAGAGCACCCGGTCAATCCGGGCGTGTGTTACCAGCGCGGCGCCGGCGGCGAGCGCGCGCGGCACCTCGGTCACGTGCATCGCCTGCTTCGCCCCGGTCGGGCAGCCGAGCGCGCAGTTGTTGAGCCCCATGCACCGTCGCATGTCGCGCGGCGCGCGCGCGACCGGCCACCCGAGCCGCTCCGCGCCCGCGAGGAAAAGGTGCGTGTTCCGGCCGTAGGTGTCCTCGTCGTTCGGCTCGACGTGGAGGATGCGCTCGGCCTCGGCGAAGTACGGCTCCATCGCCCGGACGCCGGCGTCGGGGATGCCGAGGTCGCGCGCCCAGTGCTCGAGGACGCGCTCGGGCGCGCGCCAGGACATCCCGCCGTTGATCACGGTCGAGCCGCCGACGCACTTCCCTTCGGCGAAGATGATCGGCGGCCGGCCGAAGATCATCGTCGTCCCCGCGTCGCGGTAGAGGCGGTGGATCATGGTCGCGGGATCCGTGACGAAGGTCTCGGTGCGGTGCAGACCGCCCTCCTCGAGCATGAGCACGTCGAGGCCCGCGTCGCGCAGCCGAGCGGCGGCCGTCGCACCGCCGGCGCCCGTGCCGACGACGATCGCGTCGGCGGCGAAATCGCGGTTGCCGTCGAGCGTCTCGCCGACGGTCACGTTCGGATACGCCACCCGATGCTCGGGCGGCACGAGCGCGTCAGGCGCCGCGTTCATACATTAGCTCGGCCCGCCGGCGAACGAGGACGTCGGCACGCGCCGCCCAGTCGACGCCGAGCGACGCGAGCACGTCGGGGTGTTGATAGAAGGCCAGGAAGACGAGCGCGCGGAGGCCCATGAGGAGCGCGCTGCGGAGACCGCCGGCATGCTGGAAGCCGGCGAGATACGCCGCCGCCTCGGGCGGAGGCATGCGCGTGAACCGCCGCCAGCGTCGCGCGAAGAGCGGCGGGCCGACCTCGATCAGGTAGAGACCCAGCGGCAGGCCGACACGCAACGTCCACGGGAAGTACCGGAGGAAGCGCTGCGTCTCGACCAGGACGTGGTCGTCGATCGGCTGATCGAAGCCGGAACCGCGCGGCCGGATCGCGGCGATCACGGCGCGGAGGATACGCGTCGTCGAACGGAGCATCGGGCGGCGGGAACGTAGGAGAGCGGTGCACGAGGCGTCAACCGCACGGCGAAAGTCGGCGCGAGAACGGGGACGGTTGTTTCCGAGCGCGGTGCGCGACTATAAGCGCGGCCATGCCGTCACCGGGCGAGCGTCTCGCCGAGCTGGTCCGACGAGAGCCCGTCGATCCGACGGCGATCGCGGAGTACCTCGACGGCCTCTCACCCACCGGGCGTCGCGAGGCGATCACCGCGCTGTCCGGGCCTCGTCTCCAGTCGCTGCTGTACCGCGCGGTCGCGGGCGCGGCGCCCGTGACGCTCGCCGACTTCGTGCCGCCGGACGCGCCGGCGCTCCGCGAATTCATCTATCACGGGAAGAACTCGCTGCCGGCGTTCACGCTGTTCCAGAAGCGCTTCTGCCGCCCGGCGCGGAGCGCGGACGAGCTCTGGGGATACAACCATCAGTCGCTCGCCTGGCTGACCGGTCCCGGCTACTTCGTCGTCCACGAGGACGGCGCGCGCGGCGCCGCGATCGACTACCGCGCCGTCCCGCCCGAGCACCCGCCGAGCTGGCCGGACGTGAAACCGAACGACCGCGGCTTCTCGCGCTTCGTCTACCGCGACATGGTGGACTACATGCGGCGGGTGTCGCGCGACGTGTTCATCGGCTCCGCCCACCGCGACGGGAAGGAGCTCGGCAACTACTTCGTGCTCGCGCGCGACGGCTGAGCGCGACGGTCAGATCGCGGGCGGCGCGCTCCGTCGGGCCGGATCGATCGGGCTCATGAGGCCGACGGGGTTGCCGTCGGGATCCTCGATCACCGCGTAGCGCGCGCCCCAGAACGCATCGGTCGGCGGTTGCTGGCCGACGGCGCCGGCCGCCGTCATGCGCGCGTAGAGCGCGTCGACCGCGTCCCGCGATGCGACGTTGAACCCGACCACGACGCGGCCCGAGCCGGTGCCGGCGCGCCAGCCGACGTCCCAGCGCTTTGCGAACTCGACGCTGTCGAGGTCGAGCGAGAAGCCATCCGGCGTCTCGACGTTGACGTGATGCCGCGCGTACGGGTGCGTGTCGTCGATCGCGAGCCCGAGCCGGCGGTAGAAGGCGATGCTCGCCGCCATGTCGGCGACGACGAGGTTCAGCTGTCCGAAGATCGGCGCGGCATCGGCTGGCATGCGCCGGATCGTACGTCACGCGCATTGCGTCGTCTATGGCGTTCGTGTGGGTACACGGATGTCCGCCCGCGAGATCACCCCATTTATTTGTGGACACCACGCGGGAAACGCGCTTTGAAGGGCGTCCCATGCGGGGTCCCGGTCGCGTTCTCGTCGCCACACTGCTGTTCCTCGCGGTCGCGCACCGCGCGATCGCGTTCCAGCTCGCCGAGATCGACGAGGTCATGTCCGGATATCAGAACGATCCGCTGGCCGAGTACGTCGAGATCCGCATGCTCGCGTCCAGGCAGACGGACGTCTCGCACACGCGGCTCTACGTTTTCGGCTGCGACGGGACGACCGTGACGCCGCTCGTGACCGATGCTCCGCACGACCTCGCGTTCGACGGCACCGACGTCCGGTGGAGCATGGCGACCGCGCGGTTCGCGGAGCTGAGCGGCGTCGTCCCCGACTTCACCTTCCCGTCGCAAGGCTTCCCGAACGACTGTGGCATGGTGTGCTGGGGCGCGCCGGTCCCGATCCCGCCGACGTGGGCCGCGAGCGATCCCGACAACTACGTCGATTGCGTCGCCTACGGCCCGTACACCGGGACGCTGCAGACGTCGGACGGCGGACCGACCGCGCTCTCGACGGGCGACGGGATGAGCCTCAGCCTGCAGCGGGTGTCGAACACCAACGACGACGCCGCCGACTTCAGGCTGCTGCCGGTCACGCCGACGAACAACGCGCTGAGCGCCGCCGCCGTCACCACGACGACGGTGTCTTCGCCGACGACGACGAGCGCCACGACGACGACCTTCCCGTCGGACATCGCCCGGGGCGTCGGTATCCGCGGCGCCGGTCTCACGCTGAAGGCGAGCGCCCGGAAGCCGGGGAAGCGCGCGATCGTCCTCGTCGCGAAAGACGCGAAGATCGCGCTCGCCGACGACCCGACGACCGGCGGTGCGAGCCTCCGTGTGTCGACGGACGCGGGCGATCGATTCGACGCCACGTATGCGCTCGCCGCGACGAAGTGGAAACGGATCGGCAAGGCGAGCGCGCCGAAGGGGTATCGGTTCGTGGATGGGAGCGGCCCGATCAAGTCCGTGCTCGTGCGCGCGGGCCGCGTGAAGGCGGTGGGGAAGGGTGCGCAGCTCGTGCAGTCGCTGCATGCCGATCCGGATCCCGTGCGAATCACGCTCGTGCTGGGTGGAAGCCGCTACTGCACGAGCTTCGCGGGCGGGACGTTCGCCGCGGACAAACGCTACGTCGCGCGAAGCGGATCGCCGGTCGCCTGTCCCTGAAACGGCGCGGTCGCGCCACCGCGTTAGATTTCGGGATGATTTGCAACGTCTCGGCTGGTATAGTAGCCGCTTCCCTCTTCATGGGTGCGCTCACGCCATCGCTCGCGCTCGACGACGCGGCGCTCGCATGGCTCGGCCTCGCGCTCGTGGTCGAGCTGACGCCGCGTCGCGCGTTCAAGCTGGTCGAGCGGTTCGGAACGCCCGACGCGGTCCTCGATGCGACGCTGTCCGCCCTCGAGAGGGCAGACGTCCCCGCGGAGACCGCGGCGGCGATCCGCGAGGGACGCGCGCGCGCGCGGACCGAGCTCGCGTCGCTCGCGCGTGCCGGCGCGCGCGTCGTCGCTTGGAGTGACGAGGCGTATCCGCGCCAGCTTCGCGAGATCCCGGATCCGCCGCTCGTGCTCGCCGTCCGCGGGACGCTCGTCGACGACGAGCCGGCGGTCGCGGTCGTCGGGACGCGGCAGGCGAGCGAGTACGGGCGCCGGATCGCCGCCGAGATCGCCTCCGGGCTCGCCGGCGTCGGCGTCACGGTGGTGAGCGGGCTCGCGAGCGGGATCGACGGCACGGCACACCAGGCCGCCCTCGCGGCGGGCGGACGCACGGTCGCGGTCTTCGGCACCGGGATCGATCGGGTCTATCCGCGCTGGCATCGCGAGCTCGCCGAGTCGATCGTCGGGCAGGGCGCGCTCGTGAGCGAGTTCCCGTGCGGCGCCGAGCCGATGAAGTTCCATTTTCCCCGACGGAACCGCGTCATCAGCGGGCTCGCGCTCGGCACGGTCGTCGTCGAGGCGGCCGAGGAGAGCGGGTCGCTCATCACCGCGAAGTTCGCGGTGGAGCAGAATCGCGACGTGTTCGCCGTCCCCGGACCGGCCGACGCGCCGCGCCATCGCGGCCCGAACCGCCTGATCCGCGAGGGTGCGCGCCTCATCACGTGTGCGAAGGACGTGCTCGAGGAGCTCCTGCCGGCACTGGCACCGCGTCTGGTGGAGCGCCGCGCGGCCGCCGCCGAGGCGTCGCTCACGCCATCGGAGCGGCGCGTGTTCGAGGCGGTCGGTCCCGACGGCGGGCATGTCGACGAGGTGATCCGCCGGACCGCGGCGCCGGCGCCCGCGGTCCTCGAGACGCTCCTCGCGCTCGAGCTGCGCGGGCTCGTGCATCAGCTGCCGGGGAAACGGTTCCGTCGGCGCGCCGCGTGATCGCGCCGTCTCCTCTCCTTACTCCATGGCGAAGAACCTCGTAATCGTCGAATCGCCCGCCAAGGCCAAGACGCTCGGCAAGTACCTGGGGCGCAACTACCAGGTGAAGGCGTCGATCGGCCACGTGATGGACCTCCCGAAGTCGAAGCTCGGGGTCGACATCGACAACGACTTCGCGGCCGAATACCACATCATCCAGGGCAAGGCGAAGGTCCTCGACGACATCAAGAAAGCCGCCAAGGACAAGGAGAACATCTACCTCGCGCCCGACCCGGACCGCGAAGGCGAGGCGATCGCCTGGCACATCGCCCAGAAGCTCGGGCCGAAGCGGAAGAACGTCCACCGCGTCCTCTTCAACGAGATCACGAAGAAGGCCGTCCTCGAGGCGCTGAAGACGCCGGGGAAGGTCGACCAGCGGCGCTACGAGGCGCAGCAGGCGCGGCGGATCCTCGATCGGCTGGTCGGCTACAAGCTGTCTCCGCTGCTCTGGGACAAGGTCCGGCGCGGGCTGTCGGCAGGCCGCGTGCAGTCGGTCGCGGTCCGGATCATCGCCGAGCGCGAGCGGGAGATCCGCGCCTTCACGCCCGAGGAGTACTGGACCGTCGAGGCCCGGCTCGAGGCCGACTCGCCGCCGCCGTTCGTCGCGCGCCTCGCCGAGGTCGAAGGCCGGAAGCTCGATCACAAGAACTTCCGCCTCGACGCGAAGGAGCGCGTCGACGAGGCGCTCGCCGGCCTGAAGGACGTCGAGTGGACCGTCACAAAAGTAGAACGCAAAGAACGGCGGCGCCATCCGACGCCGCCGTTCATCACCTCGCGCCTCCAGCAGGAGGCGTCGCGGAAGCTCGGCTACCAGCCGTCGCGCACGATGCGGATCGCGCAGCGCCTTTACGAGGGCGTCGAGCTCGGCGACGAGGGCTCGGTCGGTCTCATCACGTACATGCGCACCGACTCGACGCGCATCTCGGGCGAGGCGCTCGCCTCCGCGCGGGACTACATCAAGGGCCGCTACGGCGAGCCGTACCTCCCCGAGTCGCCGAACTTCTACCGCTCGAAGAAGGACGCGCAGGACGCACACGAGGCGATCCGGCCGACGTCCATGGAGTGGGACCCGGAGCGCGTGGCCCGCTATCTCGACAAGGACGAGCTCGCGCTCTACACGCTCATCTGGAACCGCTTCGTGGCGAGCCAGATGCAGTCCGCCGTCTACGACGCGACCGCGATCGACATCGAGGCCGCGCGCTGCCGCTTCCGCGCGACCGGTCAGATCCTCAAGTTCGACGGCTTCATCCGCGTCTACACCGAGGGGCGCGACGACGAGCAGCAGACGGCCGACGAGGACGCCGAGGGACAGCTCCCCGAGCTGACCGAGGGCGAGAAGGTCCGGCTCCTGGAGCTCGTCCCCGAGCAGCACTTCACCCAGCCGCCGCCGCGCTTCACGCAGGCGACGCTCATCAAGGAGCTCGAAGAGAAGGGGATCGGCCGCCCGTCGACGTACGCGAGCATCATGGGGACGATCCTCAACAAGGAGTACGTCCTCGAGGACGAGCAGCGCCGTCTGAAGCCCACCGAGCTCGGCTTCCTCGTGACCGATCTCCTCGTCGCGTCTTTCCCCGACGTCCTGAACGTCGAGTTCACCGCCGGCATGGAGGACGAGCTCGACCGCATCGAGGACGGCGAGGAGCACTGGGTGAAGACGATGCGGCGGTTCTGGGAGCCGTTCGCGAAGGACCTCGAGAAGGCGACGGTCGAGATGCGCGACGTGAAGCGCGAGGAGCGCCCGACCGACATCGCGTGCGAGAAGTGCGGTCAGCCGATGCTCATCAAGTGGGGCCGGCGCGGCGAGTTCCTCGCCTGCCGTGGCTACCCCGAGTGCAAGAACACGAAGAACTTCACGCGTCAGGACGACGGCACGATCAAGGTCGCGGAGCCCGAGACGACCGACGAGGTGTGCGAGAAGTGCGGTCGCCCGATGCAGGTCCGCTTCGGCCGCTACGGGAAGTTCCTCGGCTGCTCGGGCTATCCCGAGTGCTCGAACATGCAGCCGCTCTTCAAGCCGATCCCGACGGGCGTCAAATGCGTCCTCGGCTGCGGCGAGGGCGAGCTCATGGAGCGCCGGTCGCGTCGCGGGAAGACCTTCTACAGCTGCAACCGCTACCCCGCCTGCCAGTTCGTCGCCTGGGACAAGCCGATGCCGATCGCCTGTCCGAAGTGCGCCGCCGGATTCGTCACCGAGAAGGTGACGAAGCGCTACGGCACGGTACGGCGGTGCGTGCGCGAGGGCTGCGGCTGGCAGGAGCAGATCGACACGGGGGACGGCGGCGCCTACGCGCCGCTCCCGGAGCGGCGCGCGGCCGCGCAGGTGCGCGGACGTCGCGGCGTCGCGACGCCGAAGGGCACTGCGGTGAAGCCGGTCGCGGCGAAGTCTGCGGCGGCCGCGCGTCGCCGCTCGTCGCGTCGCGCCAGCTCGTCGTCATGACCGAGCGCGTGACCGTCATCGGCGGCGGGCTCGCCGGCTGCGAAGCGGCGTGGCAGCTCGCCCGCCGGGGGTTCGGTGTCGACCTCTACGAGATGCGCCCGCAGCGCGGCACCGAAGCGCACCAGACCGACCGCCTCGCCGAGCTCGTCTGCTCGAACTCGTTCCGGAACGCGACGCTCGAGACCGCGGTCGGCCTCCTGAAAGAGGAGATGCGCCGGCTCGGGTCGCTCATCATGCGCGTCGCCGACGCGACCCGCGTGCCCGCGGGCGCCTGCCTCGCCGTCGATCGCGTGGACTTCGCGGAGGGCGTCACGCGCGCCGTCGAGGCGATGTCCGACGTCCGTCTCGTGCGCGAGGAGGTCACCGCGATCCCGGACGCGGCGACGATCCTCGCGACCGGTCCGCTGACGTCGCCGGCGCTGTCGCAGGCATTGCAGGGTCTCCTCGGGACGAAGCACCTCTACTTCTACGACGCGATCGCGCCGATCGTGACCTTCGAGTCGATCGACATGGGCGTCGCGTGGAAGGCGTCGCGCTACGACAAGGGCGGCGAGGACTACGTGAACTGCCCGCTCGACCGCGCGCAGTACCACGCCTTCGTCGAGGCGGTCGTCGCCGCGGAGAAGGTGCCGACGCGCGACTTCGAGCGCTGCCTCTACTTCGAGGGCTGCATGCCGATCGAGGAGATGGCGCGCCGCGGTCGCGAGACGCTCGCGTTTGGACCGATGCGGCCGGTCGGCCTCGTCGATCCGCGCACCGGGTCGCGGCCGCACGCCTGCGTCCAGCTCCGCCAGGACGACGCCGAGGGACGTCTGTTCAACATGGTCGGATTCCAGACGAAGATGACGTACCCGGAGCAGCGGCGCGTCTTCCGGATGATCCCGGGGCTCGCGGGCGCGGAGTTCGTCCGCCTCGGGAGCCTCCACCGGAACACGTTCGTCGACTCCCCGTCGCTCATCCTGCCGTCGCTGCAGGTCATCGGGCGGAAACGGCTCTTCCTCGCCGGGCAGCTGGTCGGCGTCGAGGGGTACGTCGAGTCGGCGGCGACGGGCCTCCTCGCCGGCGTCAACGTGGCACGCCTGCTGCGGGGCGAGGCGCCGCTCTCGCCGCCCCGCACGACCGCGCTCGGTTCGCTCCTCGGCTACGTCACGCAGCGCGGGAAGAAGGCGTTCCAGCCGATGAACGCGAACTATGGCCTCCTGCCGCCGCTGTCGCGACCGCTTCGCGGCCGCGAAAAGAAGATCGCCCTCGGCGAGCGCGCGCTCGCCGACCTCGCACGGTGGGGAGAGAGCGTGCGGCTCGAACCCGAGCCGCCGGGCTGCCAGTCGGTGGCGTGACCGCCGAAACCGGCGTCCGGCCCGCGCTGGTGGCCGCCGTGATCGACGTCGGAAGCAACTCGGTCCTCCTCCTGACGGTCGCCGTGACGGACGGCCGTGCCCGCGCCGTCGACGCCGCGCGCGCCACGACGCAACTCGGCGCCGGCCTCGTTCCCGGTGGGACACTCGGGATGGACGCGCGTCTGTGGTCATGACCGCCGACGAGCTCGCCCGGGCGCTCGCCGGCAGCGGTACCGCCGACCCCGTCCGTCTCGGCGAAGCCGCGCGTGCCGTCGGGAGCTGGCTCGCCGCCGCGCCGGCGGAGGAGACGGCGGCGGCGCTCGCGTCGACCGCCGATCCGGTCGTCGCGCTCCACCAGCTCGGCCGGCTTCTCGAGATCGCCGACGCGCCGCCGGTCGCCGGACGCGTTCTGCCGCTGCTTCGCGTCCTCGGCGGGAGCCCGGCGCTCGCCGGCGGACTCGCCGCGGAGGGGACCGCGTGGCCGGCGGTGCTGGCTGCGGCGCTCGATGTCCCGCGACGACCCGTCGACGAGCACGTCGCCGCCCTCGGCCGCGCCGGCGCGAACGGTCCGGTCGCGCGCGCCGAGCTGCAGGCAGCGCTCCGGCGCCATCGCCGTCGGGAACTCGTGCGGATTGGCGGGCGCGACCTCGCCGGCCTCGCGACCGTGGACGAGACCGTGCGCGAGCTGAGCGCCCTCGCCGAGGCCGCGATCGACGTGGCGGTCACGTGCGCGCGCGCGCGACTCACCGCCGAGTGGGGCGACGCACCGGGGCGGTTCGTCGTCCTCGGCATGGGGAAGCTCGGTGGCGAAGAGCTCAACTACAGCTCCGACGTCGACCTCGTGTACGTCCACGAGCGCGACGGCGAGCAGGCGGCGGGCCGGACGCTCGCGCAGTTCTTCGCGCGTCTTGCGGAGGAGGTGACGCGCGCGCTGCGCGAGCTCACCGAGGACGGCCTCGTCTTTCGCGTCGATCTTCGCCTGCGTCCCGGGGGCGCGGAGGGGCCGGTGGCGGTCGCGCTGCCGGCCGCGCTCTCGTACTACGAGACGTGGGGACAGACGTGGGAGCGCGCGGCGTGGCTGAAGGCGCGGCCCGTCGGCGGCGACCGCGCGCTCGGCGAGGCGCTGCTCGGGGAGCTCGTGCCGTTCGTCCACCGGCGCTACCTCGACTTCGGGACGATCGAGGACCTGAAGGCGATGAAGCGGAAGGTCGATGCGTCGCTCCGCGGCCCCGACGCCGCGAGCGCCGACGTGAAGCTCGGCCGGGGCGGTATCCGCGAGGTCGAGTTCTTCGTGCAGGCGCAGCAGCTCGTCCACGGCGGCAAGGACGAGCGACTCCGACCGCGCGCGACGCTCGCCGCGCTCGCCGCGCTCGCGGACGCCGGCTACGTCGCGCGCGATCTCGCCGATCGTCTCGCCGCCGCGTACCGGTTCCTCCGGGACGTCGAGCACAAGGTCCAGATCGTCCACGAGCGACAGACCCACGTCGTGCCGCGCGACGCCGCAGAGCTGGCGGCCCTCGCGCGTCGCCTTGGCTTCCGCGGTCCGGAGGCGGCGCGCGACTTCGAGACGATCCGCAGCCGGCACGCGGCCGCGGTACGCGCGGCGTTCGAGGCGCTCTTCCACGCCGCCGAGGACGTCCGCCGGCGCGACGAGCGCCCCGAGCTCACGATGCTGGTCGACGACGTCGAGAACGAGGCGCGGGCGCGTTCGGAGCTCGCACGCCTCGGCTTCCGCGACGTCGACGCCGCGTACCGTGACCTCCGTCTCCTGCGCGACGGGCCGCCGCACGCGCCCGCGTCGGCGCGCCGGCGTCAGGCGCTGGTCGCGCTCGCGCCGGCGTTGCTCGCCGAGATCGCGAGCTCGGCCGCACCCGACCGCGCGCTCGCGCATCTCGCGAGCTTCGTGTCGACGATCGGCGCACGCACCAGCTATTTGCACCTGCTCCTCGAGAACCCGGGCGTGATGCGCCTTCTCGTCCGGCTGTTCGCGACGAGCGAGTTCCTCTCGACGTTCTTTCTCCGTCACCCGGAGCTCCTCGACAGCCTGGTGCGGGCCGATCTCGTCCGCATCGTGCGACCGCGCCCCGAGATGGACGGCGAGCTGCGGGCACGGCTCGCGGCCGCGGGCGACCTCGAGTCCGAGCTCGACACGCTCCGGCGCTTCCGGCACGAGGAGTTCCTCCGCATCGGCGTCCACGACATCGAAGGCAGTCTGGCGCCGCTCGAGGTTCCCGCGCAGCTCACGGCGCTCGCCGAGGCGTCGCTCGCCGCGGCGCTCGCGATCGCGCGCCGGCAGGTGCTCGCCCGCGGCGCGCTGCCCGACGAGCCGCCGACGGACGGCCTCGCCGTCGTCGGGATGGGGAAGCTCGGCAGCGCCGAGCTGAACTACGCCTCCGATCTCGATCTCGTCTTCGTCTACGACGCCGGCGAGGCGTCGTGGTGGCAGGGACGCGGCGTCCCACACGAGGTCTTCACCCGCATCGCGCAGCGGACGATCAGCGCGCTCGGGACCCCGACCCGGGAAGGCATCGCGTACCGGATCGACACGCGGCTCCGGCCGTCGGGAAACCAGGGGCCGCTCGTGTCCTCGCTCGACGCCTTCGCGGCGTACCACCGCGAGAGCGCGCAGGTCTGGGAGCGACAAGCGCTGATCAAGGCGCGCGTCGTCGCCGGACCACCGGCGCTCGCCGTCCGGCTCGCGGCGGTGATCGAGGAGTTCGTCTACGGCCGTGGTCTCACGGCCGAAGAAGTCGCCGAGATCGCCCGCATGCGGACCCGGATCGAGCGCGAGCGCGGGAATGCCGGCGCCGCCGCCGTCAACATCAAGACCGGGCGCGGCGGCCTCGTCGACGTCGAGTTCCTCGTGCAGATGCTCCAGCTCCGCCACGGCCACGCGCACCCCGCCGTTCGGGTCCGGGCGACGCACGAGGCGATCGCGGCGCTGGCCGACGCCCGCCTCCTCCCGCCAGCGGATGCCGACGCGCTCGCCGCCGGCTACCGATTTCTGCGCGCGCTCGAGAACCGGCTCCGCCTGGAGCGCGATCAGCCGCTCGAGGTCGCCGACGCCGACCCGGCGGCGCTCGCCGCGCTCGCCCGGCGGCTCGGCTACGGAGGTACCGACGCCGAGGCCATCGCCGCGTTGCGCGCCGACCACGCGCGACACGGCGCCGCGATTCGCGCCGTCTACGATCGTCACTTCGGCGTGCCCCCGGACTAGTTTGCCTTCACCGACGCCTTCGGCTTAGCTGGACCGCGCATGGAGAAGACCCAGCACATCTGGTTCGACGGGAAGCTCGTGCCCTGGGACGCGGCGCAGGTGCACGTGCTCACGCACACGCTCCACTACGGGCTCGGGGTCTTCGACAGCGTGCGGTGCTACGAGTGCCACGACGGGCGCTCGGCGATCTTCCGGCTGCGCGAGCACATCGATCGGCTCTACGGCTCCGCGCACATCCTCGACCTCCCGATGCCGTTCCCGCGCGCGCAGGTGATGGACGCGTGCCTCGAGACCGTGCGCGCGAACGGGCTCCGCGAGTGCTACATCCGCCCGATCGTCTTCATGGGCGACGGCGAGATGGGGCTCGCGGCGAAGACGCCGACGCGCGTCGCGATCGCGGCGTGGAGCTGGGGCTCGTACCTCGGCGACGAAGGGATCCGGAAGGGCGTGCGCGTCAAGACGAGCTCGTTCGCGCGCTTCCACCCGAACACGATGCTGACGAAGGCGAAGGCGGTCGGCCACTACGTGAACTCGATCCTCGCCTCCCGCGAGGCGCGCAGCGCGGGCTACGACGAGGCGCTCCTCCTCGACGTCGACGGCTACGTCTCGGAGGCGAGCGGCGAGAACATCTTTATCATCGCCGACGGCGTCGTGAAGACGACGCCGCTGCCGACCGTCCTCGGCGGCATCACGCGGCAGACCGTCCTCCGCCTGCTCGCGGACCAGGGCATTCCGACGCGCGAGGAGCGCTTCACGCGGGACGAGATGTACCTGGCCGACGAGTCGTTCTTCACGGGCACCGCCGCCGAGGTCACCCCGATCCGCGAGCTCGACGACCGCCGCATCGGGGACGGAACGCCCGGGCCGGTGACACGGCGCTTGCAGGAGCTCTTCTTCGCGATCGTCCGCGGGCGCGAGGACCGCTACCGGTCCTGGCTCGTGTACGTCTAGTCGACTCCGCGTCAGTTTCGTGACGGCCGCGGGGGTGTGGCGCCTTGCCTCGGCGGGGGCTTTCGCCGGCACGAAACCTGCTCCTGCGGGCCAGCCCCGATGTTCCACGCGATCATCCACTCCGACTCCCACGAGCCCCTCACGCTGTCCGGTGAGGCGTCTCCGTACAACCTCCAGCTGCTCCGCGAGCACGTGCTCCGCGGCCGGCCGGGGACGCGAGTCGAGGTGCGGATGCCGTCGGCACTCCAGCCTGCATTCTTGCGGTTGGTACAGGAGCTGGAGCGTCGCGGCGTCGAGCTCGTGTTCGCGCCCTGAGCCCCGAGCCGGCTTGCCTTCCCCCCGCAGCGTCAGGTAGCTATGCCGGGCTTTCCGGCGTCCCACGCCGGAAGAGGGAGGGAATTGATGCGCAGCACGCTCCTTCGTGCCGGCATGGCCGCGAGCCTCGTCACTCTGGCGGCCTGTGGCGGCGGTGCCGAGAAGACGACGAGCCCGACGACCACGACGCCGCCGACGACCGTCGCGAAGGCCGCGACGACGGCGACCACCGTCGCTCCCGCGGCGGAGGAAGAGGAGTACGAGCTCGACGTCATCGCGGAAGCCGAGCCGGACGAAGGCCCCCCGCCGTTGAAGGTGCAGTTCACGGCCTCCGTCGAGGAGGAGACCGGCGGCCCGTTCACGTTCAAGTGGGACTTCGGGGACGGGTCGAACAGCACCGAGCAGAACCCGGTCCACACCTACGCCAAGGTCGGCGAGTACACCGCCACGCTCACGGTCACGAACCAAAAGGGCAACAAGGGAACCGACGAGGTCGACATCTTCGTCGAGACCGAGGAAGAGGGCGGGGGCGGCGAGTAGCCGTCGCGCTCAGCGACAGGTCGCGTCGACCTGCTGCTCGAGCGAGTCGAGGGTCGAGAGCCACGGCGCGAGCGCGGCGCGCTCCGCGCGGCAGTCGTAGCGGACGGCGTCGAGGCAGCGTGCGAGCGCCGTCGTCGCGGCCGCGGTCTCCGTGGCGACGTCGCGCCAGTGGGCGCGAGCGGTCTCGCAGGGCGACGCCGCGAGCGTCGTCGGACGGGGCGCCGGCGGAACGGGGGGGATCTCCGGGGCGGCCGTCGGCGCCGCAACAGCCGGCGCCGGCGGGCTCACCGCCGCGCGCGGCGCGACGGTCGTCTCCCCGGGCTCTCGACTCGCCGCCGCCGCTTCACTGCCGACGACCTCGATCTGGCTCGCGCTGCGCAGCACCATCTCCGGACGGCCGGCGAACCGCTGCACACGGCCGGTGGCGCGGACGTGTCGCCCGCCGTAGAGGCGCTCCGGCTGCCGCGGTGTGCTCCCGAGGAGCGTCACGATCAGCACGGCGCGAAAGGCGTGGGGGTCGTCCGACGCGAACTCGAGGACGCACGCCTCGCCGCTGCGCGAGACCGCCGCCACGTCGCCCTCCACCGTCACGAGCTCGCCGACGTGTCGATCCGCGTCCCGCCACGAGACGACCGGCGGCGCGACCGCGTGCGCCGCTTTGCCCGCGATCGTGGCCGAGAGCGCGAGCCATGCGAGCGTCCACCACCTCGCTGCGCCGCCACCGATCCGTCGCATGCGCGTGGTTACCCGGACGCCCGCGGGGGGCGCAAGTCGATCGGAATGCTGTGCGGACCGACGGCCGAGCTAGCGGTCGCGCCGGCCGTATCCGCCGCGGCCGCCACCACCACCACCACCACCGCCGCCCCCGCCGGGCGCCCGCTCCCGCGCCTCGCTCACCGTCAGGGGACGGCCGCCGAACGGCTTCCCGTTCAGCGCGTTCACCGCGGCCTGGGCCTGCGCGTCACTCGACATCTCGACGAAGGCGAAGCCCCGCGGGCGGCCCGTCTCGCGGTCGGTGACGATCTTGACCTCCTCGACCTGTCGGCCGTCCTGCTCGAAGAGGGCCCGGAGCTGCGCCTCCTCGGCCTGGTAAGGGAGGTTGCCTACGTACAGTCTCTTTCCCATTCTAGCTCCCGCACCGCGACGAAGTGCCGTCGGTGGCCCCCCGCCGCGCACGCGTCCAATCCCGCGGCCTTCTAGCATGCGCGCGTCGTGAGCGTCTAGGCTAGGGGGAATGGCGGCCTGCGCTAAAAAAAGACATGCCGCCGCGCGGCGAGACCCTGCCGGATCAGCTCCTGGAGGGCAGCACGGACCGTGGCGACCTGCCGGGCGACCCCGTCGGGTGTCGGGGTCCCCCGGTAGCGGAACGGCGTCCCGAAATGGATCCGGTACTTCACGGGAAGCGGGAAGACGACGGTCGGCGTCAGGGGCGCGACCGGCGTCCGCAGCAGGCGCGCGAGCCAGCCGGGGTTCGCGAGCAACGGCGCCTCCTCCTCGGCACCGATGACGGCCACGGGCACGATCGGCGCCCCGGTCGCCAGGGCGACGTGCATGAAGCCGTGGCCGAAGTTCCGGAGGCGGTACCGCTCGCGGAACGGACGCATCAGCGCCTTCGTACCCTCCGGGAAGGTGAGCACGGTCCCGCCCGCGCGCAGGAGGTCGATGCAGCTCTCGCGACGCCCGTCGACCGCACCGATCCGGCGGGCCGCGGCCCCGAGGACCGGCAGCTCCATCAAGCGGTGCTCCGCCATCCCGTGCACGAGGCGGGGCGGGTCGGCGTCGAGCAGGCACGAGGTGAGGATCATCGCGCCGTCCCACGAGAGGACGTGCGAGCCGTGGTTCGCGACCAGGATGAGCGGCCCGTCGGGCAACCGGTCGATGCCGTGGCATTCCACCCGGAAGTAGCGGCGGTGGAAGAAGCTCGTCACCATGAACAGGCGGACGGCGGTGTCGAAGCGGAACCCGAACCGTTCGGGCGGCGGGTTCTCGAGCGCGCACGCCTCGGCGAGCTGTCGGCGCAGCACGTCCTGCGACCGCGCGAGCCGCCGCAGCCCCGGCAGGCGATGCCACCAGCGGTGGGGCAGCGGTCCGACTGGCGGATACGGGACGGAGACGGGTGCGGACGACGGTCGCTCGGCGAGTCTCATTGGATCACGATCTCCTGGCGCGCGTAGTTCCGCGGCCCGGAAAAACGCGCGAGCGCCGGGGGATCGCCCGGGAGCATGAAGAAGCGCGCGCGCGGCGCGATCAGGCGCACGAGCGGGTCGATCGCCCAGTGGATGGTCGGCGAGAGGTCGAATGGTCGTACCTCGAGCCGCGCACCCGTTCGCTCGAGCGTCGTCGCCGCTCGGCGGGTGATCTCCATGTCGAGGACCATCGGCTTCGGCGTCGGAGCGACGGTACGGAAGACGACCTTGTCACTCTCGGCGTTCGCATCGAAGTTCTTGAGGAGGATGAAGATGAGGGGACCCCAGTACGTCCCCGCCGGCAACGCGACGTGCTCGTCGGCCGTCTGCCGGTTGCTCGGATCGCCCCACGTCGCCGTGACCCGACCGCCCGGCACGTCGATCGTCATGTCGACGACGACCTCGCCGTGGGTGTCACGCGTGATCGACCGACCGGTGAGCGCGTCGAGGGTGCCTTCGACGCGTGCCTCCGCCCAGTCCTCGTCGCTCGAGCCGTCGCGGAATCGCGCGATCCGGACGCTCGACAGCCGGTCGCCGTGCCGCGTCTGGTGGTACTCGATGAAGCCGATCGGGTCGCGCCCGTCGGGTCCGTAGATCGTGCTCATGCCGGCGACGTCGCCCTCGGCCCAGACGAGACGAATCGGCTCGCCGGGGGCGCGCGCCGCGGCGGCCTGCGCGATCGCGACGAGGCTACCCGCGGCGAAGATGGCGGATGCATGCATCACAGTCTCCGAGCGTGGGTGCACATGCCAGTCCCATGCCTTGCCGGCAATCCCCGATTGCGTGACGTCGTTCGCAATGGTCGGGGGCGCTTTTGCCTCTGCATTCGGTGTGGCGCCGCACGCAGATCGCGGGACGCGATGTAGGACAAGTGAACACCGCCGAACCGTCTTGGATGCGCCCGGACGCAACGACGGGATCGGGCCGAAAGGCACGCGGATTGCGTGTTTCTCTGCGCGTTCGCGGGAATGGAAGCCCAGCACAGTCCGCCTCGGAGGGGTCATGGATGCAATTGAGCTGCTCAAGAAGGACCACGAAGAAGTCACGATGCTGTTTCAGCGCTTCACGGGAAAAGCCGATCGGAAGGTCGCGGAAAAGATCTGCCGGGAGCTCGAGGTCCACGCGCAGATCGAGGAGGAGATCTTCTATCCCGCGGTGCGCGAAGCCGATCGCAAGCTGCGCGAGCAGGTCGACGAGGCGGAGCGCGACCACGCGCGCATGAAGGAGCAGGTCCGGGCGATCCAGGCGCGACTCGCGCAGGAAGACGAGACCGCCGAGGACCTGGAGGGCATGGTGACCGCGCTGGAGCAGGACGTGGAGCACCACGTCACCGAGGAGGAGGGGGAGATGTTCCCCCAGGTCGCCGACGTGATGGACGAGAACCGCCGTGCGGAGCTCGGTCAGCGGCTGCAGAGCCGCAAGCAGGAGCTCACCGGCGAGGGCCGTTCGGCATCACGTCGCGCGGGCCGCAAGACCGCCACCGCATCGCGCGCGAAGAGCCGGGGCTCGCGTCGCACGCAGGCGAAGAAGACGGGACGACGCGCCACCGCGACGTCGGGCCGCGCGAACACGTCGGGGCGCGCCAAGACCCGCCGCCGGGGGCGGAAGGCATCTGTCGGGCGGAAGACCGGCGGCCGCACGACCGGCGGGAAGAAGCGCGCGCGCTCCGGCCGCGGCCGCTGACGTCACCGGCGGGCGGATCGGCGCCACGCGACGGCGAGCAGGGCGAGCGCGATGGCGAGCGCGGCGCCGCCGACGAGGAGTGGCCGCGCCCGCCGTCCGTCGTCTCCCTCGGCCACGCGAACGATCGTCCGGGCGAGCGCGGCGTGCTGCACCGCGTCTGCGGTGTACTCGAAGAGCGCGTAGACCGGGTACTCGCCCGGCGGTGGCCCGCCCCGCCGCTCGACCGTGAACTGCACGACCGTCTGCCGCCCTCCCGGTACCTGCGCGGGGAGACTCTCGGGCTCGGTGCCGAGCCCGTCCGGCAGGAGAAACGCGACCCGGCCCGCGATCGCGTCCGTCCCGCCATTGTCGAGCACGACGCGACCGCTCGACGCGAGGCCGATCGCCCCGACCTCGAGCCGCGCACCGACGGCCGTTGCCGGCGCGCCCGGCGTCGCGAAGAGCGCCGCGACCGGCACGGACGCCCGTTCCCCGAGCGCGTCGACGTAGCGGACGCGACCGGTCGGCGCGAACGTGCCGGGACGCGGCGGTGCGAAAAGCGCGAGTCGCCATTCGTGCTGCGTGCCCGGCGTGAGATGCGCCGCGTCCCCGACGACGGTCCGGTGGAGGAAGTGGATCTCGGGAACGACGTCGTCGGCGTCGGCGTCGCCCACGTCGACGACCGTCAGACGAAGCGTCGGGGGATCGTCGAAGCGGGCCTCGGTCGTGACGTCGAGGCGTGTCCCGGCGCGGGCGAGCCCCGGCGCGCAGGCGAGCAGGGCGATCCACGCGACGATCGCGGTACGGCGTGACGGCGGCGTGGGCAACGATCAGCCCGCGCGCCGGCGGTCGATCGCGCGCGCGTGCTCCTGCACCACCTCCGGCGGACAGCGGTGCATGAACCAGCGCGCGGCGGTGACGACGATCACCAGATCGTCGATCTCGCCGAGGATGGGGAGCGCGTCCGGGATGATGTCGAACGGGAGGACGACGTAGGCGAGCGCGCCGACCAGGATCGCCTTCGGCCAGAGCGAAACACGCGAATCGCGGAACAGGCGCCAGTAGAGCCGGATGAAATCGGGCAGGTGAAAGAGGACGCGCAGCACGCGCGCCTGGTCGCGGAAGCTCGTCGCGCGTGCCATCGCCGCGGCTACGCTATCGGAGCGCGACGGTGTTCGCCAGCTCTTCCGCTCCGCCGGGCGGTCGCGCTAGGAAGGACGGCGCGGGCCGCCGGCCCGCAATCGACCCGAGGAGGACCACCGTGGAAGAGATCCGCTTCGACGACATCGCGCGGCTGCAGACGAAGGTCAGCGACACGTTCGGCGACTGGAGCCAGCCGGTCGAGGTCACGCAGGACATGATCAACCGCTTCGCCGAGCTGACGGGCGATCATCAATGGATCCACGTCGACGTCGAGCGCGCGAAGCGCGAGAGCCCGTTCGGCGGGACGATCGCCCACGGCTTCCTCACGCTGAGCCTGCTGCCGCGGATGCACGGGAGCGCGTCCTGGAAGCTCGTCGGGTACGGGAACGCCACGAACTACGGCGCGAACAAGCTCCGCTTCGTCATGCCGGTGCGTGCCGGGTCGAAGGTGCAGGCGCATTCCCGCCTGGTCGGCGCCGAGGCGAAGCCCAAGGGCACGCAGGTGACGCAGGAGATCCAGGTCCACGTCGTCGGGGAGGAGAAGCCGGCCCTCATCTACGAGATGGTCGTCCTCTATCACCCCGCGATGAAGCGGGGGTGAGTCGAGCGGCCCGGGGGCGCGCTCAGGGCGCGGGGCGCCGCGCGCGCCGGCGAAGCGCGGTGACGACGACCAGCGCGAGCACCACCGCCGCGACGGCGAGCCCCATCCATCCCTCGGCGCGGGTCACGTCGCGCGTCAGCGTCTTCACGCGGTTGCTGAAGAAGTAGCCGAGCGCGACGAAGAGCGCGACGTTCGGGATCGACGACAGCGAGTCCCAGAGGAGGAAGCGCCGGAACGACGTGCCGGTCGCACCCGCCGTCGCGAACACCGCGGCGCGGAGCCCGGCGACGTTCCGCGCGACCGCGATCGTCACGGCCTCGTGGCGGGCGAGCGCGCCCTGGGCGCGCGCGAGGCGGGCCGGCGCGAGGAGGCGCCCGAAGGCCGGCACCCGCTGCAGGCGATCGGCGCCTTTCCGCGCGATCCAGAAGAGCATCGAGTCGCCGACGACGACGCCGATGATGCAGACCGGCAGCGTCGCCGATGTCTCCATCACGCCGCGATGGACGAGGTAGCCGGCGATCATGAGCGTCACGTCCTGCGGGATCGGCATCACGAGGCCGGCGAAGGCGAGCAGGACGAACGCCGCGGGGTACGTGAACTGCTTCAGGAAGAGGAAGAGCGCGGCCGGCATCGTCGCGGCGCGATTCAAACCGACGACGGCGCCCGTGTCCACTACCGGAAGTCGTAGACGTAGATGCTGTAGCCGATGCGGTCCACGGGCCGGTACCGTCCGAGCCACGAGCAGCGGGCACCGCGCTCGCGTGCGACCTTCTCGAAGAAGACGAGGAGGTGCGCGCTGACGGCGTAGACGGCGTGCTCCGGGTCGCAGATCTCGCGGTCCTCGTCGACCGCGGGCAGGGCGATGCCGTAGGTCGCGGGGCGCCCCATGCCGAAGTAGTCGAGGCGGACGGGGGTGTCGGGGTGCGCGTCGAGCCAGCGGCGGAGGGACGGGAGGTCCTGCCCCCAGTCGATGTTGCTGTCGTCGAGGTAGCGGATCCCCTGGGTCGGCCCGCCGACGAGCTCGTTGAAGTACGACAGGTGGTGCGGCGTGACCGCGAGGACGGACGCCGCCTGCCAGAGGACGAGGACCCCGAGCGCGACCGCCTTGGCGGTCCGTCGCACGGGCACGTGCACCGCCTGCGACGCGACCAGGATGAGGAACGGATAGATCGGCAGGATGCGCCGGAGGCCGATGTTCGCGGTGTCGAAGCAGCTCGCGGCGATGAAGACGACGATCGGCCCGAGGACGATCAGGCGCCGCCTCCAGTCGTGCTCCCGGCCGGGGAAGACGCCGATCCCGACGGCGAACAGCACGAGCAGCGGGATCGGCGTTTTGATCGCGGCGGCGTAGAGGTGGTAGTACCACCAGCCCCGCGGCGAGAAGTCGCCTCCGAGGTAGTAGAGATACCCCGCGGTCGCGCCGTGGTAGATCCCGCGGAAGCCGGCGAGGTAGGCGGCATAGTCGAACGTCCCGCCCATGCACGCGCCGAGCGTCGCGACCGCGACCAGCGCGAGCGATGCGACCGCGCCGGGCGCGGGACGCGGCGGGAAGACGAGCACGGCGGCGACGACCGGAAGAACCAGCGCCGCCGTGAGCTTCGTGGCGAGCGCGAGCCCGAGCGTGATGCCCGCGACCACCGCCCGCCGCCCGCTCGGGTGCCGCGCGAACCCATCGAGCGCGAAGAGGTGCAGGAAGACGAAGATCGTGCAGGTCATGTCGTTCGCCGCGATGCGCGAATGGGCGAGGAGGTTCGGACAGAACGCGAACAGTGCGAGCGCGAGGAGCGCCGCGGCGGAGCCGCCGAGGCGTTCGGCCCAGACCGCCAGCGCCAGGCCGAGCGTGAGCGAGAGCGCAAGGACGGTGTACCGGCAGACGCGGAGAATCCGGATCGTGTCGTTGCCGACGTCGTGCAGGAACGCGTCCCCGAAGCGCGCGTCGGCCGCCGGCACGCTCGGATCGATCACGGCGGGCAGCCGCGGCGCACCCGTCAGCACCAGCGCCGGCGTGATGAAGAGCCCGAGGAGCGGCGGGCGCTCGAAGATCAGCCGGAGATCGTGGTTGTGGAAGGCGAGGTACGCCGTCGCGATCGCCGTGCCCTCGTCGAACGTGACCGACTCCGACTCGATGCCGAGGCTGCTCTGGACGAAGAAGGCGGCGAGGAACGCGGCCACGATCGCGATGCGCACGACGCGATCGTGTAGACCGAGGGAAAACCGCCCTCAAGCAATGCGGGGGGTCGTCCTTTACCCGGCGCGGCGTGCCGGTGGAACCGCCGCGGGCTCCTGCGCCGACGCCGGCCGCGGGCCGAGGATGCGCTCCAGGTGCTCCCGACCGACCGTCTCCTCGGCGAGCAGCGCGGCGACGAGCTGCTCGAGTCGATCGCGGGCGCCCTCGAGCACGCGGCGCGCGAACTGATGCCGCTCGTCGAGGAGCCGCTGCACGGCCTCGTCGACGCGCGCCGCCGTCGCCTCGCTGTAGTCGCGTCCCTGCGCGAGGTCGTAGCCGAGGAACGGCTGCTTCTCCTCGCCGCGGAACGCGGCGAGCCCGAGCTCGCTCATGCCCCAGCGGGTCACCATCCGCCGTGCGAGGAGCGTCGCCTCGACGAGGTCGTTCTCGGCGCCGGTCGTGATGTCGCCGAGCGCGATCTCTTCCGCGCTCCGCCCACCGAGCATGACGGCCAAGCGCGCGAGCAGATACGCGGCACTGTAGTTGTAGCGGTCCTCGCCCGGGAGCTGCTGGGTCACGCCGAGCGCGCGCCCGTGCGGCACGATCGTGACCCGGCGCACGGGATCCGCCGCCGGCGTCAGCCACGCGACGACGGCGTGTCCCGCCTCGTGATACGCGACGACCCGGCGCTCGCGCGGATCGAGGATGAGCTTCCGGACGCCGCCGAGGATCAGCTTGTCCTGCGCCTCGATGAAGTCCGCCATGACGAGCTGCGTCCGGTCGTGCCGGGCGGCGGTGAGCGCCGCCTCGTTGCAGAGGTTCGCGAGATCGGCGCCGCTGAGCCCCGTCGTGCTCTGTGCGAGCACGCCGAGGTCGACGTCGGGCGCGAGCCGGAGCTTCCGCGTATGGATGCGGAGAATGCCCTCGCGGCCGCGCCGATCGGGGAGGCCGACCTCGACGTGGCGGTCGAAGCGTCCCGGCCGGAGGAGGGCGGGGTCGAGCACGTCGGGGCGGTTCGTCGCGGCGAGCACGATGACCTCGTGCCGGTCGTCGAAGCCGTCCATCTCGACGAGCAGCTGGTTCAGCGTCTGCTCGCGCTCGTCGTTGACGGCCCCGACGCCGGCGCCGCGCCGGCGCCCGACCGCGTCGAGCTCGTCGATGAAGACGATCGCCGGCGCCGCCGCCTTCGCCTGCTCGAACAGGTCGCGCACCCGGCTCGCGCCGACGCCGACGAACATCTCGACGAACTCCGACGCGCTCAGGTTGAAGAACGGGACGCCCGCCTCGCCGGCCACCGCGCGCGCGAGGAGCGTCTTCCCGGTCCCCGGGGGACCGACGAGGAGGACGCCGCGCGGGATGCGCGCGCCGAGGTCGTGGTACTTCTGGGGACGGCGGAGGAAGTCGACCTCCTCCTGCAGCTCGGCCTTCGCCTCGTCGGCGCCGGCGACGTCGTTGAAGGTGACCTGCGGCCGGTCGCTCGAGTACCGCCGCGCGCGGCTCCGTCCGAAGCCGAAGATGCCCGCCTGGTTGCGCGACGCCTGGCGCCCCATCCACCAGAAGACGCCGACGAGGAGGAGGAGCGGCGCCCAGCCGGACAGCAGGTCGACGAACCACGGCGCGGTCGCCGGACGCGCGTCGACGACGACGTGATGCGCCTGGAGGAGCCGCAGTAGATTGGGGTCGCCGACGACGGACGGGACCGCCGTGCGGAAGGCGGTGTAGCTCGTCGGCTTCGCCGCCTCGGACTTCGGCTGGGTCTCCGCCGCCGCCTCCGGGGGCCACGTGACCGGGTGCTTGAACCGTCCCGTGATCCGCTCGCCCACGATCAGGACCTGCGCGACGTTGCCGGCGCGGACCTGGCCGAGGAACGCGCTGTACGGGATCTCCGCCTCGGGCGTGAGCTTCGGCCAGAACGCGAACACGTTCCAGACGAGGAGCGACGTCAGCACGAGCCACCAGACGAGCAGGCTGCGCGGCGGCTGGCGCGTCGGTCGATCGGGTCGGTCGGGTCGTTCGGGTGGTCCGGGTTTCCGCTCGTCGGCTGCCATGGAGCCATTCTGTCCGCTCCGAGGACAGGAGACGAATCCCCTCTTGCCTGGGGTGCACTCGGCGCGGCGTCAGCCGGACGCGGGGCGGGTGACCGGCGCCGGAAGCGCGCCCGCCGGCACGCCGAGCTC
>Ga0070741_10004826_pt1 | contig 30949 bp, 25 predicted proteins | sample Coa_R1_4_FD_66440 | JGI IMG/M metagenome (GOLD analysis project Ga0070741, IMG submission 66440) | Surface soil microbial communities from Centralia Pennsylvania, which are recovering from an underground coalmine fire - Coalmine... | ecosystem: Environmental > Terrestrial > Soil > Unclassified ... | reverse complement strand
TGCCGCTGAAGCGATTGGAGCAGATGCCCTGTTTGCGCGAGTTGCCAGTTATTACCACGACATCGGCAAAGTCAAAATGCCCGAGTATTTCGCCGAGAATTTCTGTTATCTTGCCGACAAGCACGAAACCCTTAAGCCTAAAATCTCCAGCATCGTAATCGCCAATCACGTGCGCGAGGGTCTGGACATTGCCCGTCGCGAAAATATTCCGCCGCGCATCCAGGCGATAATCGCCCAGCATCACGGAACGGCTTTGATGGCGCATTTCTATAATAAGGCGATGCAGCACACCGAATCGCGATTCGCCGACGTGATGGAAAATGAATTCCGTTACAATGGCCCAAAACCGCAATCGCGGGAAGCAGCACTGATAATGATTGCCGACGCGGTCGAAGTCGCCTCGCGCTCTGTCACCGAACCCACGCCGACAAGACTGCAGGGATTGATTTCAGATATCATCAAGGCGTTTCGTGATGACGACCAATTCGAGCAGTGTGAATTGACAATGGGCGAGCTGCATACGATAGGCGAAAGCTTTCTGCGAGTTCTGACTGGCATCCACTATCATCGCGTTGCCCAGGGAACAGGTCAGGATTTCAGTTACGGCAAATCTTCCACGGCTGGCACTGCGCGTGGCGCCGGTTTACTTCGACCCTGATTGATCGCGCTTTGATTTATATCCTCGACCTTGCATGAACATTCTTATAATTAATCGCCAGCGAAAAACTAAATTAAATACGCGCGACCTGCGGGTCTACACGCAAAGTGCTATTGAATTGATTGAAGCGACTATCGGAAAAAAAACGGAATCTGATTCGAGGGGAGTTTCAATTGTCTTTACCGGCGATCGAGCCATGCGAAAATACAATCGCGAGTTCAGAGGCAAAGATAAACCCACGGACGTACTTTCGTTTCCATCAGATTCTGACGACTCGGAATTTGCTGATTATCTTGGAGATATCATCATTTCAACTGAGACCGCCAGCCGCGATGCAAAAGAGTTAAACTTGACTTTTGAGGTCGAATTACGGATGCTGATTCTCCACGGATTGCTGCATCTGTACGGTTATGATCATGAAGTTGACCGTGGTGAAATGAGTCGACTGGAGCGGCGTTTGCGGCGAAGACTTTTGTAAAAGAATTGTAAAGGGAAAAAGTTAAATAACGATCCTGAGCGTCGATTATAATTAAATTTGGAATACGAAATAGCGTTGACCGGCATCTGTTTGCTGGTGCTGGTCTTCCTCTCAATCATCGAAAGCGCATACGGGCATCTCAGTGATGTCGGGTTGCGAATTTTGCTCTCTGAACACGAAGATTCTCCCGCCGCTAAATTCCTGCGAGAACTGGTAGATAATTATCAACGTTTCTCGTTAACGTTGATCACCGGGATTCAACTTTCGCTAATCGCGGTTGTCCTGCTTTCCGGTCACATTATCCAGCAGCTTGGTGTAAGCTGGCAGCTTGTAGTTGCATTCATCGTTGGGTTGATCACGATCATTCTGTTTCATCAATTCCTGCCGAACCTGATTGCACAGAGCGCGCCGGATACTGTGTTGCTGAAGCTCTTGCCCATCTTCAGGGTTTTTTATATCGGTCTTTCACCTCTGGTTTGGCCTGTCTATTCAAGTTTGCGTCGATTCCGTCTGCCACAGCCAAAAGAGCCTGCGCCGCAGGAAGAGGAAGATCAAAATGACGAACTGCAGGCGCTGATCGATGTCGGCGAAGAGGCCGGTATTATTGAAGAAGAAGAAGGCGAGCTGATCCAGTCGATTGTCGAATTCAGCGATACTGCTGTCCGTGAAATAATGACGCCGCGGACGAAGATCACGGCTATTGAATCTACGGCGACTGTTCGTGAAGCCCGTGACATGATTATTGCCGCGAAGTTTTCGCGTATGCCGGTTTATCGCGAACAGATCGATAACATCGAAGGGATAATCTATGTGCGCGACTTGCTGACATACTGGCAGGAAGGACGCGACAACGAACCCGTAATCAAGCTCATCCGTCCTGCTTACTTTGTCCCTGAAAGCAAAGCCGTCGCCGATTTGCTGGAAGACATGCAAAAGTCAAAAGTCCAGATCGCGATAGTCATTGACGAGTACGGCGGCATCGCGGGATTAGTGACTCTAGAGGATATTCTGGAAGAAATCGTAGGCGAAATCGAAGACGAGGATCGCCCTCCCGAGGTCGTTACCGAACGTGAAATTGTCGACGAACCTGACGGGTCGTATTTGGTCAAAGGAGATACAGAAGTTCGCAAGCTGGAATTGCTCTTCGATGAAGAGATGGAGGCCGATGATTTCACAACAGTCGGTGGAATGCTGTTGAATAAACTGGGTCATATGCCGGCAGTCGGCGAGCAGATTGAATTTCAAGGGCACACTTACGAGGTTGTTGATACCGAGCCTAATCGCATCCTGCGCGTTCGAATCAGGCCAGTACAACACGCAGCAGTGCCTGACGAAGCAGCTTAGTGTACTCTGTAGGACATGAGTTTTAAGTCAGGATTCGCCGCTCTTATTGGTCGCCCTAACGCTGGAAAGTCGACGCTGTTGAACAAACTCGTCGGTGAAAAAATAGCCGCCGTTTCGGACAAACCTCAAACAACCAGAACTCGAATATCGGGCGTATTGACTCGCCCTGAAGGTCAAATAATCTTCGTCGATACCCCCGGGATTCACAAACCTGGCTATAAGCTCAATCGACGAATGATGCAAACCGTTGAAGATGCTTTACAAAGCGTCGACATCAGACTCCTCCTGGTCGATGCAACATCTTCATTCGGCAAAGGCGATCAGTTCACGGTCGAATTGATAAAGAAATCGGAAGGTCCGAGTTTTCTGCTGCTGAACAAGATCGATCTGCTGAAGGACAAGTCGAAACTGCTTCCGCTGATCGAGCAATACTCTCATCGAGCCGAATTTGCCGAAGTAATCCCGATCTCTGCGATCAGCGGCGACGGCAGCGATCTGTTAATCAGCAAGATCCTCGAATACTTGCCTGAAGGTCCGCAGTTATTCCCAGAAGACACGCTGACCGATCAGCCAGAGCGAACTATTGTCGCCGAGATGGTCCGCGAGAAGATTTTGAAGCTTACAAAAGAGGAGCTTCCCTATGCGACGGCGGTAGTTACCGAGCGTTTTGAAGACCAGGAAGATATTGTTCGACTCTATTGCGCGATCTTTGTTGAGCGCGATTCGCAGAAAGCGATCGTGATCGGCCGCGGCGGCCAGTCACTAAAGCACATCGGCACGGAGGCTCGCCGGGATATCGAGAAGTTGTTAGGCAAACGAGTATACCTGGAATTGTTCGTAAAGGTGCAGCCTCAGTGGCGCGATAATGAAGCTATTCTTGACACCTTGGGTGTCGACAAAAGAGAAATGTAAGCTAAAAGCGCGATCTGCTAGCCTGACTTCTTATCATTGATATATTTGGACGCTAATGCCTCCAATATCCTGAGTGACTCTTCATATGTGATGATTGAACCATCTTTGAAACTATCAGAGCATAGGTTCATTTTCTTGGCCAGAGCAGTTAATGTGGCGAACGCTTTTTCAAGTCGCTGTTGTCTTATAGCCATCAGGCATCCCCGAAGAGAAATTTAGACAGCCAGAGGCCTCAGTATTTTATTCTGTCTTATCGTAAATTTCCTTCAATATCAGGTCGCATCCGATCGATGGCAGTTTAACGACGCTCTTCAGATCGGTCACCTTTGTGTAAAGCCAATTATCAGCACCCTGCCGAGCGTACTTCTCGACCAGAATCTCATCCTGTGCGACGAACACAAATTCATTCAGCGAAATGATCTGTTGATATGCTAGGAACTTCTTGCCTCGATCAAAGGCCGCCGTTGAGTCGGACAGAATTTCAGCTATGAACGTCGGATTAAGGATTACATCTTTATGTTCATCGGCATACTTCACTTCACCGCAGACGACAGAAACGTCAGGATAAAAGAACTTCGAAGAGTTCGGCACTCTTACTTTCAAGTCGCTCGGATAGACCTGCCATGGTCGATCTCTAAGCTGCGATCCGATGGAAATTATCGTGTTTGCAACAATAAGATTGTGGCGCTCACTGCCACCCGCCATTGCGTACATAACGCCATCCGCGTACTCGCTCTTGTATTCGGACTTTCTTTCAGTGGCGAGATACTCTTCCGGAGTCAAATAGTGTTGAGCTAAAGATGACATAAAGCTATCCTGCCGAATTATTCGCGTATGCCGTTCAAGCGCTGTGCATTAACATTATACTGACAAACGCGACATACAGTGAACTAAACGTCATCAGGAGCGAATTTGCAGGAGATATGCTTGCCTGAAAAAGTCTGGCCGAATCAATTATCCGAACAAACGGCTGATGCGCGCTGCTGGTATGCACTCGATCTGGAAATCTCCCCGGCGGCCGAAGAGGTCATAACCTGGAATCTCTGGCCGTTGGGAGTAACCGGAATTGAAACTCTAGAAGAGACTCGACACAAAACCATTCTCGCCGCATATTTTGACAATCAGCCGGACGTCAAAAAAGTTGAATCCATAATACGTGAAGCGCTCACCAGCGCCGCCCTGGAATTGTCCTGTCTGCACTCTATTTCATTTCGGATAATTCCTGATGAAGACTGGCTGCGAAAATGGAAAGAGGGCTATGAACCATTCAAGGTCGGCGACCGTTTTCTAATGACACCGTCCTGGAAGAAGCCTTCGCAACAGGAAATCGGTAATCGGATCGTTATTGAGATCGATCCCGGAATGGCATTCGGTACGGGCACGCACGAGACGACTCAACTCTGTCTTCAGTCGCTTGAAAAATACTGGCAGGGTGGCAGTTTCCTTGATGTCGGGACGGGCACGGGCATTCTGGTAATTGCGGCTGCATTGCTTCAGCCGGAAGCGTACATAAATGCGTTCGATATTGATCCGAATGCGGTCACCGTAGCTCGTGAAAATGCTCGTATTAACGGTGTTGAAGATAGAATAAACCTCGCTGCGGGATCCATTGATCACTATCTAAATCAACGCTTTAACTTCGTCGTGGCAAACCTCACGATTGATATTCTTGCTCCGCAACTGCTGGCGCTCGCAAACGTTACCTCGGAAAATGGCGTCCTGGTAATGTCTGGTCTTTTGGTCGAACAGGTGTCTGCTATCGGGTCGATGCTTGGTTCGACCGGGCTTGTTGAAATTTCGAACCAGAAATTGGGTGAATGGGGAATGCTCGTATGTCGTCGCGGCTGAACTTTTCCGAACTTTCTTTACTCTCAGGCGATTAATAGCGTAAACTGTAACTGTTTAATAGAACTTGAGCTATTGAACCGGTTTCCTCTTCACTGAACAGTCTTATAACCGGTCAGTTTTTACGCCGCCTGGGCAATTTATTCATAGGCCGGCCCTGCTTATTCCGATAAACTGGATAAAGCCGGGTGCATGAGATTTTAACTCTCTCTGGTATCCGAATTGCCGTAATAATCTTGGATTTTTCCAGCGGTAGCACATATGTCAGAAGATAAGACATTAGACCTTTTTTTAAATAGAGCCGTAGAACGAAAACGTCTCAATCGCCTTCTTACAAGTTTCGGAAACATAATTACATTGCTGGCTTTGCTTGGGGTTACGCTTTTGGTTGTGAACCTGCTTCTTTGGTTGGTCACTCCGCTCGTGCCAAAGCTCAGCGAATATGCGCTTTTCAACATCCTGCCATTCCGCTGGATCGTGTCTTTGCTCGCGTACGGAGTGAAAACCATTTCATCAGCGCTGGCTTTCAGCGGTAGAACAGTCGCAATCCTGTTCGGTGTCGGACTTGCTTCGGGTGTTTTCTTATTGCTGAGGTCATGGTTCAGTCCAATTTCACTGCTGGCAATGGCGCAGGAAATCGATATCCGTTTCGGACTACACGACCGATTGTCCAGCGCGGTCGAGTTTAGAAACAAGAAGTCGAAATCCGATTTTGTCAGGGCCGCGACGGCAGATGCCGCGGCACAGATTGCAAAGATCGATCCCGAAGCAGCCGTGCCTGTTCGGATACCACGGTCTATTCAGTTGACTTCGACATTGGCGGCCTATGCGGCAACGATGGCCGTTACGGTGATAATCGGTCTGGTGTTGGCGCTGACACTTTCGACTTCCGTCACTGAAGCCAAAGCTAAGATCAAAGTCGATACTGGAAATCTGCGCGCCGATATAGAAGAGCTGAAAAAAGAAGCTGCATTAAACGGAGATCGCGTCAGCGAAAACATCAACAAAAAGATCGAAGATATTCTGAACAAGCTGGAAAAGGGCGAGCTCAGCAAAGAGGAAGCTCTGAAAGAACTTTCCGATCTCCAGCGCGAAATTCAGCAGGACCAGCAGGGCGAAGAAGATCTGGACAAAACAATGCAGCAGATGGCAAATGATTTTGCCAGATCGCAGATGTCGTCTGATGTTGCAGACCAACTGCAGCAGAAAAATTCCGATGCCGCCAGCGAAAAGATGGAGGAACTTTCAAAACAGGTCGGCAACGGAGACATGACCAAACAGCAGAGCGACAGTCTTCGCGATGCCCTGAATGCGGCTGCCAAATCTGCCGGGAATTCTCAGGATTCCGACATGAAGCAGATGAGCAACGATCTGAAGCAGAGCGCCGAACAAATGAATCAGGGCGATAACAAGGGCGCCAGCCAGCAGCTTCAAAAGGCAGCAGATGATCTGAAGAAGCTCGGCCAGAAAGATTCGAACAATCAAAGACTGGACGAGGCCAAACGCCAGCTTGATAACATTCGAGACTCCATCCAGTCAGCCAGCGAACAGAAAAATAACGACGGACAACAACAGTCCGGCAACCAGCAATCTGGCCAGCAAAAGTCGGATAAGAGTCAATCCGGCAGCAATCAGCAAGGCGGATCACAAAAAGGACAGCCTGGTGATTCGAAGGATCAGAACAACAGCTCGATGCAAAATGGTCAGCAGCCGGACCAAAACTCGAACGATGCGCAAGGCAAAGGATTAAATGCCGGAGCTCAGCCGGGTGACAAAAAGCTGGAAGACCCAAGCCAGCGTTCTGATGCCAAACAGAAAGAAGAGATTGAGGGTCAGGCCGGAGACCAGAAGCCTCCGGAATCCACCGACAAAAAGAGCGACCTGAACGCTACCACTAACTATAAGAATACTGTCACGGCGGCCGAACGCGCAGCACAGGACGTGATCAATCACGACGATGTGCCTCCAAGCTATCGGCGAGTTGTGAAAAAATATTTCAATAGTATCAAGCCCAAAAAGTAAGCCCAGATCCTGCGGAAACCGACGTGTTCCTGTATCAGTCTGGCAATCTCCCGAGCGGAAATTTAAGGAATTAAGAGGTTGGAAACGGAAGGTATAACTGATACTACTTTCCACAATCAGTGAGTTTTCAAATCAGTCGGACGGACGCGGCGGTGTTAGCATTTGTATGAGCATCATCGCTGGCGGGAAATGAGTTGAATTAATGTCTACAGTCGCACCAATAGCCGAACATCAGGCTGCGGAATTCCGGGATACATTCAATCGAGCGAAAGCCGAGGTCATGAAGATGATCGTCGGCCACAACGATATCGTTGAAGGGACTTTGATATGTCTCCTGGCGGGCGGCCACGCTCTTCTGGAAGGCGTTCCGGGTCTTGGCAAGACGATGCTGGTCAGAGTCCTGAGCGACGTCCTGGACCTGCAGTTCTCGCGAATTCAATTTACGCCTGACTTGATGCCTGCGGACATTCTCGGAACGAATGTCGTGCTGGAAACAGACAAAGGCGGAAGAGTATTCGAATTTCAGCCCGGACCGATTTTCGCGAATTTGATTCTCGCTGACGAAATCAACCGTGCGACCCCGAAAACTCAGTCCGCATTGCTGGAAGCAATGCAGGAACAGCACGTCACCATTGGGCGAACGACGTACCAGTTGAAACTACCGTTCTTTGTGATGGCAACGCAGAACCCGCTGGAGATGGAAGGCACGTATCCATTGCCTGAAGCGCAGATGGATCGTTTCCTGTTCAAGTTGAAAGTCACATATCCGACTGCAGACGAGTTCCACACGATCCTGGACAGAACAACACAGGCGACGCAACCCGAAATAACCAAAGTTGTTGATGCCGAGCGCATAGTTGAAATGCGCCGCATAGTCAGAGAAGTACCGATCGCTCGTCACGTACAGGATTTCGCTGTCCGGCTGGTAATGGCCACGCATCCTGGCACGGCGACGTCGCATCCGCTGGCTACAAAGTATGTAAGATACGGCGCAAGCCCGCGTGGCGCGCAGGGTTTGGTAATCACGGCCAAAATCAGAGCTTTGCTTCAAGGCCGTTTCAATGTCAGTCGCGACGACATCCGCGAAGTCGCTCTGCCAACGCTTCGACACAGGTTGCTTCTTAACTTTGAAGGTGAAGCTCAAGGTCTGGATACGGACAATATCATCACCGAGATCGTAAAGGCGACAAAAGAGAACGATAAATAGAACCTCTAAAATAGAAGCAAGGTTTTATGCTGTTTGATGAAGAGTTTCTGAAAAAGCTGGAAAGGCTTAGCATAGTTTCAAAGCGCGTCTTTGCAGGCCAGATGCGCGCAGAGCGACGCTCGCGAAAACGCGGGTCGGGACTGGAATTCGCTGACTTTAAACAGTATCTGCCTGGCGATGATTTTCGTTCGCTCGATTGGAATGCCTTTGTTCGTCTCGACAAACTGCTGCTCAAACTTTACGAGGAAGAGGAAGACCTTCCGATCTATTTCTTTATAGATTCCAGCAGGTCGATGACAATCGGGAAGCCGTCAAAATTCGATTATGCCAGACGATTGGTTGCTGCGCTCAGCTACATCAGTCTGTCGCATCTTGATCGAGTCAGTTTAGTTCCGTTCTCGACCAATATTGAAGATGATTTGCCTCGCGTTCGCGGAAAGACGCAGATCCATCGAATGCTGCGTTTCCTCGAAGACATCAAGGCTCATGGACAAACGGACCTTCGCCAGGTCGCAAGGACATTTCTGAATGGAAGCCATCGACGTGGACTGGTTGTAGTTGTCTCTGATCTGTTCGATGACCAAGGGTACGAAGATGCTCTCAATATGATCTCCAGTCAACGGCACGAAGTATTTGTGCTGCAGATAAGCGATTCGACAGAAGCGCATCCCCCATTAATGGGAGAGTTAAGACTGATTGACGCCGAATCAGGTGAAATGCGCGAATTGACGGTAACGCCAAACCTGTTGCGAGCGTATGAACAGGCGTACAAGGTTTTTTGTGAAAAGCTGGAAACTTTTTGCCTTCAGCGCCAGATTGGCGTCCTGAGAGTCGAGACGTCGCAAGATTTGGAAGATTTGATACTCAATGTCTTCCGTCAGGGAAGGTTCGTCGCATAGTGTCACTGCTTGGATTATCATGGCTTCAGATGATCTCGATCACCGCTGTTTTGGCGGGCGCTGTCGTTATGATCTATCTGGTCAAACTGAAGCGGCGCGGATTGTTGATTTCATCCTCTTTAATCTGGCGCGAAGTCCTAAAACAAAATCGAGCAGAATCTTTGATGGAGCGGCTCCGCTGGTGGATCTCGCTCATACTGCAGGTCGCGTTTGTCGGTCTGATCGTCGCCGCTCTTGCTCAGCCAAAGCTCAACAGCGCAGGTGACGGATCGACAGTGGTTATACTGGACGCTTCTGCCAGTATGCTGGCACGCAGCCCTTCGGATTTGAATAGAACCAGATTTGAGCTTGCGCAGGCGGCAGCATCAAGATTGATCCACAGTTTGCCGGGCACTGAGTCGATGATGATCGTCAGGCTCGGCGCCACCAACGACACTCTTGAGCCATTTACTTCAGAACGTGAAAAACTGCAGTCCGCAATCGACCATACCCAACCGAGTGAAGCGCCAAGCGATATAAACGCGGCCTTGGCGCTCGCGAATCAATCCCTGTCGGGCAGGGTTCACCCAAAGATCGTGCTGATCACAGACGGCGGACTTTCGCCTGATGCGATTGCCAAAAGTCCAATTAAGCCAGAGCTGATCCAGGTCGGTTCACCGGTGGATAACGTCGGGATAACTGCATTCAGCATTCGCCAGCAGTATGTCGATCTGCCAGATTATCAGCTTTATTATGAGATCAGTAATTTTGGTCGGTCAGATCAGACCTTTGACGTCAAATTCTATCAGGGTGATGACCTGATAAGCACTAAACCCATATCGCTGCGAGCGCGAAGCACGATTCAGCAATCGTTCTCTGACTTCTCGCCAAAAGGTGGACCAATAAGGCTTGAATTAGACATAAACGATGCATTCCCGCTGGATAATAAGGCGTTTGCATACTTGCCGCCACGACGCGCACAGCGTGGGCTACTGGTAACGAACGGAAATCTGTTTCTTGAAAGCGCACTTTCTGCCGATCCTACGGTCGATCTCAAGAAAGTTTCGCCTGCACAATTCGACGAAAGGGCGGATTACGATCTGATCGTCTTTGACGGCGTCGCTCCAAAATACAGCGGAAAATCGAATACCTTGTATCTGAACCCGCAAGGTGAATTCAGTCCGGTCGCAACTGACGGTGATTTGAAACAGGCACAAATTAGCCAATACGACGGTCAGCATCCGTTACTCAAGTACATCAGTTTTAAAGACCTCTCGATTAAAAACGTGCCGAAATTGAAAGCCGGGCAGGGCGACACGGTTCTTGCCCGCGCTGGCAATGACCCAATCGTAATAGCGCGCGAACAGGACGGGCGACGCACCGTTGTTCTGGCGTTCGATATGAAAGTGTCGGACAAAGCCGATCTGCCGCTTCGGGCTGCCTTTCCGATCTTAATCGAGAATGCTCTTCACTGGTTTGCAAATGAGCGAACGATAAATGCGACCACATCGCCGATTGGTCAGCCTGTCCTGTTTGAACAGAATAAAGGAAGCAAGGCGGGAGTTAAGAATCCCGATGGAACAACTACTGATCTGGCGACCGACGGCAGCTTCCTGCCGGTGAAGACAGGGTATTACGAAATCAAAGCCGGCAATGAATCGCAGGTTGTGTCGGTTAATCTGGTGAGCGCATCCGAATCAGATCTGATTCCACGTGATGGATTGGATCGGGTAACCAGCAAGATCGTAAGTCAATCGGGCGGCTGGTTCGTCAATCCGATATGGTTTTATCTGGCTTTGGTAGGTTTTGCGCTGGCATCGGTAGAGTGGTTCACATATCAGCGTCGAGTTACGGTGTAAAGAATGCGGATCGATTTTGGCCATCCCTGGTTTCTGTTGCTGCTGACCGTTATACCGGCAGTATGGCTGATCCTGCGCCGCAGTCTTCGTGATTTCGAGCGTGGTCAGCAACTGTTGATGGCTGGCTCGCGAACTCTGATCCTTATCTTGCTGATCCTGGCAATCTCGCAGATCCGATGGACCTATTCCAGTGACCGGACGGCGCACGTGTTTGTTGTAGATACTTCGGGCAGCATGTCACCGGAAGAATTGATTCAGGCCCACGATTTTGTCAACCGCGCATGGAAAGTTCGACAGCAGGATCTGGTTCGCGTCGTGACTTTTGCCGCCACTCCGCAGGTACTTGAATTTTCACCGACAGCGAGAAACGTTCCTGATTTCACCCCTGCTACTGGCGAAACAGCAAAGGCCACCGACATCGCTGCAGCCATTCGTCTTGCGCTTACCCTGATGCCGGATGATTGTGCGAAGCAGATCACTTTGCTTACAGATGGCAATGAAACCAAGGACGAAGCAGCGAAAGAGATAGCGCATGCTCACGCACTAGGCGCACGAATATTTGCAGTTCCGCTCGGACGAAAACTGGATATCGAAGCCGCGATTGCCAATGTGGCGATGCCGTCCCGGACAAATGTCAATGAGAGTTTCAATGCAACCGTAACCGTGTCGTCGACGCAACAGACAACTGGCGACCTGACGTTACTGCGGGATGGCGAGGTCGTCGCAACCCAGCCTGTGAAATTGGATGTCGGCGATAATCAAATTACGATGAAAGCTCTGGCCGACAAGCCTGGCATGAACACATTCGAGTTTCGCCTGACTGCTGCAAAAGACACAATGCCAGAGAATAATGTCGCGCGGATGACTACTCTGGCTGAGGGCAAGCCTCGCATCCTCTACGTTGAAGGCAAAACTGAGTCTGCACGGTTTCTGCTCGATGCCTTGAAGCACGAACAGCTTGACGTCGACGAACGTGGTGGATTGCCGCGCGATCTCGCAGGCTTCGGTCAATACGATCTTGTGATCGTCAGCGACACAAAAGCCTCGGCGCTTGGCAACGCCCAGATGGGTATGATGGAGCAGTACGTCAACGATCTTGGCGGCGGCGTGTTGCTGGCGGGCGGCGACAATAGTTTTGGAATCGGCGGATTCAATGACACTCCGGTTGAGCGGCTTTCGCCAGTCAGTTTCCAGCCAGAAAAGAAACAACTGCCTTCGCTTGCGCTGATCCTGGTAATGGACAAATCGGGAAGTATGGCCGGTCGCAAGATCGAAATGGCAAAGGACGCGGCCGTTGCGGCCGTCAACGCTCTGGACGATGAAGATCTCGTGGGTGTGCTGGAATTCGATCACACGTGGGAATGGCTAGCGCAACCAAGACCTGCCAGTGAAAAGGCTCAACTGAAAGAACAGATCAGTGGAATGCAGGCTTCTGGCGGAACGAATATTTATGCCGCTCTTGAGGAAGCTTACAATGTCCTTGCGAAGACGCAGGCAAGAACGAAACACGTGATCCTGATGACTGATGGGCGGTCTCAGGCGGGAGATTACCAGGCACTGATTGAAAAGATGGCTTCTGAAAAGATGACCGTGACTGCGGTCGCCATTGGCAGCGGAGCAGACCGGGAGCTTCTCGACAATATAGCCAAATGGGGAAACGGTCGTTCTTATTTCACCGAAAACGCCGAAGACCTGCCTCAAATATTCGTGAAAGAGGCCAAGCACGAACCGCAGCCGCAAACCTTGATCGAGAAACCATTCCGTCCGATCGTTCAGAAGACCGGCGAAGTAATCAACGGCATCGATTTTAACAGTGCGCCGACGTTGCTTGGCTATAACGAGACAAAGCCGAAACCTACCGCGGAAATCTTGCTGGTATCGCCAAAAGGTGATCCGATTTTGGCTCGCTGGCGATATGGCATCGGTAAAGTCGCGGCGTTTACCTCAGATGTAAAGAACCGCTGGGCCACGAATTGGATTGGCTGGGGCGGTTACACAAAGTTCTGGGCGCAGCTTGCCAGAGATACGATGCGACGCCGCAGTGCTGATGGTCTCAGCATAAATCTGGTCGAGCGAAACCAGCAGGCATTTCTTACGTTTGAAACTACTGACGCTGGCGATACTTCAACGGGACAAGTGACCGCAGTCGTGGCCGGACCAGACAACACGAAAGAGACCCTGCCGCTGCGGCAAACTCAAGTCGGAACATTTACCGGCAGTTTCCCTATGAACGCGGGCGGCAATTATCTGGTCACTGTTACTCGCACTCAAAACAACGGACTGACATCGACCGCATCCGCTGCCGTTGCGGTCTCGCCATCAACGGAATATGCCAGACTGACTACGAACAATGGGTTACTCGTGCGGTTGACCCAGGAAACCGGCGGCAAGATCAATCCAACTACTGAAGATATATTCCGGCCGAGCGGCGAACGAATCTACGCACTGCGCGACCTTTGGCGCGGACTGTTATGGGCGGTGCTGCCCCTGTTTCTGGCCGATATTTTTCTCAGGCGCGTTCGCCTTTTCGAGCCGAAATAGTTCGAGCTTCTCTTTCATTCATCTGAATCTTATATTCAATTTGAATTTCGGTTAAACTCACATCCATTATGGCAGAAATAAGAGTAGGCTGTGCAACGTGGTCATATAAGGATTGGATCGCAAAAGCGGGGAAACAATCCTATTTTGAGCTTAAAACAAAAGAAGACCGAAAGAATTGGGTCGGTCCGTTCTTTCTGCGCGGAACTCGTCCGGCAGACATGCTGACCGAGTACGCAAAAGTATTCGACACGGTTGAAGTCGATTCGTCGTTTTACGCCATTCCCCCTGAAACCAATGTCCAGGGCTGGTTTGATCGATCTCCGGACAATTTCATCTTTTCATTTAAGATGCCGCGAGAGATTACTCATTTTCGCCGCCTGAAAAACTGCGAAGAGATACTGGAGCCGTTCTGTCAACGTGTTCGATTGATGAAACACAAACTTGGCGCAATTAATATTCAGATGCCGCCGAACTTTACTCCGAAGCAACAACCGGCACTGGAAGCTTTTCTGCCTGCATTGCCGCAGGATTTGAGATTCGCAATTGAGTTTCGCGACAAATCCTGGGCAACTGATGAGATACTCGCGCTCTTGAAGCAATATGGCGTGGCCTTTGCGCTAACGGATAGCGACAAATTTCCTCGCGAGCTCAGCTTCAGTCTTATTGATAAACCTACGGCCAATTTTGCCTATGTGCGGTGGCTTGGGAAGCGAGTGCTGAACAGTTTTACCCACGCGCAGATAGATCGAGGCGACGCCGTGAAGGAATGGGCGCAAGCGTTCAAACACCTGAGCAAAAATGTCCCGGTTATTTACGCTTACTTCACCAACCACTTTCAAGGTCATTCCCCATACAGCGCAATCAGATTTAAGGAAGCGCTAAAACTGCCTGTTCCCACTGGCAGAGAGAACGAAGAACAACCCGGGCTTTTCTGATGAGTTTACGGCTGTCGATGAATTGAAGCGCTCGCAGTCCTTTGCGCTTCAAGGTTGAGGAAGAGCGATTCGGTCGCAACTGGGCGATTGATATTTACTCGAAGCGTCCGCCGGACTTCTTCAATGCGCTCAAACCAGATAGTGATCGTTTGAATATCAAGTTTATGCGCGAAGCTCTCAAGCTGACCTCTTATATCCTCGTTCGCAATCTGTTCCGAAGTTTCGTTTGCAATCAAACTCACAACATCGCGCAGCAACGACGACAATATATCAAGGCTCGCTTCGTATTCTTCTCGCTCGCGCCGTCCCAGTGCCTCGGCCAGTTTTACAAGTTTGACCCTGTTTTTTCCGTGCGTGAGCAAATCCACCACATCAACCATCTCGTCTCGCTTTTCACGATACACAGAAAGGTCTATGGATGACGCAAGTCCAATCCTGCCGCCTGAGATTTTTGCCAGCAGTCTCGTGTCCTCGGGAGGCCGTTTGAAATGAGCTTCTAGATATCCTTCAACCTGATCTACAGTTAGCGGGGCGAACCTGATTATCTGTGAGCGCGAACGAATTGTCGGGAGTTGCGAATCAGGTTTCGAGGTTATCAATATGATCAGAGACGTGTCTGCCGGTTCCTCCAGTGTCTTAAGCAAGCCATTCATCGCGTGCGCGTTCATCTTGTCTGCGGGATCGATGATAAAGACTCGCCTCCGCGCCTCCATCGGTGTGGCGTAGGCCTCGGCAGCCACTTTGCGGATCGCGTCGATTGTGATGAACGCCTTTCCCTTTTCAGGCTCGACGATTTTTATATCTATTGATTCGCTTTTGTCGATGCGATGGCAACTGCCGCATTTATCGCAACTGTCATCCTGAAGTTTTTCGCAGTTAATAGCTTTGGCAAGAGTAAGCGCGAACAGTTGCTTCCCTATTCCTTCGGGTCCGGCAAAGATGAATGCATTAGGCAGCCGTCCATTGCGAAGCGCCCGTTGCAGAAGGTCCTTGTTATGATCGTTGCCAACTATAGATTCGAAGGACATTTTGAAAAACTGCGGCGCAGACATTCAGTCCGCGCGGCTATATTAACTATCGCGTCGGTTTCACCAGGATCTTAGATGTAATTACCTGCGCAGACTGAATGTCTGCGCCACAGCTAACCGAAGAACTGTTCCATTACTGATCTGGTCTCTCGCCAGGTTGTCTCGATGTCGTTTCCCGAATGGATGATGCGAAACCGCTTGGGCTCCGCTGCCGCAATCTTCAGATAGCCTTCGCGGACCTTTCGATGAAATTCAATGCGCTCGTTATCCAGCCGGCTTTCGTCCTGCACAGCTTGACCGGTTTCGCTTGTAGCCTTTTTTCGTTCATTGATCCGGTGGAGCGCAAGTTCGACATCGATGTCGAACAACAACGTCAGATCGGGAACCCATCCGCCAGTCGCCATGTGATTGAGTTGCCGGCAAAACTCTATATCAAAGCCGCGGCCATACCCCTGAAAAGCAAGCGTTGCGTCGGTATATCTGTCGCTGATAACGATAACGCCTTCAGCTAGTTTAGGCCGGATGAACTCTTCAACGTGTTGGGCTCGGTCGGCGGCGAATAGAAGCAATTCCGCAAGCGGCACCATCCCCACATTGCGTGAATCCAGTAGTACCCGACGAATATTCTGGCCGAAACTTGTGCCGCCTGGCTCGCAAGTAGAGACAAAACGGTCGCCTCTCTCGCTGAGCCACTGTTCTATCAGATGTAGTTGCGTGGTCTTGCCGCAGCCGTCCAGTCCTTCGAGTGTGATGAAATGCCCAGCCACTCTCAGACCGTTTATGACTCGCCCTGGCGAGATCCACCGCCACTCGGAGCAGATTCCTGCGCCGGTGCGGCAGCGGGTGTTGGAGTATTGGACGCTGGCGCATGGCCCGGTCCTCCGGGAGCGTGTTCCTGATCAGGTTCTGCGGCGGAGCCTTCAAATCGATATACAACTCCGCGCGGTAACGCAACCGTGGAAATGGCGTGTTTGAAAATTAATTGTTGCTGCTGTCCTGACTCAAGGATAACGCTGTATTTGTCAAAGCCCCGAATTCGTCCCGTGAGTTTGACGCCGCTCATTAAATAGATCGTGACCCCAATACGGTCACGGCGCGCCATATTCAGGAAACTGTCTTGCAGATTCTGCGAAGCCTTTTCCATTTGAACTCTCCCTTTATTAGTTTACTACTTTTGTTATTTTGGGGATGCCCATTCTAACAATCCGGCCTAATAGGTGCAACATCCATAAGATTAACACACCTTCACGTCGCGGCAAAATTACGATAGCACAGCTATCTCCAAGATGAAGTGTCACTTCAATAAAATTCCTCTCTTCTGGTATACTCGTCCCTTGTTTTTGAGGCTGAATAGAAGATTGTATGGACTACGAAGCGGTTATTGGGCTGGAAATCCACGCACAGCTCAAAACTAAATCGAAAATTTTCTGCGGCTGCTCGACACGATTTGGCGATGAGCCTAACTCCAACACCTGCGCTGTCTGTACAGGTCAGCCTGGCGCATTGCCCGTGCTCAATAAAAAAGCGGTCGAGTATGCAGCCAAAGCCGCTCTTGCGCTCAACCTTTATATAAATCCAATATCGATCTTCGCCAGGAAAAACTACTTCTATCCCGATCTACCGAAAGGCTATCAAATCTCGCAATATGATCGCCCTTTTTCTGAAAAAGGAATTATCGATCTGGAGACTGCGGACCGCGATAAAGAAGGTCGCATTACCGATTGGCGTCGCAAGCGGGTTGAAATTACCAGGCTTCATATAGAAGAGGATGCCGGGAAATCCCTGCACGAAGGAATGCCGGAATCGGCCTCTAAATCGTATGTCGATCTTAATCGCAGCGGCACGCCTTTGGCGGAGATAGTGACCGAGCCCGATTTTCGCTCGTCATGGGAAGCTTACGATTTCGTTCAGCATTTGCGACGCACTCTGGTTTATCTGGACGTTTGCGATGGTAATATGGAAGAAGGAAGTCTCAGGTGCGATGCCAACGTTTCTGTTCGTCCGGTGGGCAGTGACAAGTTTGGAACAAAGGTCGAGATCAAGAATCTGAACTCATTCCGATTTCTGCAACGTGCGATCGAATACGAAATCAAACGTCAGTCAGAAGCGTCCAGCAAGGGCGAGCGTATAATCCAGGAAACGCGACTCTGGAACGAGCAGGATAGTAAGACTTATCCGATGCGCTCAAAAGAAGAAGCGCACGATTATCGATATTTCCCTGAGCCCGATTTGCCGCCTCTCGTTTTTGCGGCGGACGACGTCGATGCAGTTAAAGAATCGTTGCCTGAGCTACCCGCTGCCAAACGCGAGCGCTTTATTGGTCAATACGGTCTTTCAAAAGATGACGCGATTCTGTTGACCAATCAGCGCGAACTGGCAGACTACTTCGAAGAAGTAGCGAGTGTATCAGAAAATCCGAAAGCAGCCGCCAACTGGGTTCTAAATGAATTATTGAGAGAGCTGAAGAATCGTAATCACGATATTATTGAAAGCCCGGTTACCGCGACTATGCTGGGCGAAACGATCAAGCTGATCGATGCCGGATCTATCAGCGGGAAAATCGCCAAAGATGTTCTAATCAAGATGTACGAAACCGGCAAATCCGCTAAAGAGGTTGTTGAGGACCTGGGCGGCGGTCAAATTAACGATGCGGCCAAATTAGAACAGATCATTACTGAAGTCATTGCTGCGAATCCAAAACAGTTAGAGCAATACAAATCCGGCAAAACCGCTTTGTTCGGCTTTTTTGTCGGCCAGGTAATGAAGGCCACGCAAGGTAAAGCGAATCCTCAACTGGCAAACGAGATTTTAAAAAAGCAGTTGGACTGAGAATATGAATTCACCGCAAAGGCACAGAGGCACAGAGTCTTATTGATTTCTCCGTGCCTCTTTGTCTCTGTAGTTAGTTTTTTTGAGACGACCACATACAGAGGTGACCCGATTGTTGAAGAAACTGTTAACGATTTGTTTTCTGTTTTCTCTTATAGTTTTCCCGCAGGCTTGCAAGGACAAAGTAGCATCTGTCGATACAGGACCGGACGACGAAGTGGCAGTGCTGGACACGGATTATGGTCGAATCGTTTGGGAGTTCTACCCTAAAGATGCACCCAATCACGTTGCGACATTCAAGAAATTGATCCGCGATCATTTCTTCGATGGAACGGCTTTTCATCGTATCGACCTTGTCAGCGGCGTTATACAAGGCGGCGATCCGAACACTAAGACGAAGCCAAATGATCCGGCAACCTGGGGAATGGGCGAGCCGAATCAGCCAAAGATCAAGGCTGAATTCAACGACCATAGTAATGTTCGTGGCGCTGTTGGCGCGGCGCGGTCTGGCGATCCGGACAGTGCAGCGAGCCAGTTTTTCATCAACATCCGGGATAATCCAGGATTCGATCAGCCGGGCAATCAGTACACCGTATTCGCTCACGTTATCGAGGGGATGAACGTAGTCGATATCATCGCAAACGCTCCGTCGGATAAGACGGCACAGTTCCCGCGACCGCTGGAGCGCATCAATATCTGCAAAGCATATCTGGTGAAAAGGGATCAGTTGAGCAAATTGCAGGATCCATCGGCCAGTTGCAAACCATAACGAGGTTCTCGGAATGCTAAGAGTCGCCGTAATCGGCGCAGGTCATTTGGGACGCCATCATGCGCGGATTTATGCCGCGCATGATGGCGCTCAGTTGGTTGGAGTCGCAGATACTGATCCGGCTAAACGCGAAATCGCCGATCAATACGGCGTGCCGTTTTTCAGCGACTATTACGACTTGATCGGCAAAGTCGATGCCGTCAGCCTTGCCGTTCCGACAATCGACCATTGCGTCATCGGCTGCGAATTGATGCGAAACGGAATACACGTTCTGGTGGAAAAGCCGATCTCGCGCTCTTTGGAAGAAGCCGATCAACTGCTCTCTGCTGCGAATGAAAATAATGTAACGCTGGCGGTAGGTCATGTTGAACGACACAATCCAGCGTTACAGGCTGTTTTCAAAATCCTCACTCAGCCACTCTTTTTTGAAATGCATCGGTTGGGCGTGTTCACGATGCGCAGCTTGGACATAGATGTCGTGATGGATCTGATGATTCACGATCTGGATATTCTGCTGGCGCTGACGGGATCGGAAGTTAGTGCCGTCAGCGCGGTCGGCATTGCAATCCTCAGCAAGAAAATCGATATCGCCAATGCTCGCGTCGAATTCGTAAACGGCGCGGTAGCCAATATTACAGCCAGCCGTATTTCAAGCGAAAAAGTTCGCAAGCTCAGATTCTTTCAACCTTACGATTACATTTCTGTGGACTATGCCTCGCAGTGGGCAGGCGCGTGGAGTCTGAAACCGCCATCACCCACATCCGGGGCAAAGCCTGAAATTGGAGCACGCTATCTTGAGGTGGTTCAGCGGGAACCGCTGGAAGCCGAAATCTCTGATTTCCTGCGCGCAGTCGAAACTCGCACTTCGCCTCTGGTCGACGGAGCGCAGGGACGAAAGGCACTGGAACTGGCGACAGAAATCCTGAAGAAAATTGAAGAACATTCACTGAAAGCCGGAGTTCCAACCACCTGGTCGGTAATGCCTGACCTCAGCAAATTCGGAATGTAATTGTTGCGAATGGTGAACCTCTCTCCCATTAACGATCTCCTGAATTCTGCAATTGAAGAACAACATTTTCCTGGCGCGGTTTATTTAATTGTCGAAAACAGCGAAACAAAAGCGTTCGAGGCCTTGGGAAACGCAGTCGTTGTTCCGGAAATAATCGCGGCCAGAACTGATACGATCTATGACCTGGCGTCTTTGACTAAACCGTTGGTGACTGCCCTTCTGTGTGTACAGCTTTCAGAAGGGGGGAAATTAGTCGTCAATTCTCCAGTTGCGACTTACCTTCCCGAATTCAACATTGAGGACAAACGCGAAATCACGGTCCAGCAGCTATTGACCCATTGTTCGGGTTTGCCAGCGTGGCAACCGTTGTATGCTGAGGTTAAATCTCCGACAGATGTTCTTCCTCATATCGCGAATATAAAACTGGAAAACGAACCTGGGACGAAGGTGGTGTATAGCGATCTGGGTTATATCACGCTCGGCAAAATGATTGAGCGCATGACCGGCGCCGACCTTGCTGAATATGCCGCTCAAAAAATCTTCAAGCCTTTAGGATTGAATGACACCTGTTTCAATCCTCATTTGTCTTTGCAACCCAGAATCGCAGCAACGGAGGAAGGCAATAAATACGAATCCGCAATGGCTGGCGACGCGGGGAAAGATTATTCCGGCTGGCGGAACGCTATGATCTGGGGTGAAGTGCACGATGGTAACGCCTATTTCCTCGGCGGCGTCGCCGGTCACGCCGGACTATTCGCAACGGCCAGTGATATTCTGAAAATCGCCCGGCAGTTTTTGCCCGGATCAAACCTTCTCAAGCCCGAATCACTGCCGCTCTTTTCCACTAATTTCACTCCGGGTTGCGGAGTTGACCGATCAGTAGGCTGGTCTCTGGCGACAAACAAAACCAGCGCCGGAAGCCATATTTCGCGAACAGCATTTGGTCATTCAGGCTTTACTGGCACAAGTCTTTGGATCGATCCAGAAAAAACCAGAATCTTTATCCTGTTAACCAACAGGGTTCATCCCCGCAGATCCGATTTTGACATGGATGAGCTTCGGAGAGAGTTTCACAACCGCGCGGTGGATTGGCTCGATAAAGAGAACACCGGGTGATCCACCCGTACTGTACTTTGGCTCGGGTATATAATATAACGTACGGCGCAGAGACAAGGCAGGCCATCAAACTCCCACATCAAAGCAGCTATTCGGTAAAAACGAGAATGCCGATTAAACATGGGTAATCCGGTTCATTGCCTCGGCGAAAAGGCCGAAGCAGGGAGAGACGCGTCCGATAGAAGGGTTAATACAGTGGTACTCGCGGAAGACAGGCTTATGATGCACGACAGGGGCCGCAATATGGTCGATGGCGCCCCGGGGCTGCAGGAATCGATTCGGCAGTATGTTCGATATACTCTGGGCAAGACTGGCAATAATCTTTCAAAGACAGATCTGTTCTTAGCCGTAGCTCAGGCGGTAAGGCAGCCAATAATCGACCGACTGCTGGAGACCGAGGACAGCTACCAGCAGATCGATGCGAAACGCCTCTACTATCTGTCGATGGAATTCCTTATCGGGCGCTTCCTGGTGAACAACCTTATCAACATCGGTCTTTATGAATATGCATCAGAAACCCTTTTAAAACTGGGCATCGATCTTGAAGAGCTGCGCGAGTGCGAACGCGATGCCGCGCTGGGCAGCGGTGGTCTTGGTCGTCTGGCAGCGTGTTTTCTGGATTCACTCGCCACCCAGGGACTTCCCGGTTTCGGATACGGCATTCGCTATGAATACGGTTTATTCAAGCAGGAGATCGAGAACGGTCATCAGAAAGAACATCCTGATAACTGGCTGGAATCCGGTTATCCCTGGGAAATAAAGCGATCTGATGAGACAGTAACAATTCCCGTCTATGGTCGCATGATCGACGGTCGCGATTCGGATGGAAACTTAAGGCCACAATGGGTAGATGCCAAACTCCTGGTAGGTGTTCCCTACGATGTTCCAATCGTTGGCTACGATGGACGGTCGGTTAATTATCTTCGTCTATATTCTTCGCGGTCATCTTCAGAATTCGATCTTCAGGTATTCAATCAGGGCGACCATCTGAAAGCCATGGAACAGAAGATGGCGTCCGAGATCATAATCAAAGTTCTTTACCCATCGGATGCAGTTGATTTTGGTCGGGAGCTGCGTTTGCTTCAGGAGTATTTCTTTGTTGCCTGCGCGGTCAGGGATATAACGAAGCGTTACTTGAAGGCTCATCAAAACTTCGATGCGTTTCCGGATAAGGTTGCAATACAGCTAAACGACACACATCCCGCGCTCACTGTAGCAGAATTGATGCGATATTTCGTTGACGAGCAGAAAATGCCCTGGGAGCAGGCGTGGAATCTGACGCGTCCAACGCTTGCATATACGAATCACACTCTGCTGCCCGAGGCTCTTGAAAAATGGCCGGTATCGCTGTTGCAGTATGTGCTGCCAAGGCACCTGCAGATCATCTACGAGATCAACCAGCGATTCCTTAATGAAGTCATTACAGTCTGGCCTGGCGACGACGCTCGGGTTTCGAGAATGTCGATCATTGAAGAAAACGGATCGAAGCAAGTGCGGATGGCCAATCTGGCAATCATCGGTAGCCATTCGGTAAACGGGGTGGCGGAGCTTCATACAGAACTGTTGAAAACCTCGCTGGTGCCGGATTTTTACCAGCTTTGGCCGAGCAAGTTCAATAACAAGACGAACGGTGTTACACAGCGTCGATGGCTCTTGAAGGCGAATCCAAAACTGGCTCGATTGATCACTGGCAAAATCGGCGACGAGTGGATCACGGATTTGAGCAAGTTAAAAGGCCTGGAGCCTTACGCCGAAGACGCATCGTTTCAGGATGAATTTCTGCGCGTTAAGAGGGGAAATAAAGAGAGACTCGCCAGGGTGATCAAGGACAACACCGGTGTTATTGTCGATCCTGATTCTCTCTTTGACGTTCAGATCAAGCGCATGCACGAGTACAAGCGCCAGCTTCTGAACGTGATGCACATTGTTCACGAGTATCATGCGATCATCGACGACAACAAACGTCCACTTGCGCCGCGAACTTATGTCTTCTCCGGAAAAGCAGCGCCGAGTTACTGGGCAGCAAAACAGATCATCAAGTTGATCAACAACGTCGGCGAAGTCATCAATAACGATCCTCGCGTTGAAGGCGCTATGAAGATTGTTTTCCTACCCGACTACAGAGTGTCGCTTGCAGAGAGAATAATTCCGGCCGCCGATCTGAGCGAGCAAATATCGACTGCGGGGACTGAAGCATCGGGTACCGGAAACATGAAGCTGGCAATGAACGGCGCGTTGACCGTCGGGACACTTGACGGCGCAAACATCGAAATTTTGCAGGAAGTCGGTGCAGAGAATATTTTTATCTTTGGATGCACTGCGGAGCAGATTCAGGAAATGCGCGACAACGGAACTTATCATCCCGCTGATCTGTGCGAACAATATCCAAACCTGAAGCGCATAATGGAAACTTTCACATCAGATCTCTTTTCCCGCGGAGAGCCAGGCTTATTCGGCTGGATTTATCGCGATATTATGGTTCGCGGCGACAGATATTTTCACCTGGCCGATATGGAGTCGTATCTGGAGACTCAGGAAAAGGCTGCGCAGGAATTTCTGAACAAAGCCGTTTGGGCGCGAAAAGCTATTCTAAACGTCGCACGAATAGGCAAATTCTCCAGCGACCGCAGCATATACGAATATAATCGCGACGTCTGGCATTTACAGGCGATTTAGTCAGCTTCGAGCGCTGCCTTTAGCGCGCACTGAGAGTCGATTACTCCTGCGATCTTCGAGAAGCTTTGCCCCAAGGATGTTATTTCGGTAGTCGACAGTCCGCAGATCGTGAACGAGACTTCCATCTCCATTTGCGATGTATCGATCTTATGCTCCCTATAGTTTATTGTTGAGACTTCGGATTTCGCTGAGAACTCTTTCCACAGCGTGCGCGCCTGATCGATTGAATCAATTGTGGCGGCAACGCGCAGAAAGCAGGGATAACTCTGCTGACTGGTCCCGACCCACGCATCGATTTTGCCGGCTGCCCATCGAATCAAAAACTGGATAATAAGCACGAGAATAAAAACAACCGTAGCTACGTGATAATAACCAAGACCCAGACTCAAACCGACGCTGGCCGTCGCCCACAAAGTCGCCGCCGAATTCACGCCCTGAACACTGCCGCCGTGGCGAAGTATGACGCCGCCGCCGATAAAACCTATTCCAGTTACGACGCCTCCGGCGACTTGCGAAAGATTTAGTCCTGGTCCGAATCCAAGACCTGCAATTAACGAAAAAGCACAAGCGCCTACTGCAACCAGCGTATTCGTTTTCAGACCTGCGTTTTTGTGATGCCACTGGCGCTCGACGCCAATAAGGCATCCGAACACAAACGAAAGCACCAGACGCAAGATAATCTCAGAGTCCGCCATTCGATTGACCTGCGAATATAGTAGTATTATCGGCCGATCCAAATCATCGGCAAGACAAGGTTATCTTACCGCTTTAAGGGATATGATTAAATCGTTATTCAGTCGTGCTGGCCAGAAATCGTGGCGTGGACTTTAGTCCGCGCAAGTCGTAATCCTGCCAGCGCAAAGAAAAAGTTAAGGCTGGTTTCCTCTCGCTTGAAACTATTACAGTTGCGCGGACTAAAGTCCACGCCACGATTCCGCGAATAATCTCAAGATACAATGCTGTAATTAATTGTCCCTGGGGACGGCAAGCATCCGCTCCAACGCGCGTCTTGCACCCACCATCACATCATCTTCGACCGTGATCTCGAACTTGCCTTCCACGAGCGAACGCTTAATGTGCTCGAGTGAAATCATTTTCATATATGGGCAATGCAATCGGCAGCCGATGCAACCGTCAGCCGGAATGAATTCCCTGCCAGGATACCGCAGTTTCATCTGATGAATGATGCCGTTTTCCGTGGCGACGATGAATGTCTTCGTATTCGGATATTTCGCGATCTTGCCGATCATCGCAGTCGTCGAGCAAACTTCGTCGGCCAAGGCGATTATGTCTTCCCGGCATTCGGGGTGGGCAATTACAATTGAATCAGGAAAGGCCGATCTGACTTTGGCAACGTTCGCTCCGCGCAAGATGTCGTGCGTGGGACACGCTCCGTCGTATATGACGATCTCTTTTTCCGGAACCTGTTTCTTAACCCAGTTGCCCAGATTTCTGTCTGGCGTGAACAGGATCTTGTCATTTTTCAGACTGCGAACGACAGAAACAGCGTTTGCTGATGTGCAACAAATGTCGCTCAGCGCTTTCACTTCCGCAGTAGAGTTAACGTAGGTCACCACATCATGACCCGGATAGCGTCGTTTCCAGTCTTCAAGACTTTCGGCGGTAATTGAATCTGCCAGCGAACAACCTGCGGAAAGATTCGGCAGTAAAACCTTCTTTTCAGGATTCAGTATTTTTGCGGACTCGGCCATGAAATGAACTCCGCAAAAAACTATCAGATCGGCATTGGTTTTCTGAGCTTCCAGCGACAGCCCGAGACTGTCTCCTGTCACATCCGCGATGTCCTGAACATCCGGCATTTGATAGTTGTGCGCCAGAATAATTGCGTTTCGCTGTCGAGCCAAATCTTTGATCTCGTCGATTAGTGTCTGTTTATTCAGATCAGCGTTAATGTCCGAACCCATGGTCAGATTGAATAATTGTGTGGTCATCGCTTTTCCACCTTTGCTCCGCGATCGGGCTTTATATCTTCCGTGCCTTCGGGAAATATTCGCCAAAACTCTTTACGGACCAGGCTGGCTATGGTTGCGCTCTTGTTCAGTCCGTGATATCGGGCGACAGCCTCAAGCATCGCTACATCGCGGTCAGTTGCCGAAAATGTTCGGACCTTTGTAGTTGTCATCCCCGCCTCTTAAACAATTCTTATACAAATCTTATATAAGAGTTATATATCATGCGCCCGGCAATGTCAAGCGGAATTGATATTTCCGTAACGGCTCTGTGATCCTTAAGACAGGAAGATGAGGCAGGTCCGGAGTAAGGATGGGTGTTTTACTGAATCGGAGGACGCGGGTTTCCTCGATGGCAAGTCCAGCGGGATACGGCGTTCTTACCGTCAAAATAATCTTTGTTGGATTCCGCAAATCATCTTGAACATCTTGCGCGTGGTTTCGTTGACCAGCTTTTCTTCGCTACCCCATTTATTTTTAACGTGGCAATAGTTCTTTTGACCTTTACCAGCCCAGCACCGCTTTCCGGGACATTGATCGATGATTGTCCTGTTGCACGGCTGAAACCGACGACCTGGAAGATGTGTGATTATTCTGTGACAAATATTTATGTAAAAAAGTTAGCTTTGAAAAGTTTTTGTCCGTAATGTCGAATTCCGGACTTCCTGGGCGACCTGAACATGAAAGGTTATGGCGAAGTCCATCAGGTGGTAGGTTTTGCCAAAAGCCTTACAATACGAATTCTGATGAAGGAGACTGTTATGGAATATATGTTTCTGATTTATCACGACACTGAGGGGTACGAAACTGTGTCCCAGGAAACGATCGAAGCCTGCATGAAGATTATGCGGGAAATTCAGACGGAGGCGAGGTCAAAGGGAATCCTGAAAGCCGCCGCTGGATTGGGCAAACCTAACACAGCCAGGACGCTTCGGATGCGCAACGGCAAATTCGGCATTACTGACGGTCCGTTTGCTGAGACCAAAGAAGCTCTGGGCGGTTATTATATTATTGACTGCAAAGATGATGTGGAAGCGGAGTATTGGGCCGAGCGAATCGCAAGCGCCAGCGGTAACGCTACGATTGAGATCCGCCGAATCGATCAGGGGGGGCGCCAGGCATCGGCCTAAAAGCAATTCGAAACCGCGGGACCGAGAGAGCACAGAGAGAACCGTGTGGCCACAATTTCCTGGCAAGCGTTATGACTTTTCGGTTGTAGTTGTGCCACGCTGTGACCTCTGTCGTGAAATACTATATTTTGTAAACATCGAGTAGATTGAAAAGAAAATCTTCGGTCCCCCTCACTGTGTTAAGTTTCCAGTCCGCTTCGGATGTGACTTCTTCGGGGGTTTCATCGCGTGTTACGACAATTGCGAGCCCAGGTAAACCAGATTCGCGCATTCGACGAACAGCCTGGAATGCCCCGACATCTGGCTTGTCATCTCCGAGGAAGATAACGCCGGTCAGGTTGTGTGTATTCGCCAGGCGCTCCACGGCGTCGCCCTTGTCGTAATCGATTGGAGGTTTGATCTCGATCACCATTTCGCCTTCGGTGACCTTCAGATCGAATATATCCGCAAGTGGCTCTAGGGCGGTCATGACCTGATTTCTGGCGGCAATCGGATCAGGAGTCAACCGATAGTGTATCGAAGCGGTGACTCCTTTATTTTCAAATATCATCCCGTCGATGTGAACTTGCGACTCGACTCGGCGCAGTGCGTCAGGGATCCGATGCGCGAATCTCGCCGCTTGCGGCAGGATTATCGATTGGCCATCGCGCCACTCTTCCAATCCGTGATTGCCGATATAAATTAGTCGCGGCAGGTCGATCATTCGACGCGCATCGTGAATATCGCGACCGGTAACTATTGCTGTCAGCGGCAATCGTTCCGATAAAACTGACAAGGCTTCATGGCAACGCGGCGAGACACTGGCCACGGCTGGTGCGGGCGCAATCGGACTGATCGTTCCATCAATGTCGACCATCAGCCCAAGTTTTTCTGATTTAACAAGACTGTTAATATAGCGATCGAATTCTTCCTGATTAGCTACAACCATGCCTATTTGAATACCATAAACCCGGGTCACTGAAAATGACGGCGGATTAAAACAAAAGATTCGACAAGAAATTAATGCAATGATTTAATCATAACGATCAGCGCCGCATGACAGATGGAGAAATGTAATGTCAAACCAAGAGAGTGCTCCTTCGCTGGGCAGCTGGTTCGAATTATTGTTTCAGGATATCAGTTATGGCGCGCGAATGTTGAGGAAAAGTCCAGGACTCAGCCTGGTAATCGTCATATCGCTGGCAATCGGCATCGGCGCTAACACCGCAATATTCAGCGTAACGAATGCGCTTCTTCTTAAACCGTTAAGTTTTCCCGATCCTGACAGATTGGCGATCCTTTGGCTTCGCTCGCCAGGAATCGGCATCGACCAGGACTGGCCCTCGCCGGGACAGTTTAACGATATCAAGACTCAAAGCAGCTCGTTCGAAGAGCTGGCGCTTGCAATCGGGCGCAGCGCGAATCTGACCGGATTAAATCAGCCGGAAAGAGTCCAGGTTGTTCAGTGCACTTACAGTCTTCTTCACATGCTCGGAGCTAAGGCGTCGCTTGGGCGCAGTTTTTTGCCTGATGAAGATGTTCCGGGAAAGCCCAGTACTGCGTTGCTCGCCTATGGAACGTGGGCTCGATTATATGGTTCGGATCCGAATGTTGTCGGACGCAGCCTCGTGTTGAATGGAAACTCATACACGATTGTCGGTGTGTTAGAGCCCAAATTCAAATTAGATCGCGAAGTGATGGCAACAGTGGGAGGACTGGACACTGCGGAGATTTTCACATCAATGCCATTGACTGCCGCATTGCTCCAGCGCCGTGGTGATGAAAATTACAACATTATGGCTCGTGTTAAGCCCGGCGTGACAATGCGCCAGGCTCAGGCGGATGTCGACGTCATTGCGGCTCGGATTCGAAAAGACGACCAGCGCGACGCGACATTTACCATCAGCGTCGTTCCCTTGCTGGAGCAGGTTGTAGGGAATGTTCGACAAACAATCCTTGTGCTGCTGGGCGCGGTTGCCCTGGTGTTATTGATCGCGTGCGCAAATGTTGCGAACCTGCTGCTGGTGCGAACAAGCAGCAGGCAAAAAGAGATTGCTATCAGAGCATCTCTTGGAGCAAGCTGGACACGAATCATTCGGCAGTTATTAACTGAAAGCGTGCTGCTGGGAATCCTTGGCGGAGTTGCTGGATTGGCTATTGCGGCGGCCGCCTTGTATCTAGTCCGCGTGATCAATCCCGGAAATATCCCCAGACTGGACGACATCGCTATCGATGGCCGCGTTCTGACTTTTACTTTGAGCATCTCTATTTTGACTGGAATCATCTTCGGAATCGGCCCTGCGCTTCGGATAGCGAATGTCGATTTGAATTCCGCGCTGAAACAAGGCGGCCGTAACTCTGGCGGCAGTGGATTGGCAATAAAAAACGATGTGCTGCGAAGTCTGCTGGTAATTGCCGAAGTCGCGCTTTCGTTAATGCTGTTGGTCGGCGCTGGATTGCTGATTCGGAGTTTTATCCGAATTCAAAGCGTTCCGCCGGGATTTAACACGGATCACATGATTTCGATGCGAGTATCTTTGGCCGGTCCGAAATATAACGGTCAGCCAAAAGCGACAGCTCAATTCTACGATCAATTCAGCGAAAAGCTGAGGAACTTGCCCGGTGTCAAAGGTCAGGGAGAAGTTACAGCGTTGCCGCTGACGCCGAGCGTCGGTTGGGGAGGTCTCGAAGTTGAAGGTTACGTTCCGCCGCCGAACGCGCCCGAAATCCAGGGCGACCAACGAATTGTCAGTCCGGATTATTTTCAGACCATGGAGATCCCCCTGAAGAAGGGCAGCTTCTTTTCTGAATCGGATACGATGGACTCTCCGCCGGTTATCATCGTCGACGAGAAGATGGCCAATCAATTCTGGCCGAACGGCGACGCAGTCGGGAAACGAGTCAGATTCGGCGGACCTGACTCCAAGTGGTACATCGTCATTGGAGTTGTTGGAACGGTAAAACAGTATGGTCTGGACGCCGACACCAGAATAGTAAGTTACTTTTCAAGCAAAGAAGCTCCATCGAACACGATGTATGTGGTCGCTCGGACTTCGATCGAACCATCGAGCGTCGCTAATTCGATGGTTAGTCTCATCCATTCTATCGAGCCCGATGCGCCGGTCTATGACGTCAGCACAATGGACCGGCGACTGACGAACTCGCTCGCCCGAAAACAATTTTCCACCCTGATGCTCGGTGCATTTGCGATTTTTGCGTTGATCCTGGCCTCGATAGGGGTTTATGCGGTGTTGTCGTACATGGTCACGCAGAGCACGCGCGACATCGGAATTCGAATAGCGCTAGGCGCACAGCAGGGGGGCATTTTGAAGCTGGTGATCGGACAAGGTATGACGCTGGCCGTGATAGGAGAAGTCCTTGGGCTGGTCGGGGCGCTGCTGTTGTCCCGTGTAATGTCATCCCTGCTTTATGGCACCAGCGTTACCGATATGGTTACTTTCACTGGAGTCTCTGCATTACTGATCGCCGTTGCCCTCTTTGCGTGTTACGTACCTGCGAGACGTGCGATGAGAATAAATCCCATGCTGGCGCTGAGATTTGAGTGACATACAACGGGCTGCCAGCGTTTTGGTTGTATACGCGATAAGTTGCGGAAATCGGCAACAGAATGGCAGCCTGCTATACCCAGGGCAAACGCATCTTAAGTTGTTAAGACTTTTATGAGATAGCTGTCCAGCCAGCTGGCCTTGAGACGTTTGGCCCTGATCCCTCTCTTACAGGTCTTTTCCTGTTTTAGCAGAGTC
>Ga0070741_10004825_pt1 | contig 30951 bp, 22 predicted proteins | sample Coa_R1_4_FD_66440 | JGI IMG/M metagenome (GOLD analysis project Ga0070741, IMG submission 66440) | Surface soil microbial communities from Centralia Pennsylvania, which are recovering from an underground coalmine fire - Coalmine... | ecosystem: Environmental > Terrestrial > Soil > Unclassified ... | reverse complement strand
CGTCGCGGCCAACAAGCGTTGCGGCCGACCAAAGTGGCGCGTGAAGCGTCTTCTGGAGCCGTTCGGGCGGAGTCTGTGAGTCGGATTAGCGGGCTTTTATTTGTTTGAATCGAGGTTTGAGAGCTGCCCAATAAGGACCAATTGTTGTCAAGTTGACAACAAACACCCGACATGTGAGACCTGCGCGACCGTGGCAGTACCTGGCTGAGCCGCCGTTCGCCCCGCCGGCGATCCTCCACAACGACGAGCTCGAGGCAGCGCGAGCTCGCCGACGGCCGCGCCGAGGTAGCGACGAAAGTCACGGGGAAGCGCCTGGCGGTCACGGTCGAGGTCGACGCCGAAGGCGTAATCGTCGAGACCTCGTCGCAGATGCGCCGGCGCAAAGGTGAACGGCGAGTGGCGATGCCGTGGCGCCGGGAGGTTGATCGGGACGTCCGGCAACGGATCACCCGGGACAAGCCGCATCCGGGGCTCGAGGTTGTCCGGTAGCCGAGCTCGGCAGCCACCTTCAGCCGCCGTGAGACCTGCTGTCGTAACCCTCATTTCTCAGCGACCTGATCAAGCGAGACCGCGGTCGAGGCGGCCGTACACTTCCAGCGGTGGGTCGTCTCTTCCGCTGGCTGTCGCGCGAGGCGTCCCCAGAGTCGGCGTGTCGCGCGACGGCAAAGCTTGACCCGGATCAGCGCGGTTTTAGGGGATACCGGGTAGCCGTCGTCGTCGCCCTAGCCGTCGCGTCCGCGGTCGTGCTCGCAACCGGCGTGGCGGCCCGCGCTCCCGCGGCGAACTGCTTTGCGTCGGCGAGCCGTTGGCAACGGCAGGTCGAGCTGACGCTTCGTTCGCGGGCGACCCCGGGCCGCACCGTCGCGTTTGGCCTGCCGATCCCGTCTGGGGTGATCCGAAGCCCCTCGACGATCCGGGTCACGATCGGCGGCCGCGCCGTCGCTGCCCGCGCGTCCCTCCTCCTGCGTACGTTTGATGGCTCGGGCCGCCCGATCGGGATCCAGGCGTTGCGCATCGAGCTTCCCGGGGCGGTCGTGCGCGGCGGCGGGCGGATCGTGGTCGCCTGGTCGGGCGGGCACGCCGCGGTCGCGGGCGGGACGCCGTTCCGCGCCTTCAGCACGCTGTCACCGGAGACCGTCGAGATCGCCACGCGGACGATCGAGAAGGTCGGCGGCAAGGCGCGGCTCGTCGTGACCCGTCGTTCTCGCACGGTGCTTTTCACGGGCCGGGAGCCGACCGTGCTCGTCCAGTTCCCGGCCGGCTACCTCGCCGCCACCGGGATCCTCGGCTGCCAGACGGCTTCCCGGGACATCGGCGCCGGCCTGACCGGTCTTGGCTTCGTCTCGACCGACGCCGCCGCGTTCGGGCTGTCCGCGATGTACGCGGAGCCGTACCCGGTCAACCCGGAGAGCGTTTATACGCTCGACCCTGCGGCGGCCAGCGACCCGTCGATCGGCTACGAGGGCTGGCTCTACGACCGCTGCGCGACGTACCTCGCCCTCTACGCCAACCGCGGCGACCTCCGGTTCCTCCGCACGGCGTACCGACAGTGCTCCTACTACGCGAGCCTGATCGACAGGCACGGGATCTTCCTCGGCAAGCAGCCCGCGGACGCGAAGTACTCGCACCTGCGCGGCCTATACGCCTACTACGCCCTGACCGGAGACGAGACCGCGCTCGCGGCCGGCAAGGCGATCGCCGACCTCTGGCTCGGCGACCAGGACTTCGTCGCCCCCTACCGGCAAGGCCACCTGCGCGGCCCCGACCATCTCTGGACCGAACGCCTGCTGGCGACGAGCATCGAGGGCCTCTACTACGGCCATTTGCTGACCGGCGATAGGCGCTACCTCGCGGCGACGAAAGACCTCGTCCGCACCGCCTACCGGCACATCACCGGGGACGCGGCCACGCTCGCGAAGATCAACCCGGGCAGCCCGAAGTTCCCGCCGCAGAACTGCTTCATCCACAACGCCGAGCAGGCGGACGAGGGCGACTTCGACCAGCCGTTCTGCTCGGGGTGGATGCCGGCGCTGCTCGTCGCGCCGCTGCTCGCGTACCAGGCGCAGACCGGCGACCCGCGTGTCGACGAGATCTTCGTCCGGCTGACCCGGTTCATCCGCGACACGGGGTCGTCGTACTTCACCGGCGACATCCTCGCGGACTCGTTCCTGAAGCCATCCGTCCCCTACCGGGCATCCGACGGCGAGAGCCGCCGACACCTCGTCGCGCTCTACGGGGCAGGCGTGAACGTCCAGGGCGACCGGGTGAGCTTCGGCGATTACGACGACGAACAGCACTGCCTCGACGCCTCCGCGCTCGTCGCCGCCGGGATCCGCGGCCTGCGGCGAGAAGGCGGCTGGTCGAGGAATCCGGTCGGGCCGTTCGCGACCGAAGGCCAGTCGTTCCTGGCGCTGTTCGAGGAGCTGACGGGCTGCGCCGAGATGGTCTTCGCCGACCAGACCCGGCTCAACCGCGACCCCCGCCGATACACGGCGGACCAGCTCGCGGACGGCCTGAAGGATCCGCAGGCCTTCATCCGCGACAACAAGATCGGCTTCCCGGTCCACAACGTGTCGCCGCGCCGGAAGCTCAGCTGGTGGTTCAACCCGTCGCTCGAGGAGTTCGCGCTGCTCCGACGATCCGGGATCCGGGTCCAGCATCTCCTGCAGGGCTGGGTCAACGCGTGAGCTCGACTTCGGGCGCCGGCAGGGACGCGCCGAGGCTGGGTCAGCGGGCTTGCCGCCGGGGCGGGTTCGGCGAGCGCCGAGCCCTCTGCGCCGCTTGCGTCGATGGGCGTTGCGCAGGTCGAGAAGTGTGGGGGAGGAGGTCAGCCGGGTCGATCGATCGCGAGGACGCCGCCGCTGTCGGCGTTCGCGGCGCCGCCCGTGGTGATCGAGAGGCGGATCCCGTCTGCGGCTGCTCTCTGTGTGATCGTGTAGCCGGCGCGGGGCCGCAGGCCGGTGACGAGGATCCGCCGGACACGGGCGGGAAGGTCGACGGACAGGCTCGTGATTGTCTCCTGGAGTCGGACCCGGAACAGTACGGCGGAGTTGCCGATTGCGGCACCGGCGAAGTCGGAGCCCGCCCCTGTCCTCGTTCGCAGGAGCGTGACCTGATCGGGGCGGGCTGTCGCGTCTGCTCCCTGGAGGACGTTGAGGAAGCGCACGACCCTCGGCTGTCCCGGGTCCTCGACGCGTAGGCGGTAGCGCATCGGCTCGCCGACGGCCGGCTCGCCGACGTTCTCGTCGGGCTCCGCCGTGATGCGGGCGTGCGCCGGCAGCAGCGTGGTCACGAACAGCTGCTGGCGCGGGGTTCTCAGCTCGGCGCGGGCTCCGGTGACGGTCGGCCTCGCCGGGAGCTGCAGCCAGAAGCGCTTGAACCGGCTTCTCGAGCGTGTCGCGGCGCGGTCGTAGACGACGATCACGTCCGGTTCGAGCCAGACGATCGAGCGGCTCGCCGCGAGGACGTCGGTGGCGTGCTCGTAGCGGGAGTTGTAGAGGTTCGTCGCGTCGCCGGAGGCGTAGACGTAGCCCGGCCCCGCGGAGTGGGCGAGGAGGCTGGGGTCGCCGGCTGGGTCGAGCACCCACTGGTCGCCTCGTTGCCAGATCTCGTGGCGGGGATCGTCGGCGTCGTTGTGCGCGGGCGGGTCGTTCTCGATGCTGACGCCGTCGGTGTAGTCGGTGAACGACCCTCCCGAGTGGTAGCCGGAGCGCTGTTTCGTCAGCCACTCGCCCTTCCGGTAGAAGCCGAAGGTGTTGCCGTCCCCGAACTGGTGGTCGATCGCGTTCCAGGAGAGCGCATACGTGAACATCCGGCCTTGCGGGCACGAGCAGGTGCGGGCGAGGATCCGGTTCAGGCCGGGCGCGAAGGAGACCGGTGGCAGTCGGGGACGCGGGTCTTTCGGCGGCGCCGCGTTCGGGTCGAAGACGAGGAAGTAGAGGATCGCGTCGAGGAGCTGGTCGGTGTCTGCGACCCGGTCGAGCAGGCTGGCCGGGCCACCCGGCGGCACGTTGGTCTCGATCCAGCGGACGGCGTCGACGGTCGCCGGGTCGCCGAGGGCGGGGTCGAGGGCGAGCGGCGCGAGCGAGGTGATGAAATCGGGCGCCCAGTACTGCTCGGTCGAGCCGAACGTCGCCGGCTGCCAGATCTGCCCGCGCCAGGCCTCGTCTCCACGGGCGCGGGTCGGCGCCGGCGGCAGCGACGCCAGCAACGCGGGCACGAAGTCGCGCCAGAACGGGTCGGCCTCGACTCGCGCGTCCGGTTGCCCCGCCGTCCGGAGGGCGAGGAGCAGCTGCAGGATCCGTCCGATCGCCTCGGGCCCGTACTCGAACCCCTCCGGCGAGAGCCCGCCCGCGGCGTCCGTCCGCAGCGCGTGGTCGATCACGAACAGCCACTGCCCGGTCACGCTGCGCAGGTAGCCGCGCAGCCTTCCGCCCGGGTCGTCGCCCGCATCGAGCGCGAGCTCCATCAGGCCGAGGTTGCGCGCGTGCGCGACGTAGTAGTTGTTCAGCGACCAGCGGACGCTCGTCCGGTTGCGAAGCAGAGCCGGGTCGAAAGCGCGTCCGCCCGGGCGCGGGACGGCGCCGTCGAGCTGATCGACCGGATAGGCGGTGAACTGCTCGCCCGCCCAGCGCAGGAACACCCGGCGGATCTCGGCCTTGTCCCGCGCGGAGAAGTACGGGTAGGCCCAGTCGACTGTGAGCCCGAACGCCTCGCCCTGCCAGCGCGAGCGGTCGCCGGTCGAGAAGTCGGGATCGCGGAACGGCTCGTCGTCCTTGCCGCGGCCGGGAGCGGCCTTGTCGATCACGTACATCAGCAGCCTGCGCGCCCGCCGGCCGTAGTCGGCCCGGGCCGCCGGGTTCGGATCGACGAGGGACATGAACGCGAACAGCTCGGCGTACCACTCGGTCGGGTACTCCTCGTAGGAGTCGGAGCCTCGATCCTTCGCCGGCACCTTCCCGCTGTCCATGTCCGCCTTGGCGCCGCGAGCGAGCACCGCCAGGCCCTTCGCGTAGATCGGATTCGCCGCCGACGCCCACGAACGAAGCCGCGGCAGATCTCCCGCACGGATCAGCAGCCGCGGGTGGACGCCTGCGGATCCGGATGAGGCGGAGCCGGTCCCGGTGCGGCCGGCGCAAAGCGCGCCGACGGCGAGGAGGGCGACGGCCGCGACGGCTGCCGCGGGCTTGCTACTCATCCGAGCGGCAGGAAGCGGCTCGGGAGCCTCGCCGACGCGCGGAAGGGAGCGGTCGCGGGAGGGCCCTGCCGAAGCGCGTCCACTGCGCGAACGCTGACCTGGCCCGAGCTCGACTTCGGGACGTGCGGGAGCGTGATCGTGGTTTGCCTGGTGACGACCAGCCGCTGGGGGTCGCTCCCGGTCGTGAGCACGACCTCGTAGCGGGCTGCGCCGGGCACGCCCGCCCAGGTCGCGCGCAGGCTCGCTCCGTGACGCTGGACGAGGAGCCGGGCCGGCCTGGCGAGCTGCGGCGAGGGAGGCGTGAAGCGCGCGACGGTGAGCTTCTCCGCGGGCAGCTCGTCGAGCGTGAACTGCGCCTCGACCGTGCTGAGGCCTCGCCCGGGCGCCGGGGCGAACGGGATCGTGCCGCTGCCGCCGCCGTCCACGCCGCCGATCTCGCGGACGTTGCCCGCGGCGGTGACCTCGGCGAAGGTCACCTGCTGGTCGGGACGGGACTGGACGTCGTAGTGGAGGACCCGTGAGGCGCCGCTGCCCGTGACCGTGGCGGTCGCCTTCGCCGCCGGCGGATCGGAGGCCTCCCCGATCGTCGCGACGGGCGGCGAGTCCGGCTGGGTGTCGATCCGGTAGCTGCCCGGCGGCGCGTCCTGCAGCCCGACGACGGTGAGCTTCAGCTCCTCCGAACGGATGATCCGGATCGGCCCGCTCGTCGCGAGGCCCGAGCCGGAGGAGCTGGAGAGCGTGAGCCCGCCCGGCCCGGTCACCTGGATCCGGGGCGCGCCGGTCGCTCCCGCGAGTTCGATCGCGCGGCTCGGCTCGCCCGCCACAACGTCGACGGTGTCGACGGTCTCGGCGCTCGAGTCCGCGACGGCGACATGCCTGACCTGCTTCTCCGCGAACCGCGACCAGCGGCAGCCGTCGAGCGGCCAGACCTTCACCGAGAACGGGCTGTAGAGGACGCCGCCGCCGATGTTCAGGGGGCCGACCTCGAGGCACGCCCCGAGCCCGCGGCTGGAGACGACGCCGGTGGCGCCCCGGCAGATGACGCCGATGATGCAGGCGCGCACATGGCCGCCGATGTTGAAGCGGCCGTTGGCGAAGTTCAGCTCGCCCGCGAGCGATCCCTCCATCGAGATGACCTTCGCGAAGCTCTGGTTGGTGCCGCCGCCGAAGGCGACGTACCCGGGGTACTCGTAGACGAGGTAGCCGTTGCCGAGCTTGACGTCGCCGATGACCGGCACCCTCAGGTAGCCGTCGGCGCTGATGCCGAGGATCGGCTTCGTGTACGTGCGCCCGTAGAGCGCGGCGGGGAAGCTGCCGCCGATCTCGCGCGGGTAGGGAGCGAAGGGCGTGGCCGCGCTCGGGAACGCGAGGAAGAGCCGCCCGTCAATCGTGTAGAGACGGATGACGCTCACGCGCGCGTTGCCGGTCAGGCGCGTGGGGTCGAGGCCGACGCCGAAGCCGATCCGCTCGAGCGACACGCCCGGGAAGAGCGTGATGCCGGGCGGCGGGAAGGAGATGCTGGCGCCGGCGAAGTTGAGGCGGCCGTCCTTGACCACGACGCTTCCGTTCGGCGGGATCATGTCGAGGCAGGCGACGCCCACGACGCAGGCCTGCCCCTGGCCCCGCCATTCGTTCGCGCTTCGCCGGTAGTCGAGGCGGAGGGCCTTCACGGTCAGGGCGCCGATGTCGGCGTTCAGCGGGCCGATCGTCAGGTTGTCGACGACGAGCCCCTCGGCGGCTGTCGCCCGTAGCCGCACGAGGGTCGTGAAGCTGACGCCGCCGTGCGTGAGGAAGGCGGGCAGTCGCAGGTGAACGTCGACCGCAGCCGCGCCGGGCGCCGCGCCGTCGGACGGAAGCAGGACGACGCCGACATTTCCCACGAGGTCGAAGCCGGCGATCTTGGGCAGGCCGCCGGGCAGGCGCGAGAACACTCCCAGCGGGATGCGTCCCGCGACGGGGCGCGTGTCGATCAGGAAGCTCGGCTTCGTCGCGAGCCCGAGCGTGCCGATGCGAGCGCGCGCACTCGAGCTCGCGATTGCGTACGCCTGCGCGTAGACGACGATCGACGCTCCTCCCGACGGGCCGAGCGTCACGCCGTTGACGTTCACGTCGCTGATCGCGCGGTAGGCGTCGCTGAGCTTGACGGCCGTGTCGAGCGTGGTCGGATCCGTGCCGATGCTGAGCCTGCTCGCCAGTCGCCGCACCACGTCCCGCTCCGCGTTGGGGACGTCGCCGAGCGAGTCGATCGGGACGAAGCAGCCCGTGATGTCCAGCCCTCCCGACCGGATCGTGGTCGGCGCGAGGCAGGTCCGGAGGATCTTGGCGCCGGCCCCCGTGACGAGTCGGTCGCCGGGCCCAACGGCGTAGACGGCTGGCCGGCGCAGCAGCTTCGGCCGGAGGAGGCGGACGAGCCGGTCGCCCGGTGCGGCCGGGCTCACGAACGTCTTCGACACCCACTGACCGGGGCCGCCGGGCCCGACGGCGCGGACGGCGACGGTGAACCGACCCTCGGGCGGCCGGAAGCGCAGGCTCGTCTGGCTTGCGCTCCCGACGATCTCGGGCTTGCCGTCGCCGTTCAGGTCCCATTCGAGCCGGAGCAGGTCGCTCAGCGACCCCACGACGCGGGCGGTCAGCACGGCCGGGCCGCCGGGCGCGATCGCCTGCGCCGTACCGACGTCCGCGACCTGCGGCGCCTGGCCCGACGGCGGGCTGGTCGGGGTCGTGGGCGTGGTCGTGGTCGGAGTCGTGGAGGTGGTGGTCGTGGGGGTGGTCGTCGGCGTTGTCGAAGGGGTGGTCGACGGCGGCGGCGGCGGGGGCTCGACGAGCGGAGGCGGCGGGTCGGAGCCCTCGTAGTCCGCGAGGCGCTGGAGGTCGTCCGCGCCGAGCGCGCCGTCGTAGACGCGCACCTCGTCGATCGAGCCCGCGAAGCGCGTCTCGATCGGGCTGCAGGACGAGTTGCGCGGCCCCCCGTAGCCGCCGACGGTGAAGTAGTCGGTCGGCAGCGCGTAGTCGATCGGCCCCGGGACGGCGATCCCGTTCCCGACCTCCCTCCCGTCCAGGTAGAAGCGGGCCGTGGCGCCGTCGAACGTGCCGGCCACCATGTGCCATTTCCCGTCCCAGATCCGGCCCGCCGGGACTCCCGGCGCCGAGTACGCCCCGCCGCCGTTGTTGACGTAGAACTCGAGCCCGCCCTCGTTGGCGCCCCCCGCGAACGATGTATACATGCCATACGCGGCCGGGATGCACTCGCCCTTCCCGCCACTCCCGTCGGCGAGCACGTACCGGGACGGGCCCGGGCTCCCGTTCGCCTCCACCCACGCCAGGACGGTCAGCTGCTCCGGCTGCAGCGCCGTGCCCCCCGTCCACGCCCACTCGGCCGGGAACTGGAACGCCATCCCGAAGCGGCCGGGCACGAGACAGGGACCGGGCCCGAGCAGGGCCAGATCCGGCCCGACGGCCGCAGGAGTCGAGCCGGTCGAGTCGTCGCCGCACCGCGCACCCTCGTCGAGATGCCACTCGCCGCGCAACTGCGGAGCATCCGAAGTCGCCGGCGCACCCGACCCCGGCCACAGCACGACAAGAGCCGCGACCGCGACAACGCCGAGAACGGCCCCGCGGAGACCCCGGCCGTTGATCAGCCCCTTGCCCGTCGCTCTACGCATCGTTTCCCTCCCAGTCCCGGCCGCCGCGTGCGGCCCGTCGACCGCCAGTTCACGACACGGCGGTAAAGCAAAGCCTAAGCCGCGGTTATGACCCGCTCCGTCAGCATCCCTTCTTAGACAGGATGGAGCCGTAGCCCCGCGGGCGGCGGCGTCCGGTTGCTCACAGAGAGTGGCTGGCGCCTACGCATCGTCGTGGGTTGCCGGGGTGGCCCGGTAGAGCCACACACGGAGGTCGCCGACCATACGCGAGTCCAACCGGCAGCCGGCGCTCCAGCGAGTCACGCGGGAAGCGTTGGCCGTCCCGGCCTCGGCCTCGGACGCCGATGTCATCGACTTCATCGAGCGGGCGACGCACACGATCTACCACCCGACCGGCACGTGCATGTTCGGGCACGTCGTCGACCCCGAGCTTCGCGTCTACGGGTTCGAGGGTCTGCGCGTCGTCGACGCCTCGGTGATGCCGACCGCCCTGCGCGGCAACACCGACGCCGCGGCGATCATGGTCGGCGAAAAGGGCGCCGACCTCAGGCGCGGGCTTCCGCCGGTTCCCGGCAGCAGCCCGCGGCCGACGCGGTCGCATAGGAGTCAGATCGTCGGGTGGCCGATCGTCGGGCCGATTCGAGATGACGCCGTTGCGCGGGTGCCAGAGACAACAAGCACCGATGCGCCTTCCGGAATGACGCCCGGGTGTCAGAGGCTTTACGGGCTGCGGTCTCGAATCACTCCGACCGTGGTGGGTACCAGATGGCCGCCATCATTTGTGTTGCCGGACGCCGGCGCAGGTACAGATCACTTGACCGTGTAGGTGGCCGTTGCGGTGACTGTGTGGTTGCCATTCGACTGCACGACTCCGCTGACCTTGAAGCTGTGCTTACCCGGCCTCGTGCTGATCGCCTTGCCCTCGGCGACGCTGCCGACGCACTTCTGCGAGATACCGAGCCCCGTTTGGCCGTCGTAGCCGCAGGCCCAGCGCGCGCGGACGACGTGGCCGGGGTGGTAGACAGCGCCGGGGGCGGGCGAGTCGATCTCGATGACCGGCACGACGATCGCCCAGCCGTTCCACGCTGACTTAACCAGCGACTCGTCGACCGGGTAGCGCATCCGCTTGGAGACGAAGCTAGAGCCGCCTCCGCCTCCCTGTCCGCTCCCGGCGCCGTTGCAGACGCCGCACGAGCCGGTCGACTTGTCGAGACCGGTCGCGCCACCACCGCCGCCGAAGTAGCCGCCACCGCCACCGCCACCGGCGCCGGCGTCGAAGCAATCGTTCGTCGACTGGACGCAGCCGGAGTACATCGGCCCCAGCGAGCTCGCGTTGCCGCCGGTCCCGCCGACCGGGCCTGCCGCTTGGCTGCCCGCGACGCTGTCGGTGAACCCGGTGGAGCCGCTGCTGCATCCGGCCTGGCGCCCGCCTGCGCCCGGTGCCGCGCGCCCGCCTCCGGCCGGCGTAACTCCGTTCTGCAGGTCATCGGAGGTCGGATAGCCGGGGTAGACGGTGCCCGCTGCGGTGGTGACCGGCAGGGGGCCGGCGCCCGCCTTCCCGGGCGGGTACTGGAAACTGTTCGCCCGACCGCCGCCGCTCGACGCACCGCACTGAACCATTGGGCCGTTCCCGCTGCCTCCCTGCCCGCCTCCGCCGCCGCCGACGATCAGGCGCGACGCGATCGGGCTCACGCCCCCCGGGCAGCGTCCCGCCGAGAGCGAGCACGTGCGCACGTCGCTGGCGCCGCCTCCCGAGCTGGCGTACGCGGCCGAGCACGCGGCGCCCTGGCTGGTCCGGCACACCACCGGCGGCGGCGCGCCCGCCGCACCGCCGCCGCCGAACACCGGCCCGCCCGCGTAGACGCCCGCCGAGCCGACCTCGACGTAGAGCTTCTCGTGCGGAGTCACGGGCAGCAGAGCCCCGACGCCGCCGTCTCGGCCGCCACCCTCGCCGGCCTGCGCGGCGTACTCGCCGCCGTGTCCGCCTTCGACCGCGACGCCGAGCAGGACCACACCCGCGGGCACAACATATGACTGCTCGGAGCCGGTGTACGCGAAGGTCTTCTTCGGCGGGACTGAGTTTGTCGCGACGGCGCTGCCCGCGGTCGGGAGCACGAGTCCTGCAACCGCCGCCAGCGTCGCTACCAGGCGCAAGCGATTCGCCATCGTGGTTCCTCCGCAGTCGAGTTTCTCAGCGCGACACTACAGGGCGGCGTCACGTGAACTACGCCGCCGCGGCGCAGTGCGAACGTCTACGAACAGTTGCAGGGGTTGGAGTCACTGTTTCCGTTGACACTGCTGTAGCCCCGGTTCCGGGGGTCCGATTTCTAGACTCGGGCGGCCTCGAGAGGAGGTCGCATGGGGCGTAGGAGGTATCTGCTGGAGTTTCGCCGGCACGGTGAGCCGCTCCGAGGCCAGCGCCGACTCCTCCTCGGCGGTCGCCTTCGTCCGGACAAGGCGTCGCGGGCAGGCCGACGTGGCGCGTGCCTTCTGAAGCCGTTCTGGCGGAGTTCGTCAAGTCGGTTAGTAGGCTTTTATCTGTTTGAAACAGGGTTTGAGAGCTGCCCAATAAGGACCATTTGTTGTCAAGTTGACAACAAGCACTCGACATGTGGGACCCTGCGCGACCGTGGGGGGTTCGAGTCCGCCGAGTTCCATTGCCTCGATTTACAGGGAAAGTCGGGGCCAACAAAAGTGTCAGGTACGAACCCCGGCGTCCTTTTGCTGGGTTCGAGCCCAGCTCCCTGATCCGCGGCGGGATCCGCAAACATCTTCTTGCGCGCTCTTCTCGCGTGCGACCGCTGCGAGACCTCAGCGGGTACATGGTCGTCTCCTTTCGGGTGCTGGTGAAGCGGCGTAGGCGCAGGCTGTTGCTGACGACGAAGATCGAGGAGAAGGCCATCGCGCCGCCGGCGATCAGGGGGTTGAGGTAGCCGCTGGCGGCAAGGGGCAGGGCGGCGACGTTGTAGGCGAAGGCCCAGAAGAGATTGCCCTTGATCGTTCGGAGCGTCCGCCGGGCAAGCCTGATCGCATCGGCGGCGGCGTGGAGGTTGCCGCTGACGAGGGTGAGGTCGCTTGCTTCGATCGCAACATCGGTGCCCGTGCCGATCGCGAGGCCGAGGTCGGATTGGGCGAGTGCCGGTGCGTCGTTCACACCGTCGCCGACCATCGCAACAGTGCGTCCATCCTCTTGGAGTCGGCGAATGACGGCGGCTTTGTCGACAGGGAGCACCTCGGCGATGACGTCGTCGATGCCGACCTCGGCGGCGACGGCGCGGGCGGTGTAGCCGTTGTCGCCGGTGAGGAGCACCGGTCGGAGGCCGAGTCGCTTCAGCTCGGCGACGGCGGCGGCGCTCGTGGGCTTGACGGTGTCGGCGACGACGAGCACGGCGCGGGCGCGGCCGTCCCAGGCGGCGGCGATCGCCGTCTTTCCGTCCTCCTGTGCGCGCTCGAGCGCAGTGCGCAGCTCCGCCGGGAGGTCCAGGCCCCATTCCTGGAGCAGGGCCGGCCGGCCGGCGACGACGGCGTGTCCGTCGACGATGCCTTCGACGCCGAGGCCGTCGTGGCTGCGGAACGAGTCGACCGGGCCGAGCGGCGCGTGGTTCGCTGCGGCGTCGGCGATCGCGCGGGCGATCGGGTGCTCGGAGGCGTGCTCGAGCGAGCCGACCAGATGGAGGGCCTGGTCGGCGCCAACACCGTCGGCGGTGACGACGTCGACGAGCGTCATCGTGCCGGTGGTGACGGTGCCGGTCTTGTCGAGCACGACGGTGTCGACGCGGCGGGTCGATTCGAGCACCTGCGGTCCCTTGATCAGGAGGCCGAGCTGGGCGCCGCGGCCGGTGCCGACCATCAGCGCGGTCGGCGTCGCGAGGCCGAGCGCGCAGGGGCAGGCGATGATCAGGACCGCGACGGCCGCGGTGAACGCGAAGGTGGCACCGGCGCCGTTGGCGAGCCAGAAGCCGAGCGTTCCGACGGCGAGGGCGAGGACGACGGGGACGAAGACGCCGGCGATCCGGTCGGCGAGCCGCTGCACCGGGGCCTTGCCAGTCTGCGCGTTCTCGACGAGCCGGGCGATCTGCGCGAGCGCGGTGTCGGCGCCGACCTTTGTCGCGCGGACGATCAGGCGGCCGCCGGCGTTGACGGTCGCACCGGCGACCTCGGCGCCGGGGCCGACCTCGACCGGGACGGACTCGCCGGTGAGCATGCTCAGGTCGAGGGCTGAGTGGCCTTCCTCGACGATCCCGTCGGTCGCCACCTTCTCGCCCGGACGGACGACAAACTGCTCGCCCACCCGGAGCTCCTCGACCGGGACGCGCCGCTCGACGCCGTCGGCATCGAGGAGCGAGACGTCCTTGGCGCCGAGCTCGAGCAGCGCCCGCAGCGCCGACCCCGCCCGCCGCTTCGCACGGGCTTCGAAGTAGCGGCCGGCGAGGATGAACGTCGTCACCACGGCCGCGGTTTCGAGGTAAATCTCGTTCGCGCCGCCGCCGACCTTCGGGACGAGCGTGAACTTCATCTTCATGCCGTCCGCGCCGGCGTCGCCGAGAAAGAGTGCGTACAGCGACCAGAGCCAGGCGGCGAGGACTCCGAGGGAGACGAGCGTGTCCATCGTCGCCGTGCCGTGCTTGAGGTTCGTCCAGGCGGCGCGGTGGAACGGCCATGCCGCCCACAGGACCACGGGCGTCGCCAGCTGCAATGCGAGCCACTGCCAGTGGTCGAACTGCAGTGCCGGGATCATCGAGACGAGCAGCACCGGCAGCGAGAGCAGCGCCGAGGCGATCAGGCGCAGGCGCAGCGGCCGCGGCTCGTCGCCGACCGGCGCGGGTTCCTCGGCCGCGGCGGCGGCGGGCAGAGCCGTTGCGTAGCCGGCGGCTTCGATCGCGTCGAGGAGCTGCTCGGGCGCGACGCTGCCGGCGTCGTAGGCGACGCTCGCCTTCTCGGTCGCGTAGTTGACGCTAGCGGTGACGCCGTCAAGCTTGTTCAGCTTGCGCTCGATCCGGCTCGCGCACGAGGCGCAGGTCATGCCGCGGATCGGCAGCTCGATCTGCGCAAGGGCGGTGCTCATCGGGAGACCTCCAGCGTGAAGGCGGCGGTGTGGACGCGGCCGGCGACCTGGAACTGCAGGAAGAGGCGGTACATGCCGGCGTTGGGGAAGCTGGCTTCGAAGCGAAGGCTGTTGGCGTCGGGGTGGACGTGGAGGAAAGCGAGGTCGCCCTCGCGCAGGGCGACCAGGTGCCCCTTGGCGCCGAGGTAGTTCTGGAGCGAGACCGGCCGGCAGTCGCGAGTGACTGTGAACGTGAGCTCCGACTCCTGGCCGGCGCGGACGGCGCCGTCGGCCAGGCGGAGGCGGAACCCGTCGGTCTCGGCCGTCTTTGACGGCGCGGGCAGTGCGCGGGAGTGGACGTCGCCGTCGACCTGGAGATCGTCGGCGAGCGTGGTCGGCTTGCCGTCGACGGAGAAGTCGGCGAAGACGCGGTAGGTGCCTGCCTGCGGCAGCGTCAGCGGCGTCGTCCAGGTTCCGTCGGGGCGCAGGATCGGGTGCAGGTGCTGGAAGCCGGTGAGGTCGCGGCGGACGACGATCAAGTGCATTCGCTTGGTGTGCTCGACGTCGAACTCGTGGACGGCGCGGCCGCCCTTGCCGAGGATGCGGAAGGCGAGCGGGAACTCGGTGTGCGGGCGGGCGCTGTGGCGCGTCAGGTCGAGCGTGAGGCCGTTCTCGCTGACGGCGAGGCCGCGGATCGGGTCCGCGGCCATGTTCATATCCTCGGCGGCGGTCGCGGCGGCCGGGTCGTGCAGGGAGTGGACGGCGCCGCCGGCGAGTGCGGCGGCGCCGAAGACGGCTGCCAGGACGGCGGCGAAGGCGGCGAGCTTCACCGGCGTCGTCATGCCGCTCGCACCGCCTCGTATCCAGCCTCGTCGATTGCTGCGACGAGCGCCGAGTCGTCGAGCGCCTCGCCCGAGATCCGGACGAGCTTCGTGTCCAAATCGACCTCCACCGCGTCGACGCCGGCGACGGCGGTGACCTCGGCGGTGATCGCGGCGCGGCAGTGGCCGAAGCTCATTCCGGGCACCAGATAGGTCATCGTTTCGTCCATCTCGGATCTCCTTCTCTTCGCGAGGTGTCGTGCTTGAGGATCGCCCGGGGGCTCCGCAACCGCGACGGGGAGCGCCCGTAGCAAAGACCGCAGGATTTCGTCGGGCGCCGTCGCGCTCATCGCGTCGCCATCACAGCGGCGAAGCCGACGAAGCTGAGCATGGCGACCGCGAGAACGATGTAGACGATCGCGTACCACTCGTAGCGCGACAGCCGCGCGAGCGCGGCGAGCGCCGAGCGGAACATCCGGCTGCGCTCGAAGCCAGCCGTAGTCGTATCGATGCCGGGAACGGAGCAGGTGGCGAGCTGGGTCATCGGGGTCTCCTTTGGGGTTCGGCAGCGCTAGCGGGTGGCTGCGTAGGCGAAGGGGTGATGGAAGACGTCGAGCGCGCGCGTCCGGGGTGCCGCGATCGAGAAGCGATCGCCGGCGCCGATGTCTTCGACGACGACGAAGAGTTCGTCGGTTGCCGTGTCCCAGTAGAGGGCGACGTCGAAGTCTTGATTTCTGCGGTGTGCCAGCTCGGTCATCTCGATCCCTCCTCCGTGTGCGATAGGGCGAGGATGCGCCGAAGCGGGCGAGCCGGCCACGTGGGGCGGCCGTAGGAACAACCGCAGGATTTCGGTGCTGCGGCTGACCGGCACGTGGGAGCTGGTCGGGGCGCCTGCGCTGCTCCTCGTCATAGGTGCAAGGCTCGCGCAGGAGTCGTTTTGCGGAAGCGGGGCCAGCTCGCCGCCTCGGTGGGGCTAGCCACACTTCGATGTCGCGGCGATGCCGCGTCCGCGTCAGGCGTTGCTTGTGACGAGTGCCGTCGCGTCGGCAGCGAGAGCGCCCGGAAGTTGCGTCCTGGACGAGATGTTGAGCTTCCGGAAGGCGTTCGAGAGGTGCATGTCGACGGTCCGCAGGGTCACGAACAGCGCCTGGGCGATGTCTCGGTTCGACAGTCCTTCCGCAGCCATCGCAGCGATCCGCCGCTCGCTCGGTGTGAGCGCCGCGGCACCGCGGAGCTCCACCCGCCGCGGTCTGGCGCCGGTCGCGATCAGTTCCTCGTGGGCTTGCTCGGCGAGGAGCGTGGCGCCCAAGTGCTGTGCGAGCTCGAGCGCCTGCCGCAGGTGGTCGCGCGCCTCCGCGCGCCGGTTGGCGCGCCGTAGCGCTGCGCCAAGGTCGGCGAGCGCGAATGCGTATTCGAGGCGAGCGGGCGAGCCGGCGAGAATCGCGACCGCGTCGCGAATCAGCCCGATCCCGTCGTCGCCGCCTTCGATCAAGCCGCGGATCCTGAGCGCGCGGCCGAGCGTTCGCGGCGCGCCCCACGCCTCGGCAAGCTCGGCTTCCTCACCGGCCAGCTGTAGCGCCTGCTGGCGCTCACCGAGCGCGTGGTGCGCGAGCGCCGCTAACGATCGCCAGGGCGGGTAGGAAGCCGCAGCGCTCACGTGGCCGAAGGCCGCGAGCGCCTCGCCCAGCCGGAGCGCCTGTTCGAGTGCGACGCGGTGATCGCCGCGCGCGCTCGCGATCAGGGCACTGGCGCGACGCAGGGGCGTGCTGGAGAAGGGATCGGCGGGTTCGGGAACACGCGCGACGAGGGCGGCGGCCTCGTCGACTGCGCCGCGCTCGACGAGGATCTGCGCCAGCCAGCCGTGCGCGTGCGGGACGAACCAGACGTGCTCGTGCGGCATCGCCTCGAGCGCTGCCCGACCGTCCGCTTCGGCGTCAAGCAGCGCGCCGCGCGTGTACTGGATCAGCGCCCGCGTCATCGACAGGCTCGAGAACTGGGGCACCGCTCCCCGCCGCCGGACGTCGGCGAGCGCGACGTCGAGGAACCTCAGCGCCGCATCCAGCTCGTCGCCCCAGAGCAGCGCGTAGGTCCCGGCGGTGTAGTTCCAGGCGAGCTCGTCCACGGGCATTGCCGCGAGCGCGCGCTGCGCGAGCTCGAGTGCCTCGCGGCGCGTGCCGCCGCCGCCGGTGCCGAACGCGTAGGCCCGCATACTGAGGATGAGGCGTGCCGCGGGGCCGTCCTCAGGACGAACGTCGATCGCGCGCACCCGGCTGCGCGCGGCCTCGTAGCCCGACGGGAGCCGGAAAGAGTTCACCATCAGCTCCGCCTCGAGCCTCAGACGAAGCTGAGGCGGAATCTCCGTGAGCGTGTCGAGCGCTTGCTCGAGTGCCTCGACCCCTTCTTCCTCGTCGCCTGCCCAGTAGAGCGCGTGACCGAGCGCAAGGGCAACCTCGCCTCGCTGTTCGTCGTTTTGCGCGAGCACGGCCGCTTTGCGCAGGTGCGCGATCACCTCGGGCGCGCCGAGCCTCGCCTCGGCAGCCGCGAGCTCGAGCAGCAGCGCGCTCCGCTGCGCGTCGTCCATTGCTTCGTCGAGCGCGCGGCTGAGATAGCTGACGGCGCTCTCTAGACCGGCTTCGGCTGCGGCGCGCTCTGCCGCCTGTCGCAGGACCTCGACCGCGCCGGCAACGGCCTCCGGCGGGGCGAGCAGCAGCTGTGCGGCGACCTGCTCCGTCGGCGCGTGCAGCTCGCGGAGCAGCTCCGACGCCTCGGCGTGCGCGAGCGCGCGGTCGTGTAGCGGGATGCTCTCGTAGACGGCGTTTCGCACGAGAGGATGGACAAACGAGAACGGCGGCTCCGGACGCAAGAGGTCGACGCGTGCGAGTGCCGCCGCGGCCGGCGCGACGTCCCGCCGCTCGATCTTCGCGACGGCGGCGGCGTGATCGCGCTGCGCCCGGTCCCCGAGCACGGCGACGGCGCGCGCAAGCCGGGCAGCCTCGTCCGGCAGCCGCGCGAGCCGTACGCGCACCGAGCGCGTGACGGCATCGGGGGCGAGCCGCTCGACGGTCGCTACCGATGCGCTGCTCGGGACGACGTCCTCGGCGGCGAGCGTGCGCAGCAGTTCCCGCAACAGCAAAGGGTTGCCACCTGTCGTGCGGTGGCACGTGAGGACGAACGGATCGTCGGCGTCGCCGCCGAGGTGCTGCCGGACGAGCTCGGCGACAGAGGGAACGCTGAGCGCGTTCGGCCGTATCACCGAAAGCGCAGGATCGACGAGCAGCTCGCCGAGCAGCGGATGCTCCTCCTCCAGCGGCCGCAACGTTGCGATTACCGAGACGGCGGCCCCCTCGAGCCGGCGCGCGAGATAGGTCAGCCAGCGCAGCGACGGCGGATCTGACCACTGGACATCGTCGATCGCGAGCACGAGCGGCCCTGCCTCGGAAAGGTTGATCGTGAGCCAGTACAGGCCGTGCAGCAGCGCGAAGACATCCTCCTCACCGCCGTCGGGACCGTTCTCCGCCGCTCCGAACAGCCGAGCCGACTGCGCCGCCGCGCCATTGAGGAGCCGTGCGCGCTCGTCCGCGGGCGCGCGCGCGACGGCACCCTCGAACAGCTGCCGCACGACACCGAAGGAGAAAGCTGCTTCGAGCTCACTCCCTCGAGCCTGGAGCACGGTCAGCTCAGACGCCGTGGCTCGTTCGCGAGCTTCGGCCAGGATCGACGTCTTGCCGATCCCAGCGGGGCCTTCGACGACGAGGAACCTGCCCGCGCCTGTGCCGGCGCCGGCGAGTGCGGCGTCGATGGCGGCAAGCTCGTCCGCCCGCTCGAGCAACAGCGGCTGCTCGTCGCGCCACAACGGCTGCGCGCGCGGCGCTTCGCGCGAGTCGCGCAGCCCGTCGGCGACGACCTGGAAGAGCCGCTCCGGCTGGTCGAATCCCGCGAGCCGTACCTCGCCGAGATCACGAAGCTGGACGCCGGGCGGGAGGTCGGGCGCGAGGATCGCGTGCGTCGCGCTCGAGACGAGTATCTGCCCGCCATGCGCGGCCTCGCACACGCGCCGGCCCCGATGGAGCGCGATCCCGACGTAAGCGTCCTGCGCCAGCGTCGCCTCGCCGGTGTGAATGCCCATGCGCACGCGGAGCGGCATCTGATCGGGCCAGGGTTCCGCCGCGAGCGTCCGCTGCGCGCCGATCGCTCCCAGCACGGCTGTTCCGGCGCTCGCGAACGAGGACAACGTCGCGTCGCCCTGGGATTCGACCGGCCTTCCGCCGGACCGGTCGACGGCGTCGCGAATCAGCGTCCTGTGCCGCTCGAGCAGCTCGCCGTACACCTCGCGGCCCAGGCGCTCGAGCAACCGCGTCGAGCCTTCGATGTCGGTGAACAGAAACGTCACCGTCCCCTGCGGCAGCGACCCCACGCCTCCGACCATAGCCCGAAAGTCTGCGGCTTTTCCTACGGGGCTTCCACATCGCGACCGCACCGCGTTCGGCGCGACCTTCTCGCCATGCAGCCCACCCACGAGAAGGAGACGACGATGCACCGCAACCGCCAGACCCCGAAGGCATCTACAGCCCGCCGGACGCCCAAGCGGCTTCTCCCGCTGCTGCTCGTCGCGCAGCTGCTGGTCATCCTCGACATCACGGCCGTGAACATCGCGATGCCGAGCCTCGCGCACGACCTGAAGATCAGCGGCGCGACGATCAGCTGGACGATCACGGCCTACTCGCTCGTCTTCGGCAGCCTGCTCCTGCTCGGCGGCCGCGCCGCCGACCTGCTCGGCCGCCGCCGCATGTTCCTGACCGGCCTCGGCGTCTTCACCGCCTCATCGCTCGCCTCCGCGATGGCGGGGTCGGCGGCGGCGCTGTTCGCCGCCCGCGCCGGCCAGGGCGTCGGCGCCGCGATGCTGTCTCCCGCCGCCCTCTCGCTCATCACCAGCAACTTCCACGGCCCGGCGCGCGCGAAGGCGCTCGCCGCCTGGGGTGCCGTCGGCGGCGCCGGCGCCGCACTCGGCGTCCTCCTCGGCGGCCTGCTCACCCAGCTCGTCGACTGGCGGCTGATCTTCTTCGTCAACCTGCCCGTCGCCGCCGCGCTCGCCTACGGCGCCCGCAGGACCGTCCCCGCCGACAAGGAGAAGCCGCGCTGGCGCGGCCTCGACGTCCGCGGCGCCGCGCTCGCCACCGGCAGCACGCCGCCGTCGTGTACGCGATCACCCAGGCCGACAAGGCCGGCTGGATCTCCACGCAGACGCTCGGCATAGGCGCCGCAGGCATCGCCGGCCTCGCCGCCTTCGCCGTCGGCGAGCGCCGCACCTCGCAGCCGCTCCTGCGCATCGAGCGGCTCCGCGACCGCGCCGTCGGCGGCGGCCTGCTGCTCTTCCTCGTCAACGCCGGTCTCATGTTCGGGCTGTTCCTGCTCTGCTCGCTCTACCTGCAGCTCGCGCTCGGCCACGGCCCGCTCACGACCGGGCTCGCATTCATCCCGCTCGCCCTCGCGGCCGGCATGGGCGCCAGCGCCGCCGGCCAGCTGATCAACAAGCACGGCCTGCGCTGGGTAACCGGGCCGGCGCTCGCACTGGCCGCTGGCGGTCTGCTGCTCCTCTCCCACGTCCCCGCCCACGGCAGCTACCTCCGCGACCTGCTGCCCGGAATGCTCATGGCCGGCTTCGGGCTCGGCCTGTCCGGCACCGCGATGTCCGTCGGCGTCCTCACCGGCGCCCGCCACGACGAGGCCGGCATGATCTCCGGCGCCAGCGCCACCGGCCACGAGATCGGCGGCACCCTCGGGATCGCGATCTACGCCAGCATCGCAACCGCTGCAAGCAGCGGCGTCTTCGCCGGCCCTGCAGCAGCCGCCGGGATCGCACACGCCTTTCTGATCGCCGGCTACGTCGCGATCGCAACCAGCGTCGCCGCAATCGCCCTCCTGCCCGCCGCGAAGACGTTCCTGCCAAGGCTGCGCCTCAACCCACAGGCGATCGCCGCTCACTGACAACGACCCGCGGGCACCGGCCGAGCGCAGGTCGGTGCCCGCGCCACCTCCATCCAGCCAGAGAACCGACCACACCCGAAAGGAGACACCGAAATGCACGCAGCCGAACTCACAATCCCCGCCCCCGCACAGCCGCGGCGCACGACAAAGACCGCTGCCATCGCTATCGCCGTCACGGCGGTTCTGCTCGCCCTCGCCGGAACGGTCGCCCTTGCCGCAAACGCCCTCCGCGACGGCAACGGCTACTTCAACTGGCCGACCAAGACCTTCACCAGCAGCGGATACGCAATCGCGATGAAGAACGTCGACATCTCCCACGCGCCGACATGGGCCTTCGCCGACGCCGGGCTCAACAGCGTCCGAATCAAAGCCCAGAGCGACCGACCCCTCTTCATCGGCATCGCCCGCTCAGCCGACCTCGACCGCTACCTCCGCGGAACCGCATACGACGAAGTTTCCGGGCTGACCTACCACCCGTTCCAAGTCGATTACGACCACACCCTCGGCCACGCCCCCAGCCGCGCCCCCGTCGACGAATCGTTCTGGATCAAGTCGACCAGCGACACCGGAAGCCTCGCACTCGCTTGGAAGCCACGGCCAGGCAACTGGCGCGCCGTCCTGATGAACGCCGACGGATCGCAGGGCATCACCGCCAAGCTCCAACTCGGCGTCCGCACCTCGATCCTCTGGTGGGCAGGCGCCGCCCTCCTCGGATTGGCCGTCGTCGCCGCGGTGGGCGCGACCATCTTCCGCCGCTCCGCGCGCGTAGCCTGACCCGCAACACAATCAGGGGAGGCGCCCCAGCGCCTCCCCCGCCGTTGTCTACGTCGCTCGCGTGGACGTTCCGAGTGTGACGGCGACGAGACTGGCGGGCGCCACCGCGCACGTGCAGAGTCAGGTCCATGAGAACCGACGCCTATGACGTGGTGGTGGTCGGCGGCGGCGCGGCCGGGCTGAGTGCGGCGCTCGTTCTCGGCCGGGCGAGACGCCGCGTCGCGGTCGTCGACGCCGGAGCACCTCGGAACGCCGCCGCGGCGCACATGCACGGGCTTCCTGTCACGAGACGGGATGCCGCCAGCCGACCTGCTCGCCGCCGGCCGAGCAGAGGCCGAGAGCTACGGCGCCGATCTGATCGACGCCCGCGTCGTCGAGATCACGAACACCTTCGTGCTCCGGCTCGCCGGCGGGCGCACATTGGCGGCTCGTCGCTTGCTGCTCGCGACCGGTGCCGTCGACGAGCTTCCCGACATCGCTGGCGCCCGCGAGCGCTGGGGACGCGACTTCCTCCACTGCCCGTACTGCCACGGCTGGGAGGTCCGCGACCAGCCGATCGGTGTCCTCGGCGCCGGCCCTGGCTCCGCCGACCATGCTCAGCTGCTCCGGCAGTGGTCGGACGACATCATCTTCTTCACGCACAGCTACGCGCTCACCGACGACGAGCGCGCGTCGCTGGAGGCGCGAGAGATCCGCGTCGTCGACGGTCTCGTATCGCGGCTTTCGGTCGTCGATGATCGCCTCGAAGCCGTCGTGCTTGCGGACGGTCGTGCCGTTCCGCGTGCGGCAGTCTTCATCCGGCCGCCGCTCCACGGGCATCGAGACGGCATGATCGACTCGCTGGGTTGCGATGTCGATGAGGCCGGCCTCGTGCGGGTGGACCCTGTCGGCCGGACGAGCGTGCGCGGCGTCTGGGCGGCCGGCAACGCCGCCAACCCGCGCGCGCAGGTGATTACCGCGGCAGGCGAGGGATCCGCCGCTGCAATCGCAATCAATACCGACCTCGTCGAGGAGGACGTCCGCCACGCGGTCGGCGGCCTCGCCTCGTAGGCGCAGGGAGCGCGGATTTAGCCGAGTTGCAGCTCTGCACGGATGACCGTGCCGGCGCCCGGACGGCTCTGGAGCCGGAGGTCGCCGCCGAGGGCCTCGATGCGGTCTGCGAGTCCGCGCAGTCCGCTGCCGCCGTTCAGGTGGGCGCCGCCGTTTCCGTTGTCTCGGATCTCGAGCACCACCGTCTCGGGGGTGGTCGAGAGGTCGACGCTTGCTTCGGTCGCTCCGGAGTGTTTCGCGGCGTTGGTGAGGCTTTCCGCCGCGACGTAATAGAGTGCGGCCTCGACCGGCTCGGGGAGCCGGAGCGTCGGAACACCGGCGATCGCGACCGGGAACGGCGCGCGATTCGCGAGTGACTGCAGGGCCGGGACGAGTCCGCGGTCGGTGAGGACGGCCGGGTGCAGGCCGCGGGCGAGCTCGCGGAGCTCCTCCAGCGCTTGCTTGAGCTCCTCGCCGACCGTCTCGAGCATCGGCTCGACCGCGAGCGGGTCCTCGCGCAGCGTCTCTTGCGCCATCCGGAGCTGGAGGGAAAGAGTCACCAGGCGTTGCTGGGCCCCGTCGTGCAGGTTCCGCTCGAGGCGCCGACGCTCGGTGACGCTCGCCTCGACGAGTCGGGCGCGCGAGTCCCTGACCTCGTCGAGCTGGGCGCGCACCTCGGCGAGGAGACGCTCGTTCTCGAGCGCGAGCCCGGCCGCGCTCGAGACGGCGTCGAGCAGTGGCCGGTTCTCGCTCAGCGCCGGGTCGTGGACGAGCGCGGCGACCTTGCGGCCGTGGCGCTCGAGGACGGTCACCGCATGCCCGGCAGCCGGAGCGACGGAAACGGGATGACCGTCCACGTCCACGTACTCGTCAGGGTCGCGGATCCAGAATCCGAGCTCTAGCGAGGGGTCGCGCAGTGCGCGCGCGATCGCGTCTCGCAGGCGCCCCGGCTCGAGGCCTCGGCCGAGCTCGACGATCAGGTCGCTGACGCCGACCCGGCCCATGCGCGCGCGGAACAGCCCGAAGAGGTACGCGATCGGCACGATGCCGAACGCCAGTCGTTCCGCCGATTGAAGCTTGATCGGAGCGCCTGAGTAGGGGAGCGAGCTCGCGATCAGCGTCGCGGCGAGCAGCGTGATCGCGAGACCGCCGAAGACCAGGATCGGGAAGAGCGCGCGCCTGAGCGGTCCCGAGGCTTGCAGCCAGCGGAGAGCCAGCACCACGATCACAGCTCCCGCGACGGCGATGCCCATGTATCGCTCGATGGTCATCAGCTTCATGTGGACGGTCATGTCGTCGCGGACGAACAGCAAATTGCGCGGACAGGGGCAGCCACCGACCCACCCGACGTTCATGAACATCAGCATCACGGCCTGGACGACGATCGCGTTGAGATACGCCCCCGCGACGACGAGGCGCTCCCAGCGCGAGCGGAGCCGCCCGTCGGGAAAGACCAGAACCAGGTGGGCGAGCACCGCGGCGGGGATCCCGAGCGAGAGCAGGCCGACCGTGAACGGCAGCGAGTGATCCGACTGGAGGAGCCTGCCTGCGAAGATCGCGAAGCCGGCGCCGATCATCAGCGCGCCGGTCCACCGTTCCGGCCGGCGCGCGGACGCCAGGAGGCCGGCTGCGACGAACGAGACGCCGGCGACGATCGTGAGGACGGCCAGCGTCGGGCCCTCGGTGCGAAGCTGGCCGCGCTGAATCGCCGCCGCGGCCAGAGCGGCGCACGCGGCGGCAGCGGCACCGATGCCGATCACGATCGGATGCGAGCGAAGCTCGGTGCCGGCTGCCGCGAGCGAGGTCAGCGGAGAGCCTCCGTAAAAGGGATTGCCACCGTCCCGCATCTCACCACGCTACAACCGTCGAAAGAGTCGGGCTAGCCACACCTTTGTCGGTGGCCGGGGTAGGCACGATCCATCCATGTGCCGGCGCGTGCTCATCGTCGACGACAACGGTGCCTTCCGCGCAGCGGCGGGACAGCTGCTCGAGCGCGGCGGCTTCGACGTCGTGGCCGAAGCAGGCGACGGCGTCGAAGGGCTGCGGGCGGCGAGGGAACACGCGCCCGACGTGGCGATCGTCGATGTCCAGTTGCCCGATTTCGACGGGTTCGAGGTCGCGGAGCGGCTGGCAGCACTCGAGCCGGCACCCGCGGTGATCCTGGTCTCGAGCCTCGACGGCGCCGATTTCGGGGCGCTGGTCGCCGGCAGCTCCGCGCGCGGCTTTGTGCCGAAGGGCGAGCTCTCGCCTCGGGCGATCGAGGCGCTGCTCGCACCGACCGGCTGAGCCCGCTCCGGCGGCTTGGCGCAGTCGCCCCTGGTCGGCGACACTCCGTGGCATCGACGCCGCGCACTCCGATCTGGAGCAAGACGAAGCGCCCATCAGGGTCGTCCTCGCCGACGACTCGGTGCTGCTGCGCGAGGGCATCGCGAGCCTGCTCGCCGCCAAGGGGTTCGAGATCGTGGCGCAGGCCGCGACGGCCGAGGATCTCCTGCTGAAGGTCCGCTCGTACGAGCCCGATGTCGCGATCGTCGACATCAAGATGCCGCCGACCCACACCGACGAGGGGCTCCGCGCAGCGAAGGAGATCCGCGAGAAGCACCCGGGCACGGCGGTGCTCGTCCTCTCCCAGTACGTCGAGGAGGGCTACGCGCTCGAGCTGTTGCAGGGAAGCGCAGAAGGAGTCGGCTACCTCCTGAAGGACAGGGTCTACGACCTCGCGGATTTCGTCGCTGCCGTCAAGCGGGTGGCCGCAGGCGGCTCGGCGCTCGACCCGACCGTGGTCTCGCAGCTCGTCGGCCGGCGACGCCACGACGGCCCGATCGACACGCTGAGCGCTCGGGAGCGGGAGGTGCTCGAGCTGATGGCCGAAGGGCTGTCGAACTCCGCGATCGCAGCGCGCGTGTTCCTGACCGAACGCGGCGTCGAGAAGCACGTGACGAGCATCTTCCAGAAGCTGCGCCTCCCGGTCGCCCCCGACACGCACCGGCGCGTCCTGGCGGTCGTCGCCTTCCTGCAGTCCTAGCCCGTTCGCGGTCAAGGGTGTGGCCAGCCACACCGCAACCGCGAGCGAGCTTCATTTCGGCGGAGCAGCCGGGGTGCGAGCGTGAGCTCACACCCCGACACCGTCGAGAGAGGACGCGGAAATGACCATTCGCAGGATCGATATGAGTGACAAGACCAGGATGCTCTGGGCGTTCGCGATCACCTCGATCGCCCTGTTCATGACCACGCTCGACAACCTCGTCGTCACGACGGCGCTGCCGGTCATCCGCCGCGACCTGCACGCGAGCCTGACCGGGCTCGAGTGGACGGTCAACGCATACACGCTCACGTTTGCGGTGCTGCTCCTGACCGGCGCCGCGCTCGGCGACCGCTTCGGGCGCCGCCGGCTGTTCGCGATCGGGCTCGCGATCTTCACCGGCGGCTCGGCGATGGCCGCTCTCGCCGGCTCGGCGAACGAGCTGATCGCGGCCCGCGCGATTCAGGGTCTCGGCGGCGCGATCGTGCTCCCGCTGACGCTGACGATCCTCTCGGCGGCCGTGCCGCCGAAGCGCCGCGGCCTCGCGCTCGGCGCCTGGGGCGGCATCGGCGGCCTCGCCGTCGCGCTCGGCCCGCTCGTCGGCGGGACAATCGTGCAGGGCCTCTCCTGGCAGTGGATCTTCTGGCTCAACGTCCCCTTCGGCCTGATCCTGATCCCGCTCGCGCTGATGCGCCTGCAGGAGACCTACGGCGCCAACCGCCGGCTCGACCTGCCCGGCCTCGCGCTCTCGGCCGCCGGCCTGTTCGCGATCGTCTGGGGCCTCGTCCGCGGCAACCAGGCCGGCTGGGCCTCGACCGAGATCGTCGCGAGCATCACCGCGGGCGTCGTCGTCCTCGCGCTCTTCGTGCTCTGGGAGCTGCGCGCCGAGGCGCCGATGCTGCCGATGCGCTTCTTCCGCAACATCACCTTCACGGCCGCGAACGTCGCCTCGCTGTTCATGTTCTTCGGGATGTTCGGCTCGATCTTCCTGCTCGCCCAGTACTTCCAGACCGTGCAGGGCGCCTCGCCGCTCCAGTCCGGGCTGCGCATCCTGCCCTGGACGGCGATGCCGATCTTCATCGCCCCGATCGCCGGCCTGCTCTCCGACAAGATCGGCGGCCGCCCGATCATGGCCACAGGCCTCGCACTGCAGGCCACCGGGCTCGCCTGGATCGCGGGCATCCTGACCACGACGTTGCCCTACTCGAGCATAGTCATCCCGTTCGCCCTCTCCGGGATCGGCATGGCGATGTACTTCGCCCCCGTCGCCAACGTCGTCCTCTCCTCCGTCAAGCCCGACGAAGAGGGCCAGGCATCAGGCGCGAACAACGCGATCCGCGAGCTCGGCGGCGTCTTCGGCGTCGCCGTGCTCGCCTCGATCTTCTCCCACTACGGCGGCTACCAGACAGGCGCCGCCTTCGTCCACGGCGTCACGCCCGCCCTCTACGTCGGCGCTGCAATCGTCGCCATTGGCGCCGCCGCCGCGCTCTTCATCCCGCGCAAGCATAAGCGCGAGCAGGCGGTCGCGCAGCTCGCGCCCAGGCTCGACACGCCGGCCCAGACGCCCGCTTTCGAGGCAGCCGCCTGATCACCCCGACGTCAGTCCTGCGAGCGCCAGGGGCCACCCGCAACGGTGGCCCCTGGCGCTTTGTCGCGACTGGCGGCGTCCGCGTCAGGACGTGGATGCGGCAGCCGTGGCCGTCGCCCCGTAGTCGCTGCGCCGGTAGAACATGAGGGCGACCATCGCCACGAGCGTGGTGAGGCAGTAGAGGCTGCAGATCGGTCCGCTGATGACGTCGAGGAGGCGCAGGCAGATGAGGGGCACAGCGGGTCCGACCATCGCCGTCGCCATCTCCGAGGAGCTTCGCCAGTTGTGCCGGCGGTGGCGCATCCAGGCGATCATCGCGACCGTCATCCCGAGCGCCTGCAGGACGACGAACAGCACGGCGTGCTCGCGCATCCCCTCCTCCGCGGTCATTCCCACGGCGGTAAGGAAGATCGCGGCGCTGACCATCATCCCGACCATCATCGCGAGCCCCATCTCGAGGAGGTGGCGGCCGAACCCGTGGGCATCGTGAGCCCGACCTGTTCGCTGGGCGGCACCGGCTGCACGCATCTCGCCTCCTTCGGTGAGCTCCCTACCCTCCCAGTGCCGGCAAGCGCGTCAATCAGGGTTCGGCCTCGGCGCGATCCGTAGAAAGCCGTGCCTGCGAGTTGCCGCCACGGGCCCGGTGTTCTCCCTCCGGCGGTCACGGCCTGGACTGTGTCAGCGCTCGCACGAGATTTCCGAGGTGCCGTTTCTGCTCGTCGAGAAAGGCTGGGTTGCGCGCCTCGATCCCGAGCGCGGGCATCAGCGTGTGCTCGTTGGCGAACGGATACCAGCAGAGCGCCGTGAGGTCGAGGACGAGGCGCTCTGGTGAGACGCCGGCCTTCTCTGCCGCGCCCCCGAGCACGACCACGGCCTCTTCCACGAAGCGGCCGAAGAACTCGGCGATGGCGCTTGGGCCTTCGAGCGCCTCACGCTGGCCGAGGCGGACGAAGTTTTGATCGTCGCCGAGGAGGTCGAGGAAGGCACTGACGTACGACTCGGCGGCCTCCTCGGCCGAGCGGTCCTCGTCGCCGGCCGCGTAGGCACGCGCCATCGCTTCCTGGGCGCGGTCGATGACGCGAGCGAGCACCGCGTCGTAGAGCGCCCTCTTGCTGCCGAAGAAGTAGGCGGGGGTACTGCGGGCGACGCCGGCGGCCTCTCCGATCTGCTGCAGACTCGTGCCGTCGAATCCGACTCGCGCGAACCGATCCTCGGCGGCGAGGAGGATCGCCTCTCGTGTCCGTGCCGCGTCTCTTGTGCGTTCGGCGGCTCTTGCTCGCTCGACCTTCGGATCTGGCATGCGCGGTCTCCTGGCGAGACTAACTAGCTGATTGTTCAGCTAGTTGATAGGCTACCAAGACCGCGCGGAATTCAGACGGCCCGCAAGCCCGGCGACGCGCACGCCTAGGCGCGGCGCCCGAATTGCGCGCCGACATTCCTGACACGCCACCGGTACGCGTCGCCTGATCGGCGACAGAGAGGTTTCGCACATGGAAACCACGGCATCCGCCTATCCGCTCCAGCTCACGGGCGAGCTCTCGCCGCGGCTCAACCGCTGGCTCTGGCTCGTCAAGTGGCTGCTGGCGATCCCGCACTTCGTTGTGCTCGTGTTCCTCTGGGTCGCCTTCGTCGTCGTGAGCGTGATCGCGTTCTTCGCGATCCTCGTCACCGGCCGCTACCCGAGGGGGCTGTTCGACTTCACCGTCGGCGTCCTCCGCTGGACGTGGCGCGTCGGCTTCTACAGCTACAGCGCACTCGGTACCGACAACTACCCGCCGTTCACGCTCAAGGATGTCCCTGACTATCCGGCCCGGCTCGAGGTCGCCTACCCCGAGTCGCTCTCGCGTGGACTCGTGCTCGTCAAGTGGTGGCTGCTCGCGATCCCGCATTACCTCGTGATCGCGGTGTTCGTCGGCGGCGCCTGGGCGGGGTCCGGCATCGATCGGTTGTTCGGCGGGGGTGGCTTGGTGGGGCTGCTCGTCCTCTTCGCCGGCATCATGCTGCTCTTCACGAGCCGCTACCCGAAGCCGCTCTACGACTTCGTGCTCGGCATGAACCGCTGGGCCTTCCGCGTGGCTGCCTACGCGGCGCTGATGACGGACGCGTACCCGCCCTTCCGGCTCGACATGGGCGGGGAAGAGCCGCCGAGCGGCACCGTCACTGACACCGTCCCGATGACACCCGCCCCGGTTGCCTCGTGACGGGCGCACCCACCACCGATCACTTCCCGACCGAGACCGCCGGTCTTCCGGCCGGCGTCGAATGCGAGGTCGTGGATGTTTCCGACGGCGAAGCCTTCGAGTTCCGGATCGCTCCGGTGACGAAGCGAGTCGGCGACGCGACCGTGCGGATGCTCGCCTACAACGGCTCCGTCCCAGGCCCCACCCTGCGTGTACGCGAGGGCTCGGAGATCGTCGTCAACGTCGCCAACGAAGCCGATCTGGAGGCGACGGTGCACTGGCACGGGCTGCGGCTCGACAACCGCTACGACGGCACGCACGAGACGCAGGCGCCGATCCCGGTCGGCGGGACGTTCACGTACCGGATCGAGTTCCCCGACCCGGGCGTCTACTGGTACCACCCGCACATCCGCGAGGACTACGGCCAGGAGATGGGCCTGTACGGGAACATCCTCGTCGTGCCGGCCGATCCCGACTACTGGCCGCCAGCGCATCGCGAGCTGCTGCTGACCCTCGACGACGTGCTGATCGAGGACGGCAAGATCGCCCCGTTCGGCCGCGAGGAGACGACCTACGCGGCGATGGGCCGGTTCGGCAACGCGATGCTGGTCGCCGGCGAGACCGACCTTTCGCTGAGCGCGCAGGTCGGCGAGGTCGTCCGCTTCTACCTCACCAACACGGCGAACACGCGCGTGTTCAACGTGCAGCTTCCGGGCGGGCGGATGAAGCTCGTCGGTGGCGATAGTGGCCGCTGCGAGCGCGAGGAGTTCGTCGACTCGGTGATTCTCGCTCCCTCGGAGCGGATCGTGGTCGACGTGCTCTTCGACCAGCCGGGGCAACGGACACTCGAGCACCGCACGCCCGACCGGACGTACGCACTGGCGAAAATCGACGTCGACGCCGAGCCTGCGGCGCCCTCGCTTGCGGGGCAGTTCGAGCTCCTGCGCCACAACCGGGAGTGGGTGGCAGAACGCGCCCGGTTGGCTCCTTACTTCGATGCACCGCCCGACAAGACGCTTGCGCTCGTCGCCGAGATGGACATGGGTGCGCCTGAGGGGCCGGTGGTCTACGCCTGCCCGATGCACCCCGACGTGGTCAGCGACCAGCCCGGCCGCTGTCCGCAGTGCGGAATGAAGCTGCTCGCGACCGCCGCCGCGGCCTCGTACGTCTGCCCGATGCACCCCGAGGTCGTAAGCGACAAGGCCGACCATTGCCCGAAGTGCGGGATGAAGCTGCTGCCGGCAGCGCTCGTCGCGGAGACCTCAGGGCACGGCACGCACACCGAGCATCACGCCCATGCGTTGCACGGCGACGCCGGCGGCATCGAATGGGAAGACGACATGGTCGACGTCAACCGGATCACGACCCCGGCGAACATGCATTGGAGCTTCGTCGACAGAGAAACGGGCGCCGCCAACCACGCCATCAACTGGCACTTCCGCGTCGGCGACCAGGTCAAGCTGCGGCTGGTCAACGAGATGGACTCCGATCACCCGATGCACCACCCGTTCCATATCCATGGCGCCGGCCGCTTCGTCGTGCTCGCGCGTGGCGGCGTCGCCGAGCAGAACCTGGTCTGGAAGGACACGGTGCTGGTGCGAACCGGCGAGACCGTCGACATCCTGCTCGACGTCACGAACCCGGGCATCTGGATGGCGCACTGCCACATC